>Ga0209347_1000347_pt1 | contig 124875 bp, 119 predicted proteins | sample AutmiccommuBRH23_FD_187382 | JGI IMG/M metagenome (GOLD analysis project Ga0209347, IMG submission 187382) | Deep subsurface microbial communities from Mt. Terri, Switzerland - Autotrophic microbial communities BRH/23 (SPAdes) (version 2) | ecosystem: Environmental > Aquatic > Deep subsurface... | reverse complement strand
CGTTACCCCTTTGAACTGGCAGGAATTTTTCAATGATTTTGTATTGTTCAGATGTAATTTCCATCCGCACATTTTAGCAAAATTAGTGTTAACACGCCCTAGTCCATTTCAATTGATGGCGGCGTGGTTTGTCATGCTGGTTTTGATTGTTTCAGTTTTATTGGCTGCTGCCTCGCAAATAGAAAAACCGGATTGGGCCGCAGGCTATTTGGTAGTATTCACATCTATATTGATCTTGGTTGTTATTGGCTGTGTCACTTTAATGCTTACAAAGTTTAGGCCGCATCTCCAAGATGGTAAGGAGTATGCTGAATGGCTAAAAGATAAAGGCAGATATTCTCAAGGTGTCATTTTCGAAGAGCGTAAGGTCTCGGCCAAATCATTTTCTTCATCCATTAAAAAACCACAAGGATCACCTAAATTAATTACTAATGCTGATATTAGTGTTGTAAATACCTACGATTCTGAAGAAATGATTGTGGCCTTGCAGCGTGAAGGATTTCATGCAGAAATATATGAGGAAGGCAGGGAGCCTCATGAATCTCATAATACCCAAGAAGCAATCTGGCTTGGTTGTCGTGTGGACCCATTTGTGGCATGTCAAATAATTAAAACCGCTATAAAGCATTGGCCCCACTTGAAATATATACACTTATCAAATGATGGAGGTTGCCCGCCAGATGAGGTTCATGACCAAATATTTCTAGGCGGATCAACAGAAACTGCAAAAGCATATGGTATCCAAAAATGGGCCCAAGACGACTTTAATAACTTAAATGAATCCATGAGGGTAAATGATTTTCATGCGCTTGTTCGTGCAAAATATTCCTAAAATTTGCAAAGTGTCCTTTGACTTTCAGGGTGGTCCTGTCCACAAACAGTAGCCACCTTCTATAGTTAGCAAGCCTAGAATAGAGCTGTCATCCATCAATCCAAAATCAAGACCTGACATTCCTGAATTGTTCGGTCGAAAAGGGATAAGGTGGATAGATCAATCAGGCAGCGTCAACATAGTGGTTGCCACGTAATTGGGTCGCAGTAATGAGATGTCCATACTTGAGGAAAAATCAATCAAGGCACATTAGGTATTCAGTTCGACGGGCCTCTTTCTGGGACACTGACATTGTCCATTTCGAATAATCAAACGACCCGCGTTGGGGGCCAGCGGCCCTTTGCTTATCGAATAAGTTGTTGATAATCCAGATGGCGTCAACAGGGGGAGTGTGGCTAACATATGTCTGAGCAAAAAATCAGTCAGTAGGTTGGAGCAACAGGTCGGATGAGTGAACTGGTTATTGTTCTATTGATTGCATGGTTGGCGGGTCTGGCGGTTTTTGTAGGCGGCCTAGGCGCCTGGATTGAAGGCAGCCCCAACACCGAAAGCAAGCGCGAGATCAGTCATGGGATTGTCGCTTTTGGGGGTGGCATTTTGGTGGCGGCGGTTGCTTTCGCCCTGGTACCGGAAGGCATGGCTGTGCTTGACCCGATCACACTGGGACTGACATTTTGCGGCGGTGGGTTGCTGTGTTGCGGGTTTGATGCCTGGTTGAGCAGGCGCGGTGGCAACAAGGCTCAGTTTATGGCCATGCTGCTGGACTTTATCCCGGAGGCGTTATCTCTGGGTGCCGTGTTCGTCCATGATCCGCGCCTGGGAATGTTGCTGGCAGCGTTTATCGGCGCGCAGAATTTGCCGGAAGGATTCAATTCGTACCGCGAGGTTGTTGCCTCGGGCATCAGGCCTCGCCATACCCTCGCAGCATTTTTATTACTCAGCCTGGTCGGCCCGCTTGCTGCTGCGGCTGGCCACTTCTTCCTGCAGGAGCAGGTTGAGCTTACAGCCGGGATTATGAGTTTCGCCGGTGGCGGCATCCTCTATCTGATTTTTCAGGATATTGCGCCGCACTCCACCATGCGCCGGCACTGGACGCCGCCGCTGGGCGCGGTGCTGGGCTTTGCCGTGGGTTTGCTGGGCACGATGCTGGTTCGCTAAACCAACCGAGAGGTGCCCGGCACAGGATTGGTCGCATTAGGAGCTAGCGTCAGGCATCAATAGGGGTAGGTTTTCGCCCAGCTGTACAGGCGGGTGATTTCCGGGTCGGTAAAGGCGCTTTCGAGGTACTCGCGGATCTGGGTGTTGTCGGGCAAGGTGAGGGCGACTTCGGCCAGCTTCTCGGCCTGGGCAACAGTGACCTGGCGCAGGATGGCCTTGACCCGCAGCAGGTTGGTGGCGCTCATGGAAAACACCCGGTAACCGAGACCCACCAGCAGCAGGGCTGAGAGCGGGTCGCCCGCCATCTCGCCACAGATGCTCACCGGGCAGTTCTCTTCCCTGGCACCGGCGACGATCTGCTTGAGGGCCTGGAGCAGGGCTGGGTGGAGGGTGTGGTAGAGGTCGGCCACGCGCGGGTTGTTGCGGTCCACCGCCAGCAGGTATTGCGTCAGGTCATTGGAACCCACTGAGAGAAAGTCCACCCGGCGGGCAATTTCCTGTACCTGGTAGACCGCTGCCGGCACTTCAATCATGGCGCCCACCAAGGGCTTGGTGAGGGTGTAGCCTTCCTCTTCGGTGAGTTCGTGGTAGACCCGGTAAACCAGTGCCAGGGCGGATTCGAGCTCCTGGATATTGGAAATCATCGGCAACAGGATGCGCAGGTTTTCCAATCCTTCACTGGCGCGCATGATGGCGCGCAGCTGCACCAGGAAAATATCCGGGTGGTCGAGGCTGATGCGGATGCCGCGCCAGCCGAGGAAGGGGTTGGCCTCTTCGATGGGGAAGTAGGGCAGGGCCTTGTCGCCGCCGATATCGAGGGTGCGCATGGTGACCGGGCGCGGGGCAAACATTTCCATCTGCTCGCGGTAGATTTTGCGCTGCTCATCCTCGGAGGGAAAACGCTCCTGCATGAAAAAGGGGATTTCGGTGCGGTACAGGCCGACACCTTCGGCACCGCGATCCAGTGACAGCAGGCTGTCGAGGCGCAGGCCGGTATTCACCCACAGGGTGATGTGCTGGTTGTCGGCGGTAACGCTGGGCTCATCCCGCAGGCGCTCCAGATCGGCGGAGAGGATTTTCTCCTCCTCCATCTGCGCCATGTAGCCGCGCAGTATCTCCGGTCGCGGGTTGGCAATAATCAGGCCCAGGTGGCCGTCAACAATCACCTGGTTGCCATCCAGTTCGCGCCAGGGCAGGTCGATGGCGCCCATCACCGTGGGAATACCCATGGCGCGACCGAGGATGGCGAGGTGGGAGTTGCGCGAGCCCTTGGCGGACACCATGGCGACGATTTTCTCAACGCTGATGTCGGCCAGGTTGGCGGCTGCCAGTTCCTCGCCGATCAGGACACTGTCGCTGGGAAACTCCTTGTTGTCTACCTGTGACTGCTGCAGGTAGCCGAGCACGCGGCGGCCGAGGTCGCGTACGTCGGTGGCGCGTTCGCGCAGGTAGGCATCTTCCATGGAGGTGAAATTGCGGATGTGCTCAATGATCACCTCGCTCCAGGCGGTTTGGGCCGACAGGCCCGCCCGGATCAGCACGGTGACCTCGCCGCCGAGGGAGCTGTCGTCGAGCATGCTCACATAGACATCGAAGAGGGCGCGCTCCTCCATGTTGAGTTTGTCGGACAGGTCCGAGTGCACCGTGCGCAGATCCTGCTTGGTCTGTTCCAGGGCTTTGTGGAATAGCGCCAGTTCATGGTCGATATCGCTGGCGGCGCGGTGGGGCACGGCGTACAGGTCTGCCGGTGAGGTGATGGCGACCGCATGGCCAATGCTGATGCCGGGCACGCTGGCAACGCCGCGAAAAACCCGCTCGCCGCCGCTCAGGACAAGATCGGGAGACAGCTGGCGGGTCAATTGGCCCGTCGCACTGGCGTGGGCAATAACCCCCGCCAGCTGGGCTGAGACGGTGACCAGGAACGCTTCTTCACTCTCGTCGAAGCGGCGCCGCGCCGCCTGCTGAACCACCAGTACCCCCAGCACCTTGCGGTGGTGAATAACCGGGGCGCCGAGGAAGGAGCGGAAGCGCTCCTCACCACTTTCAGGGAAGTAGGCAAAATTGGGGTGGGATTCTGCGGCGTCGAGATTGATCGGCTCGGCCTTGGCGGCTACCAGGCCCACCAGACCTTCACCAGCGGCAAGGCGGATATTGCCTACCGCCTCGGGGTTGAGACCCTCTGTGGCGGCGAGGATATATTTGTCGCTGACCGGGTCGTGCAGATAGATGGAGCACACGCCGGTGTCGGTGGTCTTGCGCACCCGCTTGACGATGATGTCCAGCACCGAGCCAAAATCCCTGGCGGAGTTGACTTCCTGGACAATGCTGCGCAGTGAGTCGAGCATGGTCATTTCCCTTGTCCGCTCACGCCGCGTTCAATTTCAGTGTGGACATTGGCGAGCTCCTTGAGGGCGCGGCGATAGACATCGCGCTTGAATTCGACAATCTGGCCCACCGGGAACCAGTAGTTGACCCAGCGCCAGCTGTCGAATTCCGGTTTGTCGCCGCGGTCGAAACGGATCAGCTCCGGGCTGGCGGCCAGCTCCAGCAAAAACCATTTTTGCTTCTGGCCGATGCAGACGGGGTTGGAGTTGCGCCGCACATAGCGCTTGGGCAGTCGGTAGTGGAGCCAGCCGCGGGTTTGCGCCAGCATTTTAACGTGGGTGTTTTCGAGGCCGATTTCCTCAAACAGTTCGCGGTACACGGCATCTTCAGGGGATTCGCCATCGTTGATGCCGCCCTGGGGGAACTGCCAGGCATTCTGGCCGATGCGCTTGGCCCACAGCAGCTGGCCAGCGCCATCGCTGATGATAATGCCTACATTCGGTCGAAAGCCCTCTTTATCAATCACTTAGGTGCCATCCATAATTATCTGTCTCTATTGTTCCACAACTGCGCGCCATCCAGCAATGTGATTGATTGTGCAAAGGCTATTCAATGGGTATCCTCGCCGTCCTTAGTCTGGCGGGGTAACACAAGCAATGGCACTGGCAATTTTTGATCTGGACAACACCCTGATCGCTGGCGACAGCGACCACGGCTGGGGGGAGTTTCTTGCCAACCGCAAGGTGGTTGATCCTGTCCATTACCGGGCCATGAACGAGAAGTTCTACCAGGATTATCAGCACGGTCGCCTCGATATCCGTGAATACCTGGCCTTTGCCCTCAAGCCCCTGGCGCAGTTGCCGCAGGAGGAGCTGGTAGCTCTGCATCGGGCGTTTATGGAGGAAGTTATCCAGCCCCTGTGGTTGCCCCGCGCGGTAGAACTGGTACAGCACCACCGCCAGCGCGGCGACCTGTTGATGGTCATTACCTCGACCAATCGCTTTATCGCCGAGCCGATCTGCCACCGGCTGGGTATCCACGAGCTGCTGGCCACCGAGCTGGTGACGGTCAACGGACGCTACACCGGTGAGGTGCTGGGCACCCCCACCTACCGGGAGGGCAAGGTTGTGCGACTGAAGCAGTGGCTGGAAGAGACGGGCCATTCTCTGCAAGGCAGCTACTTTTATAGCGATTCCATCAACGACCTGCCGCTGCTGGAGGTGGTTGACAACCCGGTGGTAGTGGACGGTGACGCGTCACTGAAGGCGGTGGCGGCGGAGCGCGGCTGGCCGCTGATGAGTTTGCGCGGTTAGTTCCTGTCGTTGCCCAACCCGCCCACCCCGCGGTTTCCTTAAACGGGTGCAAAAGCCGCTGGATAAAGCACCAGTGATCCCGGGTGCTGGCGTGGCCACCTCTTCGGTGGCAGATCAGGTCTTGAAAGGCTAATATCCCTTACCCTCGCTTGCTGAGTTATTTATGTCCCTGTCATATCCCCAGATTGATCCTGTTGCCTTTGCCATTGGGCCGCTGACGGTACACTGGTACGGCCTGATGTACTTGTTCGGCTTCGGCGCCGCCTGGTATCTGGCCCTGCGCCGCAGTGACCGCGCCTGGTCGCCGGTGCGGCGCGCCAGTGTGGAAAACCTGGTGGTGTATGCGGCCTTTGGTGTCATCCTCGGGGGGCGCGCAGGCTATGTGCTTTTTTATAACTTTGAACGCTGGTTGGCCGATCCGCTGTGGTTGATACGCCTGTGGGAGGGCGGCATGTCGTTCCACGGCGGATTGCTGGGCGTCGTGATAGCTCTCTTGCTGTTTGCCCGCCAGTACCAGCAGCCGCTGTTTGCCATCACGGATTTTGTCGCACCTCTGGTGCCAATTGGTCTGGGGCTGGGCCGAATCGGCAACTTTATCGGCCAGGAGCTGTGGGGACGCGCCACCGACAGCCCGTTGGGGATGGTTTTCCCCCGCGACCCCGACCAGCTTGTACGCCACCCCTCACAGCTGTATCAGGCGGCCCTTGAGGGGCTGGTGCTGTTCCTTATCCTTTATCTGTACAGCCGCAAGCCGCGGCCCATTGGGGTTGTGAGCGGGATGTTCCTGCTGTTTTATGGTCTCGCCCGTTTTGCGGTGGAATTCGTCCGCGAGCCGGATGCTCATATCGGCTTTGACCTGCTAGGCTGGATGACTCGCGGCCAGCTGCTGAGCGTGCCGATGATCCTGGCCGGTATTGCCCTGATTGTGTACGCCAGCATCGCGAAAAAGTACGTCAGCGCGGAGAAATCCTGACATGAAGCAATACCTTGAGCTGCTCGCCCATGTGCGCAGCAAAGGCATCAAGAAAGGGGATCGCACCGGCACCGGCACCCTCAGTGTGTTCGGTCACCAGATGCGGTTTGATCTGGCTGAGGGCTTCCCCCTTGTCACCACCAAAAAGGTGCACCTCAAGTCGATCATCCACGAACTGCTGTGGTTCCTGCAGGGCGACACCAACATCCGCTACCTGAAGGAAAACGGCGTCAGTATCTGGGACGAATGGGCTACCGCTGCCGGTGACCTGGGTCCTGTCTATGGTTATCAATGGCGCTCCTGGCCCAGCCCGGATGGCACGGCCATCGACCAGATTGCCGAGCTGGTTCAACAGCTCAAAACCCGCCCCAACTCCCGCCGCCTGATTGTGTCGGCGTGGAATCCGGCTCAGCTGCCTGATGAGGGTATCTCTCCACAAGCCAATGCTGAGCAGGGCAAGATGGCTTTGGCGCCCTGCCACGCCTTCTTTCAGTTCTACGTGGCGGAGGGGCGGCTGTCATGCCAGATGTACCAGCGCAGCGCCGATATCGTGCTGGGCGTGCCCTTCAATATCGCTTCGTACGCCTTGTTGACCATGATGCTGGCACAGGTGACGGGGCTTGAGGCGGGGGAGTTTATCCATACCCTGGGAGATGCTCATATCTACCTCAATCACCTCGAACAGGCCGATTTGCAGCTGACACGACAACCGTTGCCGCTGCCAACCATGAAGATCAACAGGGAGGTGACGGATATCTTTGCCTTCCGCTATGAAGACTTCGAGTTGATCAATTACCGCCATCACGATCCGATCAAGGCTCCCATAGCGGTATGACAGCGCCGATGAAGATCGCCCTGATTGCCGCCGTGGCCAACAACGGGGTGATCGGCAACAACAATGCCTTGCCCTGGCACCTGCCGGAAGACCTCAAAGCGTTCAAGCGCATCACGCTCGGCAAACCGGTGATCATGGGCCGCAAGACCTTCGAATCCATCGGCAAGCCGCTGCCGGGTCGGGTGAATATCGTACTCAGTCGCCAGCCTGGCTGGCAGCCCGAGGGGGTACAGGTGGTCGCCACGCTGGAGGAGGCCATCGCTGTCGCCCGGCAAGTGGCTGATCCCGCCTGCGGCGAGATCATGGTGATTGGCGGCGAGCAGATTTACCGCCAGGCGCTGCCACTTGCCGATCGGCTTTACCTGACCCTGGTGGCACTGGATGTGGCGGGCGATTCACACTTTCCGGCCTTGGACGAGTCCCGCTGGGAAGAGGTGTCCAGGGTCGAGGGCTATTCTGAAAAAGGTCAAATTTACTTCACCTTTGTGGTCCGGGAACGGGTCTGGAGGTGATTTTGTTACCATGGGTAACAAGCTTCCGGCTTGATAAACAATAAAGCACGATTTTTTGCCCCTTCATTGAATTCTCGATTTTGCCGGGGTCATAATCCGCCACCTGACTAATCCTAGGTTAGTGACGTGTCGCTGTCTTTTGGTGGCAACAAATAAAAGTTTTATAAACCGCGTGATACCCAAACTGAGGGAATTATGAAAAATCATCGACTCAAAGTGATGGCGATGTTCGCAGTGCTGTCGAGCGGCCTGCTGGCGTCTTCCATACACGCGCAAGAGGTGGATACCGTTATCAAGGCTGGTACTGAGAAAGTTGGTCAGGCCCAGGCTTCCCAAGAGCGCGTAAACACCATTGCCGACCAGACCTACAACATCCTGCAGGACTTCAAGACCGTCAATAAACAGATTGAAGGCCTGAAGGTCTATAACGCCCAGCTGGACCGGCAGATTGCCAACCAGAACCAAACCATGACTGACCTTCAGGAATCCATTGAGAACGCCACCTTGATGGAGCGTCAGATCATGCCGCTGACCCTCAAGATGCTGAATGCCCTTGAGCAGTTTGTCACCCTCGACCTGCCCTTTAACCGCGAGTCGCGACTGGCAGCCATTGCCAAGGTTCGCGACAACCTCGACAGCTCGCGCTTCAGCGCTGCCGAGAAGTTCCGTCAGGTGCTTGAACTGTACGATATCGAAAGCCAGTACAGCCGTACCATCGACCAGTTTGAAGGCATGATCGATCTTGACGGCCAGCAGCGTCAGGTCAGCTTTTTCCGCGTTGGCCGTATCGCCCTGATGTACCAAACCTCCGATCAGGACCAAACCGGTGTCTGGGACGCGGATTCCGGATCCTGGCAGGAGGCGAACAGCTACCGCTCTGCAGTCAGCAAGGGTATTCGTATCGCCAAGAAGCAGGCCGCCATTGATATCCTTACTTTACCGATTCCCGCGCCGGAGGCTGCACAATGAACATGACTTTTCGTAAACGTTGTCTGGCGATTGTTGCTGGTACGCTGTTAACGGCCACCCCTGTTCTGGCGGCAGAAAAGGCAGCTTCCATCGATGAGCTGCTGAAGCTGATCAACAGCGCCAAAGTGGGTGAATCCCAGGAGCACAAGCAGCGCGAAGCCGAGTTCCTGCGCGACAAGCAGAACCAGCAAAACCTGTTGAATCAGGCCAAGGCGACCAGGAGCGCTGAAGAAAACCGCAGCATCCAGTTGGAGCAGACCTTTGCCGAGAACGATCTCAAGATCGAAGCTCTGCAAATTCAGCTCAACGAACGCCTCGGTTCCCTGAAAGAACTGTTTGGTCACCTGACATCCACTGCCGGTGACACGCGCGCGATTATCAACCAGTCCATCGTGACGGCCCAGTATCCTGATCGCGGTGCCTTCCTGGACGACCTGATCAGCAAAATGAGCAGCGATACCCGTCTGCCCAGACTGGACGAAATTGAGCGTTTGTGGGCAGAACTGAGCCGCGAGATGGTTGAAAGTGGCAAGGTTGTCAAATTCCCTGCAACGGTTGTGACCGCAGGCGGAGAACAGGCTGAGCAGGAAGTGGTACGAGTCGGCGTTTTCAACCTGCTGTCTGACGGCTCCTACCTCGACTACAGCGCCAAGACAGGTATTATTTCCGAACTGCCGCGCCAGCCTGCTGGTACCGGTGCCGCAGCTGAACTGCAGGCGGCTACCGAAGGCTTTACCGCCGTCGGCATTGACCCCTCAGGCCCCAGCGGTGGCAACCTGCTGAAAGCGCTGATCGATACACCCACTTTGCTGGAAAAATGGCATCAGGGTGGCCTGGTTGGTTACATCATCACCGGCGTTGGTGTCTTTGCCCTGATCCTGGCTCTGTGGCGCTTTGTGGTTCTCAGCGGTATTTCCGCCAAAGTGAGCAGCCAGCTCAAGAACCCCAATGATCCAAAAGACAACAACCCCCTGGGTCGTGTGCTGAAGATATCCAAAGACAATCCCAATATGGATACCGAGTCTCTCGAGCTCAAGCTGAACGAGGCGGTTATCAAGGAGCGTCCGGCCATTGAAGCGGGTCTCAACCTCCTCAAGATCATTGCCATGGTAGCGCCGCTGCTGGGTCTGCTGGGTACCGTCACCGGCATGATCGTGACCTTCCAGCAAATCACCATCTTCGGTGCTGGCGATCCCAAAGCGATGGCCGGCGGTATTTCGCAGGCACTGGTTACCACCGTGTTGGGTCTGTGTGTCGCCATTCCGGTTGTGCTGCTGCACACCCTGGTGAATGGACGGGCACAACGAGTTCTGCATGTCCTGGAAGAGCAGAGCGCCGGTATCATCGCGGAGAACGCAGAGGGTTAATCCATGTATGCACTTTTCGATGCGTGGGAAGGTGTCCGCGATTTTATGGATCAAGGTGGCGTAGTTCTCTACGCCATTGCCATCCTGATCTTTGTGATGTGGACATTTATCTTTGAACGGGTCTGGTATTTCAAGACGGCTCTTAACCGTGATCTCGACTCGGCTCTGGCCTCTTGGGAGAGCAGAGCCGAGCGCAAGTCAAAGCGTGCCCATCAGGTGCGCGAGGCCTTGATCTCGGTTGTCAGCGAAAGAATCGATCAGTTTTTGCCCCTGATCAAGACGATGGTAGCACTGGCCCCCCTGTTCGGTTTGCTGGGTACGGTGACGGGCATGATTTCGGTATTTGAAATCATGGCGATCACCGGTGGTGGCGATGCCAAGTCGATGTCTTCCGGTGTTTCCAAGGCGACGATTCCTACCATGTCAGGAATGGTTGCCGCGATTTCCGGCGTCTTTGGCTACACTTATCTTGAGCGGGTATCGAATCGGGAAAAGCAGCTGCTCGAAGACCACCTGACCATGGATCACTGACCTTACCCAGAGCTTTCAGACTGGAATACAGATTATGCGCAAGAGTCAACGAAAGCCTGAGGCGCAAGCCCAGGCAATAGACCTGACACCGATGCTCGACGTGGTGTTTATCATGCTGATTTTCTTCATCGTGACAGCGACCTTTATCAAGGTGCCAGGTGTCGATGTGATGAAAACAGAAGCAATAAGCGCCTCCAGTCGCAAAGCGGCAATCCTGGTTGCCATCAATAGCAACAATGAAATCTGGATTGATAAAAACCAGGTGGCCCCCGATGCGGTCAAATTGCAGCTGATCCGGTTGCATACCGAAAACCCCAAGGGTGGCCTTGTTATTCAGGCCGACAACAATGCAAATGTCGAAACTCTCGGCTTGGTCGCGGATTCTGCGATTGAGATCGGCCTGACCGACATTGCCGTCTCGACTTTGACGGAGTAGATTGCCATGAACGTTGCATCCAGAATTGGTTTTTCATTCATCCCGGGCGCTGTCATCACGTTTTTGCTACTCGTTTTGATGTTCACGCTGATTTTTACTTCCAACCAGAAACTTGACGAGCAGGAAGCTCGCAAAATTGCCGATATTTTCCAGCCTGAAAGGGAAGTGGAAGAAAACACCAAGGAAGTAAAAGTTGAAAAACCGGATGAACCCGAGACCCCGCCACCGGCACTTCCCGATGTTGCGGACAAGTTCGAGGTTCCTGAAAATGCCATCAGTATGGCTGCGCCCAGGCTGGACAATTCACTGAATGTCAATCTGGGAGAGTTTGCTTCCGATACTGATTACATTCCTGTGTATGTTCCGCAGCCACAGTATCCGCGCCGCGCCCAGAGCAGGGGCGTCAGTGGCTACGCAGTAGTAAAAGTAACCATTACGACCACCGGTGCTGTCAGAGATCCGGTCATGATAGAAGAACATCCGACGGGTTATGGCTTTGGTAACGCAGCTGTGCGGGCTGCCCAAAAGCTGAAATACAACCCCAGGGTTGTCAATGGCACGCCTGAAGAGGTTCCCGGTGTGCTTTACAAGTTCTCGTTTGTGATCGAATAGTAGCGAGACCTGTCGTAATTAACAGAGCGAGTTGACTGAACAGGGTTTGGATATGCAAGTTAGCACCCTAGGTAAAATAAAATGGTTGCGTACAGCCGCCTTCCTCATACCCTTTGTGGTAGGTGTGGGAGTTCAGGCTCAGGAAGAGTCGGAACGCAAATACGATGATGTGAAAACAACGCAGCGTCAGGCCGTGGGGCAAAAATGCGGCAAGGTGCTGGAAGAAGTGCAGGCGCTTACCGAAAGTGAATCCTGGGCACCGGCTCAGCGTGCACTGCAAGGTGCAACGGCTGCCTGTACCACCAGCTACGAAAAGTCGCAGGTGTCCAACTTTCTGGGCTACGTGTATTACTCCCAGGACAAGTACAAGGAAGCGGTCCAGGCCTATACCAGCATGATCAAGGAGCCGGAGGCGGATCCCAGTCAGGTTATCAACACCCGCTACACCATCGCCCAGCTGTATCTGATCCTGGAAGATTATCCCAACGCTGTGCGCGAGCTCGAAGCCTGGATGAAGGTCTCCCCCATCGTCAGCGCTGACGCCAAAGTGCTGCTCGCCCAGGCCTACTACCAGATGGATCGCAAGAAAGAAGCCTTGCGCTATGTGGAAGAAGCCATCTCAGAGCAGGAATCCAAAGGCAATCTGCCGAAGGAAGGCTGGTGGAGCCTGCAGCGGGTACTTTACTATGAAAGTGGCGATTACAAGCGTGTTGCAGATATCCTCAAAAAACTGATCAAGCACTACCCGTCTTTCAGCTATTGGCGTCAACTGGGTGGCATGTACGGTGAACTCAACCAGGAGATGAATCAGCTGGTTGCCACGGAAGTGTCATATCTGGCTGGTGACCTCGACGAAGAGCGCCAGATTATCAGTCTCGCCTACATGTATATGGGTGCCAATGCTCCGTTTATGGCGGCACGCATCATCGAGAAAGGCATGAAGGAAGGCAAGATCGAGCGCACAGGTGCGAACCTGGAAATTCTTGGTCTCGCCTGGCAACAGGGTAATGATGCCAAGCGCGCACTGCCAGTGCTTGAAGAGGCGGCGAAATCCGCAGGTAAAGGCAGTCTGTATGCACGTCTTTCCGGTGTCTACCTGGATCTGGATGAAAATGAAAAGTCTGTTGCAGCCGCCCGCAATGCCATTAATCGCGGGGGCGTTGATCGCATCGACATTACCTATATGAACCTGGGTAACGCGTTGATCAATTTGCACTGCTATAACGAGGCTATCACGGCATTCCGTCAGGCTGCCAAGAGCGACCGCAGTGCCAAATATGCGAAGCAGTGGATCCAGTTTGCTGAAAAGGAAGGGGATCGACGAGCCCAGCTGATCGAAAGTGGCGCCAAGATTGCTGGCTGTAAAAAAGTCTGATTGATCCCACGCTGACCAGCCTCCGGGTCAGGCCAGCGTATCCGGCAAGACAGGCACAAAAAAACCGCAGCGAATGCGGTTTTTTTGTGCCTGGGAATTTACCAGGCAGGTCAATTTAGCCGTTTTGACCCGCCAGTCAGCTCAGGGCAGCAGATCGAGATTACGCACTGCGCCCTTGTCAGCGCTGGTAGCCAGCATGGCGTAGGCTTTGAGGGCAGCAGAGACCTTGCGGGGCCTCTTGAGGGCAGGTTTCCAGCCGAGTTCGCTCTGGGTTTTCCTGCGCTCTGCCAGTGTCTTTTCATCCACCTGCAGCTCGATGGACCGTTTGGGGATGTCGATCAGGATTTGATCGCCAGTCTGCACCAGGGCAATTGGCCCCCCGGCAGCGGCTTCAGGAGATACATGGCCAATAGACAGGCCCGAGGTACCACCGGAAAAACGACCATCGGTGATCAGGGCGCAAGCCTTGCCAAGCCCCTTCGACTTCAGATAGCTGGTAGGGTAGAGCATCTCCTGCATGCCCGGTCCACCTTTGGGGCCTTCGTAGCGAATGACGACCACGGCACCGGCTTTGACCCGGTCATTGAGAATGTCATCCACTGCATCCTCCTGGCTTTCGCAGATATGCGCGGGGCCAGAGAAAACATGCACGGACTCATCAACACCGGAGGTTTTTACGACACAACCGTCCGGTGCGATATTGCCGTACAACACTGCCAGACCACCTTCGCGACTGTAGGCGTGCTCCAGGCTGCGGATACAGCCATGTTCCCTGTCGGTATCAAGAGATGGCCAGCGGGTTGCCTGGCTGAAGGCTGTCTGGGTGGGGATACCTGCAGGTCCTGCCTTGAAGAAGGTGCTGACTGCATCCGAGGGTGAGCGGGCCAGATCCCAGATATCCAGGGCTTCGCTAAACGTATTGGAGTGAACAGTTGGCAGCCCATTATGGAGCAGGCCGGCCCTGTCAAGTTCGCCCAGAATACCCATCACCCCACCGGCGCGATGGACATCTTCAATGTGGTATTGAGGGCTGTTGGGCGCCACTTTGCAAAGCTGCGGTACCTTGCGGGACAGGCGATCAATATCTGCCATGGTGAAATCCACCTGGCCCTCCTGGGCAGCAGCCAGCAGGTGGAGGATGGTATTGGTTGATCCGCCCATGGCGATATCCATGGTCATGGCGTTCTCAAAGGCTTCGAAGCTGGCAATGGAGCGGGGCAGAACCGAATAGTCGTCGTCTTCATAATGCCGCTTGGCAATCTCGACGATGAGTTGGCCAGCGCGCTCGAACAGGGCTTTCCTGTCGGCATGGGTGGCGAGGACGGTGCCGTTGCCGGGCAGTGACAACCCCAGTGCTTCTGTGAGGCAGTTCATGGAGTTGGCGGTAAACATGCCGGAACAGGAGCCGCAGGTTGGGCAGGCAGAGCGCTCATACTCTTCCGCCATCTCGTCGCTGACACTGGGGTCAGCGGCAACCACCATGGCGTCGATCAGGTCCAGCTTGTGCTCGGCCAGTTTTGTCTTGCCTGCCTCCATCGGCCCGCCAGAGACAAACACCACGGGAATATTGAGGCGCATGGCAGCCATCAGCATGCCGGGGGTGATCTTGTCGCAGTTGGAGATACACACCAGCGCATCGGCGCAGTGGGCGTTAACCATGTATTCCACCGAGTCGGCGATGATATCCCGGGAAGGCAGGGAATAGAGCATGCCGTCATGACCCATGGCGATTCCGTCATCCACAGCGATGGTGTTGAACTCGCGGCCCACGCCTCCTGCCTTGGCAATTTCCACTGCCACCAGCTGGCCCATATCCTTGAGGTGAACATGCCCTGGCACGAACTGGGTGAAGGAGTTGGCAATGGCAATGATAGGCTTGTGGAAATCCTCATCCTTGAGGCCAGTGGCGCGCCACAGCGCGCGGGCACCGGCCATATTGCGACCCTTGGTGGAGGTGTGTGAGCGATAGGTAGGCATACAAAGTTCCTGGTTGAGCGGGGAAATATCAGGGCGGCAAGGATAGCAGAGGATCAGTGTCGGTGCAGTCCCGGATGGTCGCAAGGTGTGAACCAGGCAGCAGGCTATCAACACCGATAATAACCAGCGTAGTCCTGATATGGGTCAAGTGCGGTGCTGCCAAAAGCAAGCAAGATAATAGGGGCATAAGGTATCGCAGCGTTGCGATACCAAGAATGGCAGCCGGTGTTGGTGGACCGGAAGTCTACGACATCAATGTTGTCCGACAGTCGGCCTGTCAGCTGCCTCACAGGAATACACAGTATGCAGTCACTCCCGCACCACTACCGTGTCGAAACCAGTACCCGGCCCAATGGCCTGCTCGATAACCGCAGCGATGAGGGGGCAGTGCTACAGTCCGCACCACCAGTCCCCTTTGGCGGCCCAGGCGGCCAGTGGAGTCCTGAACACTTGCTGACTGCAGCGGTGTCGGGCTGCTTTATCCTAACCTTCAAGGCCATTGCCAGTGCCAGCAACCTTGGCTGGCAGGAGCTGGCTTGCCAGGTTGAGGGTACGCTGGACAAGGTGGAGAGGAAGATGCAGTTCACCGGGTTCAAGATCAGGGCGAGGCTGATCATCGAAGATGATTCCAGCCGCGCGCAGGCAGTGACTGCGTTGCAGAAAGCGGAAGCGAACTGTCTGGTGAGCAACAGCCTGAATTGCCCCATCCATCTGCACACTGAAATCCACATCTCGCCCTGACTCACTCTGGTCCGCTGCCATTGCAGCAGGCCAGCAGGTTGGGCATAGTTACGCCTTTCCGAACAGCTGGCAGCCCAATGACTGATTACCTGATTGCGCCCTCAATCCTTTCTGCGAATTTTGCCCGCCTCGGCGAAGAGGTGGATGCCGTATTGGCGGCTGGTGCCGATGTGGTGCACTTCGATGTGATGGACAATCACTATGTGCCCAATCTCACCATCGGGCCGATGGTGTGCAAGGCCTTGCGGGATCACGGTGTCACTGCGCCCATTGATGTGCACCTGATGGTGGAGCCGGTGGACGACATGATTCGGATGTTTGCCGAAGCGGGCGCCAGCTGGATCACCTTCCATCCAGAGGCTTCGCGTCATGTGGACCGCTCGCTGCAACTGATCCGTGACCATGGCTGCAAGGCCGGGCTGGTACTCAACCCGGCCACTGGTCTTGACTGCATCGACTATGTGATGGACAAGCTCGATGTGCTGTTGCTGATGTCGGTAAACCCGGGCTTCGGCGGGCAGAAATTTATCCCTGGCACCCTCAACAAACTGCGTGAAGCGCGCAGCCGCATTGACACCAGTGGCCTGCCCATCCGGCTGGAAATTGATGGCGGTGTTACCACCGCCAATATCCGTGAAATCGCTGATGCCGGTGCCGACATCTTTGTGGCCGGCTCGGCCATCTTTGGCGCTGACAACTACCGGGAAGTGATTGGCGCCATGCGCCAGGCATTGGTGTGAACCTGCTGCAGTCAAGGGCCTGCAGGTTTTAATGGGGGCGATAATCAACTAAAATGTGCCCAATCTCCAGGATTTGACCATGATAGCACCCCAGCTGAATTCATTTTTTCATGCCTCCAACCGTTGGCGATGGCGCCACTGGTAAGCGCTACTGTCCGTCCGGGCTTATGGTGCCCGCGGAGCCCCGGTCTTTTCCTGTAGAACACATTCAAGGCATGAACATGAATTCCCAACAGTTTGCTGAACTGGCTGCGCGCCAAAGTGGCCGCATTGCCATCACCCGCGAAATACTCGCCGACCTCGAAACCCCTGTCAGCTCCTATCTGAAACTTGCCCGCGGCCCCTATTCCTACCTGTTTGAATCAGTCCAGGGAGGGGAGAAGTGGGGCCGATATTCCATGATTGGCCTTCCCTGTCGCACCTTGCTGAAGATATACGACCACACCGTTTGTGTTGAAACCGACGGCCAAGTGGTTGAATCCTTCCACTGTGATGACCCTCTGGCCTTTGTGGAAGAATTCCAGGCTCGCTATACCTCGATCGAAACCCCTGATCTGCCGCGCTTCAGTGGCGGTCTGGTTGGCTATTTTGGCTACGACACCGTGCGGTATGTGGAGCCACGACTGAGGGCCAGTACCCCGCCGGATGAGCTGGGGGTACCGGATATCCTGCTGATGGTGTCGGATGAAGTGGTGGTTTTCGACAATCTGGCAGGTAAGTTGATTCTGATTGTGCATGCCGATCCAGCCGTGCCGGATGCCTTTAATCTGGCGCAGCAAAGGCTGGATGAGATTGAGGCGCGCTTGCATATACCCATTCCCGACCTGCCGCCAGTCAATCTGGCTGGTGGTGGCGTGGGTGAAAGTGCATTCGTGTCCAGCATGGGGCAGGCGGGCTATGAGGCCGCCGTTGAGCGCATCCGCGAATACACCCAGGCGGGGGATGTGATGCAGGTGGTGCCCTCCCAGCGCCTGACGCTTCCCTTCCCCGCCGAGCCCATCAATCTGTACCGCGCCCTGCGCAACCTGAATCCGTCCCCGTACCTGTTTTACCTCGATCTGGGCGACTTTCATATTGCCGGTTCCTCCCCGGAAATCCTTGCCCGCCTTGATCACGGCGAGATCACGGTGCGGCCCATCGCTGGCACACGCAGGCGCGGGCGCAGTGAGGAGGATGATCTTGCCATGGAGCAGGAAATGCTCGCCGACCCCAAGGAAATTGCCGAGCACCTGATGCTGATTGATCTGGGCCGCAACGACGTGGGTCGAGTATCGCAAACCGGCAGTGTCAAGGTGACAGAAAAAATGGTGGTGGAGCGTTTCTCCCATGTCATGCATATCACCTCTAACGTTACCGGTCAGGTCAAGCCGGGGGTAAGCGCCATCGATGTGCTGCGGGCGACGCTGCCAGCAGGCACCCTCAGCGGTGCGCCGAAAATCCGCGCCATGGAAATCATCGACGAGCTGGAACCTGTCAAACGCTGTATCTATGGCGGAGCAGTGGGTTACTTGGGCTGGAATGGCAATATGGATACCGCGATTGCGATCCGTACCGCTGTTATCAAGGACGGCAAGCTGTATGTGCAGGCAGGAGGCGGCATCGTCGCCGACTCGGTTCCCGCCCTCGAATGGAAGGAAACCATGAACAAGGCCAGGGCTGTTTTTCGCGCCGCCGCCATGGTGCTGTCGGCTGAAACTAAGGAGAAGGTCGCGCCATGATTTTGATGATCGACAACTACGACTCCTTTACATACAACGTGGTGCAGTACCTCGGGGAGCTCAATGCCGACGTGCATGTGGTGCGCAATGACGAGGTGACCCTGGCACAAATCGAGGCGCTGGCGCCGGAGAAAATAGTGATCTCGCCCGGCCCCTGCACACCCAATGAAGCGGGTATTTCTGTTGCGGCTATCCGTCACTTTGGCGGGCAGATCCCCCTGCTGGGCATTTGCCTGGGCCATCAGAGCATCGGCCAGGCCTTCGGCGGCAAGGTGGTGCGTGCGCGGGCGGTGATGCACGGCAAAACGTCCCCTATCTGGCACAACAGCCAGGGCGTGTTCGAGGGGCTGGTTAATCCCTTTGAGGCTACCCGTTACCACTCCCTGATCATTGAAAAGGAAAGCCTGCCGGACTGTCTGGAAATTACTGCCTGGACCCAGACGGATTCTGGCGAAATCGATGAAATCATGGGCGTGCGTCACCGCGAGTTCGCAATTGAGGGCGTGCAGTTTCACCCTGAATCCATACTTACCCAGCACGGCCATGACCTGCTGCGTAACTTTTTACAAGCGCCACAGGCTGAGCAGGTGAACCCATGAATATTCAGCAAGCCATAGCGCTGGTGGTTGAGCACAAAAACCTGAGCCAGGAAGAGATGGTACTGGTGATGCGCCAGATCATGACTGGCGGCGCTACCCCTGCGCAAATTGCTGGTTTCCTGGTGGCACTGCGCATGAAGGGTGAAACGGTTGATGAGATCACCGGCGCGGTGATTGTGATGCGCGAGCTGGCCAGTGGCGTTAGCGTGGAGGGCGATCACCTGGTTGATATTGTCGGCACCGGGGGTGACGGCGCCAATATATTCAATGTGTCTACCGCCAGCAGTTTTGTGGTTGCAGTGTCAGGTGGGCGGGTGGTCAAGCATGGCAACCGCTCCCTGAGCAGCAAGAGCGGTAGCGCCGATCTGCTTGAAGCGGCAGGTGTTCGGCTGGGGATAAGTTCGGAGCAGGTGGCCCGCTGTGTCAAAGAGTTGAATGTGGGCTTTATGTTTGCCCCGGCTCATCACAGCGCGATGAAGCATGCCGGACCGCCTCGCAAGGAATTGGCAATTCGTACCCTGTTCAACATCCTCGGTCCGATGACCAACCCCGCCGGGGTCAAGCGTCAGCTCATTGGTGTCTACGATCCGGCCCTCTGTCGTCCGGTGGCGGAAGTACTGATGCGGCTGGGCAGCGAGCATGTGCTGGTGGTGCACAGCGAGGATGGCCTCGACGAGATCAGCCTGGCCGCCAATACCCTGGTGGTGGAACTCCGCAATGGGCAGATTGGTGAATTTATGATTCAGCCCGAGGACTTTGCTATTTCCCGCCAGTCGCTGGAAGGATTACAGGTCAGTAGTGCGGCGGATTCCCTGGTGTTGGTGCGCGATGCGCTGGGTAAGCGCAAAACCCCCGCCGGGCAGAAAGCCGCAGACATGATTGCCCTCAACGCCGGAGCGGCGATTTATGTGTCTGGCGCTGCCAGCGATCTGAAGCAGGGGGTTGCCATGGCGCAGGATGCTATCGCCAGTGGCCTGGCCCTTGAAAAACTGACCGAGCTGGCGGTCTTTACCGATTGCCTTGGGGATACGGAATGACGGCCCCGACAATCCTGCGCACCATTATCGAGCGCAAATGGCAGGAAGTGGCAAAGTGCCGTGAGCAAAAAAGCATAGATAGTCTCATTGCCGATATTGCCGGGCAGTCTCCTCCGCGGGGTTTTGCCTCGGCACTGCGACAGCGCATTGAAGCCCGTCAACCCGCTGTGATTGCCGAAGTGAAAAAGGCGTCCCCCAGCCAGGGAGTGATACGGGCGGATTTTGACCCTGCAGCTATTGCTGCCAGCTACGAAAAGGGTGGTGCCGCCTGTCTGTCAGTGCTGACTGATGTGGATTTTTTTCAGGGCAGTAATGACTATCTGGTTGAGGCGAGGGAAGCCTGTTCACTGCCAGTCTTGCGCAAGGATTTTACCGTTGATCCTTACCAGGTTTATGAGGCTCGTGCGATTGGTGCAGATTGTATCCTGCTGATTGTCGCGGCGCTTGATCAGACAAGTCTGGTGGCACTCCACAATCTGGCCCGTGAGCTGGGCCTTGATGTGCTGGTGGAGGTGCATGACGGTCGTGAGCTGGATCGAGCGCTGCTGCTGGATACACCGTTGATCGGGATCAATAACCGGGATTTGCATACATTCAGCACCACCCTGGACACGACTTTCAGTCTCTTGGGCAGAATTCCTGATGATCGCCTGGTGATAACCGAAAGCGGCATCCACACGCGCGACAATGTGGAAGCCATGCTGGCGCATGAGGTTTACGGCTTTCTGGTCGGTGAGGCCTTTATGCGAGTACCCGAACCCGGTGAGCGGTTGCAGGAACTTTTCTTCCCGGCTTAACGGGTTTTATCGGGTACCGAATACCACCATGGTTTTGCCATGGACAGAAACCAGCCCCTGGTCTTCCAGGGTTTTGAGGACTCGCCCCACCATCTCACGGGAGCAGCCAACAATGCGACCGATTTCCTGACGGGTGACTTTTATCTGCATACCGTCGGGGTGGGTCATGGCATCCGGTTCGTTGCAAAGATCGAGGAGGGTGCGTGCTACCCTGCCCGTCACGTCGAGAAAGGCCAGATCGCCCACCTTGCGGGTGGTATCCCTCAGCCGGTTGGCCAGCTGGCGGGTGAGGGCAATCAGCACCTGGGGATGGCTGGCGGTGAGTTCGATAAACTTGCTGTAGCTGATCTCACCCACTTCACACTCGGTCTTGGTCTTGATCCAGGCACTGCGATCCTCGTGGCCAAACAGCCCCATCTCGCCAAAAAAATCACCGGCATTGAGGTAGGCGACAATCATTTCACGGCCCTCGTCGTCCTCGATGATAACGGTGACACCGCCCTTGATAATGTAATAGAGCGTATCGCTGCTGTCGCCAGCGTGGATGATAGTGCTTTTTGCCGGGTAGCGGCGACGATGGCAGTGACTGAGAAACTCGTCAACATCGGGAATGTGTGGTGTTATTGGTGCCAGTACCAAGATTATTCTCCTGTTTCACCCCTTTACGGGTTCCCTGTAAGATACGACATCCTTCATGCGGTGGATAGCGGCTATCGAATTTTACAAACGTGCTTGCTATCCAGCGCTGCACATAGGCAAGCAACTTTAGTAGTGGAAATGGTATGAAAGCAAGAGTCAGATGGGTCGGTGATGCAATGTTCCTGGGCGAATCGGGCAGTGGCCACACCGTTGTGATGGATGGACCGCCTGATCACGGGGGCCGCAACCTCGGTGTGCGACCTATGGAGATGTTGTTGCTGGGTATCGGTGGATGCTCCAGTTTTGATGTTGTGGATATACTGAAGAAGAGTCGCCAAAACGTCGAGCACTGCGAGGTAATCCTGGAGGCGGAGCGTGCTGATGAAGTGCCCGCAGTATTCACCAAAGTCAATTTGCACTTTATCGTCGCGGGTACTGCTCTCAAGGATTCCGTGGTGAAGCGAGCTGTGGCTTTGTCTGCAGAAAAATATTGCTCTGCTTCCATCATGTTTGGACGCGCAGGGGTAGAAATAACCCACAGCTATGAAATTCGCGAGGGGTTGGCGATACAGGCCTGAGGGAAGAATTTCTGTTTCGGGGACAAAAAAAGGGAGCCATCAGGCTCCCGAAGTTTTCAGGGGGTTAGAAACCGGTATCTCAGGAATTTTTTGTGGTGGGCTTTTGTGCGGCTTTGCGGAGGTCTTCCCACGCTATTGCCGAGCCGATAAGTCCTGAAATCGCTAGAAATACATATGTCAGTACGGGCGCTATCACGTTGTTTCTCCAGGTTGTTTCACTTTGTTGAACAGATAATAAAGATTCTGTATAAATAAATGAAATGCATTGTTTTTATATTGTTCATTCCTTCAGGTTATTTCTTAGTTCCCTCAGCATATCCGGCAGCCGTTTAAGTTACAGGCAAAAAAGGGAGCCAAAAGGCTCCCACTATTTTCAGGGGCTAAAACCTGTTTGATCAGGATTTCTTTGGAGCTGGCTTTTTGCAGGCTTTGCGGAGATCCTCCCAGGCGATAGCAGAGCCAATCAAGCCAGTGATGGCAAGTACAACGTAAGTCAGGGCCGGTACGATCATGGTGTCTCTCCTTTGTTTCACATGTTGCTTGGTAGTGGCGCCAGAATAGGGATTTTATAGCCATGAATGAAATGTATTGTTTTCATTTTCAACATAACTTGAAATCATGATTGGCGGTTGGTCCGAGGCGGACAAGAGCAACAGGATTGGACAGAAATGACAGTAAATTCAGGCCAAAAAAAAAGGAGCCCAGAGGGCTCCAAAAATTTATACAGGGGGTAAGAAAGGTTGAATGCCTAGGCATTCAGGAAAGCAGGTTGCTCAATTCAGCGTGTCAGTCTGCTCTCAATGGTTGTCATTCTAAGGGAACTGTAGAATAACAATAATGTATTATTCTTATGTCAGTCATAATCCAGGGTTATTACATGCCTACCTCTGCACTCTCCCGCATAGATCTTAACCTGCTAGTCGCGCTGCAATTATTGATTGAAGAGCGCAACGTCACCCGCGCAGCAGAACGGTTGTTTATCACCCAGCCAGCCATGAGTAAAACCCTGCAACGGCTGCGAGACCTGTTTGATGACGAGTTGTTTGTCCGCAGCGGCAGGGAGCTGGTCCCCACACCGCGAACTCTCGAGTTGCAGGAGCAGTTGCCTGAAATGCTTCAGGATCTGGAGGGACTGGTCAAACCCAGAGAATTTGACCCCCTCACGGATAGCGGTGTGATTTATCTGGCGACTCCGGAGTTTATTGCGGTGCAGATTGTGCCAATGCTGACCTGGGAGTTGAGCGCTGAAGCACCGGGATTTTCGCTTTCCGTGTCTAGCAATATGGAAAATTTCCCGGAGCAAATGCGCAAAGGCGAGCTGGACTATGTGTTGGGCGTGGACAAGAAAATGTCCAGGGAATACGTCGTCACGCCGGTGGGTGGATTTGCCCCGGCCATCTGGATGCGACACGGGCATCCTCTGGCAGGCGAGGACCTTACCCTTGAGAAAGTCCTCCAGTACCCCTTCATTCAATACTTCCTGCTGCTGACCCCTGAAAAACTGTCACCCGCTGTAGAAACACGCTTTGACAGAACAATTGCCAAACTGGGATTAAAACGGAAAAAGTTTCTGATCACCGATCAGCTGATGACAGCACTCAATGCACTGAAAACCAGCGATTGCCTGATGTTGAGTACTGTGGATGATCTCAAGGCAGAAGCGGAGTTCTACGAGATTGTCAGAAAGCCTTACCCGCCGGAGCTGGAAGCGGACGACTTTATCCCGGTGGTGCTGTTCCAGCATCGTCGCACCCAGAAATCTCCCATGCACGAGTGGTTCAAGGCGCGGCTGATGGATGTAGTTGAACGGGTGAGAACGAGTTATTGAGCTGTACAATTCGAGAGGTAATCAGAGCGGCTATAGTTCAGCCTAGAGCCGCTCAGCTGACGACACTTCAGGTGCCGGAAGCATTAATACCGTCAACACTGCGCTTGGTCTTGCGGGCAAGGTCGGCCATATCCAGGTATTCGCGCCAGGCACAAATGAGGCCATCTTCATCCAGCTCATAGACAGCCACCATACTGTGGGGGGCGGGCAGTCCGTGGATAACAGCCTGGTCAGCACGTTCTGTCATCACCAGCCTGCCTGACGATAACATATTGATAATATTACACTTGTTGTTGGTGGCAAACTGCATCTGGCGATGAATTTCCTTGCGCAGAGCATCCTTGCCGCGAATGATGGGGCCGCCGGGGATCCACAGCTGCCAAACGCAATCCTCTGACATCATGGAGAGAATTTTTTCCACCTGCGGGCGCGATGTGTCGGAACCATCGCCCCACGCATCGCAAAATTCAACAATAAAGTTTTCCTGAGCAATTCCCATTTCTATTCTCCTGGTTGGCGGGCGCGATAATGAGCCGAAAGTCAGTCGGTCAGCAGTGTGGCGCGGATATCCCGTTTCATGGCATCCGTCACTCCCAGCATGTCACGCACATAGTTATCGACAGAGTCGTGGTCAACTTCAATCTGCTCCAGGGCAGCTGATAGATAGACTCTGTCAGCGGACATCAACACATCGCGTACACCGGGGTCCATGGTTTGCAGTGGGTGTTCGCCATCAGTCAGTCCCAATGCAGCACGACTGTGCTTGAGCATGAACGCGCCGAGATCCACCGCTGTGTTGGTGAATTCGTAATCGTCGAGGATAGTCTGTCTGGGGACACCGAGTGTATGCAGCACCAAAGCAGCGGATAGCCCCGTGCGGTCCTTGCCCGCAGCGCAGTGGAACAACAGGGGCACATTACCTGCGGCCAGATGCTCAAAAATACCTTTGAGGCGTGTATGCAGCCAGCCTGGCATGGCGCGGTAGAGTGAAATCATCACAGAGCGCGCATGCTCACCGCTGACTGAATCCTGCCAGGACAGCTCACTCTGGGCGTCGATATGGGGCTCTTCGTCCCAGTAGACCAGCATGGTTTCAGCTGATGGCCAGCGGGTCGGCTCCTTATTGCGCTCATCGGCGCGGCGCAAATCGCAGATAGTGCGCATACCGAGATTCGTCAGTTGCGGCTGGTCATCAGGGGTGAAATAACTCATCACGCCGGAGCGGAACAGGACGCCGGGGCGAACCTGCAAGCCGTCGATCGTGCGATAACCGCCCAGATCGCGAAAATTGCAGCCGCCTTCGAAGGGGAGAACTTTGCTCAGTGCTTCATTCATGGTCATGCTTCCGTCATTATTTAATGCGGTTGTTTTATGAGCTGCCAAGGGTATGCCGACTCTCAAGCCAGCGTCAACAGGCAATCAGTCAGGGGCTTAACCCGGTTGATGAAGCAGAGCATGGGGCCGCTTCGGGTAAGCTCGCTCTGCGGTCTACCCGTTGCTGATTACAGACGATAGCTGGCCCTGGTCATGACCTTTGAAACCAGGGACATAAGCTTCTTTGCGGGGGGAGGGAAGGGCAGCCCCCCGGCCTCAAGGGCTTTGCGGGCATGCAGGGCTTCATCGGTCAGCATTTGCGACACCACCGCCCGGCTTTCCAGATCCTGCTCCGGCAAGTCATCGAGATGATGGCTGAGGTGCTGACACACCAGCTCTTCGGTAGCCGCCACAAAGCCAAGGCTCAGGCGGTCGCTGATCAGACCTGCGGTGGCGCCAATGCCAAAGGAAAGTGTGTACCAGACCGGATTGAGGACACTGGTATGACTGTCGAGCGCTTGCAGGCGCTGTTCACACCAGGCGAGATGGTCCACTTCTTCTGCGGCGGCTGTCTCCATTTCACGCCGTACCCTGGGAAGTCTGGCGGTCAGGGATTGCCCCTGGTAGAGGGCCTGGGCACAGACTTCGCCGCTGTGGTTGACCCGCATCAATCCAGCGGCATGCCTGCGCTCCTGGTCGTTGAGTGCCGTGCCCTCGACAGTCGCAGCAGGTGACTCGCGCTCTGCTGCCGTCATCTTTCCCGCCAGGGTGCGGAGAGCGTTATCAGCGCTGGCGACAAGGTGATCAAGGGGTGAAAGCTGACGGTTGGCCATGGCAAGATCCGCACGGTTGTTGGGCTGTGTGAAACTGGATTCTAGCCAAATTTCTGTCATCATGCGATCAGCGTAAAAGGCACGACCTGCCCTGATTTCCTCCTCGACTGCCGCATCCAGGACGACAACCATGCAAGACGCCCACGATCTGAGTGTGCTCATCAATTCCCGCATTCCCCTGCTGGTGATCGAAACCCACGATGAAAATGGTGCCATGCAGCTGCTGCAGCGAGTGGCCCGTGACCAGCAGCGCACGCTCTATCGCTGGTCTGTCACCGATGGGCTGGACACGGCGGGATTTGGCCTGCGTCTGGAGAAAGCCCCCGAGTTTTGTGAACCGGAGGTGTTGCTGGGCCATTTGAAAACCCGCGGTCAGCCGGGCATTTATATGTTGTGTGATTTCCACCCCTGGCTGTCAGATCAGCCCAAACGCATCCGTTTGCTGAAAGATATTGCCCTGTCCAACGAGCATGGCGCCATGACCCTGGTGTTTGTCAGCCATGCCCTCACACTGCCGACGGAGCTCAGCCGGCACAGTGCCAGGTTTTCCATCTCTTTGCCCGGTGATGGGGAGATTATGGCGCTGGTCAAGGAAGAGGCGCGCAAATGGTCGGTGGGCAACCAGGGAGCGCGGGTAAAAGCTGATCCGCAAGCCCTGGAGCGTCTGGCGCAGAACCTCAAAGGGCTGAGCCATGCGGAAGTCAAGCGCCTGGCCCGTGTCGCTATTGTCGATGACGGTGCCATTACCGAAGCTGACATTCCCGAGATCAATCTCGCCAAGTTCCGCCTGATGGATATGGAAGGGGTGCTCAGTTACGAGTACAACACCGAGCAGTTTGCGGCAGTGGGGGGGATGGATAATCTCAAACAATGGCTCGAAGTGCGCCGCCTGGGATTTGGCGGGCGCGCCGAAGCCAGTGAACCGACAGCGGCAAGCGCGCCGGGGCTGGAACCCGCCAAAGGTGTTCTCCTGCTGGGTGTACAGGGTGCCGGTAAAAGCCTCGCCGCCCGCGCCGTCGCCGGTTTGTGGGGCTTGCCACTGCTGCGCCTGGATATGGGCGCCGTGTACAACAAGTACCACGGCGAGACAGAGCGCAATTTGCGGGACTCCCTGGCGCTGGCCGACCAGATGTCCCCCTGCGTGTTGTGGATTGATGAGATTGAAAAGGGCCTGGGCGCTGATGACAGCGACGGTGGCTTGACGCGCCGCGTGCTGGGCACCTTGCTGACCTGGATGGCGGAGCGCAAATCCCGGGTCTTCCTGGTAGCCACCGCCAACGATATCTCGCGCCTGGCGCCGGAGCTGGTGCGCAAGGGACGCTTTGACGAAATCTTCTTTGTCGAACTGCCTGATGTTGCTGTTCGGGCCCAGATCATCGGCATCCACCTGCGCAAACGTGAACTCGACCCTGCGCAATTTGATATTGAACAGCTGGCCACAGCCTGTGAGGGGTTTAGCGGCGCAGAAATTGAACAGGCCGTGGTTGCATCCCTTTACGGGGCCAGAGCCGCCAGTGAGCCGCTAGCGACCCGACATATCGCCGAGGAAATTTCCCGTACATCGCCCCTCTCGCGGGTGATGGCAGAGAAACTTGCCGAGCTGCGCAGTTGGGCAGCAGAGCGCAATCTGCTTCTGGCCTGAGGGTGGCCGCCCCGTTCTGTGGCCGTCCCGAGCAAGCAAAACGGGCGCCGACATGGCATAATCGCCGACTTTCTCGAGTTGCCACTTACGGCGGCTCTGTTTATCACGCCTAAACAGCTTCCCGCCGACCATGCTGTCGAGCCGAAGCCTGCAGCTATCCAGGAGAGTGCAAATGAGTCAGAGAGAAGTTGTCATTGTCAGCGCCGTGCGCACCGCCATTGGGGATTTTGGCGGCAGTCTCAAGGACGTTCCTCCCACTGATCTGGCCGCCAGGGCAATCTCTGGCGCGCTCGCCAAGGCCGGTGTTTCGCCTGCCGATGTTGAGCACACAGTGCTCGGCAATGTTGTCCACTCCGATCGCCGCGACATGTATATCAGCCGGGTTGCCGCACTCCAGGCCGGCATTCCTGAAGGGGCGCCCAGCCTGACCGTCAACCGTCTGTGCGGTTCCGGCCTGCAGGCTATCGTCAGTGCGGCCCAGCTTATCCTCCTGGGGGACGCCGATGTGGTGGTATCCGGTGGCGCCGAATCCATGAGCCGCATTCCCTACTGGATGCCGTCGGCGCGCTTTGGCCAGCGCATGGGTGATGGTGTGATGACTGACCCCATGGTGGGTGTGCTTACCTGCCCGATGGAAAACGTCCATATGGGTGTCACCGCAGAAAACATTGCCGAAAAGTGGGGCGTCAGCCGCGAGGACCAGGATGCCCTGGCGGTGGAAAGCCACAACCGCGCCGAGCGCGCCATCACTGAAAAGCGCTTTGCCGACCAGATTATTCCTGTGGAAATCAAAAGCCGCAAAGGCACAGTGGTGTTTGACCAGGATGAGCATGTGCGTTTTGGCGCCAAACTGGAGGATATGACCAAACTGCGGGCTGCCTTCAAGGGTGACGGTTCCGTCACCGCAGGTAACGCCTCCGGGATCAACGACGCAGCAGCAGCCCTGGTGATGATGGAGAAAAGCGTCGCCGAACAGAAGGGGCTGGTACCCATGGCCAAAATGCTGGGTTACACCACCGTCGGTGTCGATCCCAAATACATGGGCATCGGCCCGGTGCCCGCCGTGAAAAAGCTGCTGGCAAAGGCCGGGCTCAGCATTGCCGACATCGATGTGTGGGAAGTGAACGAAGCCTTTGCCGCCCAGGCGCTGGCGGTTTGCCGCGATCTGGGACTGCCGTCAGAAAAGGTCAATCCCAACGGTTCAGGAATTTCCCTCGGCCATCCCATTGGCGCTTCCGGTGCCATTATCGCTGTCAAGGCTCTCCATGAGCTCAAGCGCGTCGGTGGTCGCTATGCCGTGGCCACCCTGTGCATCGGTGGCGGTCAGGGTATCGCCGCGCTGTTTGAGCGGATCTGACCAAAACCTGTTGCCGGGCCTCACCGTGGTGTGGCCCCGCGGCCAATTGGCCACGGTACAAGCCTTGTAGATATCGTTAAGTGCTGTGTTACCATCACAGCTGCCGCAGGGACTGCGAGCAATGCAGCAGGTCCGGCAAACCAGAATAACTAAAGTATGGGGATAGCCGTGCCTGGCTAGCAGGGGATAGTCGTCTCGGCTTGATAGCCGCCATTTTTTGACCTGCTTGCTACTGGCGTCCTGTTGCAACAAACTCACAGTGAAGGGTTTTGGCTGCCGCAATGACTGTATACCAGTATTCATGCCGCTCAATTGATGGCGAGGCAATCTCCCTCGACCGTTACCGGGGGAAAGTGCTGCTGATTGTTAACACCGCCAGTAAATGCGGCTTTACCCCCCCAATACAGCGGGTTGGAGCTGCTGTACCGCGATTACCGGGAACAGGGGTTTGCGGTACTGGGTTTTCCCTGCGATCAGTTCCTGCATCAGGAATTCCATGACGACGAGCAGATTGAGCACTTTTGCGTCAACACTTACCAGGTGACGTTTCCGCTGTTTGGCAAGGTGCGTGTGACCGGCCCGGATGCAGACCCCTTGTTTCAGTACCTCAAGACAGCGGCTCCTGGTTGGTTCGGACTGTCGGGGATCAAGTGGAATTTCACCAAATTCCTGATCAACCGCCAAGGCGAATGCGTAAGGCGCTTTGCCACTGCTACTTACCCCAGCCAGTTGCGACGGCATATCGAAGGGTTGCTTCACTAACAGATCCGGGCCGGAGCACTTACATGGAAAAAGTGGACTCTCGTAACAAAGGAAGCATGCGCGTTATCTGGTGGCTCACTGATTTGATGATCCCCCGCGATATCGTTGAGTTTGACCACCGCGAAAACCTCTATAAAGCCAGGGCCCTGGTATGTGTGCTGCTGGCAGCGGGTGGCAATCAGGCGATCAACGCTATCATCCTGTTCTCGTTGTGGGAACGTCTGGGGCCCTACACACCGTTTGTATTGTTGTTCACCGCCTGCACGTTGGCCCTTTTTGGCATCCTCTCCTTGTTTCGTCGCAGCGGGTCTTTTGTGCTGGTTGCCAACCTGTATGGCTTTGTCGGCACGCTGTCCACCCTGTGCCTGATCATGGTGACGGGCGGTTTCAGCGAATCACCCCTGATCCCCTGGTGGCCACTGATTGTGATGTTCTCCTTTATCATGGGCGGTTGGCGCACCGCTGCTTGCTGGGCTTGTGTGGGGTTGGTCCTCTGGTTGTGGGGTCTCAACCTCGATGCCAGCCGCTTCATCTATATATTCAGCCGGGAAGCCATAGAGCAAAGCTATTCTTACTCGGTCATCCTCGCCGGTCTCGCTTTGCTGGCAGTCATGTGGTTTTTCGACTTTTACCAGCGCCAGCTCCTTGGCAGGTTGCAGGTGGAACGCGACAGGGCGCTGTTTTCGGCGGCTCACGACCCACTGACAGGCCTCGCCAACCGCAAGACCTTCGAGTACCGCCTCGAGCATCTGATCGAACGCCATAAAATCCAGGGTGGCGTAGATGCGGTGCTGATGATCGACCTCGATGGTTTCAAGCTGATCAACGACAACATCGGCCACCAGGCGGGGGACAAGGTGCTGGTAACGGTTGCCGCCCGCCTGCAGCAGGCTGTCCGGCGCAGTGACCTGGCGACCCGCATCGGAGGCGACGAATTTGCTGTCCTGCTGTGCGATGTGCGTTATCCAGACGATGTGGAACCCATTGTGGTCAAATTGCACAAGGCCATCAGCGCCCCCATCATCCTTGATGATGGCACTGAGGTGGCGGTGGGTGCCAGCATCGGTATTGCCCTGGTGACAGCCGATGGCAATAGTATGGAATCACTGCTCCACAATGCCGATCAGGCCATGTATCAGGCCAAATCATCGAAAATTCCCCATATTTTCTATCGCGAGATGGAAAGTCATTCAGACTGACCCCGGGTTTTACTTATTAGATACCCACTGCCGCCAGTATCGACACTGGCGGCAATCCTTCACTTGTGTGGGTGGTTGCTGTGGCTGCATTGCACCGATCATATAACACCGTTATGGTCTGCTTTTGATGATTTGCAGGCTTTCAAGTGGCAACTAACGATAATTTTGAGCCCTATGCGCCAGAAGTGATTGTTGCTGGTCCGCGTGAATGGGGAAAATTCGGCAGGGCGACCCCGCTTTACCACTATCAGGGTCGCTTCGATTTTTTCATCAGCAGCGATTACAGCGACATCAAGGACAACGTGTTGCAGGACAACGCGACCTGGCTGTACAGCAAGGGCACCAGTCCGAAAATGCTCGATGAACGCATGGCCTGCGGCATGATGACCGATCCGCCCATCCACAACAGCATCCGCATCATCGTGCAGCGCGGCTTCACCCCCAGGCGTCTGGCGCGGATGGAAGTGTGCCAGGTGTTTGAAAAGCTGGTAGCGCGGCTGCCCAGCTTGCGTCTCACCGGGCAACCGCAGCGCGCACCGGGATTTAATTTCTGGGGGCAGGACAACGTACCTGTCGCCTGGGACTGAGTAACCAGGGAAACAGTGCCATGAGCAGCGGGAATGAACTCGACGGAAAAGTCATCATTGTCACCGGTGCCGCTCGCGGTATTGGCCGCGCCCTGGCGCTGTACATGGGATGCCGTGGCGCCAGAGTGGTGGCCAACGATATTGACCCGGATATTCTTGACGCCCTGGCTGCTGAAATCAGCGGCGAGGGAGGAGAGATCCTGCCTCTGGCGGGTTCCGTCAGCGACTGGTCGTTCGCGGAAGAGTTGATCGCCAGAGCCGTTGAACGATTCGGTGCCCTCGACGGCCTGATCAACAATGCCGGGTTGCACTACCAGGCATTGCCCTGGGAGGAAGACCCGCACAGTGCGCGGCGCCTGCTTGAGGTCAATGTGCTGGGCGCCCTGTACTGCGGTATGCAGGCACTAAAGGTATTTGTCGCCCAGAGGCACGGCTCCCTGATTAATGTCACCTCCGGCGCCCATCTGGGTGTTGCAGGACAGTCCACCTACGCTGCCTCGAAGGGGGCGATAGCGTCCCTGACTTATTCCTGGGCCCTTGATGCCCTGCCTTACGGGGTAAGGGTCAACGCTGTGGCGCCACTCGCCCACACCCGCATGACCGATTCACTTGCCGCCTATCAAGCGGACTCGGGCAAACCGGCTGATAATGGCCAGGGAGGAGGCATCCGGGTGCGCGAACCGGAGGATCTGGCACCCCTGTTCGGCTACCTGCTGGCGGATTGCTCCGCCCAGTTGAGTGGGCAAATCCTGCGTTTCAATGGCAGCGAACTGAGCCTGATCGATCACCCGCTTGTGGGCGCAAGCCGACACAGTCGTGAGCACTGGGAAATCGATGACGTGCGGTCGGTGCTGGAAGGGCAGATGCTCGATACACTCAGTCCCGTCGGCCTTGGCAGGATGGTGATACCCTGGCCACCAGGGGCAAAATAGTGTCGCTGACCAAAAAAGTGAGAACACAATGACCCAAAGACCCGCCAATGTCAGGGATGAGCTGCTCAGCGCCGCCATTGATTTGCTCCAGTCGGATGGCGCAGCCGGGGCCACGGCAAGGGCCATCTGCAACCAGGTGGGGGTTGGTCCGCCAGCGCTGTACCACCACTACGGCAGCCTCGACCGCCTCCACCATGCGGCGGTGGATGCCGCCTTTGACAAGGTCGTCGCCTGCTACAGCTCTGCTGAGGAAGCGGGGGGCCCGCTGCAAAGCATTCGCAACAGCTGGGGGATGTTGATGCAGTTCGCCCGTGACAACCCGCAGATGTACGGCCTGATCAACCAGCAGATTATCCGGGGCAAAATGCCGCCCCTGGCACAAAACGCTTTCAACCAGATGGTGGCCGATCTGACCCTGCTGGCGCAGCAGCAGCCCCTGCGCCATGACCCCGCCACGGCGGCAAAAATGCTCTGGGCCGGAGGGCTGGGTGCCGCAACTTTTATTGCCAGCGCTGCGTTAGGCGGTGAGAGGGATCTCTCCCTTGGGGAGGTAATACTGCAGGCACTGCTTGATTCACTGCGCAGGGTCTGATGCCTTCGCCACTTCTGGCTCGGCGTCCAGCCCGCCAAGTGCTGCCCGCAAAGGGTCAGACTCGTCGCGCTTGCCCCAACTTTCATTGAATACAAGGCTGTCGAGGGCTAAACGCTGCGCCCAGCCTTTAGCCTGCAGCTCCGGTTCATCGTAAAAGTAACGAACCTGTCCCAGGCACACATAGGCCACCGGCACGACGCTATCCGGCAGCTGGAAAATATCCCGCAGCGCTTCGGGCTCGATAATTGATACCCAGCCTAACCCCAGTTCTTCCGCCCGCGCTGCCAGCCACAGGTTCTGCACGGCGCAGACTGTGCTGTAAATGTCCGTGTCAGGCTGGCGGGTTTTGCCCAACACCACCGGGCCGCCGCGTGCGCGGTCGCAGGTGATCAGCAGATTCAGGGGCGCATCGACAATCCCCGCCAGCTTCAGGCGGCAATAGGCAGTGCGGCGCTCGCCCTCAAACTGTTGTGCCTCAGCGGCGTGGGCCTGCTCAAACGCGGCCTGCACCCGGGCCTTCACCGCCGCGTCGCGCACCACAATAAAATTCCACGGCTGCGACAGCCCCACCGACGGGGCGTGATGGGCGGCGGACAGCACCCGCGCGAGTATCTGCGGGTCGATGGTGTCGGGCAGAAACTGGCCGCGCACATCGCGGCGGCTGAACAGCACCTGGTAGAAGTGATCAGCGGTGGAGAGTCCCTGTGAGGAGAGTCCTTGTGCGGAGACTCCTTGTGCGGAGACTCCTTGTGCGGAGAGTCCCTGTGCAGAGTCGTTCACGGCTTTACTCCCCCACCAGAATCAACTTGCCCGATGCGGGATCGCGGTAAACGGTCCCCACCGATTGGTAGCCGCTGCCCGCCTCGCCCAGGCCTTTGGGCATGTCGGGTATCTCGGTGCCCTGGATGACTTCTTGCCCCCCGTCTTGATGTTGCATGTCGAGCAGGATGTCGGAGCGCATGGCAAGGGCGGCGATCAGGCCGCAGGCGAACACCAGCATGATATCCAGCAGGTTAGTCAGGGCGCCAAGGGGTTCATCCTCGGATTCGTCAAAGCGACTGTTGAGCAGGCTGCGTCTGGTCATAGTGGGTTGCCTCTGGTCATAGTGCGCGCTGCTCAATCTGGTCGATCACCCGGTCGTACCACTGGCGGCGCAGGCGCCCCAGCACATAGCCGATGATGCCCGCCAGCAGGCCCAGCACGGTGGTGTCGAAGGCCACCGTCATGGCGGTGGCGAGGATGTCGAGATTACCCTGACCGAGGGCGCTGAGTCCGGGGCCTAGGGGGATCAATGTACCCATCAACCCCAGCATGGGGCCGATGCGGGTCAGCACATCGGCGCGCTGGATGCGACCCCGGCCCAGTCGCGACACGGTCTCCACCGTCGCGCTTGCCGCCAGCCGGGGCAGGGTGACCAGACGCTCGCTGATGGCGACGCCGCTGTCCCAGATAACCAGCGCCACCACCGCAAACAGGGCGGCAATCACCGGTTGCAGCAGCCCGTTCACCAGCGGGTGCATAAGGGCGATCAAGCCTGAATCAAACATGTTTTGTTCCTTGTGGATTGCTTCGATGGTTTGAGTGGCGCAGGCCCGCAACGACACCGGCGATCAGTAACAGCGCAAGTGCCAGCAGCAACCACAGGCGCGACGGCGATGGCTCGTTACCCGGATTTTCAGACGTTTTGTCCGGGCTGCTGGTCGTGCTGTCTGTATCAGCCTGCGGGGTAGCATCGTCCTGTTGCAATTCGCTGATGGTGGAAACCGCAGCGCTGTCCGGGCGCTGGGGCGCACCCTGGGCATCGGCTATGGCCTGCTGTAACGCGGCGCGCAACTCGGGTGAGAGTTGCGGCTGAATCCACTCCAGCATGGGGTGGTCGGGGCTGGTGTGGCCGCTGCCGGGCAGCCCATTCTGCGTTACCAGGGTGGCGAATTCGGCGGCCCGCTTTGCCAGGATTTCAGGGCTGGCCTCCCAAAAGCCCTTGTGGGCGGCCACCAGCATCAGGGCCAGCATGTTGGCTTTGACATGGGCGTTGTTGCCATCGGCGAGAAACTCATCGAGGTCGAGGTTGTGCTTGTCGTCAAAATACACGGCATTGACCTCATCCCAAGCCCAAGAGCGCACGATATCCGGATTGGTCACCTGCCAGCCCCAGAGGTATTCGAGGAATTCGCTGCCCATGGTGCGCGCCCCGGCATAGCCGTGGGCTATCAGGGGTTTGATCCAGGCGGGGTTGAGATAGCGGCCGCGCAGCTCGCCGAGCAAGGCTGTTTGCAGACGCTCGATATGGGCGTCGCCGGGATTGGCATGGTTGATCACCCGATTGTCAGGCACTTCGCCGGAGAGATTTTCCACGGCGAGGCTGAGGCCACCCAGATAGTCAAAGGCATCGTTGTTGTCCAGCAGTCCATAGAGATTGCTGGCCCGGCCAAGATAGGTTCGCTGCACCGACTTGAGCCGGGTTTCAAAACCCTTGTGCAGCGGTTTGCCGTGGCTTTGATCGCCATAGGCATGGCCGAGGCGCTGCACATAGGTGCTGGCCAATGCTTCGCGCTCGCTCCAGGCGCCCGAGCGCTCGACAAGGCGGTTGATGCCGGCGCCATAGCTGCCGGGGGCATCGCCGTAAACGCGGAAAATAGCCTCCCTGCCGACCTCGACGGAATCGCCACCAGCCGCCAGGGCTGCCCGCACATCCGTCACCCAGGCTTGAGCAATGCGGTTGCGGGCCAGGGGTTCGTCGCCATCGCTGCCCATGCCCGCTATCGGCTCCAAGGCGGCGGCAAGGGCTGGTTTAAGGGCCGGATAATCCCGGGCAATAGTGGCGGCGGAGCCTTGTAGCGCCAGCCGCACCCCTTTGTCGAGCCACAGCAGCAACTCGCCATACAGGTCGCGGAATAGCCCTGAAGTGGTGAACACCGTATCGCGCCGCACCCGATCTTTATCAAGCGGCAGGCGTTCCAGGCCCTCGACAATGCCCCGGCTGTTCCACAGCGGGCGCACGCCCAGCATGTCGAGGCCAAAGGCCACCACCGCGCCTTCGTCGCGCACCGTATCCGAGGCCCACAGGACAATTGCCTCGCTGCCTTTCACTTCGCCGCCTTTATCCGCGCCGTCCTTGCTGCGGGCTTCGCTGGCGAGCATCACCCCCAGGTCGTAGCCCACCCGGGTGGGTAGCAGGCTGCCGTTGAGGCCGTGGAAATTGCGCCCGGTGGGCAGCACTTCCGGGCTGCGGATCGGGTCATTGCCCTTGCCGGGGGCCACAAAGCGACCATCAAGGGCGGCAAACAACGCCTCCAACTCACGCTGGGGAGAGACGCTCAGATCCTTGCGCCAAGTGGGGTCGCCAGGGCCATCGGTGGCCATGGAGGTGAGCATGGTCGCGACGGCCTGCTCGCTCCAGTCGCGGCCAAAGACGTGCAATCCTTCCGGCATAAAGGCTTCCTGTAGCTGGGTCAGATAGTGGCCAACCTCATGCACCAGCAAATCATTGGCCACCTGGTCGAGGCTGATGCTGTCGATGCCCTGCTCGGCGGCGATCTCGCCTTCCAGTTCGTCCTCAAGGTTGAGGGCCGCAAGCTTTTTGCGGATCAGGACAATCGCCTGCTGTTGGGCCGGGCTGTCCTTGCGCGGGCTGGCCTCATAGCTTTCCACCAGTTGGCGCAATTGCAGCAGTTCGTCGTAGAGCGGTGTGGTGCGCAGCGGTGGCGTAAGGTGGTCGATGATCACTGCCAGACCGCGCCGCTTGGCCTGCAAGCCCTCACCGACGCCATCGACGATATAAGGATAGATGCCGGGAATATCGCCAGCGATCAGGGATGGGTAGTCGTCTTCAGTCAGGCCCAGGGCGCGGCCAGGCAGGAACTCAAAGGTGGAGTGACGGCCCAGATGCACCAGGGCGTTGGCGCCAAATGCGCTGTGCAGGTAGCGGTAGAACGCCAGGTACTGGTGAGGCGGTGGAAAGGTCAGGTTGGCATGCAGAAGCTCTTCGTCCACATCCCAACCGCGCGGTGGCTGCGGGCCGATAAAGATATTGCCAAAGCGGAGGCCTGGCACCAGCAGCTTGTCGCCATCGGTCATCACCCAGCCGGGCGGCTCGCCCCAGCCATCGAGGCCGGGGACGCCGCTGTCGCGCAGCGCTGTGGCGAGGCTGTCGATGGTGTTGGCAGCGGCTTCAGCTTCAGATTCAGATGCAGCGTCAGCCCGGTCTGCGAGGGATGTCTCGAGCGCGGTTTGCAATTGGGCGAGCAGGTCCATGGCGCGCCGGGTGGCGGGGTGGCGCGAGCCTTCGAGCATATGGTTGAGGTCGGCCACGGCGTTGTCGAGCAACTCGCGACCGGCGTCGTGCTGATTGAGGTCAATGGCCTGGCGCACCCGCGCCACCAGTAGCGCGACCGGGCCGTGGCTAACCCCGGCGCGGGCGGTATCCGGCAGGGTGTCAAACCAGGCGCGGTAATCGCTGTTGCCGAGGTTGGCGATATGGGGTGCCATGTCGCGCAGGGCCTTGCCGTTTTCCGGCAGGTTGATGCCCCGCGCCTGGATCAGTTCCAACAGTGCTGCGGGGTTGTCCGGCAGCTCGCTGGTGTGGTAGCCCTGCGCCTTGAGTTGACCGAGCAGGTGCCACAGGGTGGCGGGCACATCGAGGTTGTCGGCGCCGATGTTGTGGCGTCCGGGCGGGTGGTTGTAGTAGATCAGCGCCACCTTTTTGTCGTGGTTGGGCAGGGTGGCGAGGCGCTGCCAGTTGTCGATACGCGCCGTCAGCCGGGCTACCTGGGTTGCGATGGGGCGCGATACGGTGAGGCGCAGGCCGGTCAGCGGGTCGAGGGTGGGGGCCTGCGCGGCGGCCAATACCAGTGGCTGGCTGGCGCCCTGAAATTCCGGCATGCCAACCAGGTAATGCACCTTGTCCAGCGCAATGCCCTCGCTGGACAGGCGCCATTCCGCCTCCGTGGTGCCGAGGCGCATGGCGGTAAATACCGGCACATCGAGACGTTCGAGAGCCTCCGTCGCCTCGACCCAGCCCTCGCCGCCGCCCATCACAAAACCCTGGAGGCTGATAACACCTGCCAGACGCGCGGGGGCGACGATGGCGGGCAAAGTTTCGAGTGCGTCAAGACTGGCATCACCCCAGCGCGCGAGCATGGCGAAACACTGGATATTGCGGCTCTCCAGCTGCTGGCAAAGGCTGTCGAGCAGGTCGCGCTCACCGCTGCGGTCGCCGCTATTGGTGTCGAGAATGGCCACTGCTGGTGTATCGGCTTGCAGTTTGAGTGCGGTGGCTGCCACTACCTCGCCATGCTGGTAGTAGCGCAGTGCGGCCTGATGCTGGGCGGGCTCCACCTTCAGGTCAACACCGGTCTTGGCGACCAGCCAGGCAATCAGGCGCGCCATGTTTTCACTGCCGCGGCCATTCCAGTAAGCGTGGCCGGCCAGCCAGTCCTGTTGCTGCGGGAAGCGCTGTGCCAGCTGGCGGTAGTGCTCGGCTGGATCGGTATTGCTACCGGGGTTGGCGGTGAGGTCATCCAGTGCCGGCTTGGCAAGACCCGCCAGCGGCGTCTTGCCAGCGAGCCTGGTGAGGCCAAGTAATGAGCGCTCGCTGTTGAGTACGATCAGCGGGACTGATGGCATGAGGTTGTCGGCCAGGCGCCTCAAGCGAGGTGACAGGCTGTCACCGAAAACCGCGCCGAGCAGGATTGCATCAGCACTGCGCGCGAGATTGAGCAGTTCACTGTCACTCATGGCTTCGGTCTGATAGCTGCTGCGCAAGATCAGGCGGTGGCCCGGATGACGTTGATCAAACAGCGCCGCTCCCGCTGCCAGCTCGGCTGCGGAGGCATCCGAAACCACCGCAAACAACGTCGCGGCACTGGTGCTGGCGGCGCATAGTGGCAAGCTGAGGAGGATCAGCAGCCAGGTCAGGACAGTCTTGGGTAAGGGGGGCCAAACAAAGGTTGTGGTCATGGTTGAGCGTCCTGGCTACGGCGTGGTGGGGGCGATGATTTGACGAGCCTGGTCGAGGTATTGGCACATCAGTGCCGCGCCGTCGAGGATGCGGGTGGAGTGGCGCTGCAACAGGCTGGGGGGGATAAAATAAAGCTGGTGATTCTGCGCCGCCCGCAGGCTCGGCCAGCGACTCCACTGGTCTACCCAGTCAGGGCGTTCCTCGCCCATGCCGCTGGCGATGATCACATCAGGATCGGCGCGCAGCACAGTCTCGGTATTGACGACCGGCATCGGCGGGCCAGCGGTGGCGAAGATATTGACGCCACCGCAGAGGCGGATCACATCGGCGATAAGGTTGTCGTCATTGAGCGTCATCAGCGGCTGGTTCCATACCTGGTAGAACACCGTCACCGGCGCCGCAGCGACGTAGCGCTGGCGCAAACTCTGGTAGCGTTCGACAAACGCCGCTGCCACGCTTTCCCCTTCAGTACCGCGTCCGGTGAGGGTGGCGAAATCACGCAGATTGGTGGCGATATCCTCAAAAGTGAGGGCCTCGGTGACATAAACAGGCAGGCCCAGCGCCTTGAGATGATTGATCACATCGACGCCGTTGCCGCTTTCCCAGGCGATCACCAGGTCCGGGTTCATGGCCACCAGGCTTTCGCGGTTGACCTTGTTGTAGGTGCCGATGCGGGGAATCGCCAGTGCCGCCTCGGGGTAGTCGCTGTGATTGACGGTGGCGACGATATGCTGCCCTGCCCCGATCGCAAACAGTGATTCAGTGATATTGGGCGCGAGGCTGACGATGCGGCGCGCGGGTCTGTCGAGCACCAGGGTGTCGCCGAGATTGTCCATCAGGCGTATTTGGCCCTCTGTAGTTTTGCTGAGGGCCGTGGCGGGTAGGCTGGGCAACAGCAGCAGTACTGCTAGCCATATCAGGGAGCAGGTTTTCACTCAATGCCGTCCTTAAGAAGTTGAAGGATTTCCAGTGCCCGCTGTTGTTGCGCGGTGCTGGGCAGTCCCAGACGCAGCAGGCCGCGCCGGGCGTTCGGCCCCATCAAGCGCAGCAACAGACCGCGCTGTGCGGCTGACCGGTACAGACTCTGCGCTCGCTCCCAGTCCATTTCGGCGCTGATAAAGTGGGCGGCGCGCTGCCAGGGCAGGGCGGGCAGCAGTGCCTGCACGGCTTCCAGCCACTGCCGGGAGTGCAGATCCAGGCGCTGGCGCTGCTGCTGTTGCCAGGCGCGATCCGCCAGAGCGCGGCTGCCGATCCAGCGCGCCGGGTGGCTGACGCTCCAGGGGTTCATGCCGCTGCCCAGCCGCTGGATCAGGGCCGGGTCGGCCACCACAAATCCCAGCCGCACCCCGGCTAGGCCAAAAAATTTGCCCACGGAGCGCAGCACCACCACCCCAGCGGGGCGCTGGGGGATCAGGCTCTGCTGCGGGTGCGGGTCCATAAAGGCCTCGTCCACCACCAGCAGGCCGCCACGCCGGGTCAGCAACCCGGCAAGGTTTTCCAACACGGGCTTCTCGATCAACGCGGTGGTGGGGTTGTTGGGGTTGATGACCAGGGCGTGGGTGACGGCTCCGTCACTGGCCAGCTGCTGCAAATGATGGATATCCCGATAGATCACCGCGCGGTGCCCAGCCAGCTGCCAGGCATGGTGGTGTTCCTGATACCCCCACAGGGGCAAGGCCACGTTTGCCGCTGGTAAAAGCTTGGGCAGCTGGCGGATGGCGTGCTGGGAACCGGGTACGGCGAGCAGGGTATTCGGGGTGCAAGCGTAGTAATCGGCAGCGCTGGCGAGCAGGTCATCATCCTCTTCCGGCAGCCGCTGCCACACGGCTTCCGGCACAGCAGGCACCGGCCAGCACCAGGGGCTGATGCCGGTGGACAGGTCGATCCACTCATCGACAGGGATGCCGAATTCGCGGCTCGCCAGACCGAGGTTGCCGCCGTGGATCAAGGCCATGGAATTGTGCCCCGCAGTGGGAGTCCAGCCAGCCATTCAACAGCTGCCAGTACCACCAGCCACAGAATGAGGGCGCGCCACAGCAATCCCAGCGCGCGCTCGATATCCGCCGGTTCGGCCTCTCGGCCACTACCCAGCTGAGGCCGCCACTCCTCCTTGCCGTGATAAACAGCGGGTCCGCCGAGAACAATGCCCAGCGCCCCGGCGCCAGCAGCCATCACCGGGCCAGCGTTGGGACTCGCTGCCTGCGGTGCCTGTTGCTGCCAGCAGTGAATGGCGGCGCGCAGGTTGCCCGCAAGCCCGTAGGCCAAGGCGCAGAGGCGGGCGGGCAGCCAGTTGAGGGCGTCGTCGAGGCGTGCAGCGGTGCGGCCAAAATGCAGATAGCGGGCCGAGCGGTAGCCCCAGCGGGCATCGAGGGTGTTGGCGAGGCGATAGAGCAATACCCCCGGCGCACCGGCCAGCGCAAACCAGAACAGCGGCGCCAGCACCGCATCGCTGCCGTTTTCGAGCACGGATTCCACCGTGGCGCGGGTTGCGCCGCTGGCGTCGAGCGCCGCCGTATCGCGGCTGACGATCATGGCGACGGCCTGTCTGGCTGTGTTCAGGTCACCGGCCAGTAAGGGCCGCGCCACTGCGCGGGCATGTTCCGCCAGGCTGCGGTTGCCGATACACAGGTACAGCACCAGCACTTCAACGGCGATCAACAGCGGCTTGTCGAGGAAAGAGAGCAACTGCCACATGGCAAGTGCTGGCACCAGCACCAGCAGCAGCCAGGCAAAAGCCCCTGCCAGCTTCTGGCGAATGGCGCTGTGGGTTTCGCGACGCAAGAGGCTTTCGAGCCCTGTCACAAGGCGGCCAAAACCCACCAGGGGGTGCCAGCGGCGCGGCTCGCCCAGCAGGGCGTCGAGCAGCAGGGCAAGCAGGATGGTCAGGCTGGTCATGGTGCCAGGCCTTGAGTTTGAATAAACGGGGCTTGAAAAAACAGTGCAGTGGCAACCAGCAAGGCAACTTCGAGCAATTCCACCAGCGCCCCGGCGCCATCGCCGGTAAAACCGCCGAGGCGCTGGATCATGGCCCGTCGCCACAGGGCAAATACCGCCCCGGCAACCGCCAGCCACAGGCCGAGCAGCAACAGCGGCAGGCACAGGGCAAGTGCGCCCAACACCAGCAGCGCTGCCAGCGCCAGCCCCGGCCTGGAAGCATTGCGGGCCAGCCCGTCGCCCATGCCACCCTCGCGCACATAGGGCAGACTGATAAAGGCGAGGGGCAAAGCCGTGCGCGCCAGCACAGGGATCAGCCACCAGAAAACAGCGGGGTCAACGGCCAGCAGGCTATCCAGCGCGGCGACCTTGAGCAGCAGCGCCGGCACGATAACGGCAACGCCCATGGGGCCGCAGGCCGGATCTTTCATGATGGCGAGGGTGCGCGCCCGGTCGCCCATGCCGCCCACCCAGGCATCGGCGCAGTCGGCCAGACCATCGAGGTGCAGGGCGCCGGTGAGGGCCAGCCATATAATCGTGATCAGCACGGCTTCAAGTAAATGGCCCCCCGGCAACAGCGCCGCCAGTAAAGCGAGAAGCAGCCCGATCACCAGCCCCGCCGCCGGGTACCAGTGCAGCGAGCGGCCCAGAGTTGCCGCACCCACTTCCCCCCTGACCGGCACCGGAATACGGGTCAGCAAGCCGAGAGCGATGGCCAAGGCCTGGGCTTCCTTCCGTGCGAATGCCGACATCAGTTTGCCACCCCTTGATGCAGGATCAGCTGGGGGAAATCCCCTTCCTCCAGGTGATAGACCCGCAGCCGGGTCAGGCAGCCGTGGGGAATACTGAAATGCTGGCTGCTGGTAAGAGGAGCGCCCAGCAGGTGGCACAGCAGCAGGCGGATGGCGCCGCCGTGCAGGATCAACAGCAGGTGCTCGCCGCGATGGCGGCTGAGGAGGCCGTTCCAGGCGCTGGCCAGACGGTCGCGGGCCTCACTGGCGGATTCACCGCCAGCGGGGGTGACGGCACCGGGAAAGCGGTAATAGTGTTCGAGGGTGGCGCTGTCTTCACGCCATACCGCGCTGATTTCGCGGCCTTCCCAGACGCCGAAATGAATTTCCCGCAGGCAGGGTTCAAGGCTGAAAGGCAGATGTCGGTCAAGGGCAAAACGCTCAGCAAAGCGCGCGCAGCGCTGCAAAGGCGAACTCACCACCCGCTGCCAGCCATTGTGAGGCGCCAGGGCCGCAGCCATCTGTTGCCAGCCCTCTGGCGTGAGGGCCGAATCCGTGACACCGCGAAAAATCTCACCCCCCTCGCAGGCGCCGTGGCGCAGCAGGTCGATGGTGGTGGGGGCATCCGTCCGGGTTGTGTTAGTCATTGCCGCTTACACCCGCCTCGGCAAAGGTGGCCATGCCGCTGTGCAGGGCGCAGGCCATTGTCAGCAGGGGCAATGCCGTGGCGGCACCGCTGCCTTCGCCAAGGCGCAGCCCCAAGTCCAGCAGGGGCAAGGCATTGAGGGCGTCGAGCAGGTGGCCGTGGCCCGGCTCGCGGGAGCGGTGAGCAAACAGCAGCCAGTCGCGTACGCCGGGGTTGATGCGGCAGGCGATCAGGGCGGCGACGGTACAGATATAGCCATCCACCAGGGAGGGAATACCCTGCTGCGCGGCGGCGATATAGGCGCCGCAGAGGGCGGCAATTTCCAGCCCGCCCAGACGGCGCAGGGTCTCCAGGGGTGTGGTGCAAAAAGGCCGATGCAGGGCGAGGGCGCGGGACACGGCAGCCCGTTTGCGCACCAGCCCCTCGCTGTCGACGCCGGTGCCGCTGCCCACGCTGGTTTCAACCGGCAGATCGAGCAGGGCGCTGGTCAGTGCCGCCGTGGTGGCGGTATTGCCGATACCCATTTCGCCACCGATAAACAGCTGGGGTTTTGCACCATCTTTTTCAGCGCGATTTTCATGCTGGAGGATTTCATCCGCTCCGGCTTGCAGTGCCACAGCCAACAGGTCCTGATCCATAGCCGGTCCCGTGCAGATATTCGCCGAGCCGGGTGCCAGTTGCAGATGGTGGATAGCCGGGTGATTGCGGTCAGCTTCAGGCAGGGGGTGGGCAGTTCCCAGATTGACCACCCGAAAGTCCGCACCGTGCAGGCGCGCCAGCACGGATATGGCGGCGCCGCCCCGGGCAAAGTTGCGGATCATCTCCACCGTCACCGCCTGGGGAAAGGCTGAAACCCCTTCCGCGGCAATACCGTGATCAGCGGCAAATACCCGCACCCGGCAGTGGTCGAGGGTTGGCAGTGCCGTACCCTGCCAGCCGGCAAAGGCCACGGCGATATCCTCCAGCCTGCCGAGGGAGCCGGGGGGTTTGGTCAGCTGGGTTTGGCGGGTGAGGGCGGAATCTCTGGCTGTTTGCGAGGGGGGTGCCACGGGCTGGTTGAGCCAGGGTGGCATTGGGTCTGAAGTCTGAAGTCTGAAGTCTGAAGCAAAAGCGCTATTGATGTTCTGGATCACGTTAAATTCCTAATGTTAGTGCCTATGCACTGGTGCCGATCGGGCACCAAATAAGCGTCAGACTTCAGACGTCCGACCCAAATCCTTAAGCTCAAGCGGCAACCCCGCCACCACCAGCGTCACCCGCCGCGCTACCTGCGCCAGCTGCTGGTGCAGCCAGCCACTCTCGTCGACAAACTGGCGGCTCAGCTCGCCCATGGGCACGATGCCGGAGCCCACCTCGTTGCTCACCAGAATCACCCGGCCTTGCAGTTGCCCCACGGTTTTGAGCAGGGCATCGCGCTCGGCGGGCCAGCACTGGTGATGCAGGCAGTTGCTGAGCCACAGGGTGAGGCAGTCCACCAGCAGGCAGCGGTCGTGCCCTTGCAGCTCGCGCAGGGTGTCGGCCAGGCGCAGGGGCGACTCGATTAGCTGCCATTGGTTGCTGCGACGGGCCTGGTGGTGGCCGATGCGGGTGGCCATTTCGCCGTCGTCGGCTGTGGCGGTGGCGATATAAAACAGCTGGTGGCCACCGGCCAACGCGCGCTGTTCGGCGAGGCGGCTTTTGCCGGAGCGGGCGCCGCCGAGGACCAGTTCCAGGCCGGGGTTGGGGTAGAGGGGCGAGGTCATGGGGCCTTTCTCACAAGACGTGTCTCACTGAATCATCCTCAAGGGGGGCAGAGCGGTGCGGGGGACACTGATCAACAGATCCCTGCTGCAGGACCGAGTCGACAATGGCGGCCATTACCAGGCCCGCGAGCTGCTGGCCAAACAGGGTGTGCTTGCCGCCATACAGCACCTGCGCCGGGCCGGGGCCGGAGAACACCGCGATGGCATCGGTGCCCGTGCCGGTGGCGATGGCGCCGGACACCGGGCTGCGGATACCCATGTCCTGCAGCGCGGCGGCCTTGGCCTCGGTGGCGGTGATGGTGATATCCACCATCACTGCAGGTTCAAGGCGGGCACTGGTGACAATCGCCAGATTGATAGTGCCCGCAGGTGACGGCGCATCCCCCAGAGCGAGGTATTCCGCCTGATCCCCGGCGCGTCTGGCGTTGGCAAGGCCGGTGGTGACCAGTACCGCCAGATCCTCACCGCAGACCCTGGCGCGGCGGATACGCAGGGAGTTCATCGAGGCGGCAGTCATCATCGCTTGGGTGTCATCTGCCCAACCCTGTTGCTGGCACAGACGCGCCACAGTGGTCGCCGGGCTTTCCGCGATGTGCACTGCTGTGCCGTCTACCCGCAGGTTGAGCCAGCGGCTGCAGTGGCGTAGACCGCCATTGACCACCGCCGAGCTGAGGGCAAGGCGCGGCTGGTCAAAGGCCAGGGTCACCCAGTCGGGACTACGGCTGAGCGTCACACCGGCCATCAGACGCTGCTCTGTACTGGCGTGCGATGGCGCCAGCGCCTGACTCAGCAGCCTGTCGGCTGCGCTGCTGTTCATACCTGTGACCCGCTGAACAGGGTGGCCGCCACCCGCGGGTTGGAAGGCAGGTACCAGTGCATGTAAGAGGCAATAAGGTTGCCATCCCGGATCACCCCTTCACCCTCGGCGCCGCCGGGGTGGCGGGTTGCCAACATGGCAAAGGGTGGCGCTGTGTCAAAGGTGGAGTAATGGAACGTGTGCCCCCGCAGCAGGCCACCGCCACCATTGGCACGGTGGGGGAAATGTGCCCCCTGCAGGCCCAGGCCGCCAAGGCGCTTGCCCAGGGTGGCGGAGGCGGGAATCAGCCCCGCCAGTTCGCGTCGCTGACCCTCCGCCGTAGCGAGCGCCTTGAGCAGGTACAGCATACCGCCGCACTCCGCCACGATAGGCTTGCTAGCCCGGTGATGGGCGCGGATGGCGGCGAGCATGGCGTGGTTATCCGCCAGTCTGTCGAGGTGCAACTCCGGATAACCGCCGGGCAGGTAGAGGCTGTCGGCAACGGGCGGGGCGCTGTCGTGGATGGGCGAGAAAAAGCGCAACTCGGCGCCCATCGCCTGCAACAGGTCGAGGTTGGCCTGGTAGACAAAGCAGAAAGCTGCATCACGGGCAACGGCAATAGTCTGGCCCTCCAGCAGGCGCGGGGTGGCGGCCAGGGCCGGGGCACTGAAAGCCACCGGCTCGGGCAGTGCCGCCAGCGGGCTTGCGGCAAGCAGTTGCGCCGCCGCGTCGAGCCTGTCATCCAGGTCGGCGATGGCGTCGGCCTGGTGCAGGCCGAGGTGGCGTTCAGGCAGACGGATCGCCTCACTTTTGGGCAGGCCACCCAGCCAGGGCAGGATGGCGGGCAGGCTTTCCCTGAGCATATCGCCGTGGCGCTCACTGGCCACGCGGTTGGCGAACACCCCGGCAAAGCGCAGGTTGGGGTTGTAGCTGGCCAGGCCATGGGCGACGGCGCCAAAGGTCTGGGCCATGGCGCCAGCATCGATCACCGCCGCCACCGGCAGGCCAAAGCGAATGGCGAGATCGGCACTGCTGGGTGTGCCGTCATACAGCCCCATCACGCCTTCCACCAGGATCAGGTCGGCTTCGCCTGCGGCGTCAAACAGCAGTTGCTGGCACCCGGCATCGCCTACCATCCACAGGTCGAGGGGATACACGGTGTCGCCGCTGGCGCGTTTGTGAATCATCGGATCGAGAAAATCCGGCCCGGTTTTCAGCACCCGCACGCGCAGTCCCTGGCGGCGATGATGACGGGCAAGGGCGGCCACCACCGTGGTTTTGCCCTGACCCGAGGCGGGGGCGGTGATCAGCAGAGCCGGGCAGTGGCGGACATCAGTCATGCTGCGACTGCCCTGTGAGTGATGGTGCCCTGCGGACGATGGCGCCCAGTAGTGCCCGCAGTATCAGCCCCAAAGCGATATAGCCAAGGCAGTAGAACGCATAGCGCGGGAAGTAGCGCGCCACGCCGGCAGCATAATCCGCCAGGGCAGGTGCCGTCACATAGCCGGAAAAGAGGTAAAAACTGCCGTTGGAAATCACAAAGGCTGCGCTCACGCCACAACCGGCCAACAGCGCCAGGCGCAACCATCCTGCGCCGGTATGGAGGGGCAGCTGTGCGCTTTGGCGCCCGGCCCACCACATGGCAAAGTAAGTGGGCAATAAAAACCCGTAGGCCGGCGTGACGCAAAAGCTGCTGACACCCTGAGAGTCGATGGCCCAAAAATCGATGGCAGCAGCCAGCCCGCAGAGGGCGAGGAAGGCCGCCCGCCCGGCCCAGAGGGGCCTGTGCAGGGCAAAGCCAGCGAAGAAAAACACGGCAAGCGATGCATCGGGCAATGTCACCGCAGAGCCAAAGTGATCCATCCGCGTGGCGAGCATCACAAACGCCAGTCCGGGGAGCAGCAGCCAGTGGCTATTATGGCGCGCCGGGGTCGTGTCAGTGGTGTGAGTGTGGTTCATGGTGAAGTCCTTTCAGGTGTCGCAATCAATGAGGGAAACAGCCGCGCCAGATCCAGATGTTGCTCAAGGGTGTCGGCGAGACGGTCGATTTGTTGTTCGCGCAGGGCCTGGTAATCAAAGCCCTTTGCGCTGGTCAATCCGGCCCAGTGCAGCAGGGCACTGGCGGCCTCGGTGCGATCAAACAGGCCGTGCAGATAAGTGCCGAGCACCTGGCCATCGGCGCTGCGCGCACCGTCCGGGCCGTGGGGCAGTTGGGCGACGGGGTTGTCGAGGGCGGGGCCGGTGGAGATGCCGCAGTGGATTTCGTAGCCTTCCACTGCTGCTTCACTGTCGCCAACACACAGACTGCCAGTGATGCGGCGCAGCTGCTTTTCCGGGTAGAGGCGCGTACTCATGGCCAACAGGCCCAGACCGGGGCTTTCGCCCGCTTCGCCTTCGATGCCATCGGGGTCGGCTACTACCTCACCCAGCATCTGGAAACCGCCGCAGATACCCAGCACCTTGCCGCCGTAGCGCAGGTGGCGCAGCACATCGCGGTCCCAGCCGTTGGTGCGCAGGGCGTCGAGATCACCGCGCACATTCTTGCTGCCGGGCAGGATAATCAGGTCGGCAGCGGGCAGGGGGTCACCGCTGCGCACGAACTGTAAATCCACATTGGGGTTGAGCCGCAGGGCGTCAAAATCGGTGTGGTTGCTGGTGCGCGGTAGCACCGGCACCACCACCCTCAAGGGCTCACCTGAGCCAGTTACCTGGCTGGCGTCGATGGCATCCTCCGCTTCGAGGTGAAAGCCGTGCAGATACGGAAGAACCCCCAGCACCGGCTTGCCGGTGCGCTGTTCCAGCCAGTCGAGGCCCGGCTCCAGCAGGGAGATATCGCCGCGAAAGCGGTTGATCACAAAGCCGACCACGCGCTGCTGCTCGCTGGCAGACAGCAGATCGAGGGTGCCCACCAGATGGGCAAACACCCCGCCGCGGTCGATATCGGCAATCAGGATCACCGGGCAGTCCACCGCCTCGGCAAAACCCATATTGGCGATATCGCCAGCGCGCAGGTTGATCTCCGCCGGGCTGCCGGCGCCCTCCACAATCACCGCCTGGTACCGGCTTTTCAGCCGCCCGTAGGATTCCAGCACAGCGCTGCGGGCCACGGCCTTGTAATCGTGGTAATCCCGCGCATCCATATTGGCGAGGGCCGTACCCTGGATAATCACCTGGGCGCCGGTATCGCTGGAGGGCTTGAGCAGCACCGGGTTCATGTCGCGCTGCGGTTCCAGAAAGCAGGCCTGGGCCTGCACTGCCTGGGCGCGGCCGATCTCACCGCCGTCCGGCGTCACCGCACTGTTGAGCGCCATGTTTTGCGGCTTGAAGGGCGCCACGGCAATACCGCGCCGCGCCAGCACCCGGCACAGGCCAGCCACCAGCACACTCTTGCCCGCGTCGGAGGTGGTGCCCTGCACCATCAGGGTGATGCTTTGGCGTGAAAAGTTCTGTTGCGACATGACGCTTGTTCCTCGTGAGGTAGAACCCGGGTGGGCTTACAGCCGGTAAGTCAGCCCCAGCTGCCAGAGGCGGCCATCCTGGTTGTAGCCGTTGTTGAGCTGGTAACCCTTGTCGAACAGGTTCTCTACCTTGACGTTGCCTTCCAGTGCAGTGGTGATCTGGTAGCCCAGGCGCAGGCCCACCGTGGTATAGCCTCCCAGCCACTGGCTGTTGCTGGTGTTGGTGTAGCGCTCATCCTGGCCTTTCACCGCCAGGCCAAGGCTCAGGTCGCCCCAGCTTTTATCGACATTGAGGGTCAGATTGCTGCGGGTGCGCTTTACCAGCCGGTTGCCGGTGTTGGCGTCAATGGGGTCCAGCCAGGTGTAGGCGGCTTCGAGATGCCAGCCCGCCAGGGTGGTGCCCGCCGCCAGCTCGGCGCCGCTGATTTCCGCCTCGCTGACGTTGTAGGGGCGCCACACAAAGTCGGGGCCGGGCGCCCACTCGATCAGGTTTTCCACGTCGTTTTCAAAGTACGCGAGGGACCAGTGCCACAGCTCGTAATGGCCGCGCAGGCTGATTTCGCGGTTCTCCGACTGCTCCGGCATCAGGTCGGGGTTGCCGGCACTGAAGGCGCTGGCGGGCCAGTACAGATCGTTGAAGGTAGGTGCCTTGAAGCCTTCCGCCCAGGTAACCACCAGCAGGTGCTGCTCATTGAGATGAAAACCCAGCGAGGCATTGGCGGTGGTATGGCTGCCGAATTCCTCGTTGTCCTCTTCGCGCAGGCCGAGCACCAGGTCGAGCAGTGACCAGCTGCCCTGGTACTGGGCAAAGGCCGCGCGGTTGTCGCGGGTTTTGACCGGCTGGCCGCTGTCATCCACAAAGGCGCTGCTGGCGGTGACCTCGTCCTCGTAGTAGTCGTAGCCGACAGTGACGATATGGTCCTCCAGCAGGGTGAAATCGTTCTGCCAGAACAGCTGCTGGCGCCGGGTGCGGAAGTTGCCGGTGTTGTGGCCCGGGCTCTTGCTATCGATAGCCCCGTCGTAGTTGTCGCTGTCATCGGTGGCGAGCCCGAGGGAGAGCTGGCTTTGCCAGAAGTCGGTGACCGGCACGAGGCCGCGCAGATTGATGTTCTGCAGACGTGAATCGCTGTAGGGACGGGTGTTGGGACTGAAGGCGCTGTCGTACTCGTTGCGATTGCCGCTTTCGAGAAAGCGCAGGGCAATATCGGCGCCGTTGTCGAACTGGTAGCCGACGCTGGCGTTGATGGATTTGTTGCGGTAGCCGTCTTTGTCGCGGTTGTAGCCGGTGTCGACAATCAGGTTGTCGATACCGTCGGTTTCGAGGTAGGAGCCGTGCACCCCGTAGCGCAGGTTGCCTATGCCGCCGCTGCTGCCCGCCGCCACTTTTTGCAGGCTGTTGCTGCCGGTGGCGGTGGTGACGTAGGTGTCTTGGTTGGCGCTGCCGGGGTTGGTGCTGCCGTCGCGGGTAAACACCTGGATCACCCCGCCGATGGCTTCGCTGCCATACAGGCTGGAGTGGGCGCCGCGCACCACTTCAATGCGCTCGATCTGGTCGGGGTTGAGAAACTGGAAGTTGGCGCTACCGAGGGTGGCGCTGCTCACCCGCTGGCCGTCCACCAGAATCAGGGTGTGGCCGTTGGCGGTGCCACGGGTGTAGAGGCTGGTGGCTGAGCCAGGCCCGCCGCTGCGGCTGATATCGAGGCTCGGGGTCTGCCTGAACACATCCACCAGGTCGAGGGGCTGGCGGGCATCGAGTTCTTCGCGGGAGATCAGTGTTACCGATGCCAGGGAATCCGCCAGCGCCACCGGGGTGCGGGTGGCGGTGACTATTATTTCTTCGTGGCCGCGTACCTGCCCATCAGTGGGGGTGGCAAAGGCGGGCAAGGCTGCGCCAGTCACACAGGCGCCCAGGCAGGTAGCGCCCAGTAGAGCGGGGGTAAAAACAGTGGATCGTTTCATGGGTAGTCCTCAATCGCATTGATCAACACAATGATTGAGGGAGGGGTGAGAGTGGCAAAGCCAAAACGGGACAGGCAGAGAACCACCGACAAAGCCCTCCGCTTCATCGTTGCAGCTACTGCACACCGTGAACGCCGCAGACTGCGACGCTCACCAGGCCGGTTTCGGGCTTGTGACCTCTCCGTTGGAGAGGGCATTTACCGTTGCGGGGGCAGCGGTGGTTTTGTCGCGGGCGGCCACTTCAAAAAAGTTGCCCGGACGCACCACACTTCCCGTTTAACCTGTTCCAGATCATCCCCGGCGAGGGAGATCGAACAGGCACCTGATGCAGGGGGCGGATTGTATAGGCGCTGTCGAGCAAAGGTCAAACGCTGCTATCCGAGTCGGAAAAGGGGTGGAGTGTGTCGCTAAAAGACGGCTTTGACTGGGAATTAACTGCTAACAAGCAGCCTTTGTCGCCGATCATGAATTGCCCGGCTTTACGCTGCGGTGCAAAATTTTTCGCCGGGAAAGCGGGCCGGGTGAATTTCCATGGCAGCAGGAAGGCCAGTGGTATCCTCTACTTGACGCTTTTGCCGTGAAAGCTGAAGCTACGGCCTGCCCATTACTGTGGAATACCCCAATGCAACTATCCAGCAAGCCCGCCGAGTGGCTCGTCTTTAATCCCGCCGAGTGGCTCGTCTTTAATCCCGCCGAGTGGCTCGGTGAAACACTCGGCACCATTGTGCGGGTGATCGTTGAATCCCTGGCCTGGCTGTTTAATTCGTTTGCCGGCGCCGCCGCGGCGTTTATCGAGGGTTTTTCTCGGGCGCTGGGTCTCGATAGCAGCATCCTCAGCGTGATTGCCGTTATCCTTGGACTGTGCTTGATTTACTGGGGTATACGGGCCTTTATTCGCCGCCGCATTGTGGCGGGGGTGATCTGGGTGTTTCTCGGGCTGTGGCTGCTCAGCGCCCTGATCTACTGAGGGTCGCTGCACCCGTAGCCGAACTTTCCAGTCGATACTTTACACATCCATTCGCAAGGAGAATTTTATGGGTTTTGCCTTTACCACTGACCTGCAACTGACCAGCAGCGTGTTCAAGCACGACGGCGCCATCCCTTCAAAACACACCGGCGAAGGGCTGGATGTTTCCCCCGCCATTCAGTGGCAGGGCGCGCCCGCAGGCACAAAAAGCTATGCCATCATCTGCCACGACCCGGATGCGCCGCTGATTTCAGCCAACGGCACTTACGGTTTTGTCCACTGGGTGCTGTACAACATTCCCGGCGCGGTGACCGAGCTGCCCGAAGGGGAGCTCGGTTATACCCAGGGCCAGAACAATTTCGGCAATGCCGGTTACAACGGCCCGATGCCCCCCGAGGGCCACGGTCAGCACAAGTACTATTTCTGGGTGCTGGCACTGGATGCCGAGCTGAACCTGCCCGCCGGTCTCGACCTGTGGCAACTGCTGGCCAAGATTGAACCCCACACCCTGGGCATGAACCGCCTGGTGGGTACCTATCAGCGCGGCTGAGATTGAACTGAAGCCTGAGGCGGGCGGGCCTGTTCTGCCCGGCCTGTCTGCCTCAGCCCGGCAAAGTGACACGCATAAGATGGGTAGCACAGCCATGAAAAAATCCCTGTTAACCCCAACGCTTGCCGCCAGCTTGCTGCTGGCCCTTACCGCCTGTGATCCCCATGCCGGGCATCCCGATCAGGCTGGTGATGCTGGCCCATCTCCTGTCTCGGGTTATGTCAGCGATATGTCGCGCTTTGACAGTTTTATCGCCACCAGGCCCACTCCGGAGCAGTTCCGCCATGTCTACCCCGATGTGCAGCTGGTGATGCCCGGTGATATCACCACTCGGGAATATCGCAGCAACAACAGCCGCTATTACGCCGAGCTGGATGAGAGCGGGCGTATTATCGGTGGCAGTTTTCAGTAGCATCCGCGCGGCAACAGCCAATACCTACGGAGCATAACCATGAGCGATCAATCCGCACCCAAACAATCCCTGTTCGATAACGGCCTGCCTGATTTCATGAAGGAGCACATGCAGCGCTATCTCGCCACAGACGGCGCCGACGGCCATATCTGGAACGGCGCGCCGACCCTGCTGCTCACCACCACCGGGCGCAAATCCGGTGCGCCGCGCATGTTGCCGCTGATCTATCAGCCCGACGACAAGGGCAATTTTGTGGTGATCGCCTCCCGTGGCGGCGACGATGTCCATCCCGGCTGGTACCTCAACCTGGTGGCCCATCCCGAGGTGCAGGTGCAGGTCAAGGACAAGAAATTTACCGCGCGTGCACGGGAGGCCACCGCCGCAGAGCGCGGCCCACTGTGGGAGAAAATGTGCAGCGTCTGGCCCGACTACAACAAATATGCCCAACAGACCGAACGCCATATTCCGGTGGTGGTGCTGGAGCCGGTTTGATTCCAGTGGTGGGTGGTGCAGATCAAAAACCCGAACCTGAGTAACAGGCGGCACTAATAGGAACAACAAGGAACAGCAAGGAACAGCACCATGCCCCTCCAGCTTCACAGCTTTATCGGACTGTTCCTGCTCATGATGCTGTGCTGGCTTACGGGTTCGCGCAGTGCCGTTTCGCGCCGCGTGGTGGTGGGCGGTGTGCTGATGCAGTTCGTTATTGCCCTGGTGCTGCTGCGGGTGCCGCAGTCCCAGGACCTGTTTATCGTGCTCAACAGCATGATGCATGCGCTGGAGCACGCCACCCTGCAGGGCACCAGCCTGGTGTTTGGTTATCTTGGTGGCGGTGAGGCACCGTTCACCGCAACGCGGCCACAGCACGTTTTTATTCTCGCCTTTCGCGCATTGCCACTGGTGCTGGTGATCAGTGCGCTGTCGGCGTTGCTGTTCCACTGGCGCATACTGCCGCTGATCGTGCGGGGATTTTCCTGGCTGCTGAACAAAAGCCTGGGTATCAGCGGCCCGCTGGGGGTGGGCGCCACCGCCAATATCTTTCTCGGCATGGTCGAGTCGCCACTGCTGATCCGACCCTACCTGCGCAACCTGCACCGGGGCGAACTGTTCGCAGTGATGGTGTGCGGCATGGCCACGGTGGCGGGCACGGTGATGGTGCTCTACGCCAGTATTCTCACGCCGGTCATCCCCAATGCTCTCGGCCATGTGATGACCGCCTCCCTGATCTCGGCTCCCGCAGCACTCACCCTGGCCGCCCTCTACCATCCCTGGCCAGCTGGGCAAAGTGATCTGCCCGCGCTGCCCGGCGAATACGACAGCGCCATGGATGCCGTCACCACCGGCACGGCGCGGGGGCTGCAATTGTTGCTTAACATCATCGCCATGCTGGTCGTGCTTGTGGCCTTGGTGGCGCTCACCAACCTGATGCTCGGCCTGCTGCCCGAAGCGGGCGGGCAAGCAGTCAGTTTGCAACGCCTGTTCGGCTGGCTGTTTGCCCCGCTGGCCTGGCTGATGGGTATGCCCTGGAGTGAAGCACTGGTGGCCGGGCAATTCCTTGGCACCAAGGTGGTACTCAACGAACTCGTTGCCTTCCTCGACCTGGCTGCCCAAGAAAATATTGCACTCAGCGAGCGCAGCCACTTGCTGCTCACCTACGCCCTCTGCGGTTTTGCCAACTTCGGCAGCCTGGGCATCATGATCGGCGGCCTCGCCACCCTGGTGCCCGAGCGCAAGCGCGAGATCGTTGCGCTCGGTTTGCCCTCTGTGTGGGTGGGGTTGCTGACAACGCTGGCAACTGGCGCGGTGGTGGGGGTGATTGTTTGAAAGGTAAACGCATTGGGTTGGATGGTTTCTGCATCGACAGCCCACATCCTGTGACATCACTCGTCTCCAATCCATCAACCAGGAGAAACTCGCCGCCCTGGCCGAACTCAAGCAATTCTTGCTGCAAAAAGCCTTTTCTGGTGAACTCACAGCAGTCAGAGAAACAATCACTGAAACCCTCACGGAGGAGGAAGCCCCATGACCCTTGAAAGCAAAACCCCCATTGTTATCTATGAGAGCATCGACAAGGCGGTGGAAGTCCGTTTGGACACGGATAAGGAAACCATCTGGCTGACCCAGGCGCAAATGGCTGAGCTGTTTGATGTAAAGCCGCAGAACGTCACGATGCACCTCAAAAATATCTACGCGGAAGGGGAGCTGGTAGAGCAGACAACCTGTAAGGATTTCTTACAAGTTCAGCAGGAAGGAGTGCGAGCGGTCAACCGCCTGCGCAAGCACTACAGCCTGGATGCCGTGATTTCTGTCGGGTATCGAATCAGTTCGGCCAGGGCGACCCAGTTCAGAATCTGGGCCACCCGCACCCTGCGGGAACACCTCACCCAGGGCTGGACCCTCAGCCGCCAGCGCTTCGAGGCCAATGCCCGCGAGTTGGAAGCCGCCATGGTGCTGGTGCGCAAAATAGCCCAAAGCCCGGAGCTGACCACCACCAGCGGGCGCGGGCTGGTGGATATTGTCACCCGCTATGCCCAGGCCTTTTTGCTGCTGCAACGCTACGACGAGGGGCTGCTCACCGAGCCCCGCGCCGAGCCCGGTGGCCAGTTGCCCACGGTGGCGCAGGCCCGGGCCGCGCTGGCCAGCCTCAAAGCAGAATTGATTGATCGGGGCGAGGCTACAGCGCTGTTTGCCCAAGAGCGCGGCGATGCTTTCGATGCACTGCTGGGCAATCTCGATCAGACGGTGTTTGGCGAACCCGCCTATCCCACCGTGGAGGCCAAGGCGGCCCATCTGCTCTATTTTGTGGTCAAGAACCACCCGTTCTCCGACGGCAACAAACGCAGTGGCGCCTATTTGTTTGTCGACTTTCTCAATCGCAATCAGCGCCTGCTGACCACCAGCGGCGATCCAGTGATCAACGCGGTGGGGCTGGCGGCCCTGACCCTGCTGGTTGCGGAATCCGACCCGGCCAACAAGGACACCATGATCCGCCTGATCATGAATATGCTGGCTGGAGCGCAATAGAGAGCGAAGCACTTGTGGTTGAGTAGAGCCGGCAGTGATCGGACTCAGGCATTAGGTCGGCAAAGTTCAGGCACGCTTGGTTTCATAAAGAGTCCTATTCAAGATTAATTTCATGTAGTGAAAACTCAGGACGCTGCAATGACAGATACAACGCTAACAAACTTTGTAAAAGAATCACTGCTGTGCGGCGCATCAAGAGCGGATACAGAAAAAGTGCTGCTTGAAGCCGGTTGGCCCAAGGATCAGGTGGCCAGTGCGCTGGGGGCATTTGCAGCGGTCGATTTTCCAATTCCTGTTCCAAAGCCAAAAGCGCATTTATCGGCGCGGGATGCGTTTTTGTATCTGGTAATGTTCGGGATGTTGTATCTGGCCACCTATAATCTGGGTAACCTGCTTTTCCAGTTTATCAATATGGCATTCCCTGATCCGGCTGTTGTGGAATATTGGGAATGGACCGGGAGAGAGATTCGATTTTCCACTTCGGCCCTGTTCGTGTCATTTCCGGTTTTCCTGTTTGTCGCGTCAAAACTTGCCACTCAACTGCGCAATGATCCAACGCAACGTACATCCGCGATGCGCAAGTGGCTCACTTACCTGACGCTGGCGGTCGCTGCCTGCATTATTGTTGGTGATCTTATTTATCTGCTGAACAGTCTGCTTTCCGGTGAACTCACTGTGCGCTTTATCCTCAAGGCGCTGGTGGTGGGAGTGATTGCCGGAGCGGTTTTTGCCTATTACCTGTGGGTTATGCAACAGGATGACGAGGTGCTGGCTCAATGAACATAAACAGATTAGCCGCCATAGTTTCATCGGTTGCAGTGATAACCGCTGTTGTAGCTGGATTTTATGTGTCGGGATCGCCCGGTGTGCAAAGACAGTTGCGGATTGATGAGCGCCGGGTGGAAGACCTGGGGCGCATTTCTGATGCGGTGAGCGAGTATTGGGGAAAATATAAACAGCAGCCTGCCAATCTGTTGGTGCTGGTAGACGGTCATCGTCTGAAGAGTTTGCCGCGCGATCCGCAGACCGGGGCTGACTATCGTTTTGAATCCATTGATGTGCTTTCCTACAGGTTATGTGCGCGGTTTTCGATGGCGTCAAAACAAAGCGATACACAAGAATTCTGGGCCCATGATGCAGGGTTACAATGTTATGAATTTCAGCTTGAGCCTCAAAAATAATAAGCAAAGGTGGCGATTGCCATCGCTGATGCAAGCTCTAAATGGTGCATTGTGGCGTTCAACGCCAATCACATAACAAACCAAAGACAGGAGAAGTAGCAATGGAGAATTTCGACGGAAAAGTGGTATTGATCACCGGCGCAGGCGGTGGCCTCGGGCGTGAAACTGCCTTCGCCTTTGGCAAAGCAGGCGCCACACTGTCGCTGGCGGATGTGAATGCCGAGAGCCTGGCAGAGACAGTGGCACAGCTGCGCAGTATGGGTTGCGCCGAGCCTCTTTTTGCGGTGATTGATCTCGATACCCGCGATGCCTGCCAGCAACTGGTCAGCGATACGGTGCAGCGTTGCGGTGGGCTGGATGTACTGTGCAATGTGGCTGGTATCCTCAATGTCAGCCATATGGCCAATGTCACCGAAGCGCAGTGGCAAAAAATTATTGCGGTAAATCTGTCAGCACCTTTCTGGTTGTGCCAGGCAGCGATTCCCCACCTGCTGGAGCGCCAGGGCAATATCGTCAATGTGGCATCTTCCGGCGCATTTGTGGGTGAGTCATACCTGGTGCCCTACACCGCCACCAAGGCGGGGCTGGTGCAAATGACCAAATCCATGGCGATGGAATTTATCAAAACCGGTATTCGCATCAATGCTGTTGCCCCAGGCGGAATGAACACCCCGATGGGCAACCCGGATGCCTTTCCCAAGGATCTGGATATGGAGCTGGTACAGCAGTTTATCCCCGTCCGCCCACCGGCAGAGCCTGCGATGGTGGCAGATCTGATTCTGTATGTTGCCTCTGACCGCGCTGCCAATATCCACGGCGCTTGCCTGTTGTCAGATGGTGGGCATACGGCGGGGTGACGATGGTGTGTTTATTGGCGATCTGTATTGTATAGTTCAATGGATTTTAATCTGATCTGACCTCAATTTCCCCGAGCCCAACCGAGAGCGTAGTGGAGCGCACAAAATGAGTGTAGCGAATGCGCGGAACGAAGCGAAGGTTGGGCTTCGTGTTGAGCGGTTTGTTAAAATTCTGCGCCATTTACTTGCGACCAGTGGTGGGGCATAAGTTGTTTTAATGAGAGAAACTCCAATTTATTGTTAGGGTTTGTAATTGCTACCTGTACATTGCCACCCCAGTAAATTAAGCGTTCCTGACAGATGCCACACGGAGACAAAATGATAAATTCATTCTCCTCATTTTTTCTGTACATACACAAACTATGAGTAACTCTCTTCTCCAGCTTATTTGCTTCAAGTAGAGCACCGACCTCCATGCATAGTGATAGAGCTTCATTTGTAATCTCAGGAGCAACGCTGGTTAAAATACTGCCACCCTCGATAGCCACTGCTGCAGCCCCACCCCAACCATTAGGATAGCGCCGCTCTATTAGCTCTCTCGCCGAATTATAAAGTTTCTGTTCGATGCTCATAAATGAAAATTCTAACGTCGCCATTAACGGCTGCCGAAGCAACGGATTTTAATCTGATCTGACCCCAATTTCTTGTGACCCCAATTTCGGCGGGTCAGACGTTACCTGCAGCGATTTTTTTGGGCGCACCACGACTAGGCCTTAATCATTTGATCAATCGATACCAAGATGCTTGATGAAGCAACTTGTGCTCGCTCGATTTCAGAGTCCATCTCGTCTAGCATACTAACCACAAACTTCTTGGCTCGATTTAGATCCCCGGTCATTCTTGACATGCTAGCGATCGACTTACGCAAGCCCGCCAAACTGTGTCTAGAATTACCCGTGGCTTCGTTGAAGCCATCTAAGCTGTTTCTAAGATCGGCAAGGTTTCCTTCGTTTACTTCACCAAATCCACCATATAGCACCAATGCCTTAGTTAGCGCCGTAAATGCCTCTTCACGCGCCGCGGCAAGGAGCGGCAATTGAGCTTCCAAATGTCTGCCGTAGGCATTCATGTCATCGGCAGCACGTTTGATAATACTTTTTGCCGTTCTGATATTGGATCGATCTTCTGATTCAGTAAATTTTCGAGTCTCCTCGGTGCGTTGATTAAAATCAGCGCCTACCCTCTCGGTGGCAGAAGAAATCGAACTAAGCGTCTCCGTCATGTCAGACATACGAGCTTCATAGCTTTCGATGTAGTCCAGGTAACCAAGGTCCTCATCATCGTCGTCTACGGGCAATTCGGCATCGCTATCTATCGCGCTCGTTTTGCCAGTTGGATGTAACGAAAATTTACGGGCAATAGCCGCTAGATGTGCACGTAATGCTGCCTCAAATCCTGGTTCATCGGAAAATTCAGCGTAGAGTCCACCAATTCCTGGTAAATCCGCCCGAAATTGCCGAATTTTAATTAGTTGATCTGGATCAATCTTAGTCGGAGAAATCGGGGAATCCTTAAAATAGACCATAATCTCTGGCCCTGATGAGCTGCCCTTCCTGCGACTCAAGGCACGTTTGAACTCTTCCATCGTTCCAGACTCAGCTCTTGATGTAGGCGTTCCGAATCGTCCCCACAAGATACCGATGAATACATCATAGTCATCGCCAATTTGTTCATTTATTACGGCTTGCGGATCACTCCCAAAAGCGGGGTATACGTCAGTCTCCCACCTCAGCAGCCGTAAACGGACACCAAGTGTAGAGCTCCAATTTCGATTAAGTTCATCAATTACCGCTCCAAGTAACTCGCGCTCTTTCTGCACGTCGCTTGGTGAAGCTACGAACACTTGAATTTCGACAAACGATCTAGGCATTTCGATTGCTCTCCAGTGCGGCCCAACGCCCGGCTCACCGAGCAAATTTTTGATGGCGACTTTTTTGCGTATTTTTGCAAAAAAGGTGACAGCGGAAATTTGTCCGGTGAAGCCGTTTGTTAGGGCCCGGCCCATGCTCACTGATACACATCATGGGCCAGCGTTGCCCCCAGTGATGCCAAGCGGGCAAGCAAACTTGGCGATAACTCGAAAGCATAGTTTCTGTTGCTTTGGGAACTCACCCAAACCCTGACTGTACCAACCTTACTAATTTCCTTTAAAAAACTGCAATGCGGCTCTAAAAACGCGACCAACTCTTCTAATGCATCTTCGATTTGAGCATCAGTAGATTCACGCCAACGATAGGAGAACGGATTTGTAGACCAATAGCCTGTAGGGTAAACGCCCTCTAACTTTGTACCTTTCGGAGTCTTTCGAGACTCACCTGCTCGCCAGACTCGCTCAGGTTCTAAACCTAGCGTCCGGCTCACGAGATCTGGATCTAGCGCAGGATGACTGATTCTAAGATCGAGAATGTGCGAGTACAGTTGCATTAGCTTTTCCTTGCCAAGCCCTAACGCCTACATTTGGGGCAAACGGAGCGAAGCAAAGTTTGTCCCAGCCGTAGGCGACAACATGTTTTTGTTAGGGTGACTACGCCTCTGATAACGATGGAATAAAATAGACATCATACTCTCCATAATGACCTTCTTTGTCGCACCGAATTGCAAGTGAAGTCACTGATGCTAGCTCTTTATACAGAGTAAATTGGTAGCTCCACTCATTGGCTAGTGTGGTTGAAAATATAGTACTTTTCCCGAATCGAATCCGTATGTGAATGCTTTGGACTTTACAGGCAGAAAATTCGTAAGTAAGGAATACAAAGAGCAACTCATCGGTATGGTCATGAATGTACATGCCACTTTGTTTAAGTTCACTCAGCGAAACTTGTTTGCTTGGCGTTGGCATAAAAGCAACGGAATTTGCGTAAGAAAAAGATACGAAGAGTAACAGGGTTAAAATTAATGAAAATCTCATACAGTCACCCTAACAGCCTGTTAATGAGGTATGCCCAACCTCATTAACAATATTAGAAGGTATACCTTCCGGACGTTTCTGCTTGCGTTCAAAATGTCCAGATTCTTGATTTCCATGCAGATATTTCCCACGTTTCAAGAGCAAACCCAGTAGAAAGGTATTAGCTGCAGCAATCCTCACTCCCAAAAGGTATGGCACCAGCCACATCACCAGGCATTTGCTTGCCCCGATCATGGGCAATGCAGGTCGGCAGAGTGGGGATGATAGGTTGGTGCTGTGTAGATCGCGGGCTGCCTTGCTGATAAGGGTGCGACCTGGTTGTTCGATGATTGCTGGCATTATCTCTTCCCTGCTTGCCCTGTTTGTGTGAGCCATGCTGTTAGCATCGGATTGCAGCAGAATAGCGTGAACGGGCTTGTGATGAAAGAGACGTGCTGCAACAACGATATAGGGCAACAGTTACTCCCGGCTGCCCACCAGCGGAACCTGCCATGCTGGCAAACAATCCCACCCCAGAACCACTGAATTATTCACGGAGATTGCCAATCTGATGGCGGCGGGGGTTGAGTCATACCACACGGATTATCATCGTGGTGAAACCACCTACTACCTGTCGGTGGTAAAACCTTTGTCGGCGAAAAAATCTTGCTGGGCACGGGTGATCGCTCCGCAGCGGGGTGTGGTGGCTGTGCCTTCGATCACGGCATCGCCGATACGCAGTTGTATGGCGACACCGCCTGTCGATTTGCGCGATTGCCAAGCGATTATGATTGGCCAGGGTCATACTGATCATGGGCACAGCTACCCAAAGGAAAGCTACCCAGATGAAAGCTACCCGGAGGAATACCATGCAACTCAACAGCAAAATCAGCCCCTGTCTGTGGTTTGATAATCAGGCAGAAGCGGCGGCAGCGTTTTACACAGGCATATTCCGCAATTCACGCATTCTCAATACCACCCACTACAGCGAGGCCGGGCAGGAAATCCATGGTCGCGCGCCGGGGTCGGTAATGACAGTTGAATTCGAGCTGGACGGAATGCTATTCACCGCCCTCAATGGCGGGCCGTTATTTACCTTTAGTGAAGCAATTTCGTTCCAGGTATTGTGCGATAACCAGGCGGAGGTGGATTATTTCTGGGACGGTCTGTCCGCCGGTGGCGATGAGGCTGCACAACAATGCGGCTGGCTCAAGGACAGGTTCGGGCTGTCGTGGCAGGTGGTGCCGAAGTGCTTGCCAGAATTGCTCAAACACTCGGATGCCGAAAAATCCAGGCGCGTTACCCTTGCCATGTTTGCGATGAAAAAGCTGGATATTGCCGCACTTGAACGGGCGTGACGCGGGCAGTTGAACGCTACGGATGAAGCCTGGTCCTATCATCCATGGATATGGACAGTTTTCTCAATGCTATGCAGTGGCCTGCGATGATAGCGACGCTGGTGGCCGCCTGGCTTGTTGGCTCGCAAACCAAAGCCAAGCGGAGTGCGGGCTTTTGGTGTTTTATTCTGAGCAACGTGCTGTGGGTAATATGGGGCTGGCACGCCCGGGCCTATGCCCTTATCGGGTTGCAGTTTGGGCTCTTTCTGATCAACGTGCGGGGTACCCGCAAGAACGATTCAGCGCGGGATGATAAAGAACAGGGTGGACCGCAGGCGTAGGTGCCCTGATGGTGGTGGGTAAGGCAATATGGCGGTTACCGCTGGCAGCGGCCTGGGCCGAAGAAGAGGGCTGCGGAACTGTAACCACTAGCGTCGTGCTCAATGTCGAGGAGTGCCGCCAGGCCTGCCAGTTGCTGCGTCGCCGTGGTGTGTGATGAACCAGTGGTGCCCCCGGATTATGTGATGTTCTGTACTTTCTATAATCAGTTTGGCAACCGGTTGCTGAGATGCAGCCCGGTCAGGCCATGATGGCCTGAGCTTTTCCCTGCAATTGATGCTCCTCTGTGCTGTTGGCCGCACTCACCAGGCCGTGGGGCATTGCGTCCCTGGGTACTTACAGGCACAAAAGTAATAAAGCCCGATTCCATAAACCACTCGGCGATGCGACTGGCAAAGAAGACTTTTACATCCGGCTGTCATTTTTCGACCAGCCATCAACGATTCGCCAATAAGAGATCGGCAATTTTTATGCCGTTCGGCAGATGTCAGTGAGCAGAGCACTGAGGGCTGCGGAGCCAAGGCGATTCATGGTGGCGATATTGCGCTCGGGGATAGCTTCCGGATTCGGGTAGCTGGCCAGTACCCGTTCGAGGCTGTCTTCCCGCAACAGGTGCAGGATCGGGTAGGGTGCGCGGTTGGTGTAGTTTTCGGCATCGTCGGGCTGGGTGCAGGCAAACTGGTAGTGGGGGTGAAAGCTGGCGATCTGGTAGATGCCCTCATAACCGCTGTCCACCAGCAGGTCATCGGCGCGCTGCAGAAAGTCGTTGTAGTCGAGAAAGTCTTCAAGCAGCCGGGGCGCCACCAGCAGGGTGGTTTCAAGCTGGTCGGCAGGTGTGTCGTCGAGTCGTGACAGTTGAGCACTCAGGCCACTGAGCAGGGAGTCTTCAGTAACTGCCTCGCTGACCACAATTGACACCAGCCCGGCGTTGAAGGGCCGTTCGGCGAAAGGACAGAGCTTCAGGCCAATCACCATTCGCTGCAACCACTGGCGGGTGTGCAGCGCGATGGTGTTTGTGTCGGTCAACGTGGTTGGCACTGTGGTTGGACGGGGTTATTCATCCTGGGGATTCTGTTCCCGCGCCACGGCGCGGTAGCCGATGTCGCGGCGGTGATAGACGTCCTTCCAGCTGATTTCGCTGGCCAGGTGGTAGGCGCGCTGCTGGGCTTCGCCGACGTTGTCGCCAAGCCCCACCACGCACAGCACGCGACCACCGTTGGTGACCACATTGCCGTCGCTGATGCGGGTGCCGGCATGGAAGACCTTGGCATTGGCGCTGTCTGTGTCCGGCAGGCCGGAGATCACATCGCCCTTGCGGTAGTCGCCGGGGTAACCGCCCGCCGCCAGCACCACGCCGACGGCAGCGCGGGAATCCCACTCGACGCTGGTGCTGTCGAGTTTTTTGTCCAGCGCCGCCAGGCACAGGGCGACGATATCGGATTGCAGGCGCATCATGATGGGCTGGGTTTCGGGGTCGCCAAAGCGGCAGTTGTACTCGATCACCTTGGGGGTGCCATCGGCCATCACCATCAACCCGGCGTAGAGAAAACCGGTGTAGGTGTTGCCCTCGGCGGCCATGGCTTTGACGGTGGGCAGGATCACTTCTTCCATGGCGCGCTTGTGCACGCCGGAAGTAACCACCGGGGCGGGGGAGTAGGCGCCCATACCTCCGGTGTTGGGGCCGGTGTCGCCATCGCCGACGCGCTTGTGGTCCTGGCTGGTTGCCATGGGCAGCACATGCTCGCCATCCACCATGACGATAAAGCTGGCCTCCTCGCCGTCGAGGAACTCCTCGATCACCACGCGGCTGCCCGCGTCGCCAAAGGCGTTGCCCGACAGCATATCGCGAACCGCCGTCTCGGCCTCTTCCAGCTCCATGGCGACAATCACGCCCTTGCCCGCTGCCAGGCCATCGGCCTTGATGACGATGGGCGCGCCCTTCTCGCGCAGGTAGGCGAGCGCCGGTTCAATCTCGGTAAAGTTTTTGTACTCTGCCGTGGGGATATTGTGGCGCGCGAGGAAATCCTTGGTGAACGCCTTGGAACCCTCGAGTTGGGCTGCGCCCTGGCGCGGGCCAAAGATCGCCAGGCCCTGGCTTTCAAAATAATCCACCACGCCATCGACCAGCGGCTGCTCGGGGCCGACGATGGTGAGGCCCACATTTTGGAGCTTGACGAAATCCGCCAGCGCCTTGAAGTCGCTGATATCCAAGACGACGTTTTCAACACCCGGCTCGCGGGCCGTGCCGCCATTGCCGGGGGCAACGAAAACAGTATCCGCGAGGGGGCTTTGTGCGGCTTTCCAGGCGAGGGCGTGTTCGCGGCCGCCGGAGCCGAGGATGAGGATGTTCATGGTTGCTACCTTGTGAGTGTGCTGCAGGCCACATTTGAACGAGACCTGCTGGTCTGACGTCGGAAGTCTGACGTCTGACGCTTAAGACGATCTTGCGCATTGGCCAAGTGGCGAAGCCGCCTGGGCTTTTGCGTCAGACGTCAGACGTCAGACGTCAGACCCACGCTCTTAATGCCTAAAATGCCGCATCCCGGTAAACACCATGGCAATGCCGTGCTCATCCGCGGCGGCAATCACCTCGTTGTCGCGCATTGAGCCGCCGGGCTGGATGACGCAGCTGATGCCCACCTTGGCGGCATTGTCGATGCCGTCGCGGAAGGGGAAGAAGGCATCGGAAGCCATCACTGCCCCCTGCACGGCAAGCCCGGCGTGCTCGGCCTTGATGGCGGCGATGCGGGCGGAGTTGACGCGGCTCATCTGGCCGGCGCCGACGCCGATGGTCTGCCTGTTTTTAGCATAGACAATGGCGTTGGACTTGACGAACTTGGCCACTTTCCAGGCGAAGATCAGATCGTGGATTTCGGCCTCGGTGGGTGCGCGTTGGGTCACCACCTTGAGGTCGCTGTCGGCGACCATGCCGAGGTCGGCATCCTGTACCAGCAGACCGCCGTTAACCTTTTTGAAGTCGAACTGGGGGGGGCGGGTTGGCGCCCATTCGCCGCACTCCAGCACCCGCACATTCTGCTTGGCGGCGGTGATGGCGAGGGCAGCCGGGGAGATGGACGGGGCGATAATCACCTCGACAAACTGGCGGTCAACAATGGCCTGGGCGGTGGCGGCATCGAGCTCGCGGTTAAAGGCGATGATGCCACCGAAGGCGGATTCGGGGTCGGTCTGGTAGGCCAGCTCATAGGCGGCGCCGATGCCGTCGAGGCTCACTGCCACGCCGCAGGGGTTGGCGTGCTTGACGATCACGCAGGCGGGCTTGGTGAAGGATTTGACGCACTCCAGAGCGGCGTCGGTATCTGCCACATTGTTGTAGGACAGCTCCTTGCCCTGCAGCTGGCGGGCGCTGGCGATGCCCACATCCAGAGGTTCGGCTTCGACGTAGAAGGCGGCTTTCTGGTGGGGGTTTTCGCCGTAGCGCATTTCCTGCTTTTTGAGGAATTGCAGGTTGAAGGTGTTGGGAAAGTCGCGCTTTTCGTTTTCAGTGTTGCGGGCGCCGAAGTGGTTGGCAATCATGCCGTCGTACTGGCCGGTGTGCTCGAAGGCCTTGACCATCAGAGCGTAGCGGGTGGTGTAGGACAGCTTGCCGCCGTTGCTGTTCAGCTCGTCGAGAATGGGGCCGTAGTCGCTGGCGTTGACCACGATGGCCACGTCCTTATGGTTCTTGGCCGCTGAGCGCACCATGGTGGGCCCGCCGATATCGATGTTCTCAATGGCGGTGGGCAGGTCGCAGTTGGGGTCCGCCACGGTGGCCTTGAAGGGGTAGAGGTTGACTACCACCATGTCGATGGGCTGGATGCCGTGCTCGGCCATCACGCCGTCATCGATGCCGCGCCGTCCGAGGATGCCACCGTGCACCTTGGGGTGCAGGGTTTTCACCCGACCATCCATCATCTCCGGGAAGCCGGTGTAGTCGGAGACTTCCACGGCGGGGATGCCGTTGTCCTTGAGGAGGCGAAAGGTGCCGCCAGTGGAGAGGATTTCGACGCCCTGGGCACTGAGGGCGCGGGCGAAATCCACGATGCCGGTCTTGTCGGAAACACTGATCAGGGCGCGGCGGACGAGGGTGAGCTGGTCGGTCATGGGGTTCTCTCGATTTTTGGAGCGGTTAAATCAGGTTGTACTGCTTGAGTTTCTTGCGCAGGGTGCCGCGGTTGAGGCCGAGCATCTCGGCGGCGCGGCTCTGGTTCTTCTGGGTGTAGTGCATCACGGCTTCGAGCAGTGGGCACTCCACCTGTTCCAGCACCAGCTGGTAGAGCTCGGTGGCAGGCTGGCCGTCGAGTTCGTCAAAGTAGCGGGCCATGGCCAGGGTGACGTGGTCGCGCAGAGCCTGGTGGCCATTGCCCCTGTGCTGTTCCGGCTGGGGTTCAATATCGGTTCCGTTGTGGAGTGTGAAGCGGTTGGCGGCATTCATGCTGCTCTGTCCTGGTGGTTTTTTGTGTTGTAGAAAAAGGTGTTGAGAGCCTGGAGCTGGGTTTCCGGGGTTTCCAGGGCGTTAAACAGCCGACGGAAATCCTCTGCGCCGGGCAGATTTTTGGAAGAAAGAGTTTCCAGATACCAGCTGACGTGCTTGCGGGCGATGCGCGGCCCCATGATATCGCCATAAAAGCGATGCAGTTCCCGCACATGCCCGACCAGCGTGGTGCATACCTCGTCGAGGCTTGGCGCTGCCAGTTCGCTGCCGGTGGCCAGAAAATGGTTGATCTCGCGGAATATCCACGGGCTGCCCTGGGCGGCGCGGCCAATCATCACGGCTGCTGCGCCAGTGTAATCCAGCACCGCCTGGGCCTGCTGCGGCGTGAGGATATCGCCATTGGCAAAGACCGGGATGCTCACCGCCTGGACCACAGCGGCGATGGTGCCGTACTCCGCCGCGCCGTTGAATTTGCAGGCGCGGGTGCGACCGTGCACCGCCAGCGCGGCAATGCCCGCATCCTCGGCGATGCGGGCGATGGTCAGGGCGTTGCGGTTTTGCGGGCTCCAGCCGGTGCGGATCTTGAGGGTGACCGGCACATCCACCGCCTGCACGACGGCGTTGAGGATATCCGCCACCAGCTGCTCATCCTGCAGCAGGGCAGAACCGGCCGCCTGCTTGCACACTTTTTTGGCCGGGCAACCCATATTGATATCGATAATCTGGGCGCCGAGGGCGGCATTCTCGCGCGCGGCGTTGGCCAGCATCTGCGGGTTGCCACCGGCGATCTGCACCATGCGCGGTTCGCCTTCGCTCAAATGGGGCAGGCGCTGGCGCGATTTGCGAGTATCCCACAGGCGCGTATCGGCGGTGACCATTTCCGACACGGCAAGACCTGCACCGAGGCGGCGGCACAGTTGCCGGAAGGGCAGGTCCGTCACCCCGGCCATGGGGGCCAGTATGGTGCGGTTGTCGATGGTGAAATTGCCTATCCGAAACAAGGTGGCGCCTCGTCGTCAGCTCTGAGCTTGGGGAAGGGGCGCTATGATACCCCTTGAGGGGGCAGGGAAAAAGGCCGAATGTCTATTGCCGGGCGGATTGTGCTGCCGTCAGGGAATAGGAAACCGCCTCCGGTCCCGGATCGAGGATGTCGAGCTCCAGTTTGACCGGCTGCTGGATAGGCATCTGCGCCACGCCCTTGAGCTCTCCGCCCAGGTATTCGGCGGGTGAAAAGTTGCGGCTGGCGACGATGTCTCCCTCGAGATTGGTAAAACTGAGGATAAGGTGCGGGAAGGGTTGGGCAAAGCTGGCCCGGTTGATGAGTGTGGCATCGACCCGCAGGGCCGCTGGCTGATCAGGGTGGCTGCGCACTACCAGATTCGTGGTGACGATGCGCTCAAGGTTTGCCAGCGGTGCGAGGCTGCAGCGGGTGGCCTGGCACAGGCTCTCCATAAACGGTCGCCAGCGCGGCTCCTGGCCGAGAACGTCGGCGTGGAAGTGGGCGTACTGGAGGGGCAGGGCCAGGATGCCGATGACCAGCAGGGGGTACCACAGCCAGTGGCTGCGGCGCGCGCCATTGTCACTGTCCTGCTCGGCAAAGTGATCAGCGCCGAATGCGGGTGTCATCAGGTCGGCGGAAAGAGCGGGGACAGCAGGGGGTACTGTGGCGCTGGCGGTTTGTGGCGTGGTGCTGCTGTCCTGCGTCAGGGCTTCACTGTCATCTGGCTCGGAAAACGGCGCGGCCTGGTTTGCGGCTATTGGCAGGGCCGCAGCCGGGGTGACGTGTGGCGGGTCATCCTTGGCAGGCGCAGCGACTGATGTTGGCCCCTCTGCCGCCAAATCGGCTGTTGGCGCGGTGGCAAGCGGTGGTGAGTCTGGTGTTGATGGGGTGACCTGTTTCCCGTCCATGGGTTCGTTCTCTCGTTCCTGTTGTTGATCTTGAAGTGGCGCCGGCAGGTCATCCTGCTGCCGGGAATCGGGTGTCGCTGAGTCGTTCTGTCTGGCAGATTCATTGCCAGACAGTTTGTCGAGCAGACTGAGATCGAAATTGTCGTCGATATAAAAGTCGTCATCGTCCGCCTCTGGCGGTGAGGGCGGTGAGGGCGGTGAGGGCGGTGAGGGCGGTGAGGGTGGCAGGGGAGCGCTGACAGGCGGAGGCGTCGACGGCTGTTGTGCGGGTTGTTCGTCGGCCAGGTGCTCTTTGGCGTTGAATACCTTGAGGCAGGCCCCGCAACGCACCAACCCTCCGGCAGCAGCGAGCTGGGCATCGCTGAGGCGGAAGGAAAGTTCGCAGGACGGGCACTGGGTGATCATTGCTGGAGCTTATTCCTCAGGACACCCTGGAGGCTACTTGAAACTGTGCTCTGCCTCGGGAAATTGCCCGCTGCGCACCGCGCTGGCGTAGGCCTCGAGGGCGGCCTGGACACTGTCACTGCCGTGCAGAAAATTTTTGCTGAACCTGGGCTGGCGCGGGGAGATGCCCAGCATGTCGTACAGCACCAACACCTGGGCGTCGGTATCCGGGCCTGCACCGATGCCGATCACCGGGATAAACAGCGACGCGGTGATCTGGGCGGCAAGGGGCGCTGGCACGCACTCCAGCACCAGCAGGTCAGCGCCGGCATCCTGCAGCAGCAGGGCGTCGCTGAGAATTTGCGCAGCGGCCTCGTCATCCTTGCCCTGCACCCGGTAGCCACCCAGCTTGTGCACCGATTGGGGCGTCAGGCCCAGGTGAGCACAGACCGGGATGCCGCGCTCGGCCAGCATGCAGACGCTCTCTTCCAGCCAGGCGCCGCCTTCCAGTTTCACCATATGGGCGCCCGCCTGCATCAGCAGGGCGGCATTTTCCAGGGTTTGCAACTCGTTGGCGTAGGCCATAAAGGGCAGGTCGGCGATGATCAGGGACTTGCTGTTGCCGCGTGCCACGGCTTTGGTGTGGTGTGCCATGTCGTCCATGGTCACCGGCACAGTGCTGTCGTGACCCAGCACCACATTGCCGAGGGAATCCCCCACCAGTACCACTTCGATGCCGGCCAGCTCCGCTTGGCGGGAAAAGGACGCGTCGTAGGCGGTGATAACAGCGAATTTTTCAGCGCTGGCTTTCATCGTCTGGAGGGTGGCAAGGTTGATGGCTTTCATGGGTTGGTTCCTCTCGCGGGCGATGGCGATAGCGCCATTGCCAGTCGATTAAAGGGCGACTGGCCGGTGGCTTAAACGTGGGGCGTGGGGTTGAAGTAGTGCTTCCCGCTTTTGATGTTGAGCAGGTATTCCACCAGGGTGCGGTAGTCCTCATCGCTGTTGGCCAGGTCAATTTCAGTGGCGTTGACGATCAGCAGCGGCGCCGCTTCGTAGTAGTAGAAAAAGCGGGTGTAGGCCTCGTTGAGGATGCGCAGATAGCCCGGATCAATATTCTGTTCCATGCTGGTGCCGCGCCGTTGAATACGCTCCAGCAATACATCGGCAGGGGCCTGCAGGTAGATCACCAGATCGGGTGTGGGGGCGTCGACGGTGAGCTGGTCGTAAACATTCTGGTAGAGTCGCAACTCGTCTTCGTCGAGGGTGACCTGGGCAAAGAGCGGGTCTTTGTCCATGAGGAAATCGGCGATGCGCACCGGCGAGAAAATGTCCCCCTGGCGCAGGGTTTGCAGCTGCTTGACGCGCTGGAACAGGAAGAACAGCTGGGTGGGCAGGGCGGCGGAGCGGCGATCGGTGTAAAACTTTTCGAGGAACGGGTTTTCTTCCGCCTGCTCCAGCAGGGTGTCGTAATTGAAGGTGCGCGCCAGGCGTTTGGCCAGTGTCGTTTTACCGACGCCTATAGGCCCTTCGACGGCAATAAAGCGGGGCAGTTCGTAGCGGCTCAGATCGATGCTGATATCGTTGGCTAGCAGGTCCACATTAGTCTCCGTCAGTGACGCGGACGATACCCGCTGCCGGGGTATTTGCCAAGAGTTCGGCAAGAATGGTGCCGTCGGGGAGTTGCAGCGCGGGCGCCAGATCGTGGAGCGGCACGAGCACAAAGTTGCGTTGCTTCAACTGCGGGTGCGGGACGGTCAGCCGGGGGCTGGCGAGGGTGTCGTCGCCGTACAAGAGGATATCGAGATCGAGGGTGCGCGGTCCCCAGCGGATGTCGCGCCGTCGACCCTGGCGGTTTTCGATATCCTGCAGTGCAGTCAGAAGAGGCTCTGGGGGCAGGGTGGTAGCGATGCGCGCCACGCCGTTGATGTAGTCGGGCTGGTCACCGGGCCCCAGGGGGGCGCTGCGGTACCAGGGCGAGACAGCGACAAGCTGTGATTGGGGCAGTTGTTCCAGGGCGGCGACAGCAGCGGCCACCTGCTGGCGGGGGTTGTCGAGATTGCTGCCAATACCGATATAGACGGTGATGGCTGCAGTCAAGACTGAATGCCCTCCGGGGCCTTGCGACGGGGTCGGCGACGGCGGCGTTTGGGCGCCGAGCCTGGTTTGGCACTTTCCACGGCCTTGACCATGCTGCTGCGCTCGCCCTCACTGGCTTCCTGGTAGCGGGTCCACCAGCGGCCGAGATCATCGAGATCCTCGCCGGCCTGCTCGCGCAGCAGCACAAAGTCGTAGGCGGCGCGGAAGCGCGGCAGGCTGATCAGGTGCTCGGCCTTGCGGCCCTGGCGATTGGGCAGGCGCTGTTGCAGCTCCCAGATCTCCCGCATCGGCTGGGAAAAACGTCGGGGAATGGCGATCCGGTCAATTTGCTGGGCCACCACATGGCCGCCAGCCTTTTGCATGACCATCGAGGCCGGTTCGCCCTTTTTCAGATAAAAGGCCTGGGCCTGAACCACATGGGGCCACAACAGGGCGGCCAGCAGGAAGGCGGGAGTAACCCGTTTGCCATCCCGGATGCGCTGGTCGGTGTTGATCAGCGCCTGTTCGACAAAACGCAGGTTGAAACCGTCATCGCCATCCAGCAGGGGGTCGACACTGGGGAACAATTGCTTGAAGAGATCCAGATCGCGCATGGCGTGAAAGGTGGAAAGTGCGTGGCCGGAGAGGAACAGCTTGAGAAATTCATCAAACAGTCGCGCCGCCGGGATTTCCTTCAGCAGGTGCGCCAGGGTGTTGATGGGGGCTGCGGTGGCAGGCTCAATGTCAAAACCGAGTTTGCCCGCAAAGCGGGCAGCCCGCAGCATGCGCACCGGGTCTTCCCGGAAGCGGGTGCCGGGGTCGCCAATGATGCGCAGCTGGCGCTGGCGGATGTCTTCCAGACCGTTGGCGAAGTCGTAGAGGGTGTTGTCGCCGGGGTGGTAGTAGAGGGCGTTGATGGTGAAGTCGCGGCGCAGGGCGTCTTCGTTGATGTCGCCGAACACGTTGTCGCGCAGCAGCATGCCCTGGGCGCTTTGCACTGCGCCCCGGTGGCTGTTGCCATCGTGACCGGCGCGGAAGGTGGTCACCTCGACCATTTCCCGCCCCATGTGGACGTGGACGATCTGGAAGCGCCGACCGACTATCCGGGAGCGGCGGAACAGGTCCTTGACCTGCTCGGGGGTGGCGTTGGTGGCGACATCGAAATCCTTGGGGTGCTTGCCGAGAATGATGTCCCGCACGCAGCCGCCGACCAGATAGGCCTGAAACTTGTTTTCACAGAGTATGTCTACAACCCTGCTTGCGCCATTGCTGATTTCCCGCGGCTTGATGGGATGCTCGCCGGACTTGAGGACATGAGGTCCGGCCGCAAGGGCAGTTTTTTTGTTGCGGGTAAAGATTTTGATGAGCTTGTTCAGCATCGAGGCTTTTCTGGTGGTTGACAACGCGGGCAGTTTATCACAGCCGCTAGCGGAGGCATTTGTCTAATCGCTGAAAAGCAAAAGGGAGGCCCAGGGCCTCCCTTTAAGGGTCCAGATGCTGTATGGAAACGGGTCCTAACCCCCCTGTATCCTCGAAGCAATCCGTCAGTCAGTTCATTATTATGACTATTATTTTTATTCGAAATTATTATTTTTATTTGGCATAGCGCTGTTATTGTTATGCTGTATATAGGGCATATTGCGTGCCAACTATTTTTTATATATAAAAATCAATGATATAGAGATTTGGTAAGTTCAATTTTCGGTTATGACGACTGCCGGGTTGTTACTGAATCCCACAAAATCTGTACAGAGTGTTACTTGTTGTCCTGTTACCTGATTCTGTGATCAGGCGCTGCGCGTGCGGGGGATACCCAGTTTCTGGCGTCGCTCCCACAGGCATTTGCGGCTGATGCCGAGTTTTTTTGCCAGTTCTGTTTCACTCATGCTGTGCTGGTTCTCCAGCACAAAGCGGGTGAAATAGTCTTCCAGTGACAATCCATCCGGCGTGTCGTTGTCGAGCAGTCGGCGCGACAGGGGGGTGGATTCAGAGCTGCTATCGCCGTCGTCATCGATTTCCACCAGCGCGAGGTCAATGCCCAGCAGATCGTGGGTGATGGGGTGATTCTCGTCGCAGAGAATCACCGCGCGCTGGATGGAGTTCTCCATTTCGCGGATATTGCCGGGCCAGGTGTAGGAGGTGATGGCGACAATGGCGTCCGGTGCCATGACCAGCACCGGCTTGCCGTGCTTGGCGCAGAACTTGGCCAGCAGGTATTCGGCGATCTGGAGAATATCCTTGCCGCGCTCGCGCAGAGCCGGGATGTTGAGGTTGACGACATTGATGCGGTAATAGAGGTCTTCGCGAAAAAGGCCCTCCTTGCAGAGTTTCTGCAGGTTGCGGTGGGTGGCAGCCACCAGGCGCACATCCACATCGCGGGATTTTACCGAGCCGATGGGGCGCACTTCGCCCTCCTGCAACACCCGCAGCAGGCGGGCCTGGGCCTCGAGGGGCAGCTCGCCGATTTCGTCGAGGAACAGGGTGCCGCCATCCGCCGCAGCGACCAGGCCGGTGCGGCTTTCGTGGGCGCCGGTAAAGGCGCCCTTTTCGTGACCAAACAGTTCCGCCTCAATCAGGGTGTCGGGGATGGCGGCGCAGTTGACGCAGATGATCGGCTGCTTGGCGCGCCGACTTTCGTTGTGGATGGCCTTCGCCACCAGTTCCTTGCCGGTACCGGTCTCCCCCAGGATCAGCACCGTGGCATCGGTGGGCGCCACCTTGTGGATGATGTTGAACACTTCCTTCATGGCGGCGCTGTTGCCGATCATGCCGCGGCTGGCGTGGGTGGGGGAGTGAAATTCCTTGGTGAGCGGCTGGGCGCTGAGAATCCGCTTGATGGTGCTCAGCACTTCCTTCTGGTCGAAGGGTTTGGGAATGTAGTCAACGGCGCCCATTTTCATGGTGTCGACCGCCGAGCGCAGGCTGGCATAACTGGTCATGATCAGCACCGGCACGTCACCGGCCATTTTGATGAGGTCGGTGCCGGGGGCGCCGGGCAGGCGCAAGTCACTGATGATCAACGCGAAATCCGTCAGGGCAAAGCGCTGGGTGGCGTCCTGGATATTGGCGGCCGCGTCGGCGATATAGCCGTTGCGCTCAAGCAGTTTGACCAGTGAGTGACGGATGATTTCTTCGTCTTCGACAATCAGGATACGTTGCATGGGATCTCGGTCTGGGAGCGAATCAAATAATATCAATGACCTGTAGTGTTACCATCCGGGACAGCAGAATCAAGGGGGATTGAGGGAAATCGTCACCAGGGTACCCCGTTCATCGCGCCATGGGCTGGTAATGGCGATACTGCCGCGGTGCAGACGAATGATGCTGTACACCAGTGACAGCCCCAGCCCCGTGCCTTCGCCCGGCTCTTTGGTGGTAAAGAAGGGGTCGAGTACCCTGTCCTGCAATTCGACGGGGATACCGCTGCCCTGGTCGGCAACATGCACCAGCCGTACACCGCTGGCACTGATCTCGTGGTAGACAAGAATCTCGCTGTGCTCGGGGCTGGCAAAGCGGGCATTGGCGAGCAGGTTGACGAATACCTGGGTGAGCTGGTGAGTGTCGCCGTGAACCATCAGGTCAGCGGGTATCTGTGAGACAAAATTCACCGGCTTGGCGGTCTTGTCCAGCCTCAGCAGCTGGATCGCGTCGTTCACGGCGTTGGCCAGGCGCACCTGGCGATGGTCGCTGTTGTCGTCGCTGCGGGAGAAATCGATCAGGGTGCGGACGATGGTGGAGATGCGCTCTGTCTGGGCGAGAATGGCCTCGGCGCTATTCCGCATATCATCGTTGGTAGCTTCGTTGAGGAGATCCTGGGCGAGGCAGGAAATGCCCGTCACCGGATTGCCGATTTCATGGGCAACCCCGGCGGCCAGCCTGCCCACCGAGGTGAGGCGCTCGGAGTGGGCCAGCTCCTGGATCAGCCGCAGCCGCTCGCTGATATCTTCCATCAAAATGATCTGGTTGCCGGCATAGACCGGCGAGCTTTCCTCAACCCGGTAGCGGTGCAGGTGGAACCAGGCACTGGTTTTGCGGTTGTCGCTGTGGAGATTGCCCGCTGGATCGGGAATTTCCACTTCCAGTGCGGGCCAGTGGCTGGAGCTGTCTTCGGCAAAGGAGCGCAGCAGGCGCCCCCAGGGGTGGGGCAGGTCGGCGAGTTTTGCCCCTTCCGCCTGGCGCGGACTGATGCCGGTACAAGTGCTGAGGGTGTGGTTCCAGAGCAGTATTTCGCCATCCATATCGATTGAGCACACGCCAATGGGCAGGTTTTCCAGGGTTTGGCGGTGGTAGAGGCGCAACTTGTTGAGTTCGGCGGCGAGGCCGGAAAACGCGCTGCCAGCGGTGGCCAGGCGGGTCTCCAGCAGGCTCACATCGTCCATTGGTGTTTCACCGCTGTTGCCCAGCGGCATGGCAGCGTTGATCACCCGTTCGGTGGCGAAGGTGCCCAGCTTGTCGCTGAGGTTATAGCTCAGGCGGTCGCGCAGCATGCGCATTGCCAGGGGGCGGTGGTCACCCTTGTCCAGCTTGAGCTCACGGGTGGCCTGGGCAACCTCCTGGGCGGCGGCTTCCTCGCCGAGGGCGTCGGCCAGCTTGTCCTGGATGATATCTACACTCGTGGGGTCGAGGCTGGAACGCTGGGGGATGGGCAGGCTGTCGACCATGGTGCGGTGGGCGTAATAGCGCTGGTCAGGCGAAGTGCGGGTCAGTCGTGACACCAGCAGGGTAATCACCAGGTTGGCAATCAACGATTCCAGCAACCAGTAAGGCCAGTTGGCCGTCCCCAGGATCAGTGTGCCGGTGAGGGGGGTGTCAAACTCTGTGCGCCCGCTGAACAGCGGCAACAGGGAACTGAACACCCATAACCCCATTCCGACCAGCAGCCCTGCCATCACGCCCTTGAGGTTCACTTTGGGCATATAGAGCGTGCCCATCAGCGCCGGGATCAACTGGGAAAGCCCCATCATGCCAATGATGGTGAGATCGGACACACTGCGCGACTCGATGCTGAAAGCAAACAGCAGGGCCGCCAGCACCCAGGCAGTGCCGATCCAGAAGCGCCAGCGGTCAAGCCAGTGTTCAAGATGGATAGTGGTGAAGTTGTCCCTGCCAGTGGTCACAAAGGTGGTCAGGAAAAATTTACCCAGGGCAATGGCGGTGACGGTGAGCAGACCGACACTGATAAACAGCCCGGCCAGCATCGACAGCCCGTGCAGCAGCGGCTGGTGCAGCAGCAGCGGAATGGCGGAGATGTAATGGTCGAACGGCACATTTACTTTCAGGTGCAGCCCGGCCCAGAGGATGGGAAACACCGGCAGAGTGGCGATCAGCAGCATCATGGATGGCATCCATGATGAAGGGATGTTTTTCGGCCACCAGCGCCCGAGGGTTTGCATAAAGATTAACTGCGGCAGGATAAATGGCGCAGTGAAAAAAATCAGGATCAGCGCATAGGCCAGGTCGAAGCGCTGGATAATGGTTGTCTGCCCGCTGGCGGTCGCCCACGCGTTGAGATCGGTAAAACTGCCAAATACCCCGTAGGTGGCAAGCAATCCGCACAGGATCAGTGAGGCCAGGGCCAGCACTGCCCCGAAAGCCATCACCAGCGGAATCGCGCGCTGGGATTTGCGCGCTGCACCAAACAGCTTCATAAAAGCGATGGCAACGACGGCCATCAGCGCCATCAGCGCCATTTTTCCGGTGAGATTGTTGGGATCGCCCTGGAAAAAAATCGCGGGAATAATTTTCAGTTGTGCGGCCGCGATGGGTAGGCTCGACACCGCCAGCACCAGCGTGGCCATCTTGCCCATGGCGGTGGAGCGGAAGCGGTAAACCAGCAGGTCGGGTATCGACGAAAAGGACTGCGAGCGGGAAATCCACTGCAGCGGCTCAAGGAACAGTGGCGAGAAAATAAACACCACCGTGTAGGCCATCAGACCCAACAGGCCAGCCAGGCCGTAACGCCCCATCACCTCTATCAGGCCAAAGTAAAAAAGGATGCCGCTGACTCCGTAAAAGGACAGCGCATAGATCAGGGGGTGGTTCCACAGTCCCTTCGGAACGCGGCGGTGCTGGGCAAGACGGGCGATGCCAAAAAAGGTCAACAGGAAGAGGGCGAGGCTGAGCCCTGCTTCAACGCTCATAGCGGCCCCGGCGTCGCTGCCACAACCAGGAGGCGATAATCACCAGCAGCCAGGCAAAATAGGGTCGCAACCAGCTCGCCCCCGGGGTGGTGATCCAGTGGATGGTGAGGGGTGAAATCACGCAGGCGAGAAACACCAGCAGGGCAGCGAGGCGATGGTTCAGCATGGGGGGATATTAGTCTGCCGGGGGTGGCGGGGTAAATAAGTGAGTTGCACGTAACACGTTTCACGTTGCACGTGGGTGCGGGCTGGAACAGAGTCTCCATGCGCTGAGACTGTGGTACAGATAGTCTCGCAGACTAACCGCGACGGCTTTTACGTGCAACGTGAAACGTGTTACGTGCAACTCAAAGAATCAGGCATCAAACGCCAACCGCCGCTCCAAAACAATCTCCTGCGCCGACAGTCGACAGCCATAGGTCAGTACCTCAACGCCAGCGGTGATAGCCTCGCGCAGGGTTTTGCCGTAGAGCGGATCAATTTCGTCAGCCGGGGCTACCCGCTGTGCGCCGCTGTGCTGGACGCAGAACAACAATACTGCCCGATGGCCATCGGCGACCATGGCCATCAGTTCCCGCAGGTGCTTGGTGCCGCGGGCGGTGACGGCGTCGGGAAAGGTGATAAGACCGTCGCCTGCTTCGAGGGTGACGTTTTTCACCTCGACGTAGCAGTCTGCCTTGTCATTGCCACTTAGCAGCAGATCGATGCGGCTTTTCTCATTGCCGTAGCGCACCTCGGTTTTTACATCCGGGTACCCGGCAAGTTCCGGGATCAGGCCCGCAGCAATGGCCTCCCTGGCGAGCTGGTTGGGGCGCGCGGTGTTGACCCCGGCCAGATGGCCCAGGGTGGTGGTGGTAATTTCCAGGGTGCCCGCCAGTTTGCGCTTGGGGTTGTCAGATAGGGAAAACCAGCAGGCTGTGCCAGGCACCACGCAGTGCTTCATGGAGCCGGTATTGGGGCAGTGGACAGTAATAATGTCGCCGCTGGCCAGCTCCACATCGGCGAAAAAGCGCTTGTAGCGCTGGCGCAGAATGCCCTGCTGCAGGGGTGGGTCAAGTTTCATGGCAGCATCTTCATAGTAGTACCCTCGCCAGTCGTTCCACCGCTTCCCGCAGGCGTTCAATGGGTTCGGCAGTGTAAGAAAAGCGCACATGATTGCGGGCATTGAAGTGGCCAAAGTCCGTGCCGGGGGTGATGGCAATACCGGCGCGCTCCAGCAGATCCCAGCAGAATGCTTCGCCGTCGTCGCTGAACCTGATGATATCGGCGTAAATGTAGAATGCGCCTGCGGGTGGGTGGTGGATGCCGAAGCCCAGGTCGCGCAGGGCTGGAACCAGGAAATCCCTGCGTGCCTGCAATGCTTCGCGGCGCAAGTCAAAGACCTCAAGGGATTCTGGATGAAACGCGGCGACAGCCGCGTGCTGGGCGACAGTGGGCGGGGAGATAAAAAAGTTCTGGGTCATGATGCGAATGGCATCCAGGGCCTGTTCCGGCACCACCATCCAGCCCAGGCGCCAGCCCGGCATGCCAAAGTATTTCGAAAAGCTGTTGATGACATACAGGTCGTCCCCCAGGTTGAGGGCAGAACATGGCTGTTCGTCGCCGTAGCACAGGCCGTGGTAAATCTCGTCGACTATAAAAGCGCCGCCGCGTGCCTTCACCCCCTCATAAAGTGCAGCCAGCGTGGCGCGGTCAATGATATCGCCGGTGGGATTGCTGGGCGATGCCACCAGCAGGCCAGCGCTGGACTCCTGCCAGTAGTGCTGGAGATCGGCGAGATCGGGCTGATAGTTTTTTTCCGGTGTTACCGGAATCTGGACGGGGGTGGCGCCGCAGCGATAGACAAAGTTGGCGTTGCAGGGGTAACCCGGGTCGCTGAGCAGCAGGCTGTCGCCGGGATTCAGCAGCAGGTCGCAGATCATGCCCAGCGCCGCGCTGCTGCCGGTGGTCACCACCACCCGCTGCGGATCGACGCTGACACCGTAGCGGCTGTGGCAGAAAGCCGCGATGGCCTCTCGCAATGGCGCAATCCCCAGGCTTGAGGTATAGCCATTGGCACCTGAAGCGATTGCCTGCTGCGCGGCTTTCGCCACGCGCGACGGCAGCTCGAATACCGGTTCGCCCACTTCCATGCGAATAATATTTTCACCCGCCGCCTGGCGGGCCATGGCGGCATCGAGAAAATCGACCACCTTGAATGACGTCAGGTCGTTGATCCTGCGGGAAAATTTGTTTTTGTGACTGTCTGGCATGGAGAATTTCCAAATTGTGGCGGCATTGTAGAGCCAGGCGGCATGGCGATATAGCTAAATTGTGCTTGATAAATAAACCCCTTGGCACTATAAACGCCGGTTTAGTTGCAATGCCCCAGCGAGGCCCAGTACATGGCAAAGAAAGCCGCAGCCAAAACCAGTTCAATTGCAATGCATGGTTTCGAACCCTACAAGGAAAAAAAGGGTGAGGAATACATGAGCGATGGTCAACGTCAGCACTTCAAAAATCTGCTCTACGCATGGAAGCAGGAGCTGATGGAAGAAGTCGACCGCACTGTTACCCACATGAAGGACGAGGCGGCCAACTTCCCCGACCCCGCCGACCGCGCCACCCAGGAAGAGGAGTTCAGCCTGGAACTGCGCACTCGCGATCGCGAGCGCAAGCTGATCAAGAAAATCGACAGCACCATCGAGCGCATCGAAGCTGACGACTACGGCTTTTGCGATCAGTGTGGTATCGAGATCGGTATTCGCCGTCTCGAGGCGCGTCCCACCGCCAGCCTCTGCGTCGACTGCAAGACCCTCGATGAAATCAAGGAACGGCAAATCTCCGGTGGCTGATTTGTCACACTGTTGATCAGGCGCGGCACCTGCCGCGCCACTTTGCCGCCTATGGCCACTCCTTCTGTCGGTCGCTTTGCCCCCTCTCCCACCGGACCCCTCCACTTTGGCTCCCTGCTGGCGGCGCTGGCCAGTTATCTGGATGCCCGCGCCCGTGGCGGTCAGTGGCTGGTGCGCATGGAGGATATCGATCCGCCCCGGGAAATGCCCGGCGCGGCCGCTACCATCCTCCGTCAGCTCGAACAGCACGGGCTGGAATGGGATGGCGACGTGCTGTTCCAGAGCACACGCTTTGCCGCCTATGAGGCGGTGATTGACCAGTTGCTCGCCTCTGGCCAGGCCTATTGCTGCTCCTGCAGTCGCCAGCGTATCCAGTCTCTGGGCGGGGTTTACGACGGCCACTGTCGCCACCGCAATATGACCCGCCAGGGCAATGGGGTGCGTTTGATGGTGCCTCCGGCTACCACCATTGAATTTGACGATCTTTTCCAGGGTAGCCAGCAGCAGGATCTGAACCGCGATCAGGGGGATTTTGTTATCCATCGCCGCGACGGGTTGCCCGCCTATCAGCTGGCGGTCAGTGTCGACGATGCCTTCCAGGGCATCAGCCATGTGATTCGCGGCAGTGATCTGCTGGACTCCACCGGGCGACAGATTTTTCTGCTCAACACCCTGGGCAGGAAGGTGCCGGTCTACGGTCATATCCCCGTGGCGCTCAATGCTGGCGGGCAGAAACTCAGCAAGCAGAACTTGGCTCCCAGTCTCGACACCCGCGATCCCGCCGATAATCTTCGCACTGCCCTGCTGTGGCTGGGGGTGGCCCGGGAGGGCGACCTGGCAGGACTCTCGGTGGCTCAGATGCTGCACTGGGCCGTGAGTCAGTGGGACGCCACACAGGTGCCCCGCCATCCGGGCACTGCGGCTCCCGGGGTTTATCAGCACTAGTGGACACCCGGCAAAATCGGTAGAATCCGCGCAACTTACCAACGGCAGAGATGGGGCAGGTATTCACCGTGGATTTCACCGGCGCACATATTCTCTCCATTGAGCAGTTCCAGCGGGAAGATATCGAGAAACTGTTTCGCACCGCAGACCGCATGGAGCCCTACGCCCAGCGCCGCAGAGTCACCCGTGTGCTCGAGGGCGCGATCCTTGGCAACATGTTTTTTGAAGCCAGCACCCGCACCCGCATCAGCTTCGGCAGCGCCTTCAACCTGCTGGGGGGTGAAGTGCGCGAATCGGTGGGCGCTGAAAGTTCATCACTGGTGAAAGGGGAATCCCTGCGCGATACGGCGCGGGTGCTGTCTGGCTACAGTGATGTGATCTGCATGCGCCATCCGGTCGCGGGTTCGGTGGCGGAGTTCGCCTCCGCCAGCCGGGTGCCGGTCATCAACGGTGGCGACGGCAGCAACGAGCACCCCAGCCAGGCGCTGCTCGATCTCTACACCATCGAGCGCGAGTTACAGGGGCGGCAGCGCAAGATCGACGGCCTGCGGATCGCCATGATCGGCGACCTCAAGCATGGCCGTACCGTGCACTCCCTCAGCAAGCTGCTGTGCCAGTATCGCAATATCAAGGTGATGCTGGTGTCCCCGGCGGAGCTGGCCATGCCCGACGAGTATGTCAGCGCCCTGCGCGAGGCGGGTCACCAGGTCCACGTGACGGACAGGCTGGAAGAAAGCATTGCCAACGTCGATATCGTCTACTCCACCCGCATTCAGGAAGAGCGCTTTCAGGACCGCCAGCAAGCGGACCTGTACCGCGGTCGCTTTCGTCTCAATCAGGCGATTTATACCCGGCATTGCGAGCCCAATACCGTGATCATGCATCCCCTGCCGAGGGATTCCCGCGCCGAGGCCAACGAGCTGGATGCGGATCTCGATTCCAACCCCAACCTCGCCATCTTCCGCCAGACTGACAATGGCCTGATCGTGCGCATGGCCCTGTTTGCCCTGATCCTCGATGTCGCTCACCTTGTCGATCAGCATGCGCGGGATGTATTCTGGTTCAACCCCAGGATCGGCAGCCATTGAGCGGCAGCACTACAACTTCTTCGCCAACTGTAAAAGCCAATCCCATAACGAGAACTATGCCAGCCACTACTGCAGCCACTGAATTCGATGAAATCCGCCCCTACGAAGACAGCGAAGTGCTGGGGGTGATGGGCCGCCTGATGGCGGATCGGGAAATGGCTGACACCATCCTGTCGATGACCTACCCGCGCGCCTCGCGCTATTTTGCCTGGGCGCTGCGCCCCCTGGTGCGGCGGGTGCTGCGCCGGGAATTCGGCGCCATCCGCACGGTGCGGGATTTGCAGGAACTGATTGGCGACCAGCTCAAGGCGATGCTGGCGCGGGACGACACCTCGTTTACCGTATCGGGCCTCGACCACCTGCAAGCGGGCGGCGCCTACCTGTTTATCAGCAATCATCGCGATATTGCCATGGACCCGGCGTTCGTCAATCTGGCGCTCCATGAGAATGGCATGGATACGGTGCGCATCGCCATTGGCGACAACCTGCTGAGCAAACCCTTTGCCTCCGATCTGATGCGCATCAACAAGAGCTTCATTGTGCGCCGCTCGGTCACCGGTCGGCGCGAAAAGCTCAATGCCCTCACCACCCTGTCGCGCTATATCCGCCACTGCATCATGGTGGACCGCAGTTGTGTGTGGATTGCCCAGCGGGAGGGCCGCGCCAAGAACGGCATTGACCGCACCGAGACCGCGCTGATCAAAATGCTGGCCCTGGGCCGCGACCGCAGTCACAGCTTTGGCCAGGCCATTGCCGATCTCAATGTGGTGCCGGTGTCGATCTCCTATCGCTTTGATCCCTGCGATCTCGACAAGGCCCGCGAACTCCACGAGCGTGAATCCACCGGCAGCTATCAGAAAAAGCCCCACGAGGATCTGGCCAGCATCTACAAGGGCATTGTCGGCAACAAGGGCCAGGTGCACGTTGCCTTCGGCCAGCCACTGGCCCAGCCTCTGGAAGACGACGACCAGGTGGCGGCGTGGCTCGACCGGGAAATCGTCGGGCGCTACCGCCTGCAGCCCACCAATCTGATCGCCTGGCAGCTGCTCAACGGTGACGATCCCCGCATCGCCGCCTGGCAGGCCGGGATCGACTGCGACTGGCAGGCCCTTGAACAGCAATTACTGGCCCGGGTGGCAGGGGAGAGCGAGGGCGTGCGGCGGATTTTCCTCGCCATGTACGCCAATCCAGTGCAAAGCCTGCTGGATCTCAACATTGAACCGCTGTCCTGAAGGCTGCATGTCCTGATGGCTGAACTCAGCGCGGAACTCAAGACCGCCATCCAGGATGGCTATCGCGCCTTTCTCAAAAGTCGCGACCTGCAACCGCGCACCGGCCAGCGCCAGATGATCGGCGCCATCGCCTCAGCACTTGGCAAGGTGGATATCGACGAGGATGGCAAGCGCGCAGGGGATGTGCCGCTGTGTGTGGTTGAGGCCGGCACCGGCACCGGCAAGACCCTCGGCTACCTGCTGGCGACCCTGCCCATCGCCAAAGCCTTTGGCAAAACCGTGGTGGTGGCCACCGGCACTGTGTCCCTGCAATCGCAACTGCTGCACAAGGATATTCCCGAGCTGATCGCCGCCACCGGCTGGCATTACCGTTTCGCCCTGGCCAAGGGCCGCGGCCGCTATCTGTGCAATGTCAAACTGGAGCAGTGTCTGGACGCCGCCGGGGCGCGCGATGCGGGGATGTTCCTGTTTGAAGACGAGATGCCCTTCAACCCCGACAGAAATACAGTCGAGCTGATCAAGAATCTCGGCACCAGTCTCAAGGCCGGTGAATGGGATGGCGACCGCGACAGCTGGCCCGAGGCCATCGGCGAGCACAACTGGCGGGCGCTGACCGTCGACCGCCGCCAGTGCACCGGGCATCGTTGCCGCAAGATCCACGAGTGCTGTTTTTTCCGCGCCCGCGACGCCCTTGAGGATGCCGATTGCATCATCGCCAACCACGATCTGGTGATGGCGGATCTGGCGCTCGGCGGTGGTGCGATCCTGCCCGCGCCGGAAGAAACCATCTATGTGTTTGACGAAGCCCATCGCCTGGCCGACACCACGTTGCGTCATTTTGGTGCATCAGTCCATTTACAGGGTAGCGTGCAGTGGCTTGAGCAGATGCACAAGGGCCTGGCCATGGCCCTCAAAGGTGCAAGCCAGGAGCCGGGATTGCGACAACTGCTGGAGCTGAGTGGCGGCGCGCTGGACGAGGCGCTGCGCGAGCTGCGCCAGGCGCAACCGCTGTTTCGCGCCCAGCTCGATGAGCTGCTGGCTCCCGGTGCCGATCACTACCGCTTTCCCGGCGGTGATGTGGGCGACGCCAACCGCCAGTTGGCGCGCCAGCTGGCCAGCGTTTTTTCCACCCTCAACAGCCGCCTTGAAGCACTCTCCGGTGATCTGGAAAAGGCGTTGGAAAATCCCCATCACCCGCTGCCGCGAGTGGATCTGGAGCAGCTTTTCCAGGCCGCTGGCAACTGGCTGGGGCGCGTCGAGGCCATCAGCGACCTGTGGCAGCAGATGGCGACAGCTGATCCCGAAGGCGCGCCGCCGCGGGCGCGCTGGCTGGCGCCGGACGACAGCGGCCAGGATATGGTGGTGTCCGTGTCACCCATCTCCGCCGCTGAACTGCTGCGTGCCAGCCTGTGGAACCGGGCCTTTGCCGCCGTGGCGACCTCCGCCACTCTGCGCGCCCTCGGCTCCTTTGACCGCTTTGCCGCAACCACCGGCCTGCCGCGCCACGCTCATACCCTGGCGGTGCCGGGTGCTTTTGATTTTTCCCGCGCCGGGGTCTTGGCCATTCCCGATATCGGCGCCGATGGCGGCGACGCCAGCGGGCATACCGAGGCGTTGATCACTCATCTCGAAGACCTGCTCGATCCGGCGGAGGCGACGCTGGTGCTGTTTTCTTCGCGACGCCAGATGATCGCCGTGGCCGATGCCGTCAGCGCCGATCTGCGCAAACGGTTGCTGGCACAGGGGGATTTCAGCCATGCCGAGATTGTGCGCCGTCACCGCGAGGCCGTGGATGCGGGCCAGGGCAGTGTGATTTTCGGGTTGGCCAGTTTTGCCGAAGGGCTTGATTTACCTGGCGATTACTGCCGCCATGTGGTGATCGCCAAGCTGCCCTTTGCGGTGCCTGACAACCCCCTACAGTCGGCCCAGGCGGAGTGGCTTGAAGCGCGCGGTTTTAATCCCTTCAAGGCCATGACCCTGCCGGATACCTCGCTGCGTCTGATCCAGGCCTGTGGGCGCCTGCTGCGCACCGAGCAGGACAGTGGCCGGGTCACCATTCTCGACCGCCGCTTGGTGACGAAATTCTATGGCCGCCAGCTGCTCGATTCGCTGCCGCCCTTTCGCCGCGAGATAGCCTGATGGCGTCGCCTGGAGATAGCCAGATGGCACTGACAGAAACTCATATTCAGCTGGCGGGGGAGTTGCTGGAACTGGAAGACAGCCTGCGCAACCTGCGTCTGTGGACCAGTCAGGCGCCCACTGCCGAGGCTCTGGCAAGCGTCGAACCCTTTGCCTGTGACACCATGGCTTTCACTGAATGGCTGCAATATCTCTTTATTCCCCGCCTCCATAGCCTGGTTGAGCATGGCGCCCGGTTACCGGAAAAATGCGCAGTTGCCCCCATGGCGGAGGAATATTTCAAATCCGCACCGGTGGACGCCGCCACGGTACTGGTCATCCTGGGTCGAATCGACCGCCTGATCACTGACAGCACTTGATCACGACTTAAAAGGCCACAGGATCCTCCCTGGCATCCTTGCCATGCCAGCATGATCAATCCTCCGGTACTGGCTGACCGCGGTAGTAGCGCACCGGCTTGCGGGGTTTATCCTCGCTGTCACTGGCCGCCTGAGGCGTGTCTGCCTGGGGTTCGTGCGGGGTAACACTTGGCGTTTCTTCATGCTCGTGGCCGGCGGCCAGCCCGCGATACAGCGAGGCACTTTTTTTCAGCAGTGATTTGCCGAGCGAATCCAGAGACGTATTGTGGGGGCGAGAGACGCCCTGCACACCGCCGCTGCTGTAGATCTGGCTCCACTCGGGGCCAGCCAGAACCATCAGGTACTGGAGCATGCCCTGCAGCAAGGGGTCATCGTGCGGGTGCAATTCCACCAGTTTGTCGAACAGATGCGGGTCAGACAGGCGGATGGCTAGCTCCTGATGGGTAAGCAGGTGCTTTTTGATGCGCATCAGCAAGTCGACCATTTCCTTCGAGTAGATCGGGTTGGGAGGTGTATCCATGGTGGTGTCCTTGGGTTTGATACCGTGCCGCTGGTGCCATGTCATGCCAGGCAAGGAGGCAAGATCATGTCGGGCAGGTAAGATGATGCAAATAACGCACCAAATCGGTAGAAGGACAAAAAGGCAAGCGTCCTGCCATGCGCATCAGCGCTGCATAGACTCTGGATGAATGGCTATCAAGGGGCGCGCTCAATCCTCGTCATCGGCAAGCACACAGCGGTTGCGGCCCGATGCCTTGGCGCGATAGAGGGCGCCATCGGCGCGGGCAATCATTTCCTTTAGGGACAGTTCACGGCCGGATGACATCACCGGGGCAATGCCCGCACTGAGGGTGTGATTGATCAGGGTGGTGTGGTTATAGAAGGTAGGGTTGGCGGCAAACTGGGTGCGAATACGCTCGGCGATATCCAGGGCTGTGGCGGGGGACTCGGCCTGTAGCAAGAGGGCAAACTCCTCGCCGCCAAAGCGCACGCAGATATCACCGGCGCGGCTCAGGCGCAGCAGCAGGTTGGCCGTGTCGCAGATCACATGATCGCCAGCGTCGTGGCCGTGCCTGTCATTGATGGCCTTGAAGTGATCCACATCCAGCAAAATCAGAAACACCGGAATGCCATTGCGATGGAACTTCAGGCGCATCGCCTCAAACTCCCGGGCCAGCAGACGACGATTGCCAAGACCGGTTAGCGGGTCCTGGTTGGCCAGCTCAATGGCGTGGCGGCGATCCCGGTCAAGGCGCAGCAAGCGCTCGCCCATGGCCAGAGTCAGTACCAGTGCCTGGGCCAGGCTGGCGGCCTGGAAAACATCCGTGCTGGGCATCTGTGGCAGCCAGCCGGTAAGGTTGTTGATCAGGCTGAATACCAATCCGCCGCCATACACAATCCAGGCAATGGCGTACCACAGCACCTGGTCGACGCCGCGCCTGTAGGCCCGCCAGGTGGCGAAGGGCAGCAGCGCCAGCAGCGCAAGGCTGAACACCGACAACTCCATGGCCGGGCGGTAAACCCCGCTCAATCGGATTGCGGTGGCAGCCAGGGCCAGCAACTGGGCGGCACTGAACAGGCGATGGATAGTGGGAAGCAAATCCCGGGTATTGAGGAAGGCTTTGGAAAACTGCAAAGCCGCGACTGAAAACAGCAATAAAACCAGATGGTAACCCTGATTGTGGAGAAAGGTGTTGCCCGGCCACAGGTACTGGTAGGCAAAGCCATTGAGAATGGCCCACATCAGGGTGCTGCTGAGCAGGAACAGCGCGTAGTGGAAAAAACTGCTCTCGCGCAGCACAGCGGTAAACAGCAGGGTGATGAGGATCAGGGTCAGCATCACGCCGTAGTAAATGCCGAACACCAGGTTTTCCTGGTGGGCATGGGTTTCGAATTGTTGGCGTTGCCACAGGTGGACAGCGGCTGTGACGGAGTCTGATGTCTGGTAAAACAGCTGGACATAGACCTCAGTCTGGCTGCCTGCGGGGGTGGAGTGGGCAAAGGCCAGTTTGCGGTAGGGCAAGGCACGTTGGTTAAAACCCAGCTGGTCTGTGAGGTGCGCCTGATGCCATGGCCCACCCCGATCGCGCACATGAACAATCAGATGGTCGAGCTGGGTCGATTGGTGATGCAACAGCCAGTTGAAGGCCTGGGAGGCGTCGCGGTTATCGAGCCTGAAGCGCAGCCAGATGGCCTGCTGGCGGGTGACGATATTGTGCTGGTCGCGAGGCAGGGGGTGAAAATCTGTATCCGCAAGTTGGTCGCGGGTGACTTCCGCCGGCTGGACAGACAATTCCACCGCCCCAGGCAGGTAGAGGTGGGTGAGGCCATTGCTGCTGATGGCGGGCATGGCCAGCACCTGGAGTGGCAGCAGCAGGAGCAGGGCGGACAGCAGCCACACCGCTGAGTTTCTGCACCTGGGCGGGTGCCCCGCTGGTGGGGTCAGACACTGTGTAGAGTGCTGCAAGCGAACCTCCCTGGACGCTGTGGTAGACACTACTACAGGCTTTTTGCCAAGCAAGTGGTCAAGGAAAATGTGGGCTACCTGTTGATGTTATCTGCCGGGTTGATGGTTCAGCCCGAACCAGTCGCCATGATGCGCAACACGCATATCAACCGTGACGCTGGCCTTGGCGGGCAAGGATATACCCTAGCAGGACTCAGAATAATGACCTTGGTCAGGGGAAGATACCCTTTGTCAGGCCAGCTTGGTAGCGCTCCGGGGGCAGTCTGCAGATGAGATAGACACCAGTGCTGTTGGCCGGAGTGGCTACTGCAGATCGCTGGCCAGACTGGCACGGCAGGCATCATTGACAGCCTCAATGGTGACATTGAGGCTGTTGTGGTCGATACCAAAGCCAATGGCTGCGCCGCTTTTTACCGCAGCGACCATGGCCGGGCTGAGCTGAAAGCGCAAAAAGTGCACGCTGGAGGTTTTTTCTGCGGTGGAGCGTTCCATGTCTTCATCGGCAATGGCCCAGATTTTTTCGCAGCCCGAAACCTGGGCCCACACCCGATCCTCCACATTCACCAGCTGTGCCAGCGCCACCTTGCGTTGCTCGACATCGGGGTATTCCACCAAAAAGGTGGCTTTCCAGTTGTCCCCGTCAGGAATCAACGGGTTGTAGGCGGCCAGTTCATCGTTGATACCTTCGGCTTCGAAGATTTTCTCGGCGCGCAGCATTTCCTGTATCTGGTAGTGAATGGTGAGGCGATCCTCGAACAGCAGGCGGGTGTGCTCGCTCAGTTGCACCTGGCGGATTTTCTTGTGGGCCATGACCTTGTGACGAAAGTCGTTGCGCTCGCGGGCGTAGGTTTCCAGCGGTAGCAGGTCTTCGCGGCTGAGTGGCTTCATACAGGGCTCCTTATTCAACATGCACTTAAATCCCGTAGGCCTTGCGCAGCAGGTTCATGGGGTGCTCCGGCAGCACGTCCAGGGTGGCCACATCGGCGACCATCTGGGCGGCCATGGGGCAGTCGCTGGCGAGGTGTTGGGGGTTTTGCTGGTCCACCCGGCGCGCCACCGGGGTGGCGATCTTGACCGCGGCGTCGCGGAACTCATTGCGCACCGCATAGGTGCCGTCGTGGCCGGAGCAGCGTTCGATGGCGTGAACCTCAGTGCCGGGCACCAGGTTGAGCAGGTCGCGGGTTTTCAGGCCGATATTCTGGACGCGCAGGTGACAGGCCACCTGGTAACTGACATCCCCCAAAGGCGTCTTGAAATCGGTGTTCAACAGCCCGGACTTGTGGCGCAGCATCAGGTACTCGAAAGGGTCGTACATGGCCTTCTTCACTTTCTGCACCTGTTGGTCATCGGGCAGCAGCAGAGGCAGCTCCTGCTTGAACATCAGCACGCAGGAGGGCACCGGGCCGACAATGTCGTAGCCCTGGTCCACCAGTGTTGCCAGCACCGGTATATTGGTTTCCCCGGCCCTGACCACGGATTCGATATCCCCCATCTCCAGCTTGGGCATACCGCAGCATACCTCCCTGTCGGCGAGGATCACCTCGATGCCATTGTGCTGGAACACCCGGATCAGATCCTCCACCACCTGGGGCTTGTTGTAGTTGCCATAGCAGGTGGTAAACAGGGCCACCTTGCCGGTGGTGGTTGCAGTGGCTTTTGCCTTGTGGGTCGCCTCGCGGGGGTGCAGCAGCTTTTTGGCGCGGCGCCGGGCGGTGTTGTAGTGGTACTCGGGCAGGGTGGCGTCGGGATGAACACCCAGTTGCGCCGACAGCAGCTTGCGGGCGCCGGCATGCCTGGTGATGGCATTGACGGTCACATCGACGACGGGAATAAACGTGGCAGCCTTGCCCACAGCGTCAGTGCTGGACAGAAACCTGTCGCGCCATCGGGTTTTGCCTTCCTTGAACTTGTGCGCCTTGGCACGCAGCATCAGGTGGGGGAAATCCACATTCCAGGGGTGGGGGGGCACGTAGGGGCATTTGGTCATGTAGCACAGATCGCACAGGTAACACTGGTCCACCACCTTGGCGTAGTCGGCCTTGTCGACACCGTCCACTTCCAGGGTGTCGGATTCGTCCACCAGATCGAACAGGGTGGGGAAGGCGTTGCAGAGGCTCACGCAGCGGCGGCAGCCGTGGCAGATATCAAACACCCGCTCCAGCTCGGCGTCGATGGAATCCTTGTTGTAGAAATCGTCATTCTGCCAGTCGACGGGATGGCGGGTGGGTGCGTCGAGACTGCCTTCTCTCATGGGGTGCGCCTTCTGTGTGCGTAGTTCTTGTTCAGGTGCGGTTATGAAACCCTATGCACAGGGAAAGAAACGGCCCGCTGAGCAGCCGGGCCGTTGTGGCTGAAAGTATCAGGCGTCGAGTTGGTCGAGCGCTTTCTGGAAGCGGTTGGCGTGGCTGCGCTCAGCCTTGGCAAGGGTCTCAAACCAGTCGGCGATCTCATCAAAGCCCTCTTCGCGAGCCTGTTTCACCATGCCCGGGTACATGTCGGTGTACTCGTGGGTTTCGCCAGCGATGGCGGCCTTGAGATTGTTGGAAGTGCCGCCAATGGGCAGGCCGGTGGCGGGATCGCCGGAGGCTTCAAGGTATTCGAGGTGGCCGTGGGCGTGGCCAGTCTCACCTTCTGCGGTGGAGCGGAACACCGCAGCCACATCGTTATAGCCCTCCACATCTGCCTTGGAGGCGAAATACAGGTAGCGACGGTTGGCCTGGGATTCACCAGCAAATGCGTCTTTCAGGTTCTGTTCGGTTTTGCTGCCTTTGAGTGTCATTGACGAAGCTCCTTAACATTATAAAAAGTGTGGAAATTCAGACTAGGCCGATCAGGCATAAAAGCGAAATTGATTGAGGCTATTTGATAAATAGCTTGCTGCTATTCTATGGCGGTCGATTTTTGGATCTGATGTGCGCTGGAAAACAATATGCAACCGTCCTGCGCGCGCCATATGCCTTAGAATACCCGGCACTGTGGCGCCAATCCTTCCCTGCCGCCAGCCGGGATACAGCAGCCAGCAACTTCAAGGGAGCAGCATGATAGAAGCGGTATGGATCGTTTTTGCCTTTGGGCTCGGTTTCGGCGTGCGCCTGATCGGGTTGCCGCCGCTGATCGGCTACCTGGGGGCAGGGTTTGCCCTGGCGGCCTTTGGCGACAGGGTGGGGGTGGGTCCGCAGGACAGTGTCATCCTCAACCATATCGCTCACCTCGGGGTTTTGCTGTTGCTGTTTACCGTGGGCCTCAAGCTCAAGGTGCGCAACCTGGTGCGGCCGGAAGTGATCGGCGGCGGCATTCTGCACTTTGTCTTTTCCTGCCTGGTGTTTTTGCCGGGCATACTGCTGTGGCTGGATATAGCCTTCAACGAAGCCCTGCTGCTGGCCATCGCCCTGTCGTTTTCCAGCACGGTTCTGGCGGCCAAAGTGCTGGAGAGCAAGCGCGAGCTGCGCGCGTTCCACGGCCGCGTTGCCATCGGCGTGCTGATCATGCAGGACCTGATTGCCCTGCTGGTGATGAGCGTTGCCAGTGGCAATGTGCCATCCCCCTGGGCGCTGCTGGTGTTTGCCCTGCCGTTGCTGCGGCCGCTGCTGTATCGCCTGCTGGATGCCAGCGGCCATGAGGAGTTGCTGGTGATGCTCGGCCTGTTGCTGGCGCTGGCGGTCGGCGGCCAGGGATTTGAGGCGGTGGGCTTGAGCTCCGAGCTGGGCGCCCTGGCCTTTGGCGCGCTGCTGGCCAACCACAAGCGCGCAGTGGAGTTGTCCAACTCCCTGTGGAGCATCAAGGAAGTCTTCCTGGTGGGATTCTTTTTGCAGATCGGCATCGGCGGTTTGCCCGATGCCAACGCCATACTGTTTGCCCTGGTGATGGCGCTGCTGTTGCCACTGAAAGGGATACTGTTTTTCTTTCTGTTCCTGTTTTTCAAACTGCGCGCCCGCAGCGCCTTTCTGAGCAGTGTCAGCCTCACCAACTACAGCGAGTTCGGCCTGATTGTCGCCAGCGTGGTGCTACCCCAATGGCTGGTGCCGCTGGCCATCACGGTGGCTCTGTCTTTCCTGGTGTCGGCGCCCCTCAACCGCCTTGCCCACCCGCTGTACGAACGATTTTCCCGTTACCTGGTGCCTCTGGAACGCAATATCCGCCACCCCGATGAGCAGCCGGTGTCCCTGGCCGGAGCCGACATACTGGTGATGGGCATGGGGCGCACTGGCCGCGCCGCCTATGACCACCTGTGCCGCAAGGGCCACCGCCTGGTGGGCCTGGATTCCGATCCGGTGATGGTGGACAAGAGCCAGCTGGAGGGGCGCCGGGTACTGTATGCCGACGCGGAGGATCAGGTGTTCTGGCAAAGCCTGCAAATGCCGGGGGTTAATGCGGTGATTCTTGCCATGAACGATGCCGAGGCAAAAACCATTGCCTGCCGCAAACTGCGTGAGAGAGGCTTCACCGGGTTGATTGTCTCTCACGCCATGTACGACGATATTGCCCTGCGCATCACCCAGGCGGGGGCCGACTACACCTACCTCACCATGGCCGAGGCCGGGGTGGGCCTGGCGGAGCGGGTCTTGCAGCACCGCGCAGGTGAACAGGCTTGATACTCAAAGATCCACAGGCCCGGTAATACTTTCAATCCTTCAATCACAGCCATAAAAACAGGAGTTACCCATGACAGACGCCCACTTCCCGGTGGATATCCAGCAACTGACACCCGCCATCCTCAGCGCCACCATCCGCAAGGTGCATCCCGGCGTCAGTGTCGAGACCATGAACATTGTGGAATCCAAGGCCTACGGCGAGGCGATGGTGTCGACCGCCGCCCGCGCGGTGCTCGACCTCAGCTACAGCGGCACGGGCGCAGACAGCCTGCCGGGCCGGGTGATTCTCAAGCTGGCGCGGGACAACAGCAAACTGCTGGCGCCCTTTTATGAAAATGAGGTGAATTTCTACAACCGCCTGCGGCCCGAACTGGCGATGGAGGCACCCGTCACGCTCGGCGGTGACTACGATGCAGAGACCGGCCAGTTTGGCCTGTTGCTGGAGGACCTGACCCAGCGCAATGCCCATTTTCCCAATGTGACCGAGGTCATCAGCCTGGCCCAGGTGCAGTCACTGCTCGACCAGCTGGCGATCCTCCACGCCCGCTACTGGGAAAGCCCGCGCTTTGCGGGCGACATGAGCTGGGTGCAATCCCATGTGAAGGGCGAGGTGTCGACCCTGCAAAACGAGGCTGCCACGCCGCTGATCCAGTACGAGATCGACAGCGAGAACTTCAAACGCGAGATGGTGCAGCGCCTGCGCACTACCGGAGCGGAAATGCGCGCCGGCATGATGGCCATGCAAAAATATCACTCAACCCTGCCCCAGACCCTGCTGCACGGCGATACCCACCTGGGCAATACCTACCTGCTGCCCGGCGACAAAGGCGGCTTTCTCGACTGGCAGCTGATGGTGCACGGTTACTGCATGCACGATGTGAACTATCTGATCACCACGGCGCTCTCCATCGAACAGCGCCGCAGTCATGAACAGGAACTGCTGCGCTATTACCTGGCGCGCCTGGCAGAACTCGGAGTCAGCAATCCGCCATCCTTCGATGTGGCCTGGAAGGAATACCGCCGCACCCTGGTGTGGGGCGTCTACTACGGCTGGCTGACCACGCCGGTGGGCAATTATGGCTGGGAGATCAACGTCCTCAACCACCTGCGTCTCACCACCGCCTACGAAGACCTGGAAACCGGCAAACTGGTGGCGGAATTGCTTTGATCCTTTAGCTTGGCGCAGGACTGAGCCGCGCCGCGACCAGATCTGCAGCCTGTTCAGCGGCATCCGCCAGGGGGCGCAGCACCAGCTGCGCCCCGAGTTTTTCATACTCGGCGGCCTCTTCCTCGTTGATGGCAGTGAGAGCGAGGCTGCCGCCATAGCCTGAGTGCCGCAGGTGTTCCGCCAGGGTTCTGCTGAAGGGCCGGGAGCGCACGGTGCTCACCACCCAGCGCGCCTTGTTCATGGGAAGCTGCTCATGGATTTCCGCGTCGGCCATATCGCCGTACACCACCGACAATCCCCGCGAGCGCCAGCGTTGCAGGGCGCTGGGGTCAAAGTCCACGCCCACAACGGTTTTACCCTGGTGCAGCAAACTGGTCGCCACTCCGCTGCCGTAGTTGCCCAGCCCCACCAGAATCACATCCACCTGCGGGCCAGCCTGTAACCTGTCCCCGGCGGACTCCCGGTAGGGGTTGCGGCGCTCAAAGATCCTGAGGGGCGATGAAAGCCATTCGTAGAGAGGACCCGAATAGAGAATCATGTAGGTGGACACAAAAATGGTTACCACGCCCACCAGGGTGATCAACCCCATGGTTTCGGGGGAGATATGCCCCAGCCCCAGCCCCATGGCGGCGACGATCAGGGAGAACTCGCTGATCTGTGCCACCGTCAGGCCCGCGAGAAAACCGGTGCGGCGCCGGTAACCCATGGCGCCCATGATGGCCAGCACAATCAGCGGGTTGCCGATCAGCACAAAGACCGAGAAGATCAGCGCCGACCCCAGTTGCTCGCCCACCAGGGACCAGTCGAGCCGCGCCCCCAGGTCGATAAAGAAAAACATCAACAGGAAATCCCGCAGGGTGGTCAGACGTGCGCCGATGGCCTCGCGGTAACCCGTGGAAGCAAGGGCAATACCGGCGAGGAAGGCACCCACCTCCTTGCTGAAACCCAGGTAGTCACTGCTGGCGGCCAACAGCACAGCCCAGGCGATGGCAAACAGGGTCAGCATCTCCTGGGAACTGGCCAGGCGGTGGACTAGGGCGGGCAGGGCGTAACGCATCAGCAGTGCCACCACAGCCAGCATTGCCAGGCCCTTGCCCAGCATGATCAGGGATGACTGCAACAGGGAGTCGTCACCGACAGAGGGGGCGCCCCAGGTAGTCAGAGCCACCAGGGCGATAATGGCGGCGATGTCCTGAACGATCAGAAATCCCAGGGCGATCTGGCCGTGCAGCGCATCGATTTCCTTTTTATCCGAGAGCAGCTTGACGATGATAATGGTGCTGGAAAACGTCAGGGCCACCGCTACATAGGCAGCCCCTACCAGATCCATGCCCAGGGCGATGGCGATGGCAAAGCCGATGGCGGAGGTAAAAATAATCTGTCCCAGACCGGTGGCCAGGGCGACCGGACCCATGGTGCGGATCAGGTGCAGATCAAGCCTGAGACCGACGATAAACAGCAGCAGCGCGATGCCGATATCCGCCAGCAACTCGATCTGGCCGTGGCTCTCGATCAGGCCCAGGGCCGATGGCCCCACCAGTATGCCCGCCGCCAGAAACATGATCAGCAACGGTTGGCGCAGTTTCTGTCCTACATAGCCCAGCAGGGTGGCAATGCCCAGAATGGCGGCGATTTCAAAAAAAGCGTCGGTCGAATCCATGGCGGGTCAGGTCCTTGGGGCTGGGTGGGTCAGGGGGCTGTGTCAGGAGTGAGTGTAGGCAGAAACGCTGCTGTACTCACGCTTGTTGCCGGGAAAACTGTCAAACAGGGCGCGGTGGCGAGCCAGGCCGTATTCATCGCTGCGGGTTTCGTATTCCCGCACCCAGCTCACCAGGTAGTCGAGCATGGCCTGCTGGGCCTCGGGGGTGGGGAATTTTTCCGGCTCCCAGGGGCGCATCAGGCAGTGCTGCACGGCGACCTCCACACCGGGGTTCAAAAAGCGCAATTCCGAGCAGTGGGGCAGCGCTGCCTCGACAAGATCGCTGTAGCAACCTTCCAGAATCCACTGGGGATGACGCTCAATAAAGGCCATCAGCAGGGCAATACTTTGCGCCAGGGGTTTGCGCTGCGGCCCTTCGTCCCAGGCGATTTCATCGAGGGACAGGCGCGGGATATCGGTGCCTTCGATCAGGCCTTTGGCCATGGTGCTTTTGCCGGTGCCGGCATTGCCGAGCAGGATGATTTTCAGCGGCTTGGTCATACTCCCTCGCTGGCTGGTTTGAAAACGGTGACTAACGGGGGCAACCTCAGTGAGGTGCTTGCAGTGTCTCTGTTATTATCACCGACCATCGCCGCTGATTGAACCCGACATTCCATGGATACACTCTCACACGCCCTGCTGGGGGCCGCCATTGGCCAGTCCATCATGGGTCGCCCCCTGGGCAACAAGGCCCTGCTGGCAGGAGCCGCCATAGCGCTGGTGCCGGATATCGACGTTGCCATTGGCCACCTGCTCGGCGATGCGGCGGCCCTGACCTTTCACCGCGGAATCACCCACTCCCTGTTGTTTTCGGCACTGCTGGCGCTATTGCTGGGCTGGCTGTTGTCGCGCCTCGTCAGCACTGCGGCAAGTCGGACACGCTGGACCCTGTTCAGCGCTGCCGTATTGTTGAGCCATCTCACTCTGGATACCTTCACCTCCTACGGCATTCAACTGCTGTTGCCCTTCAGCGACCACAGCTTTGCCCTGGCCAGCGTGTCGGTCATTGATCCTCTCTTCACCTTGCCATTGCTGTTCACAGTGCTGGCGATCCCCTGGCTGGGGCGCCACAAACCTGAGCGCAACCGCCTCGCCGTGGCGGGGATTGTCTGGGTCACTGCCTTCCTGGCCCTGACCCTGGCGAACAAGCACCATGTAACCCGCCAGTTTGAACAGGGGTTTGCCGCGGCGGATATCCGCGTCGAGCGCCTGTTCGTCAAGCCCACCGTGTTCAACAACCTGCTGTGGCGCGCCATCGCCGAAACGGAGACGGGCTACCAGGTGGGTTTTTACTCGTTGCGCGATCATCAGCTACCGGGGGATTTTGTCTATTTCCCCCGCAACGAACCGCTGCTGGAAGGCCTGGCAGACAGCGCTGTGGTGCAGGATCTGCTCAAGGTCTCGGAGGGCTTCTACCAGGTGGTGGACGAAGGAGGGCAACTGCTTTTTCGCGACCTGCGCTACGGCCAGGCCTTCGAGTGGCTGCGCGATGACCGCCCCCACGTATTCACCTACCGGCTGATCATGGACGATGGCAAGGTGGTGAATATGGAAACCCTCAACCTGAGGGTGGATCGCGAGCGGGATGGGGAGACTTTTGCGGCGTTGGTGGCTCGTGCCGGGGGGCTTTGAGTTGCACGTTTCACGTTGCACGTAGGTACGTAAACCAATTGTGGTGAAATAGCCCACTACCCCAAAACTCCATTCTTGCGAAACAGCTGCCGACTGCTGGGGGTTTTCTTGCGTGCAGCGTGAAACGTGTAACGTGCAACTCAATAAACCACCCCACCACGCTCGCGATACTCTGCCAGCACCGCTACCGCGCTGTCCCGCGCCACATCCAGCTCCACCGCAATGCCCCGGTCGATGAGCTTTTGCGCCCAGCTGTCCGGCTTGTCTCCTTCATCGAAGCCGATGGCTTCTGCATCTTCGCCACGGGCGCCGCAGACCACCCGCTGCACCCCGGAAAAGGGGATAGCGCCCAGGCACATGGCACAGGGGGCGCAGCTGGTGACCAGGGTGAAATGGCCATGGCTGGCGAGATCGTGGCTGCCGAGACGCTGCTGGGCCAGCAGCAGGGCCACCATCTCGGCGTGCAGTATCGAGCCCTGCGCGGCGACCACCCGGTTAACTCCCACCGCGACCAGATTGAGGTTGGCGTCGAGGACGGCTGCAGCAAAAGGCCCGCCGCCGTCGCCACTGTTGTGGCTGGCGGCAGCCAGAACAAAGGCCATGGCGTCGCGCGTGCTGGCAAAAGGGGCGGATTGGCGGTTCAGTGTTTCGAGCCAGTCGGGCAGCGGAATGGTGGTGTGCATCAGGGTTCTCGGACAGCAGATAGGTGTTAGCGAACCGGGTAGTCCTCCCGCCAGCCCTGCAGCCACTGGTCGGCGGGCCGGGGCCGGGCAAAGAGAAAGCCCTGGTGAATCACATTGCCGCGGGCGTTGAGGAAGTCGGCCTGGGCCTCGGTCTCAACCCCTTCCGCCACTACGGCCAGGTTGAGGTGGCGGGCGATGGCAATAATGGTTTCCACCAGGGCGGCGTCGTCGCTGTCACCGGGCAAATCCTGGACAAAGCTCTTGTCGATTTTCAGTTCACGAATAGGCAGGCGCTTGAGGTACGACAGGGACGAGTAACCGGTGCCGAAGTCGTCTACCGAAAAGCGCACACCGAGTGCGGCGATTTCATGCATCTTGCCCACCACCATGTCCATATTGTCGATCATCAGGCCTTCGGTGACTTCGAGGGTCAGGTGGCCGGGGTCGGCGCCGGTGCTGGCCAGCAGCTGCTGGAGCCAGCTGACAAAACCGGCCTTGCGGAATTGCCTGGGTGAGAGGTTGACGGCCACTTTCAGGCTGCGTCCGGCCAGCTGCTCTTTAGCGATGGTGGCGCACACCTCTTCCAGTACCCAGCTGCCCAGTTCGACGATCAGGTCGGATTGTTCGGCGACGGGAATAAACAGGGAGGGCGGGATCAAGCCGCGCTGGGGATGGTTCCAGCGCAGCAGGGCTTCCGCTCCCACCACCCGGCCGAGGCGGTCCACCTGGGATTGCAGGTGGATCATCAGTTCGTTGTTGCCGAGTCCGTTGCGCAGCTCGTTTTCCATGGCGTAACGGGCCTTGGCCTGCTCGCCCATGGCGGTTTCAAAGATGGCGGTCTGGTTGCCGCCAGCGGCCTTGGCCCGGTGCAGAGCTGTATCGGCGCGACGCAGGACATCGCTGGCGCTCTCCTGCTCCGGCTCGGGGAACAGGCAGATACCGAGCGATACCGAAAAGGTCACGGCTTCGCCTTTCGCCTCGAGGGGATTGCGGAACGCGCTGTGAATGGTTTCGGCCATGACTTCGGCGTGCTGGCTGGTGGTCTCGGCGCGGTGCGGGCTGATATCCGGCAAGAGGATGGCGAACTCATCGGCGGAGAGCCGCGCCAGGGTGGCACCTTCACTCACCAGCGCCTGTAATCGCGCCGCTGTCATTTGCAAAATGGCGTCGCCAAAAGTGATGCCAAGGGCTTCGTTGACCGTTTTGAAATGGTCCAGATCGACAATGATCAGCGCGCTCTGATGGCGCTGCTTGCGGGACAGGGAGAGCAGGGTGTGGAGTCGCTCGGTCAGCAGGGCGCGATTCGGCAGGCCGGTCAGTTCATCGTAGTGGGCGAGGTGTTCAATGCGCGCCTGGGCGGCTTTCTGGCGGGTAATGTCCTGCTTGACCGCCAGGTAATGGGTGATCTGGCCATCGGGCTGGCGAATCGGGCTGATTATCGCTGATTCGATAAATTCCTCGCCATTGCGCCGCCGGTTGTGAAGCTCACCTTTCCAGGTTTCGCCACGCTTGAGGGCGGCCCACAGCATGGCAAAGGTTTCCGGTGGCGTGTTGCCGGATTGCAGGAGGCGGGGGTTCTTGCCAACCACTTCGTCGCGGAGGTAGCCGGTGGCCTTTACAAAGGCCTCGTTCACATATTCGATGGCACAGTTGAGGTCGGTGATGATGATGTTCTCAGTGCTTTGCTCTACCGCCTGTACCAGGTGCCGCAATTGCTCTTCGGTCCGTTTGCGGGCGGAGATGTCGTGGCCCATCCCCAACACCCCAATCAGATTGCCGTCGATATCAAACATGGGCATTTTGGTGGTTTCGAGCAGTTCCTGATGGCCGTCAACGGCAAAGGTTGCCAACTCTTCCCGGGTGTCAGGTATGCCGGTACTCATTACCTGGTTATCAATGCGGCGAAATTCGTCGGCCAGCGAGGTCGGCGCAATATCGTAATCCGTCTTGCCAATGATATCTTCGGCCCGGCCTCCGACCAGTTCGCCCATGCGTGGATTACAGGCCATATAGACGCCCGACTTGTCCTTCAGCCAGATCAGGTCAGGGATCGATTCAAACAGGGATTTAAGCAGCTGGCGCTCATGCTCAACACTGCGCTCCAGCGTTTCACGTCGCATGCGGTTGGTAAAGATCAGGCCGATGGCGGCGGTGGCCAGGGGAAAAATCAGCAGCACAGGAATACTGATCGTGGTCAGCACCGCCCGGGCGGTTTCCCAGGGCAGGGTGAGCATGGTGGCGAGCATCACCAGATGTACCACCAAGCCGCAACTGTAGAGTTCTTCAAGGGGAATGTCGGCCAGTCGCTCGCGCCGCCAGTAGCCCCAGGCCATGCCGATGGCGCCGGAGGTGGCGATCACATAAAGGCCAGTCAAGGCGTTGGGGCCGCCTTCAAACAGACGGAATGCGCCAGTAATAACCATGGCGGTGATGGTGGGTAGCGGCCCCAGGAAAAGCCCGCTCACAGCCAGTAATACCGAGCGGCTGTCAAACATCAGGTCAGTATCAAGGGGCAGGCTTGCGAGCATGATGCTGATGCCGATAACCCCCAGCACCACGCCGACCATTACTTGCTTGAAGGGGTTGCCGTCGAGGTGATGGTGAGCGGTGGAGAGGTCGTACACCGCCACCATGGCGAGCAGGAGAGCAGCATTTTGCAGCAGCGATGCGAGTATGGGGATGTAGGTCAGTGTCATCAGGCTGTGCCGGGCTTATGGTTTGGTGAATGCCTGTGTGCGCCAGCAGCATTCCCTTGGCCTGGCAAAATCCTGTCATTATTTGCCAGGCTGCGGCTATTCCTTCCCGGGAAAGGCGTGCAGATTGGCGGCATTTGAGATCCCCTCACAACAGCACAGGACCTTGTCCCGGCAGGATACGCTGTTCAGTGGGCAAAGACCAAAGCTCTGCTCAACCAGTGGTGTCCGGCAATCGCCTTGAGCTTTTCTACTGAGCTATCCCAATCAGCTATCAAGTAAAGACTGCATGTCCGAGAACGGGCGGGCCCAGGGCTTGTTGATACGCAGCTTGGCGGGCAGCGACTCAATATGCAGATTGGCCTGATGGCGATCGCTGAACGTTCCCAGCAAAAGATAATAGAGTGATTTGCCGCCTTTTGAGCCGCGAAAATACACGGTCTGGCCGCTCAAGCTGTGCTGGCTGATAAAGCGCTCGATCCCCTCCCTGCTGCCGGAAGCGGCGAGCTGGATGGTGTAGTGACCAGGTTGCTGACTGCGCAGCCACTGTTCGGGGTCGCTGCTGTCGGCGGCGATGGCGGCAGTTTCGCTGGCAACGGCAGGCGTGCTGTCGGCCTCTGTGGTGGTTGCGCTGTCCGTCGACTCGGTGCTGCTGGTTGTTGCTGTTGGGTGCTGGGCGGCGGGGGGAGCATTTTGAATTGCCGCCAGCCCTTCTTTTTGCTCCGCCTCAGCAGGTTGCGCCTGCGGGTCGGCCAGCAGTGGCACCTGCTTGTTATCGATCAGCTCGCGCGCTTTGACATGGCCGTTGCGGGCAGCCTTGTTGAAATACTCTACAGCCTTGTCCCAGTTTTTCTCTATGCCGAGCCCCTGGTAATACTGAATGGCGAGGTTGAACTGGGCGTTGGGAGAGCCGAGATCGGCCGCCTGTTGCCACCAGACGACAGCCTGCTCCTCACTTTGCGGCACGCCGCGACCGCGCTTGTAGGCATTGCCGAGATTGAACTGGGCATTGACATGCCCCTGGCGGGCAGCAGCGTCAAACCAGCGGCTGGCAGCCTTGTCGTCCTTTGCCACTGTATCGCTGCCTTGGTCGTAGAGAACCCCGAGGAAAAATTGGGATTGGGCATCGCCTTTGTTGGCCAGCTCCAGCCAGATTTTTTCCGCTTCCGCAAAGTCGCCACTTTGGTAGGCCTCCTTGCCGGTCACGAAGGTCGTTTCGCCTTGGGTGGCGGGAACCCACAACAGCAGCCAGCACAGCAGCGGCAGACACAGGATCCGGGCCGGATTGAAAGTTGTCATGGCGGTGGCGATTAGTGTTGCGTTGGGCATCGATGAAATCCTGAATCTGATAGCGGGCCAATGGCGGCCCGGCGAATAATCGGTTTTAGTTTTTGCCTGGCGGCCGCAGACCCTTTATCGTTGCTCTACACCAACAGCGGGCTGATGCTTTATGGCACTTCAACAAGGCGCATCTTTTCCAGTAACGGGCTCTGTTAAGCACCGCGCCGTGCTGCTGGCCAGCGTATTTTTCCTGCTCTGCGCCTGCAGTGACAGCGATGAGCCTGTAGCGCCAGAGACGGATGTCGGGCCAGTAAAGGCCGTCGTGCCTGTAAACAAAGCCGCGCAATCCGGCATAAACAGTGTCGAGCGCTGCCTGGCCGATAATAGCAAAACACCCTGCAATATTCTCGAAGGGAAAATCAGCCAGGCGTTCACCCCCGAGGGCGCGCAGCTTACCACTGAAAATGACGACTTTGCCGGGAATGTCGGTTGCCGGATGTATTGGGATGGCGGTCGCAGTATGGAAATCGGTAGCGCAAGTTCCCTCACCGTGCCCGCCAGCGACGAGCTTTTTTTCGGAGCGATTGATACGGTCAGCGCTGGCATTGAAGTGGCGGCCAGGCAATTCGAGGCGGCTTATCTTGCGCCACCTGCCGCGCCTCAGGCAGCGCAGCTGTCAGCGCTCAGTTTTGAGCCTGTGAATGATCTTGGTGACGGCGCAGTGTGGGGCGGCACAGAGCGAGAAAAAACCCTGCTGGTGCGAGTGGGAGCCACCCGCTTTGAGGTGCGCACAGTACTCAGTGACGATGCAGCCGACAACCGCGCGAGTGCCATTGATCTGGCGCGCAGGGTAATTGCCCACTGTCAGTAACTGACGAAGGGCAGAGCTCCAGCGAAAGCCCCAGCGAAAGCCCCAGGGGATGTCAGGCGCTTTGCCGTTGCTGCCTGCCACTGAACCAGCCCAGCACATTGACCAGCAGGCAGGGCAGGAATGTCAGGGTCACGAGGGTGGAAAAGGCAATCCCCAGCAGCACCACGATACCCACCCCCCGGTACAGCTCGGTGCCCGCGCCGGGGATCAGCACAAGCGGCGCCAGACCCAGCACGGTGGTGGTGCTTGACATCAGAATGGGCCGCAGTCGCGATGCCACAGCATTGCGCACGGCGTCCTCGACAGTGGTTCCCGCCTGGCGCAGATTCTGGCGCGCCTGTTCCACGATCAGAATCGGATTGTTGACTACGGTACCCAGCAGGATCACAAATCCCAGCATGGTGATCATGTCAAAGGGCTGATGGAAATTGCCCAGGCCGAGGCTGGACAGCAGGCCGCTGGCGCCATTGACCAGGGCGAGGCCGACGACACCCCCGGCGAGGCCGAGCGGCACGGTGGCGAGGATCAGCACAGGGAAACCCCAGTGGGAAAAGATCGCCACCAGCAGCAGGTAGATCAGCATCAGCGCCACCATGAAGTTGCCGGTGAGGGATTCGCGGGTCGCATCGAGCTGGTCGGCAGCACCGGAGATACTCAGGCTCACTCCCTTGGACACGTCACCCTCCGCCTGCATGTGTGCCACCAGATCGTTGCGCACCCGGGCGACGGCGGTTTCGAGGGCGACGTTGCGGGGCGGAATGATTGACAGGGTCACGGTGCGCGCCCCGTCAACGCGGCGCAGGGTATCGCTGTCGACGGTTTCATGGAGCCTGGCGAGTGCGTTGAGGGGCAGCACCGAACCCCGCGGCGTGAGAATTGGCAGCGTTGCCAGCTGTTGCAGGTTTTGGGCTTGGCCCGCATCGCTGAATAAAAAGATATCCACCTTGTCGTCGTCGATAAAAAACTCGTCCACGTAGGCGCCATCGCTTAGGGCCGCCACGGTAAAACCGAAATCCTCGGCGTTAAAGCCCGCTTCTGCCAGGCGGTTCCAGTGAGGACGGATCTGGATCAGAGGCTGGTCGAGGGACAGGGAGGCAGGCTCTGAATTGATCTGCGGGTTGTCGAACAGCGCCTCGGCGCGGCGCAGGGCGTTTTCGGCGGTGGCGTAAAGGCTGGCCTGATCAGCGCCAGAGATATCCAGGTTGACCGCCCGCGTGCCGCCCTGGTTGCTGGAAATGATGGAGCCGCGTGCGGAGAAGGCACGCATGCCGGGGTAGCTGTTAAACAGTGCGGTGAGGCTGTTCATCATGGCCTCAATGTCGCCGTCGCGGGTAGGTTCGCTCATGACTCTGAGGCTGCCCGGGCTGACTCTCAGGGAGTAGTACTTGAGGGAGGGTAGTGGTGCCTCGCCTTCATCGAACAGAGCCGGGTCGGCATTGACCGCCGCCGACAGCAGGGCGCGAACCTCATCACCGATAGCGTTCATCTCCGTCAGGTTGTAGCCGGGGGGAGCATTCATGCTGGTGAAGGCCTTGGGTTCTTCGCCCTCGGGCAGGTACTCCGCCGGGGGCATCAGCCACCAGGCTGCACCGAGGGTGGCCAGCAGGATTACGGCCAGGCAGGTATAGCGCCGGCCAGGGCGCGCGGTGAGCCAGTGGATTGCCTGCAGGAGAGTGCCGGGTGGGCCTGCATTCGGGCTGCCGTAATGCTTGCCAAAACCGAATCGGGCACAGGCGCTGGGCACCACTGCCACCGCAAAAAACAGCGAGGCGAGAATGGCGGCGGAGATGGCGATGGCGATATCGGAATAGAGCTGGCCCGCTTCTTCTTCGACAAACAGTACCGGGGCAAAGACCAGCACAGTGGTGGCGCTCGATGCCAGCACGGCGGGCCACACCTCCTTCACACCCAGTATCGCGGCCTCAATGCGATCCAGCCCCCGGCGCCGCGCCTGCTCAATGTTTTCCAGCACCACAATGGAGTTGTCGAGAGTCATGCCGATGGCCAGCGCCACCCCGGCGAGGGAGATCACATTGATGGTGCGGCCAAACACCAGCAGCCCCAGAAAGGCGGCGATGGTGCATACCGGGATGCCCATCAGGGCGATAAAGGTGGCCCGCGGCGAACGCAGAAACAGAAACATCACGGCGGTAGCCAGCATGGCGCCGATCAGCAGGTTGGTCACCACGTTGCGAATCGACGCCTGGACATAGCGCACATCGTCACCGATCAGGATCAGTTGCAGGCCGTTGGCGCGGAGCAGGTCGCGGTTGAGTTCCGCCACTACGGCAAGCAGGCTCTCCTTGATCTGGATAACGTTGGAGCCCGGCTCGCGCTTGACCGCCAGGTTGAGACTGCGCTCACCGTCCACATAGGCCAGGCCGCGCACTTCAAAATGGTCCATGCGGACGCTGGCAACATCCTTGAGCCTGATATCGGTGTTGTTGCGGTGGGCGAGAATCAGATCCTCCAGTTCGCCGACGTCCCGGAAGCGACCGATGGTGCGAATCAGGTAACGGCGTTTGCCCTCGTCGATATCCCCCGCCGAGGCGTCGCGATTGCGGGTTTGCACGGCGGCGCGCACATCGGTCAGGCTGAGACCGCGCTGGGCGAGCCTGGCGGGGTCCACATGGATCTGGACCTGACGCTCGGCGCTGCCGCGAATGTCGACCTGGGATACCCCGGCCACCCGCTCCAGCTGGGGACGCACCTGATCCTCGGCGAAATCGGTGATCATATCCATGTCGATAGCGAGGGGGTTGCCCTCGCGCGGGCCGAGGCTGAAATACATAAAGGCATTTTCGGAAAACGAATTGCTGAACAGCTGCGGCTGGTCGACATTTTCCGGGTAGCTCGATACCTGATTGAGAGCGTTGGAGACACGGATAAGGGCTTCGTTGACGTCGACGCCAAAGGGGAATTCGAGCTCGATGGAGGCCTGCCCGGTTTCGGCGAAGGACTCCATCCGGGTGAGGTTGGGCAGGGTGCGCAGGTAGCGCTCCTGTTCGATCAGGATTTCCTTTTCGATATCCTGCGGGGTGGCACCGGACCAGCCGGTGATAACGCTGATGGTGCGCACATCCAGGTCCGGGATCATCTGGACCGGGATGCGCAGCGCTGCGGCAATGCCCAGTACACAGATGATCAGCACCAAAACGGTCAGCAACTTGCCGTTGCGAACGCTGGCCTCAAGCATGGCGAGTCTCCATCAGGCGCAAAAGCCCATCAAGTGGGGTGCCCGTCACGAGCGGTTACCGTCGATGACGGTGACCGCCTGTCCGTCGCGCAGAACCTCGTTGCCGCGAATCACTACCACTTCTCCGGCATTGATACCCGACAGGATTACCACGCCCTGTTGACCCTCGCTGCCGGTTGACACCATGCGGCGCTCGGCGCGGCCATTGTTGACCACAAACAGACTCTGGCCGCCATCGGGGTGGCGCAGCAGAGCGTCCCTTGGCACCAGCAACCCGCTTTGTTGCTGGTCACCCAGATCAAACACTGCGGTGGCTGACGTGCCGGGCAGCAGCTCGACCCCGGTATCCTCGACCACCACCCGCACCAGGAAAGCCCGCGCTGCGGAATCGCTGACGGGTACCAGCGCGGTGATTCTGCCCGTCAGGCGCTGAGCCGGAAGGGCATCGGAGATGACAGTGACAGTGGTTTTATTGCTGATATCGGCAAAACGTTCCTGCGGCGCCATCACATCGAGGCGAACCTGATCGAGGGCAACCAGCTCCAGCACCGGGGTGCCGCGACTCACCCACTCCCCAACCTCTGTCAGCCTGGCACTGATAACACCGGCAAAGGGGGCGGGCAGCTGGTGGCGCTGGAGGAGTTCTGCTGCGGTTTTTTCCCGCGCCCGGGCGGCATTGTAAGCGGCAGTGGCGATGGCCAGGTTGGCCTGGCGCGTGGCCACTTCGGTGGCGGAGATGTGATTTTGCTCGCGCAGGCGCAGGGCTTCATCCAGCAGGCGGCGGGTTTCCGTCAGCGCCGCTTGCGCCTCCGCTGTGGCGGCATTGGCCTCGGCCTGTTCGAGGCTGGCGATGGCCGGATCAAGAGCCAGGAGTATGTCGCCACGCTCGACACGGCTCCCGGCATCAACGTTAATCTGAGCCACCAGCCCGTCCACCCGTGTTGACAGCCGCGCGCTTCGCTCCGCGCTCAGGGAACCGGACAGGCGCAGGGTGTCCGCTACGCTGGCCTGTTGCGGCATGGCTACCGATACGGGTGCCGGGTCATCTGCCACAGCAGGGTTGAGCAGTAACAGAGGCATGAGAAAAACCGCGCACAGAAAGACAGACAAACGCGGGTGATGAGGCGGGTTAATAGGCATGGTTATTCCTGATTGGGGCGGGGAATACCGCAGCAGCTGGGGACGGAAATACGGCAGCTGGTCAGGCCAATACTAACGGCGCTGGAGTGAGATAACAAATTTACTCGTGGTGCTTGTCAGGTACTTTGCCAGCGACAGGCGCTAGCGGCCCTTCAGTTGTCGATGGCGGGACTTTTCCTCATACATCGCCTGGTCGGCGGCTTCCCAGGCCTGGGTAAGCCCCTGACTGTGGTCGCGGCAGGCCATGCCGATGGAGGCGTTGATGCCCGCTGCGGCAAAGCTCTCTGCCAGGCGCTCATACAATCTCTGGCTTTCATCGGCACTGCATTCAATGCCGAGAATGGCAAATTCATCGCCCCCGATCCGGGCTGCAAAATCCGTTTGCCGCACCGCATTGTCAATGCAGCGCGCGCTGCGGCGCAACAGTTCGTCACCCTCTGCGTGGCCCTGGGTATCATTAATCTGTTTGATGTCGTCGAGGTCAACGACCAGCACACACAAGGGGGTGCCGTAACGCCGGGCGCGGGCTTCTTCCTCTGCTATCTGTTGATCCCAGCCGCGGCGGTTGGCCAGTCCAGTGAGACCATCGCTGTGTGATTCCCGCATCCAGTGCTGGGCAAGCCGCGATTGCTCTACAGCTTTCAGGTCGGCAGCGAGAACGGTGGAGAGCATTTTGCCAAGCAGCTCAACCAGCTCCAGATCAGCGCTGGTCATGGCAGGCTGTACTTCGGGATCAATGGCGCACAGGGTTCCAAACAGGGAGCCGTCGGCTTTTTCCAGGGGAACCCCCACATAGGCACCGATCTTGAGCTGTCGGCCAATGGGCGCTGCGGCGTAGGCGGGCACGCTGGCCGAGTCGGTGGCAAGACGTGGACCGAGGCCCTGGATCATTTGTGAACAGAATGAATCCGCCCAACGGTAAACATCCCCTTCCTTGACTCCGTAGCCGTGGTCCTCGGCCTGTAATACGATCCAGTCATCTCCTTCGGTGCGGGTGACTATCCACAGTTCAAAGCCAAAACGCCGGTGCAGAAAGCCCAGCACCATTTTGCCTGCGCTTTCAAAACTGTCGAATGGGCTTGAAGAGATCATGGATAAAACCTTTTACTGTGTTTGGCTCCTGCCATTAGTGGGTACAGCTGAGTGTTTTCCTTGTCGCTGGGGATTGGTTGCCGTTATGGCATCAAGGGCATCCATGTCAGGTCGGCAATGGCCGCGAGCTGAGCGGGCATTGTAATGCTTTAAATTGGTAAAACAGCATGTATACTCAGGTCGACAGCGTTATCTTGACCGTACATCAAACCACTGCACTATAAAATCAACAGGTTGGAGGATGCTTTATGGAGAGGTACTACTACATCAGCGACAGTCTTGATGAGCTCGAAGTCGTCGAACAGGAGCTGGAAAACGCCGGGATCGCCACCGAGCAAATCCATGTGCTTAGCCAGAATGACCGCGAGGTGGCCAACCACCGGCTGCACAGTGTCACGTCTATCATGAAAAAGGATATTGTCCACTCTACCCTGATCGGCGCGGGGGTGGGCATCTGTCTGTCGATTCTGGTGCTGGTGGGTGCCTGGCTGACGGGTTGGCCGGAAACCTATACCTGGATTCCCTTTATATTTCTCTCCATTGTGCTGCTGGGTTTCTGCTCCTGGGAGGGTGGCTTGTGGGGTATTCAGGAGCCAAACCACCACTTCAAGCGTTTCCAGAAAGTGCTGGATCACGGCAAGCATGTGCTGTTTGTGGATGTCGACAAAAACCAGTTGTCGCCGATGCAGGCTGTCTTGCGCACCCATCCCCATCTCAAGAATGTGGGCACCGGAGCCTCGGCGCCGCGCCTGATTGTGCGCGGTCAGCAGTGGTTTCACCGCTTTATGAAGTGGGCTCCCTGAGTCGAGACCAAACGTCTTTGCCTTTCCCCATCAGGCCCTGAAGCCAGGGCCTGATGGTTTTTGCTTCACCGTCAGCCGCCGTCGTGAAAGAAGAACAGCCGGGTAAGGAAGGTGTAGTCGGCTTCAACGGCCATCAGGCCGATCAGCACCAGCAGGCTCAATGGCGGCAGCAGGATGGTGTACACCAGTGCCAGCCGCTCCCACATCATGTGCATAAAGACGGCGACAATCAGCCCCGCCTTGAGCAGCATAAACAGCAAAATCAGCGACCAGCGCAGATAACCTTCAAGCTGGAGGATATCGACGGTGTAGGACAGGGCACTGAGTATAAACAGCAGTGCCCAGATCTTGAGATAGATGCCAATGGGATGTTGTTGCCCTGACTGTGCCATGACACTCTCCTACCACAGATAATAGAAAGCAAAAATAAAGACCCACACCAGATCGACAAAGTGCCAGTAGAGTCCGGCAATCTCGACATTGTGGTAGCGGCCATTGCGGTCGTAATCACCCCGTAGCACCTTGCGGGCAACCACCGCCAGATAGATGACCCCGGCGGAAACATGCAGGCCGTGAAAGCCGGTAATCATGAAAAATGTAGCGCCAAACTGCGCGGCGCCAAGCGGGTTACCCCAGGGGCGGATACCTTCATCGACAATGAGTTTGGTCCACTCAAAGGCCTGCATGCCCACAAAGCTGGCACCGAGAATAATGGTAAACAGCAGCATCAGGGCGGTTTTGCGCCGGTCGCGACGGTAGGCAAAATTCACCGCCATGGCCATGGTGCCGCTGCTGGTGATCAGCACAAAGGTCATGATGGCGATCAGTATCAGCGGCAGGTGGTGGCCGAAGAGGGTGAGTGCGAACACTTCACTGGCATTGGGCCAGGGCTCCACCGCCGACATGCGCACAGTCATGTAGGCGGTGAGAAAACAACTGAAGATAAAGGTATCGCTGAGCAGGAAAATCCACATCATGGCCTTGCCCCAGGGCACGCCGAATACCTGCTTGTCCGCTGACCAGTCGCGCACAATCCCGATGTGGTCGTTTTCGCCTGTAGCCGCAACCGCAATATCGTGTGCCATGGGGTTATCCTCTCAGGTGCTCAACTCAGGTGCTCAACTCAGGTGCTCAGCTCAGGTGTTCAACAACAGGGCAAAAAGACCAAGCCACAACAAAAACAGGTAGTGCCAGTAAACACTGCACAACTCGACGCTGAGGCGAACGCTGGCAACCGGGGCGCCGCCGGCAATCTTGCCGGCAGTTTTGCTCCATACCAGCAGGCCACCCAGCAGGTGCACGGCGTGGAGCCCGGTCAACAGGTAAAAGAATGAGTTGGCCGGGTTGCTGGCCACCAGAAATCCGGCGGCGCTTAGTTGCTGCCAGGCCCACCACTGGGCGGCGAGAAAAGCCAGAGCAAAAACACCCCCCAGGATAAAGCCTGTCAGCAGCAGGCTGCGCCTGTTGTTGCTGGCGCCGTGGCGCGCCGCTTGCAGGGCGATACTGGCGAGCAGCAACAGTGCGCTGCTGACCCACAGAGTTCCCGGCAGCGCCAGGGGCCGCCAGTCACCCAGATGCATCCGCATGTGGTAAGCGGTGACGAACAGCAAAAACAGTGCGGTAATCACCACCATAAACACCCACAGGGCCACCTTGCTGGCCACCCTATGGGAGTACTGGAAATCCGCCCCGGCGCGCGGGTCGATAGCTACGCCCTGTTCAAGCCAGGTCTTGGCAGTGACGCGCTGCAGGACCATCCACCACACAAAAACGGCCATTACCGACACCATAAACAGCACGATAATATTCATGTGCGCGCCTCCTCGTCTTCTGTGTCGTGGCCTGGAGAAACCGGCACATTCTGCGGGGTGAAGTCTTCAGCAGTACCCGGTACGCTGTAATCGTAGGCCCAGCGATGCACCACCGGCAGCGTTGGCCCCCAGTTGCCGTGTGCTGGTGGTGTTTGCGGTGTCTGCCATTCGAGGGTTGTTGCGCCCCAGGGATTGCCCCCCGCCGGTTTGCCGTGGCGCAGGCTCCACACCATATTGATCAGGAAGAGAATCTGCACCAGGCCGACAAAAATGGCGGCGGCAGTGATGCCGATATTCATGTCCTGGGCGGATTCGGGGATAAAGTCCGTGGTGAGGTTGGCGAAGTAGCGGCGCGGAATACCGAGCATGCCCAGATAGTGCATGGGCAGGAAAATCGAGTAGGCGCCGACAAAGGTCAACCAGAAGTGCAGCTTGCCGAGGGTGTCGTTGAACATGCGTCCGGTGATTTTCGGGTACCAGTGGTAGATGGCGCCAAAAATCACCAGCACCGGTGACAGTCCCATCACCATATGAAAGTGCCCCACCACAAAATAGGTGTCTGAGAGGGGCACATCCACCACCACATTGCCCAGCCACAGCCCGGTGAGTCCGCCGTTGATGAAGGTGAAAATAAACCCGATGGCAAACAGCATGGGCACCGTGAGGTGAATATTGCCGCGCCACAGGGTCAACACCCAGTTGTAGACCTTTATGGCGGTGGGCACGGCGATGATCAGGGTGGTAACCGCAAAGAAAAAACCGAACCAGGGGTGCATGCCGCTGACGTACATGTGGTGGGCCCAGACAATAAAGCTGAGCACCCCGATGGCCAGGATTGCCCACACCATCATGCGGTAACCGAAGATATTCTTGCGGGCATGGGTGCTGATCAGGTCGGAGACAATGCCAAAGGCAGGCAGCGCAACGATATAGACCTCCGGGTGGCCAAAAAACCAGAACAGGTGCTGGAACAGGATCGGGCTGCCGCCCTCGTGGTCGGTTAGCTGACCCTGGGAGAGCAGGGCGGGCATAAAAAAGCTGGTACCCACCACATGGTCGAGCAGCATCATCAGGGCGCTGACAAACAGGGCGGGAAAGGCCAGCAGGCCGAGGATGGTGGCGACAAAAATACCCCATACCGTGAGCGGCATGCGCATCAGTGTCATGCCCTGGGTGCGGGCCTGGAGGATGGTGGTAACGTAGTTGAGCCCACCCATGGTGAAGGCGACGATAAAGATTGCCAGGGAGATCAGCATCAACAGGATACCCCAGTCAAAACCGGCGGTCCCAGGCAGGATCGCCTGGGGCGGGTAGAGGGTCCAGCCCGCCCCCGTGGGTCCGCCCGGGGCAAAAAAGCTCGACACCAGCACCAGCACTGATACCAGGTAAAACCAGTAGCTGAGCATGTTGAGGTAGGGGAACACCATATCCCGCGCGCCGATCATCAGGGGAATCAGGTAGTTGCCAAAGCCCCCCAGCAGCAGGGCGGTGAGCAGGTAGATCACCATGATCATGCCGTGCATGGTGACAAACTGGTAATAGGCAATGGGGTTGATAAAGGTGAAGCTTTCCGGATAGGCCAGCTGCAGGCGCATCATGCCGGACAGCACCAGGGCGATCAGACCCACGGCGATGGCGGTGAGGCCGTACTGCACGGCGATGACCTTGTGGTCCTGGCTCCAGATATAACGAGTGATAAAACTGGTGGGTTCGTGGTGCTCGTCGTGCTGGTCGGCAATTGCTACCTGTTCCATCAATTCCCCCTGCCTGTTGCAGTGTCAGATGAGTCTTCTTGGCCCTGGTCGAGGGTGTCGATATAAGCAATCACATCACCAATGGCCTTGCTGTCATTGAGAATGTTCGCCATGGCCACCATCTGCTGGCCGTACTGATCGGTTTTGTGGGTACCGCGAATGCCGCTGCGGAAATGTTCCAGCTGGGTGCTCAAATACCAGCTGCTCATGCCCGCCAGGCGCGGGGCGTGCATGGTCCAGATGCCCTGGCCGTTATCGCCGTGGCACACCGCGCAATTCTGGTAGAGTTTTTTGCCCCTGGAGATATTCCCTTCATTCTCGGTGTCCGCAGCGATGGCCGGCACATCCGGCAGGCTGGCGATATAGGTGGCGACACTGGCGATGGCGTCATCGTCGGGCAGCACGTTGGACATGCCCGCCATCTGCTGGCCAAAGGTGTCTTCTGGGCTGGCGCCACGCACCCCGCTGCGGAAATGGTGCAGCTGGCGCTCTATATAGCTTTGGTCGAGCCCGGCAATTTTGGGGGAATTCATCTGCGGGTTGCCCTCGCCTTGAGCACCGTGACAGGCGGCGCAGGTGACGTAGTGTTGCTCGCCTGCGGCGGCGCTGGCGGTGGTCTGCTCCTGGGTCTGGGCAAAGGTGGGCTGCTCGCCAAGCCACTGGTTGAAGTCCGCTTCCGGCGCCACCACGACGCGACCCCGCATCAGGTAGTGGCCAATACCGCACAGCTCCATGCAGAGCACATCGAAAGTGCCGGTGCGGGTGGGGGTAATCCAGTAACTGGTGACCATGCCCGGCACCATATCCATCTTGACCCGGAACTGGGGCACAGCGAAGTTGTGCAGCACATCCTTGGAGCGGTTCAACACCTTCAGGGGGACATTGACCGGCAGGGTGACTTCATTGCTTGCCACCAGCCGATCGTCCTGGCCAGCGGGATCGTCGGGATCGAGGCCAAAGGGGTTGGCGCCACTGTAAAAACGCGCCGCCACGGCGCCGAAAACGCCATCCTCTCCGGGGAAGCGGTAGCTCCACTCCCACTGCTGGCCGACCACCTCGAATTCCATGGCGTCTTCCGGCATGGCGACAAACTTGGCCCAGACGAAAAGCCCGGGGGCGAGCAGCGCCATGATGCCGATGGTGGTGATAGCGGTCAGCCAGATCTCGAGCTTTTTGTTTTCCGGCTCGTAGTGCGCCTTGGCGCCCTGCTTGTGGCGGTAGCGGATAATCGCGTAGGCCAAAAAGAGGTTGACGGCGACAAAGACAAAACCCGTGACCCACACGGTGAGGTCAATGGTGCCATCGATCATGCCCCAGTTGGAGGCGATGGGTGTCAGCCACCAGGGGCTGAAAATATGGAAAAGGACGGTGACTAGTACCAGAACAATCAATGCAATTGCGATGGCCATATACCCAGTTCCCCACGCTATCCGCGACAGTGTCTGTGAAAACCCCTGTCCTGTGGGCAGAGCTCGGGATATTGGCCCTATGCCCTTTGATAATCTGGACGAGGTAATTTGTACTCGGTTCCCTGGCCGGAAGGGTTTCCCGGCGGAGCATGCTGCGGGTTGGTGTTATGAATTGTCATGCCCCCATTAAAGGTAATTTATATTCCCTGCCTGTCAAGGCGGAGTTTGACGATTGTCAAGTGCCTTGTAGGCCCTGGCACGGTGCCGGGCTTTGTGGCTGGGGACTGCGGGCCTCTATTTTGACAAATGTGTAGATTTTATCGGGTGTGCTATTTATGCTGGGCAATCGCAGATAGCGGCAAAACTATAACAATCCAATCCTGAGTGAGGCCATGAATATAACCGTGTACAAGCAATTGACGATGTGGCTGGCCTCGGCAGCCATGGGAATTGGCCTGATGTTGAGTGGTGCAGCAGCTGTTGTCGCACAGGAGCCAGCCCCGCAGGGATCGGAGCAAACCTTCTGGGTGGAGCAGCTGGCATCCGGTCTCAACGCGCCCTGGGGTATGGTCTGGTTGCCGGACGGCACCCTGCTGATCACTGAAAAGTTTGGCGGGTTGCGGGTGTTCCGCAACGGCGCGCTGACATCCGAACCTTTGCCGGGCGGCCCACAAAATGTATACCAGGCCGCCCAGAGCGGCTTGCTGGATATCGTGCTCGACCCGGATTTCGACAAAAACCAGCGGCTCTTTATTGCCTATACGGAAGGCACGGCCGGAGCCAATCGCGGTGCCATCTACCGCGCCCGCTACACGCCGCAGGGTCTGGTGGATGGCGAGACCATTTTCCGTGTCAGCCCTGACAGTTCGATCTTCCCCTTCCCCCTGGCAGGGCGCATCCAGTTTTTGCCGGACAAGACATTCCTCTTCACCTCCTCTGACGACCACGCCCGCCGCCACCTGGCCCAGCGCCTCGACAACCATCTGGCGAAGATCCTGCGCCTCAACCGCGACGGCAAGGCCCCCGCCGACAATCCTTTTGTCGACACACCCGGTGCGCTGCCGGAAATTTACGCCTACGGCACCCGCGCACCGCTGGGCCTCACCCGCGACCCCCGCAACGGCGATATCTGGGAAATTGAAAATGGCCCGCAGGGCGGCGATGAACTCAATCTCATCGTGGCCGGCGCCAATTACGGCTGGCCCATCACCACCTACGGTCTTGAATATACCGGCGAGGTTATTTCCGAGCTGAAGGAGGCGCCGGGCATCGAATCCCCGGTGACCTACTGGTTCCCGTCCATTGCCCCGTCGAGCGTTGCCCTCTATCTGGGCGACAAACTGCCACTGTGGCAGGGCAACCTGTTTGTCGGCACCCTGCGCGGCCAGCATCTGCTGCGCCTGAACGTGAAGGATGGCAAGGTGCTGGAGCAGGAGAAACTGCTGCTCGACCTCAACGAGCGCATCCGCGATGTACGCGAAGGCCCCGACGGCCTGCTCTATGTGCTGACCGACAGCACCGATGGCCGCCTGCTGCGGCTGCGGCCCGGCAAGCCGCAAGGCTCTGAAATGGCGCGGGTGGGGAAGGCGCCAGCCGTGCCTCAGGGCCTGCCGCTGGGCGGCTTTCCCGGCCCCCGGCCGGAAGCCGATGTGGCGCTTGGCCAGCAGATTTTTGAGCAGCGCTGCATGAGCTGTCACGCAGTGGATGCCGCAGCCGGTGCTGGTGCGGGACCCAATCTGGCCGGTGTTTTTGGGCGCCAGCCCGGCGCCGCTGCGGGGTTTGCCTTCTCTGCCGCGATGCAAAATCTCGATATTATCTGGAGCGAGAAAACCCTTGAGTACTATCTGGCCTCGCCACAAAACTATGTGCCGGGCACGGTGATGGTGGCGCCACCCATGACTGATGCCATTGAGCGCCACAACCTGATCGGTTATCTGAAGAAAGCGACTGCCGGTGGGGCTGAGGCAAAGTAAACCGGTTTGCTGAACCGGAATGCTCAGGACACAAAAAAGCCGGGTAGCACTTGCACGCTACCCGGCTTTTTTAGTGAGGATCAACCTTCCAGCAGTTTTGCCAGGTCTTCAAAGCTGATGCCAAGCTGTTTGGCCGTTGTCATCGGGTCCATGTATTCGCGCCAGCCTTCAATGAGGCCATCATCGTTGACGTCAAACACCGAGTTGATGCTGATCACCAGCGGCTTGCCCATGGTGATAAAAGAGTCGACCCGTTCAACAAATACCTGGCGGCCATTGGTGGCCACGGCATTGATCACGACTTTGGGGTTGCTGCTGTCCTTTGCCTGGCGCTCCAGCTCTTCCTTCAGTGCCTGGCGGCCCTTGACCGGCGGCGTGGTGGGGTAGACCACATAGCACACACAGTCTTCAGCAAACATGCTGACGGCTTCGTCATAGTCGGGCCACACATCGCCGTGGAACAGGTTGAGAAAACTGAGGACGACGGCTTCTTTGTCGATGGACATGGTAATACTCCTGGAATGGTTAATAGTTATGGATCGCTACACCCTGGCGCTGGAAAGTGGCAAGGCTGTGATGGCAGGGGGGATACTAACAGGCCTGTCAGTCATTGAGAAAGACAAGCCTGTTATCGATTTGGCACTCAGCTATCCGATGGGGAGGAACCCTTGCCCAAAAGACTGGTGATCAGATCCACCGGAACCGGGAATACCAGCGTGGAACTCTTGTCCCCCGCCACCTGGGTCAGGGTTTGCAGGTAGCGCAGCTGCATCGCAGCCGGTTGTCGCGACAGCATTTCCGCCGCTTCCATCAGCGACTGGGCGGCCTGCTTTTCCCCTTCGGCATGAATCACCTTGGCGCGCCGCTCGCGCTCTGCCTCTGCCTGACGGGCAATGGCGCGGATCATGTTTTCATTGAGGTCGATATGCTTGATCTCGACATTGGTGACCTTGATGCCCCAGGCATCGGTCTGGGAGTCGAGAATCTGCTGTACGTCGAGGTTGAGCTTTTCCCGCTCGGCGAGCATATCGTCCAGCTCGTGTTTGCCCAGTACCGCACGCAGGGTGGTCTGCGCCAGCTGGCTGGTGGCCACCAGGTAATCCTCCACCTGAATGATGGCTTTTTCCGGGTCCATGACCCGAAAGTACAGCACCGCATTGACCTTGACCGAGACATTGTCACGGGAGATCACATCCTGCTCCGGCACATCCATGGTGATCACCCGCAGATCAACCCGCACCATTTGCTGGATACCGGGGATAACGATAATCAGGCCCGGACCCTTCACCTTCCAGAAGCGGCCCAGCAGGAAAATCACGCCGCGCTCGTATTCGCGCAAAATGCGAATGGCGCTGGTGAGCAGCATGAACAGTAAAATGATCAGGACGCCAAGCCCCATATTGAAGTCAATCATGGTTGTTTACTCCTTGCAGTTGAATCATCGCTGCCCGCAAAGGGCTCTACCTTCAGGGTCAGACCGTTGACGGCCTCGACCTTGACCCTGTCACCGGGGGTGAGGGGCTGGCTGGATTCCACCTGCCAGCTTTCCCCGTGGATATGGGCGTAGACGTTGCTATTGTCGATATTGGTGATGGTGCCGAGGGCGCCTATCATCTCCTCGCGACCACTGACCACCAGCCGTTGCCGGGAGCGCAGTACAAACGCACCTAGAGCAAACAGCAGCACGGCGCTGGCGAACGCAAGGCTGAGCAAAAAGGGCAGGGTGATGGCAAAGCCGGGAATATCGCCGTCCATCAGGAACAGCCCCCCCATCACCACCGCCACCATGCCGCCTATACCCAGTGCCCCGAAACTGGGGACAAAGGCTTCCGCCAGCATCAGCACTGCGCCGATGGCGATCAGTGCCACACCGGCCCAGTTCACCGGCAGCAGCTGGAAGCTGTAGAGGGCGATCAGCAGGCAGATCAGCCCGGCCACCCCCGGTACCCCGAAGCCGGGGCTGGTGAACTCAAAAAACAGCCCGTAGATACCGATCATCATCAATACCATGGCAATCTGCGGGTTAGAAATAATGGACAGGAAGTTGGAGCGCCAGTCGGGAGCGATGTGCTCAACCTGCACATTGGCGGTGGCCAGTGTCACAGTCGCGCCACTATCGAGGCGGATTTCCCTGCCGTCGAGCTGGCTGAGCAGGTCGTCAAGGTTTACCGCGACAAATTCGATCACCCCCTGCTCCAGAGCCTGGCTGGCGGACAGGCTGTGGGCTTTCAGTACGGCACGCTCGGCAAAATCGACGTCTCTGCCGCGAAGTTCCGCCAGACTGCGGATATACGCGGCAGCATCGTTGGTTACCTTGGCGGTCATGGTGTCCGAACCGCTGAGAGGATTTTTCCCTTTTGCGGGTTTGGCTGAGTCTGGTGCGGCATCGCCATTGTCAGCTTCCTTTTCATTATCAGCCTCTGCTTCCTGATCCCCTTCACTGGGGCCGGAGGGGCCGCCGCCCCCCGGCATGCCAATGGAAACAGGAGAGGCCGCACCCAGGTTGGTGGCCGGTGCCATGGCGGCAATATGGCTGGCATAGAGGATAAAGGTGCCAGCGCTGGCGGCTCTTGCGCCCTCGGGGCTTACGTAGGTGGCAATGGGGATGGGTGAGGCAAGAATGTCCTTGATGATGGCGCGCATGGAGGTGTCGAGGCCGCCCGGGGTATCCATTTCAAGCACCACCAGTGTGGCATCGCGCTCGATCGCTGCGGCCAGGCTGCGGGAGATAAAGTCGGAGGTCGCCGGACCAATGGCACCCTCAACCCGTAGCGCAACAACACTACTCCCGGGCGTTTTGTCCTGAACGGCGTTCACGGCGGATACACCGATCAGTAAAAGCAGTAGAAAAACAAGTGTTCTGAACATTTCTCTCATGGGAAATCCACCTGAGATTGATGCATCAGTTATCGGGTTTACTCAAGTGTAGTGCGACACAGGCAGTGACGCAGGGATTAAAGGCGGACAGGTTTAAAGGCAGTTAGTTTCAACAGACAAGTGAGTTGCAGGCGTGTCCGCAACCTTGCCGAGAGGCAAAGGGCTAATTATGCCAATAGGTTGCGGATCATGATTTGGCGGCAGTAAGCCGCACCCAGTTCTCCCGCTGGGCTGGAGGGCTGAAAGTGAACCGTGGATACGCAGCCATCACCTCGTCAGCCTGTTCAGAGGTCAGGCCGGACAGGCAAATCATGCCGCCCTGGTTGGTCAAGTCCGTCAATTTGCCCGCCAGGCTGATCAGCGGCCCGGCCAGGATATTGGCCAGCAGGATATCTGCGCTTAGCGCTGGCGCATCTTCAGGTAAATAAACCGACAGGCGTTCCGCTGGCAGGCCGTTGCGCTCCAGATTGTCGATAGTGGCCAGCAATGCCTGGGGGTCGTTGTCGACGGCAATCACCCGCTCGGCGCCCAGCAGCAGGGCGGCGATACCGAGGATGCCGGAACCGCAGCCGTAGTCGATCACTGTTTTGCCGCTGAGGTCGATACCATCGAGCCACTGCAGGCACAGGAAGGTGGTGGGATGGGTGCCGGAGCCAAAGGCCAGACCCGGATCGAGGCGCAGGTTGACCGCCTGCGGGTCCGGTGGCTCCTGCCAGCTGGGGCAGATCCACAAGCGTTCACCGCACTGGATGGGTTCAAAGTGCTCCATCCAGGCTCTTTCCCAGAGCTGGTCTTGCAGGGTTTCCCAGTGCAGATCGCCGGGCTGGTAGTCGGGCAGCAGGGCAAGAAAATCTGCGCTGATCAGTTGCTGGTCGGCAGGCAATTCAAACAGGGCGGTGATCTTGACCGTTTCCCACAATGGCGTTTCGCCGACCCCCGGTTCGAGGATGGGGTTGTCGGCGTTGTCCGTGAGAGTGACGGAGACAGCGCCGCACTCAAGCAGTGCATCTTCCACTTGCTCGGTGCGGTCGCGACTGGTTTCAAGGTGGACCTGGAGCCAGGGCATGGGATCGGCCGGGCCTAGAGGCCCAGCTTTTTCTCCAGGTAATGGATGTTGACGCCGCCCTGCTTGAAGCCCACATCCGTTACCAGATCCCGCTGTAGGTCGGTGTTGGTCTTGATGCCTTCGATAATCAGCTCATCAAGGGCGTTGCGCATGCGTGCCAGGGCGTCGGCCCGGGTGTTGCCGTGGGTGATCAGCTTGGCGATCAGCGAGTCGTAGTTGGGCGGCACGCTGTAGCCGGAATACAGGTGCGAATCGACCCGAATGCCATTGCCGCCAGGCGGATGGTAGTTGGTTACCAGGCCCGGGCTGGGCATAAAGGTGCGCGAGTCTTCGGCATTGATGCGGCACTCAAAAGCGTGGCCGCGGAAGATAATGTCTTCCTGCTTGAAGCTCAGGGGCAGGCCGCTGGCGATCAACAGCTGTTCCTTGACGATATCCACACCGGTGATCATTTCCGTGACCGGGTGTTCCACCTGGACCCGGGTGTTCATTTCAATAAAGTAGAAGCCGCCGTCCTCGTAGAGGAATTCAAAGGTGCCGGCGCCGCGGTAGCCGATATCGATACAGGCTTTGACACAGGAGGCGAAAACCGCCTGGCGGATATCCTCCGGGATGCCCGGCGCAGGGGCTTCTTCCAGCACTTTCTGGTGGCGGCGCTGGAGCGAGCAGTCGCGGTCGCCAAGGTGAATGGCGTGACCCTGACCATCGGCCAGCACCTGCACTTCCACGTGACGGGGGTTTTGCAGGAATTTTTCCATGTACACGGTTTCATCACCAAAAGCGGCCTTGGCCTCGCTCTGGGTGATGCTCACGGCCTTGATCAGGTGGGCTTCGCTGTGAACCACCCGCATGCCGCGACCACCGCCACCGGCGGCCGCCTTGATGATGATCGGGTAGCCAATGTCGCGTGCCAGCTGGTGGGTGCGCTCGTGGTCGTCGTCGATGGGGCCGTTGGAGCCAGGCACTGTGGGTACACCGGCAGCGCGCATGGATTCAATTGCCGACACCTTGTCGCCCATCAGGCGGATGACCGACGGGGTGGGGCCGATAAAGACAAAGCCGCTTTGCTCCACCTGCTCGGCGAAGTCGGCGTTTTCCGCCAGGAAGCCATAGCCGGGGTGCACGGCGATGGCATCGGTCACCTCCATGGCGCTGATAATGGCCGGGATATTGAGGTAGCTCTGGTTGGAAGGGTTTGGTCCTATGCAGATGCTTTCATCGGCCAGGCGCACATGTTTGAGGTCCACATCCACCTTGGAGTGGACGGCAACGGTGCGGATGCCCAGTTCCTTGCAGGCGCGCAGGATGCGAAGGGCGATTTCGCCGCGATTGGCGATCAGTACTTTGTCGAGCATGGGTTGTCCCCGCTGGTCTAGATGATGGTGATCATGGGCTGATCGAATTCAACAGCTTCGCCGTCCTGGGCAAGAATGGCGCCAATGGTGCCAGCCTTGTCCGATTCAATCTGGTTCATCATCTTCATGGCTTCGACAATGCACAGTACATCGCCAACCTTGACCTGCTGGCCTACTTCGACAAAGGGCGCCGAGCCGGGGGAAGCCGCCCGGTAGAAGGTGCCCACCATGGGGGATTTGACAAGATGGCCGCTGGGGGCTGCCTCTGTCGGCTCCGCGCTGACAGCAGGCGCTGCCGCAGCAGGTGCCTGCTGGGGCTGGGCCATGGGAGCCATCTGATGGTGCATGGGGCTCATCATGATCGGCATCTGGTTGGAAAATCCGGCGCGACTGATGCGCACGGATTCTTCACCTTCCTTGATTTCCAGCTCGCCGATGTTGGATTCTTCAAGCAGTTCGATAAGTTTTTTTATCTTGCGGATATCCATGATTGATTCCTGTTTGAGGTTGAAGAGTGTGGAGTGGTTGCCCTGAAGTTACTGATCCAGCTGCTGGTCCAGCTGATTGATCGCCGCGCTCAGGGCCAGCTCGTAGCCGATTGGCCCCAGGCCACAGATCACGCCGCGGGCAATATCGGAAAAATAGGAATGATGCCGGAACGATTCGCGGGCGTGGACATTGGACAGATGCACTTCGATAAAGGGGATTTCAGTGGCCAGCAAGGCATCCCGCAACGCCACACTGGTGTGGGTGAAGGCGGCAGGGTTGAAGATGATGAAGTTGACACCTTCCTGGCGCGCATCGTGAATGCGCTCGATCAGTTCGTACTCGGCATTGCTTTGCAGGGTCAGGCAGTGGTGGCCTGCATTTCTGCATGACTCAATCAGCCGTTGATTGATGGCATCAAGGGTGCTGTTGCCATAAATACCAGGCTCGCGGGAACCCAGAAGATTGAGGTTGGGGCCGTGGAGAACAAGGATGGTTGCCATGATGCCAGTGCCGGTCAGTTCCAGTTGGCGGGAGTCTGCCGGAAATTCAGGCGCTTGTCCAATAAAACCCTTTTTGCCGACGTTGGCTGCATATTCACTGCGATTAAACCGATTTTCACAACAACTTTCCCGTTGTGGCTGTAGTGTCAGGGGCTGATGCAGGGCGATGGCGACCCGATAGCAGCTTATTATGCCCAAGGTTAGGCAAAATATGGGAACTTCGCCAATTTTTCGGGCAAATGCTTGGAAAAATGGATTTTGCGCTGATTATGGCCCTGTCAACACGTCAATGACCACGCCGGGGGTCAGAATCTGCGGCAAAATGACGGCGCTGTCAGCCCCCCGTGCATAAAAGAGGTAGAGCGGTACACCGCTGCGACCATTGGCGTTGAGTAATGCAGTGATCTCGGCGTTGTAGTTGGTCCAGTCTCCCTTCAGATAGACGATACCTTCCTGTTGCAGGGTCTCGGCAAAGGCGCTGGAGTTAAGCGCCACCTTCTCGTTGGCCAGGCAGGTGATGCACCAGTCGGCGGTCAGGTTGACAAAAACCGGGCGATTTTGCTCCCGCAACTGTGCAAGGCGCTTTTCAGTATAGGGCTCCCAGATGGGTTTATGACTGGGGGGTTGCACCAGGGTGGTGATAGCCAGCGCAGCGATCAGTGCCAGCACGGCGGCGCCCAGCCGCAGCGGGGACGATTTTTTCACTATCCAAATGGCAAATGTCACCAGCAGCAGGCCTGTCAGCACGGCGGCAATGGCATCGCTGCCCGCCTGGCGACCGAGCACCCACAGCAGCCATACCGAGGTAAAGTACAGCGGATAGGCGAGAATCTGCTTGAAAGTCTCCATCCACGGGCCGGGCCGTGGCAACCGCGCGGCAAGAGCGGGCGCCCAGGACAGGACCAGGAAGGGCAGCGCCATACCAAAGCCGAGGCTGGCAAAAATCACCAGCGCCACCGGCGTCGACTGGGACAGGGCGGCGCCGATGGCGGCACCCATAAACGGCGCCGTGCAGGGGCTGGCCACCACCGAGGCGAGCACCCCGGTAAAGTAGGATTGGCGCAGGCCGTGGCCGCTGGTCACAGACTGGCCCATATTCATCAGCCTTGCCCCCGCTTCATAAAAGCCGGAAAAACTCAGGCCCATGACAAAAAACAGGTAGATCAGGAAGGTGATAAACAGCGGCGACTGCAGCTGAAAACCCCAGCCCAGGGCTTCACCACCGGCGCGCAGGATAATCAGTACCAGGGCAATGACCAGGAAGGTGCTGATTACCCCCGCCGTGTAGGCCAGGCCATGGTGGTGACGGCTGCTGGCAAGGCTGTTGGTCGACAGGCTCAGCACCTTGATCGACAGCACCGGAAACACACAGGGCATGAGGTTGAGGATAACGCCGCCCACGATGGCGAACAGCATGATCAGGTAGATGGATGAAGTCGCGGTTGGCTCCCCTTGTGGCGGCGAGCTGCTGGTGGTGTCTGGGGGAGGGGAAGCAATTTCAACAATTGTCCCGGTGTCGACATTGACCTCAAGAAACTGGCTGCGCGGCGGATAACACAGGCCAGCATCAGCGCAGCCCTGGGATGTGAGGGCAACAGTGACCACGCCACCGGCAGCGATGTCGGCGCTGGTGACAGTGGTGCTGTGGTAGTAAACCACCACATCCTTTTCGTAATACTCGTCGTAAACCTGCACACCGTCTTCGAAGCTCAGTGGCAGCGGAGTGCTGTTTCCTTCACTGTCGGTCAGGGTGGCGCCAAACTGATCCCGATACAGGTAGTAGCCCGGTGCAATCTGCCACTCCAGCAGCAGGCGCAGGTCACTGATACGCGGTGTCAGCTGGTAGGCTTCTTCCACAGGGAGAAACTCAACGGCTGCTCCGGGCTGAGCGGAGC
>Ga0209347_1000346_pt1 | contig 124985 bp, 124 predicted proteins | sample AutmiccommuBRH23_FD_187382 | JGI IMG/M metagenome (GOLD analysis project Ga0209347, IMG submission 187382) | Deep subsurface microbial communities from Mt. Terri, Switzerland - Autotrophic microbial communities BRH/23 (SPAdes) (version 2) | ecosystem: Environmental > Aquatic > Deep subsurface... | reverse complement strand
ACTGCGAAAGCAGCTCAAATCCTTCCTTGAGAACATGGCCAAAATCATAACCCGATGGCCTCCGGCGATTAAAATGACTTAAACAGGACCGGTTGCCGCCTTACTCATGCTTTTTTTAAATCGGTCTATCTGCCTGATGTAGAAAATCTCCTTCTATTTTTCGCTAACAATGCCGGTGTCATTGTGGCTACGAATAGGGATCTAGAAAAAGAGGTAGAAATAGGAGATTTCCGTGCAGATTTGTACTACCGCATTAACGTTGTAAGCATTGAACTTCCGCCCCTACGAGATAGAAAAGGGGATATCTCTCTATTAATAGCTCACTTTGTCAAAAAAATGGCTGAACGAATGGAGACGAAAATAGACAGTATCGCCTCAGATGTTTATCGGAACTGTGCACTGTATGATTGGCCAGGGAATGTACGCGAGTTGCAGAACATAATAGAAAGGGCAGTGACTATGGTAGAGGGAAATACAATAAGTTCGCAATTATTCCCGGAAAGATTGGCTAAATTATCAATTGATTTTCCTCATAATTCGGAGGCGTGCAAACTTAGAAATTTTAGGAAGACGTTAGAGCATGACGCTATTCAAGCGTGCATTGAAACATGTGGAGAAAATATGACCCAGGTGGCTAAAGAGCTAGGTATTTCTCGTGCTACACTTTATCGTCAATTCAAAGGTTGAAAGTTAAAATAAACTACCACGTGAAGGAATCATAGAAAACATGGATTTTAGTTAAAGAAATCGTATTTGACACACGAGATTATTCTCTCACCTTCATTTTACCAACTAAAATTAGTAAGCCGATAACGACAAAACAGGGGTTTTGATGACGCTAAAAAGTAGAGAAATTCATAAACCCCTACCAAATACTCAAACACCCCTCAAACCCTTACAAATCCAGCATTCGCAAGCCTTCCACCCTACTCCCACTCAATCGTTCCAGGAGGTTTCGAGGTAATATCATAAACCACCCTGTTAACCCCCTGCACTTCGTTCACAATCCACGAAGAGATGTTATGGAGGAACTTCATACGGGAGCCTGGCCCAGTCTGCCGTCATGGCATCTTCGCTGGTGACTGCCCTCAAGATAATGGGGTACTCGTATGTACGACCATCTCCCATTACGCCGACACTTTTGATGGAAGGAAGTACTGCAAAGCTTTGCCATAATTCTCGATAGAGACCTGAGCTCCGGATTTCCTCTAAAATAACGGCATCCGCTTCCCGCAAAATATCTAGTTTTTCACGGGTTACTTCTCCAAGAATTCGAATTGCCAGACCTGGAATTCGAATAGCTAGACCCGTGAAAAAGACTTGGCGGTTTAGAAGTTTTCGAATATTGCGGTTTAGAAGTTATCGTTTACCAAACCAATTTTACTATTTCCAGATAACTACTTCAACCTCTAGCTAATGACCTTGCTACAAAAATTAGTTATAGTATACAAGTCTATAGTAATGTTACACAACAAACATTTGTCACATACAAAGATCTGTGGAAAGTCTGTTTCAATTGGCTTCTAGGGATCTTTGGTCTTGAGGCTCTTTAAACTTCATAGAATATACCATATTTACCAGCCATACTTATCGTTTTGTAAGTATTCTAAACTCGCAAAGAAAAAAAGAGCTAAACAAATAGCTCAAAAAACTTAGATAACTTATTGAACGGCAAACTTTAGAAAGTCTAAACTTCTTAGATGTTTCCAAGTTGTCTCGATGTGACTTTCTTTAAACGTTGTACGTTTACGATCATTCCAATCATAAACCGCTTTGATAACTTCAGAAGGACTATGCACTATATTTGGGTTTTCTTTCATTGTCCAGTGCACAGTTGCTAATAGTTCCATTCCATATGGAGACTCGAACCCCATTATGATCTCCGAAACATGTTGAAGACGTTCAATAGACTCAGTTTGATCTTTTAAAAATTCTGTAGCTTTGGTAGCAGCCTCTTGTAACAGATACACTTGTACATCCTTTTTACGGCTACCATCGCCGACACCCCTAATGTAATGACCCTCTAAAACTTGTAATACAAAATTAAGATTTTCTGCGTATGGACCATAAGCACCTTTTTCAAACTTAAGCTTGAGTGGCTCGCCAGCCTCCTGAAGGAAGTATGCAAGTTTTTGAACTTCCAATAAAGTCAGTCGATAGCCAGGAATTCCATATCTATCCATAAGCGAGATTAGTAAGGCCCTAGCCATTGTTAAGTGAGGCTTCTTAGTTGCTATTTTAATTTCCTCAGGTGCAGGGCTTCCTGAAGGAGCATATAAATAAACTTTAACGTCAGGAATACTCTTAAAAGCCACTTCAATTTTTGTGCGAACTACATTCCAATCTAATCCTCCATTACCACACCCGAGCGGAGGAATAGCAATGGAGTTTATCCCCAAGTCTTTAATTTCTTTAACTAAGGCAACTAAACCTGAATCGATATCTTCCATTCGGGAATTACCTTTCCAATGCCTCTTTGTAGGAAAGTTAATGATATATCTGGGGTTTACCAACAAACCACCGACTGACACTGTAAACATTTTGCCAGGTTTTACATTATTAGCTTTGCAAGCTTTGTTGTACTCAGTAAAGTTCTTAGGAAAGGCCTGTTTAAATTGTAAAGCAATACCCTTCCCCATAACCCCAACACAATTAACAGTATTAACCAAGGCCTCAACCTCGGCTGTTAAAAGATTACCCGTCTTTAGTTCGATCAGCTTTCTCACCTCCTTAGTAATACCATGTTGATCGAACATCAATTGGAATACTATATCCTGCATTTTCAATTATTGCTTTTACAGAACGAGCAATATTTGAATTGTAGACACCAATTACTTGAAAAAGATTCCAAGGGAAAAATTTGTGAACTAAAAATTCTGCCTGCCTACGTCGCTTACGATCTGGGTCTTGATCGGTGTCGTTCCAATATTGTGATTCCATTACGTCCCAATCTACTTCATCTAAATCTTGTAGATCATTATAATAATTTGAGTAAGCCATTATCCCATGCCCATCAGTAAAGACCCAAGGCCTTACTCCATCAACTGCTTCTATGTTTGAAACGAGATGTAATATCGATCTTTGACCATCATTATACCCTTGAACAAATCCTCTATTAATTGTGTAGAGCATAGGCGAACGGGGAGCAAAATAAAATGGAACATAGTCATGTAAAGTTCCGAAAGGTTGAACAGGTACTCGTTTATTACAACGACGATCCTGAATAGAATCATGAGCAATGTTAGTATAGGCTAGTCCATTTGTTTGCATAACAGAGTTGGCATTTAATCCTCCGTCACTTAGTATAGCTTTTAAATTGTCCATTGCGGTTATATGATATATGGGAGTCAACTTTGGAGCCAATATTAGTACCTCTTATTCTAAATTTTTATAAGTTACTAATACTACACTTGCCTTCTAAAAACCTCTTTCATAAGCTTAAATAAATATTAAAATTATTTTGTCCTAAATAGATGCAAATAAACCAGAGGACTTCAACTCATAGAACATCGAAGTCCCAATTCCGAACACTTGTTTGGTTTGCAACTATATTATACAAGATTTTTATCGATTTGTGTTAACTTTTTGCTCCTTACGAGAAAAAGTTTATGCTTCCCTAAGTGAAGCAACTTGAGTAATTCGAATATCGATAAAACTCTTCAATGTAACACAACCCCAGCGAGTTGCATTCGCAAATCCCTGGAACGCCTGATATCAGAGGCTTCCAGGGATTTCTTGTATCCAAGGGCATTTCCAACCCCTCCGAACATGACATAACCCCCGCCACCAGCCAATAAGGCACATAGCGAAAGGAGCGCAAAAATGGAATACGTCCAGCCAATTAGAGACAAAAAGGCCCTAGAAACTATGAAGAAGATCCTAAGATCAAGTAACCAAAGAGATTACTGTCTCTTCGTCCTCGGCATTAATTCGGGGCTACGCATAAGCGATCTTTTAACCCTTACGGTAGCTTCAGTTTGCGATGACAAAGGCAAGATCAAAGACCGCATAGTTATCAGGGAGAAGAAGACCAACAAGCTGAAAGACTTTCCCCTAGGAGAAACCTCGAAGAAGGCCTTGAAAGAGTATGTGGTTACCTTAAAACCTGGGCAAGCACTATTCGCCAGTCGAAAAGGATACAAGCCAATTACGAGGCAGCAAGCTTATAGGATTCTCAATGATGCTGCCAGAGCAATAGGTATCAAAGAGCAAATCGGGACTCATTCTCTTAGGAAGACCTTTGGCTACCACGCGTTCAAGGCCGGTGTAGATATTACACGGATCCAGAAGCTGCTTAACCATTCCTCTCCTAGTGTTACTTTAGCCTATATCGGGATTACGCAGGATGAATTGGACAATGTTTACATGAATCTTAATCTTTAGCCAATGCGTATTCGGATTCAAATATCAGTAGAAATAATATATTTTCAGCTGATTGGTTGTTGAATTGAACATGCTAGCCAACAGAGGGCAGGAGGAATACAAAAATGTACATCGTAGAAATGAAATATCGCCGTACTAATTGGCGGGAATAAATTTATGTGGCATTATATTGCAAGGGATAACGACCTGATAGCAATGCTTACCGCACTAGAAAAACGGTTCTGGCACAACGTTGAAACATTGACTCCCCCACCTATGGATGGGTCTGAGGCTTCTTCTGAATTACTTAGCCGACTGTATCCCAATGCAAATAATAAGACCCAAATTACCCGAGATGATGCTTTGCCCTTAATAACGCAATTCGAAGAAGCGCTCGATGCCGAAAAAACAGCATCAGAACGTAAAGACGAAGCGGCAAATAAGTTGAAAGCTTTAATGGGGGCGTATGAAATCTGTGTTGCCGGAGATCGAACAATCACCTGGAAAAACATTTCTTCGGAACGGCTTGACTCAAAGGTCCTAAAATTAGAGCGACCCGAGATTTATTCCAAGTACGTTTCCAGGAACTCGTATAGACGATTCAGTATTAAATAAAGGGGAGTGTTACTAATGTCCAATTTAAAGGCAAAGCTTTCCTCACAACTAAATAAGGTTGAAGTACAAAGCCTAAACGTCACCCAGGAGCCCTGTGCTATAGCGTCTATAGTCCCTGAAGACGAAACCACTGCCGTAGCTCATAATGCCCAGCTAATTCAAGTTGTTCCTGAATTCGCTCTGACCTTCAATGAAGCTAAGCAACGACATGCCTCGTTAAGAAGCTTCGTTAAAGAATTGATGATACCTGGACTAGATTATGGCCTAATCCCTGGCTGTCAAAAACCTTCACTCCTAAAGCCTGGCGCAGAGAAACTTTGTGATATTTATGGGTTCTCTAAACTAATTGCTGTGTCCAATCGAATGGAGGATTGGCAGGATGGATTCTTTAGCTATGAGGTAAAAGCTACTCTAATAAATAAGAGGACAGGCCTTGTGGAAGCAGAAGGTGTTGGCTGCTGCAACTCCAAGGAACGAAAGTACAAAAAACAGGACGGTTTTAGCATATCCAATACAATTCTCAAAATGGCCAAGAAACGAGCAATAGTGGATGCAGTCTTATCCGCCACTCGCTCATCTGGGATCTTCTCACAAGATATCGAGGACTTCAAAGAATATGAAGCTTCCCCTCCACTCCGTGCCCTTTCAGTTCAAGTAGATCAAATGGTTAGTAAAAAACAGCTAACAGATATCTTTACCCTGGTTAACAATAAGCAGATTCCGATCGAGAAAGCTAAGTCTTTAATGGTAGAGCGATATAAATTTGATGAAAGTAGAAAACTTACATCCTCTCAAGCGGATGATTTCTTAGCTTATCTTAGGAACCTTAGGCAGGCAAATTAAACAATGCTAAGTTTTAAGAAAGTGGCTCACATAAGTGGGCCACTTCTTCAATTTAAAGGAGGCAATCATGATGGAAAACGTAACTATAAATGGAGTTCTGTACAGGTACTGTGAGCAGTTTGACGTAAATCTTACACTGCAATACGAAAACGAGCGCTGGAGTGAATGGCACATTATCAGGGAATTCATGAGCAATGCCCTGGATGCAGTTGGTGGTCAGATAGACGACTTTAGCCTTACTGAGGAAGATGGGTTTATTCACATCCACGACCATGGGAACGGATACCCAATTAACTATGCTAAAAGAATTGGAGCAAGTTCCAAGAAGAATGAGGAGCAATCTATAGGCCAGTTTGGGGAAGGGACTAAAATGGCAATATTAACCTGCTTAAGAAAAGGAATTTCTGTTAGATTGGCTAGTCAAAACTGGCTCATTATTCCAACATCAATGCCCGTTGAAGATGACTTAGATGTGTTGTTTTTCGATATTTATCAGTCAGATCAAAGTATCCAGGGCTCTCTTGTCAGTATTGAGGCCATCCCAGAAATTAAAGTCATACTCAAGAACAAAGGGCAATATTTCCTTCAATTCAGCCCCCTATCCCCACTGTATGGTTCCATGAACCAAGGCATTTACCCAAGCCAGGGTAAGACAAAACTCTATAACAAGGGCGTTTATATCAAAGATATCGATGCTTTATACACATACGGGATCTCTATCAGTCAACTTAACCGCGACAGGGATCTAATCGATGAAGAAAAGTTAAGCCAAAGGATCAGCGACATCTTGAATAATGCGGATAACCCCTCAGTAATTCAAAGTTACTTCGAAGAAAGCAGTCGCATTGCAAACGGGGTGAGTTTAAGCAATTACAAAGAATTAAAATACTCTCTTTATCCTGACTTAGAGGTTAGGCAGACTTGGGTTAATACGTTCTACTCCCTATTTGGCAGCAAAGCCATAATCTCGACCAGTGATTTAGCTTCAAGGGAAGCTGAATGCTTAGGTCATACCCCTATTCGATTAGAATACTACGGGAGAACACTAGCAGATTTCATTGGAATCCCCAAAGATATACACGTGATCTCAGATGATTATGAGTTTACCTGGACAGATGATCTCAATGACCACGAGGAAAAACGGCTCTCGTTATTTAACCAAGTGACTGAACTTCTTGATCTGCAATATCCAGAAACTGTTAGGGTCTTTGACACCTATGCTAAAAGCGAGAACGTTGTTGGTCTCTATAATCATGATAAGGATGAGATCTATTTAAAGCGGGAGCGTTTAAGCGGCAACCTTGAAGAAGCCTTGGGAACCTTTATCCATGAACTCAACCATAAGTCTACAGGAGCAGACGATACCGACAGAAAGTTTGCGGATGGTCTTTCTTCCTTAACGACAAGACTTGTTCTTCGGCTCATTAAGACTGTAGGTATACCCACAACCCTTAAACTAACCGACAGGGGTTTTAAGCTGCCAAAAAGCTTCAGTTATCAGGCTGATAAGCTAATGAGCCATATCACTGCCATCGGAAATCAGATTATGATTCAGACCAACGGGCACATACTGAGCTCAAAACTAAGTGGGTTAAATTTAAAAGCCCATTGTTCTGAGAGACCAGTTACCTTCTATAAAGGAAACTTTTATATCAATATTCCAAACTCTATCAGACAGTTTCTTCCGGAAGAGGTTTCCTTTAATGTGACGATCAACGCAGAACAAATCTAATATGGAGGCCACACGTTATCGTGATGGCCTCCATTATATTTTAGAACCAATATATTAAAGGGGGAAATAAAAATGCTAGCAACTAAATTTGGATCCTTCACCAAAATGGATCAAGGAACTTCATTGAACGACGAACAAATTTACAGAGCAGCCCCAAGTGTATTTGCGGGGGGAAAACATTCTTCACGTTCAGAGAGATACACGTACATTCCCACAATTGAAGTCCTAAATGGTTTAAGGGCCGAAGGCTTCCTACCTTTCTCTGTCTGTCAGTCTAAAACTCGTATCGAGGGTAAGGCTGACTTCACGAAACACATGATCAGACTCAGGCGGCAGGATCAAATCTTAGCCCCAGAAGCTAATGAAATAGTTCTTTGTAATTCCCACGATGGAACGTCAAGCTATCAAATGCTCTGTGGCTTGTTTCGGTTCGTGTGTGCTAACGGTCTTTTAATTGGGAACACAGTGGAGGATATTAGGGTTCAGCACCGCGGAAATATAGTAGATAATGTGATCGATGCAGCCTATACCATTGTCGATCAGTTTCAAATTGCTAATGAAAGCATGGGAACAATGAAGGAGATCCAGCTATCACGTCCAGAAGAGGAAATATTTGCTCGGTCTGCCCTTGCACTAAAATATGGCGAAGAGTCACCAGTATCGCCAAGACAGATCCTACTGCCAAAGAGACTCGATGATGGCAAGAGTGATCTCTGGACGAAATTTAACGTGGTCCAGGAAAACCTGATGCGAGGTGGACAACGAGGCCATGCCTCCTCAGGGAAAAGGGTTACAACTCGGCCCGTCCAATCAATCGACAATAACATTAAGTTAAATAGGGCACTTTGGATACTAGCGGACGAGATGGCCCGGTTGAAGGCCTAAATTCCCTATTTAGAAAGGAGGTCACCCAAATTGAACCGCACAATCCCCATCTTAGTCATCGCCGACGAAACTGGCGAATTAAACCGACACTATGAAGATTGCCCTGTATGTAACGGACGCCACTCAGTTAAAGTATACGTAGCCAGCTTCAAGACCTGGTGTTATGAGGAAAGGACCTGCCAGTCCTGTTCCTTCTTCGATAAGACAATTCACCGTAAAAACTCTATAGCAAAAATGGAGGCATCACCTAAACGTGACAGCCTCCATTAATTTATTCCATCCTCAATTTGCTTGAGTGTTCGCTGATCATCCTACAAATGTTTAGCATCAATCTGAGCTCATCCGTATCTTTATTCTTCGCTACGGATATTAGTTCATTGATTAAACTGTTAGGTTCAACATGAACTTCTTCCTGAAGAAGGTAATCGACTGTGACCCCTAAGGAGTTAGCAATACTTACCACTGTTTCTAAGCTGGGATTCTTCTCTGTTCGCTCAACTTGACCTATGTATGACTCATTTACTCCTGCAGCCTCGGCAAGTTGTTCCTGAGTAAGTCTGAGTTTAGTCCTCTCTTCTCTAATTCGCTTACCTAAATACTCAAAAACCATCTTCACTGCCCCTTCCGTTTACCACTATATGGTATTTGCAGAGGGGCTTGAAGGTGCTATTTGTATTATTTATGTTGACTATTGGTATTATTAAATGTTAGTATTTTCCTGAACGCAAAATGAGGAGGAAAAAAATGAAAACTATTAGAATGAAGGGAAATTACTCAAATCTGTTCCTAACGCTAATTGCCATGTTGATCCTCGTAGGTTGCTCTAATTCATCTCCTACAAATAGTTCACCCATTGAAAAACAAACAGCTGAAGATGTAGTCAAAAACTATATTATTGCAAGTGCAAACGATGATGCAGATAAAATTTCTAAGACAATATTAAATCCTGACCTTTACGCAGAAAAACTTAAAGGATTAACTAAAAGTAGTAAACAACGAACGGTGGAATTTACAAGAAACGCTGCAAGAAATCAGGATGTACCAATAGGCAAATATGTAATCGTAGATTTTCTTGTTCAAGGTCAAGCTACTCCTAAACAGATATACCTAAAAAACACAGATCAAGGTTTTAAGGTAGATCTTGTACGTTATTGGGGTTTCTCACCTGTATCATTTGCTCAGTTTAAGGCTGAAAAATCTACCACTGGGGTAAAGTTTTATATTTGGGCAGAACTTGACGATTATTTTAATTATGAATTTAGCGGTAAAGACAATCAATATTATTCTATAAAGATATCAGACTCGGAAAATAAGCATACATCTCTACATGCTTATCTATCTAAGGATGACTTAAGATGCAATGAAGCATATGATGTTTTAAAAGATGGAAAGTCACATCAAATGGTAGTTAACCTTAAGTATCCGACCCAGAGAAAAAATAGTTCCGATGGTGTATTGGTAGACAAAGTACTTACAATAGGCGATTGGTTAGATGTTCCATCTTCTGAACGAGTTGATGGAAAATAATAAAGATTATTAGGCCAAGCATACTAAGAGCTCGTGAAAGCAAGCGAAAGTAACCAATGAGAAAAGACCCTTGCAATTGCAGGGGTCTTTTGAACTATTTAACAATATTTTATTCCTTGAAGGAGACGCGTACTACTATACAGCCTCCCATTTCCATTACTTATTTCACATCAGCACAGTAGCAGCACTGACTCCGAGTATCAAAAGCCGATAATCGCTTGTTATGGCCTGCACCAGTATCGATACCGATCCGATCCCGGCTAATAAATATTTCCCCCTTGCCTGTAAATGCGACAGTCGGGTTATGGCCAAATACGACTATCTTACTTGTTGCTCCAGATAGATCCGAAGCATTTAAGAAGTCGTGTCTAATCCATAGGAAATCCTGTTCTGTTTGGTCTTCAATTTTCCTCGTAGGGTTAACCCCCGCGTGTACAAAGAAGTACTTATCACTCTCAACATATAGGGGTAGGCCCGCGAAATATTCCATGTGACTCTTCATAACCGTTTTACTTTTGTACGAATCGAGAGTTCTCTGTCCACCATTGACTAGCCACTCTGTTTTTATATTGCTTAGAATAGTAAAACCTTGAACACCCTTGTCACCATTCCAAAGGGATTAAAAAATTAGCCGCATAGAGCGGTATATTTTAAAAGCGTATTTTAAATAGGTGACAAGACTTTGTTTGGGCATCTACGAGTGGTTGACTCTCATTCCACGCTCCTAGATGCTTATTCAACGTCAGTGCTTTAGACAAACCGACAAAGGTTCACATCCCACTTCCAGCCAGTCTAAGATTTCCTTATAAATTATCAAACTGGATAAGTTCGTGAATTGTGGCATTGGCATGCTCTCGCGAGAGGCCCATTTGCAACAACAATTGAATGTAGTTGTTAAGACTAGCTTGTTGATAAGGATGTGGATGCCCGTTGCAGAGGCTGAAATTGAGCAGAATGCCCACCATTCGACGCATCAACAGCTCAGCCTCCTGAATCCGATTAGTGGCCTGCAATAGTGTCGCCAAATTGTTAATATCGGTTGCAACGGCTGGATGGTTCTCTCCTAAGCTCTGTTCATCAATGGCCAGCGCCCGTCGCATCAACAGCTCAGCCTCCTGCACCCCATTCGTGGCCTTCAACAGTGTCGCCAAATTGTTGAGGCGGATGGCGACGTCAGGATGGTTCTCTCCTAAGCTCTGCTCATCAATGACCAGCGCCTGTCGCATCAACGGCTCAGCCTCCTGCACCCGATTAGTGGCCAGCAACAGTGCCGCTAAATTATTAATATGGATAGCCACAGTAGGGTGGTTCTCTCCATAGTACTGCTTATTAATGGCCAGCGCCCGTCTCATCAGCTGCTCGGCCTCCATCAAACGATTGGTGTCCTGTAACAGTTGCGCTAAATTATTGAAATGGTTGGCCACTTTAGGGTGGTTCTCTCCATACCTCTGCTCATCAATGGCCAGCGCTCGATGAATCAGCTGCTCGGCGTCCTTCAGCCGATTGGTGGCCTTTAATAGTCCCGCTAGATTGCTAAGAACTATGGCAACGCTAGGATGGTTCTCTCCTAAGCCCTGCTCATCAATGGCCAGCGCCCGTCGCAACAGCTGCTCGGCCTCCTTCAACCGATTGGTGTCCAGGAACATTCCCGCCAAACAGGTGAGGTCTACGGCGACTTTAGGGTGGTTCTCTCCATAGTACTGCTCATCGATGGCCAGCGCTTGGCGCATGAGCGGCTCAGCCTCCTTCAACCGATTGGTCGCTCGCAATAGTTGTGCCAAATTGCTAAGACGGATGGCCACTTTAGGGTTGTTTTCTTCATAGCTCTGCTCATCGATGGCCAACGCGCGTCTCATCAACGGTTCAGCCTGGGCATAAAGTGCCTTGGAATAGAAGAAAGTACCAAGTTGGTTCATCAACCGATTTGTGGGCTCGTTGATTTGAGCTTTGTCGGCAAAATGCACGCACGTTTGGGCGTGAGGTGCCAGAGGGTCCAGCGTGGACCACGAGCGTACGTCTTCCGGGTCGCCGACAAAGGCTTTATCTATCCAATCCATGGCTCCCGTTAGTTCATGGTGCTCCCCATCACCCTGTAAACTTCGACGGGTTACATCCTGCACCAAGCGATGAACGGAAAATGTGGGCACGTCATCGGCGCGTGTCACTAGGGAGAATGTCTCTAGGTCGGCAAGTGCATCGAAGAGCTCAGTTGGGAGTTCTGAGATTCCATACTTCCCTGAATCGTCTAAGGAAGAGACTTCGATTGTGACGTCCAGCAACGTTTCAGGAATCGGATCCGGGGAGAACCATGCCAACCGGTTTAGTAATCGACGAGCGGGTTCCGAGAGTTGATCGAATGAGGTCTGCCACGTTACCGCCACGCTCAATGGGTATTGCATTAACCGCTCGTTAAACCACATCAGCACTCGGTCATGCTGGGTCTGCCATTGTTCGAGGTATTGGGCAAAGGACATCCGTTTTGTCTCGATCATAGCTCCGGCCTGTTCCAACGCTAGGGCAAGCTTGCCAAGTGTCACCGCCAGCTTGTGAGCCTGTGAGGCGTCATCTGCCTGTTTTCGTCGCCGATTCGCAGTGCGTTCAAGCAGGAAGCTCTCTGCATCCGCTTCGGTTAAGACATCCAATGCAAGGCTCTCTACAGCCCCTGACCAGCGGCTAATCCGCGAGGTGATGAGTACTTGCCCGGCGCTGGAGAGTTGACCCAATATGTTCTCCACCGCTTGTGCGGCTTGCTCTGTGTCCACGTTGTCTAATATTAATAACCAGCCAGGATGCTGCTGTAGCCAATGTAACGTTGCAGCAACCTGTACATCGAGTTCTTTAGTATCCTTCTCCTCAAGATCGAGCACACTTGGCCTGCAGAGTGCTCCAAGGTTAGCCTTGAGGCCATCTGGAGAATCAGCTCGCACGAAGAGTAAGGCAGTGTAATCTTCGAAGTGTTTGTGGGCGAACTCTAAAGCCACACGTGTCTTTCCAATCCCACCCAAGCCATGGACGGAGGCAACTGTAGCACTGGCTGTAATAGCTGCCACACGCTGGTGCCCGCAATACTCTGCTTGTGACAGCATAGTGTGAATTTTCTCTAGGAATCCCTCGCGTCCTTTAAATAGCGTGCCGAGAGTTTTATATGGCAAATTGTTCACCTTGTGATTTAGTTCCAGGCACAGGTCGTGGAAAACTTCTCGAACAAGCTGATGCCAGCCGTCAAAGTTCGTCCTATGTTCGCCGGAGTCGTAAATGTGCTGTACATGAGCCTGCTGAAGCCGAGCGTCGTCGTCACTCTGGCGAATTGGCCAACCGAAGTCGCGCGGAGCCTCAGGTTTGGCGAAATAGACCAATACCTCCTTCTTAAAGTAGCGGGCAAGTCGGTATTCCCACTGGGTGTAAGACCAACCTGAAAACGTCGCGGAGTCAGTTTTTCCAAGGGTCTGGAGAAGGGATTGCTCATGTTCCTGGGTGGGTCGGGCACCGGATGCCTCACCAACGAGGTGGATGACAAGATCACATTTCCGGACGTAATCTGCGAGGCTCTCCAATAGGATGTGTCCACCTTGCTGAAAATCTTCCTGAACTTTAACTTCATAGGGGTGGCCTTTAAGTGCGCCTAGTTGATTTGCAAGCTTTAGACGATAAGATTTGAACTCGGTGCTAACGCATGATAGAAAGATTTTCATACTTGCTCTCTCCTCCATAACAAACATTCTTCATAGGGGTGAGTCCTTGCTTATTTGAGTGACCTTTCCTCTTCCGTAGGTTAAGCATTACTAGCAACTCCGATAGAAGGCAATTATAGAAAGACCTCAAGCACGTCAGCACAAATCCATTTGCAGTTCTCCCTCAGCCCCTGAAAACCATTCGGTTTGAAGACAAGCAATATTCCGTCCGTTAAGTAATAATGCTAGAAACTCTAAGATTTCATCTGCTTGTAACACTCGTTAGGCCATATCCACCAATTTCCTGTAAAGAACCAAGCATTTTCGGTTTTTCTAACAACAAAAGTAGCCAATTGCGGCTTTGTAAATTAGTGTCCCCTAAGCCGCAGATTCGAAGCGTATTAAAGACTTAGTTAAGCTAAAACAGTTTAGCTCCCACAGGAACCAAGCACTCAGGCCCATTATTCTTAACTGAATTCACCAACTCAGAAACCTCATAGGCAATCATGGACTCCGCTGGGTAAGGCACTAACAAACTCTTAAGATACCCCGCGTCCACAATACTCTGATCCAACCAGGCACGCTCAGCATCTCGCGACAAGATGACAGGCATGCGATCATGGATCCCCGCCATTAGCTCATTATGAGTAGTCGTTATTATGGTGCATGAATTAACTATATCGCCATCGGGTGACTTCCACGTGTCCCAAGGGCCAGCGAACCCGAAGAGCTCTTTATTCTTTAGAGTTATTCTGTAAGGTCGTTTGGTGCGCCCCTCTTTCTTCCGATCATAGAACCCATCTGCTACTATAAGGCAACGCTTTCGTTGGAGTCTATGCTTGCACCTTGGCTTATCATCTACAGTTTCTGTCCTGGCATTGATCATTTTATGGCCGATAGCTGGGTTTATGACAGGGACATTTTGAGTCGGGGCAACGTTGTAGTTAGGTTTTAGGTGTATTGGTTCAGCTTTAAATCGTTCTCTAATATCCTCAATATCAATAAAAGTAAAGCGTCCGCACATGCTAGCTCTTCTAAATTTAATCTTAAGACCATTATAGCCTAGTCATCTACTGAAGTAACTGAAGGACTGAAGGGTTTATCGGTAACTCTTTATAATAATAAAAAAATTTATTCTTGAAAAGTTACTGTTTTATCCTTCAGTTGGTGATTATCCTTCAGTAACCTAAGAGCCCCCCTGGCGAGAAGCTAGTTCAATATGGGCAAAAATGGGCTTAATAAATAAGATTGCAATCCGTAAGAGCTAGAACCAAAGATCCAATAGAACTATCTTAACGTTAGGATACTTACTCCTGACATTATCTACGTTACGCTTATCAGGGGAATAGTAAAATACATACTTATGTAGAGCTCCAGTCTGAGCTCTTACCCTAATGCAATCCTTTTTTAATTTATCATTACTGCTCGGACTCACAGCTGAAAATGTTTCAGCAATAACTACCTCGTCTTTTGAGACTACATCGTAGCCAGGGGATGTTCCCAAGTTAAGAATAAATGGTGCATGTTCTGGGTGCGTCTCTAGAAGATATTCCGTAGCCATTAGCGATGTCAGATATGTAAATGTTTGGTTCAACTGCTCAACTAAGTTTAATGCTCGATCTTCCAAGGGATCCTGCCCGAATTCATGAAATCGAATCTCATGGAAAAGGTCAATTCCTTTTTTGTGCTCAAGTAATTCCTTTAATTTTGTTGTTGTACTTTCGGCAGTTTCCAAGATGCTTAGTTTTAATTTGGCTAATTCCTCGGCATTATTGATTTGTACTTGTTTGCTCAATTTTTCTCCTCCAAAAAATTGTAATAAATTAGGTTAGCAATTGTTGATCCAGATACTCTAGGAATTCCGTTGCCTGCTTTAAAACATCCTCAAAGACGATTGCAAATGGTCTTTCACCCAAATGAAAGTAGGTAGCCCCCCTCTGATAGTCTTTTCCCTTCCTATGACCGGCCCCGTTTCTCAAATCCTGTAAAGACCTGAGAAATTTAATATGCTCCTCTGACCCAATCAACCCCATCTCTTGAAACCAAAGAGATAATTTGTTAATACCTTTTGAATTCTTGGGGACTTCCCCTAGTATCTGTGCCTGAATCTCCTCTTCGTTAAGGGAATCAACTAGAACTTTTGTGAGGGCCATGGATTGCTGATCGAACTCAGATTGGTCATTTGAGACTGGAACCCTCAGCACTTTGAAGTTATGCTCATCATCTTCAGATAGTGGCTTGAATAGAAGCCACCCAAATTTCTTTGACCACTTCTCTTGAAAGATATTAAACTGGTGCTTAAAAAGTAGATCAGCCTTTTCTGGATTAGTAAACTCGGCCAGGAAGCTCCGCTTCCAGTTCACATCACTAATTGTACCTTCTGGTGGTACGTTGTAACTCTTCCAATACCCACGCTCTTCAGCAGGCAGGTCCCGACCAAGGTCACCCAAGAACACTATTATGTACTTTCCATGGTTGTTATCCATTTGCAGGCCCCATAATGTACCGCAACTGAGGTAACCATCTTCTACGGAGTACATCTCTGGTTTGGAGTAGTATTTCGTTAAAACATCCCTCCTAAAGTACACAGGTGTTAAATAATGTGGAGCGTGTGGATTCTTGCCGAAGTAGTTCGATAACTTATCTTCGTTGCAGGTGTACAGTTTGGGGTCCCCGTTACCGTCTATGCCGATAATAAAGTCCTCGTAGTCCGCCTCTGCCTCGAAAGGCCAAATCCCACTTTTCTCCTTAGGCATTCCCTGGATTAGTTTCTTCCCTTCCAACCGAGATAAAGTTGGTTTATCATCTTTATAAGAGACTCCCGGTTCATCGATGTAGCGAAAATAATGTAAGTTTCCTTCTTTTACAACCTTTCGAATCTCGCTCAGGCCCAGGTTAGTAAGAGTCTTGTCTGAGTATCGATCGATGGAGAAGTAGATTGCCAAATGCATCTCCTTAATGGCAAGGAATTGCTTTAGAGGCTTTAACTTAATCTGTACCCGATCTTCCTCGATAAGTATATAATCCTCTTCGGCCCCACTTTTATTGATCTTCACAAACTTATTAAAAGACTTATCATAATAAAGATTGTGAAAAAGCCGAAACTCTTCGGACACCTCTACATAGTTCTTTTTAATGCCATGGAATTCACGGCAGTGAATAAGCGGTTCTATCCCGTCGTCGTTTCCGAACCTATGATAAGTTATCTGGCTTTCAACTTCGTGGCCAAAGTACTCAGTGCAACCCGGCATACCATTACCCATGCGTAAATCCCACGACTCGTTGTTTAAAGCCTCTTCTACCATAGTGTTTTGAATGAGGGCACTGAAAAAATACGTTTCTCCCCAGTCCCCCTTATTAATGCAGTAAACCGTTACCCACTGTTCCTGCCCGACTTTCTTCTGTATGTAATCCATCCAATCCCGGAAAAGAATATCTCCCGGTATGTTGTTCTGTTTGTACATAATTGCTAACTCCTCCTATTCCCCCGAGTTTACCTGTAAAGATTCAGATATCCAAGTAAACTTAAGCCAGGATTTAAAACCTACTTTCATAATAAAATATGCATCAGCCTCCATCGTCAATTGGCATTTTTCGGAGCTCAATACATTCACTACTGGCTACCACCTTTAAATTCTACATAACTTATTTCTGTTAGGCTTAAAGCATTTACTTTGCCGCACTATCTTTAAACCTTACCCCGGCGAAATACTCCCCCCGCTAGAACGTGCGACCTGCCAGGAAGGGAATTTACTAGTTTTGATAAAGTACCCTGGTCCCCAGACTTAACTTACTCTTCCTTAGGCGGTTCAAGAAAAGGTAGTCTGGCATATTCAGCTTTGTTCTGTAGATTTATATCCGAGGTAACTAGAATCACAACAGAGTTTGGGTACCCCTTCATTATCTCCATGAAAGATGCCAGTAGCCTATCGTCTTTATTGTCTTCTTGTAACCAGGAAAAAGTTTTTTCAAATTCAGGTTCCACTGCCAATGCCCTTATCATGCTTACATTCTTTTTAAGGGTTACACCTTCTGTAAGTCTTCCACGTCTTCTGTATTCTTTGATAGATCTAATAATAGACTGAGCCTTGTTTCTAACCTCTTCGTTCCTACCAACCATTTTTAGTTGGTCTAATTCGGATAATACCGATGGGGTAAGTATTATCTCAAACTTAACTGCATCTTCAAAAGTCCACTTATCTAAATGTGGGTTAATAAGTATTGCATTCGTGTCAGGCACAAAGATATGACCGCCATCGTTGTTACTATATAAATTCTTCACTAACTCAAACTGTTTATCCAAATTCCCATGTACTTTTTCAAAAACTTCCGTTGTCGAGGAGTCCCACACTTGCCGATTCTGTTCTATACAGGAAAGCACTTCACCTTTGCATTCTTTAAAAGTCCGTTGGTATTCGGAAGGTAATTCAGATATCAGGGTTTCCATTAGCTCCGCAAGGCAACTATATTCTTTATATAAGCGTGCTTGAATCTGCTGGCCTTGGTGATCTATTTTAACCCACTCGTAACTACTAAATCCGATTACACCCTCAATTTGCCCACAGTACCTAATTTGTGAGTGATGCAAAAGGAAATCCTCAGCTAAGTTTTTGATTTTACCTAAATCCACTGCAATCTGTTCAACAACTGTATTCATTTGTACTCCCTCATTGCTTTCAGTTTTTCGTCCAATGTATTTCACCTGACGTCCTAGCCAGATGGCAAATGATAAGACTTATAGTCAGCTAACTCCTTACTAGAAAACATCATTGGTCTAAAATAGATATAATCACATAATTAATTGGTACTCTCCAGGATGAAACTCTTTCAAGAACACGTAATTCTTCTCGGACATTTTGTAGAGCTATTTCCTTCCTGAGATACGGGGACCATATCTGCCATAGGAGTACCAAAATCTTTCCATACGTCCCCATATTTCTGTCACACCCATGTGTCAACTTCATGTTTACTTCTTGTTCCACCTGTAGCTTTAAATGCTTCAATAATTGCCTCGGGTTGCGTCATTTTCATTCTCCTCTCTAGGGCTCGTATATCTTCAAGTTCATTCCATTATTCGCCATTCTTATATGCTAATTCTTGGTAAGTTTCTAAATTCCTCCATCTTGGTATGACAAATATTCTAAGAAAAAAGACGCTTATTCAAGCGTCTGATCTTGCACTAAATTAAGTTCTCGGCCTACATCCAATTGCCTTATTCCATTTGGGGATATTCATCATATGTCCGGCCTTCAAGTAATCTTCCATTCTTTTTTTTGTTTGTTCCACCCCATTGTTTAAAGAAAAATGGAACCCCAGTTTCTTTCGCATTATCCCTAAGGCTAATCACCCATTCTTCTTCCATAGGGCGACAATAGTGACCAGATTCTCCGCCAACTATAATCCAATCGATGCCATTGAGATCTAAACCACTCAAATCGGATAGTAAGGGTTCCGCAGATATAAATTTCACTTGAGCATTGGTACTCTTTAATTGCTCAGCCCTATACAAATAATCACTGCTTTCAATTGAAACGCCCATCCAAATATTATTAGTCCAGTTGATTCGATTTGATAAAGCCTGGAGGCGTTCAGGTCTTTTTGTTAACACTTGAAATGTATGCCAAGAGGCCTTATTCATAGTATCAAATATGCTAAGTATTATCTCATCCTTCAGGACTTCATGAAATAGATCAGACATTGAATTTACGAAGACCTTTCTTGGTGCTTTCCATTTTACAGGCGCTGTTATTAAGTCTTCATGAATCGTCACGTTGAATCCATTTGTATATCTGGGGTTATGCATTGCCTCAAGCCTTTTAGCAAAAGTGGCTGCATAACAGTTTTGGCATCCAGCCGAAACCTTAGTACAACCTGTTACCGGATTCCATGAACACTCGGTCCATTCGATTTTAGTTTTATTAGCCACTTTTTACACCAACATTTCTGTTTTGATTTTATAATTTCTGTCGTTGGTAATATTCTCTCTAATTTTTTTATTTGGTTCTACGATAATTTCGATTAAACCCTTTTTATCTAGGACTTTTAAGGCCCCTTTGACCTCTTCAAACGAATATGGGGTAACTTGATATACCAAACTCATATTGAATGCGTCAAGTTCTTGCAACAAAGAGGCGATTGTCCAAGTCTTATCTAGATAACTTCGGTTATTTCGGAAACGCCGTTTTATTAAATCAATAATTGCCTCATCGAGAAAATCCTCTCTATGGAAAAGTGAAATTTGTAATAGATCCTTACTGTCAAATCCTAATTGTATGTTATTCGTATTGCTGTGTTTTAACATGACCTTTTTCATTTCTATAATTGCCTTGTGGTTTTTTGTGATAAATACTATGTGGTGACTTATTTTTTCTTTATCATCAGCCTCAAAACTGAAAGGTAATACAAATAACTTGTAACCAGAGTAATCCGATTTACCCATCACATTACAAAGGTTCTTGGAAAACAATTCGACTATTTTTTGTGTCTTTTGCTTTTGATTCATTTGCCTATTATCTACCACTTTTTCAACTTCAGGTAACTGATCGCCGAATATTGGTTCAAAATAGCATAACCGTGATTCCTTAGGCATGTCCATCAAAAAACGGTTTGAGTTAAAAAACAGCACACAGTCCGAACCAATATTTTCCACCAGCGCCCAGGTCTGTTCAGCAGAAACATCCTTATACCCCCAAGGATCAATAAAAGAGAAAATGGGAACCTTTTTGTTCAAATGGACTTCTATATCAACTTTACCAGCTTTTTTATTAGTAATAACGGGATCATAATTAAGCTTAGATCGTACATCATGATCTGATACCAGACTTTTTAACTTCTCGATGTATTCACTATTTTCGTCGTTAAATACAATTCTTAACTTATTACGTATGTCATCAGATTTAAAGTTATTAACCATGTCTAATAGAGCTAAGGGAGTAGATGGTTCTCCATCATCAAACTTTCCTGGACCACAGAATAAATCAATATAAATGATTTCACGCGCATTTTGTCCAACAGAATTGTTGATTATTGAAAAGTACGCCTTGAAAAAATCCGTTACTATTAAAGTTTTTATCCTCGATTTGTCTTTCTGCTGTCCAAAGAAGTTATCTGTTGTTGACAATTCTAAGCCCCCTTATCATCTCTTCAGGTCCCTGTTAATCTTTCCCCCATGAAGCCGATTTTCCAGTTCCCGCCCTCGTAGTGATGTGGATTAATCCTACTTCTCTTATTTTCGACCTGTTAACAGCCTAAAGAATTCTAACTGAGTCATTTCACTCTCCTTGCTACTGCTCGTTGATCTATATGAACTTGCATGTCTTCATGGTATTCCATTATTCACCATTCTTATATGCTAATTCTCGGTAAGTTTCTATATTCCTCCAATTTGATAAGACAAATATTTACCAAGAAAAAAGACGCTTTATTCAAGCGTCTAATAAATTAAGCTCTCGTCCCACATCCACGATTTCTGGGTTATCCAGAAACTTTACAAATACATCGTTTCCGATGCTTTCAAGGCAGTCTCGAACCCTTCTTCAAGGGTTTTATTGAGTGATTTTCAGACGGCGTATGTTAGTATTGTATTGTACAATTACATTTCAGCTAGTTTCTTTCTAAAAGCCGGGTGTATATCGAACGTACTAGTACTTGGACTGACAAATTTCTCTTCTATACTTGTTAGATATTTAGTCCTTACGCCCAGTTTAAGAATGACCTTTCTAAGAAACCCTGCAAGAAATAAAAACTTAATAAGATCATCTTGTCCTAGGTGTTTGTTAGAAATTTTATTATAAATTTTCTGCTCATCACTTAAATTACTATAGTGTGTAACCAAATCCGCATATGACAATTGCCAATTCTGACATGCTCCTGAAAAGGATAATATACAATTTTCTAAGTTTTCATATGTCTTTGAATACTCACCGACTAGATCCCGTACTTTCCAGTTCGAATACTCCCTCTCCGCTATATGTACTGCATCCTGTAAAACTGGTAATTTCTCGCTCTGGCTTTTTTCTATAATATGTCTACAAAATTGTAAAAACTCCCTAGGCCTTGAAAACGTCCTTTCTGTTATATAGGTTGTAAGATATTTGCCCGGTACTTGTCCATAATTCAATCTCAAGGGATAAAAATAAGACCACTTGTTGTCAAATGCAAGTAATGAATCATTTAACTCTTCTTTAAAATATGTCGCTATCCTAGTAGCTAATAATTTTCTTAGGCTGAAGTTATTATCGTCTTTCCACTTTATTCTTAAAATTTCGTTTTCTGAATCAAATAAATCACTTCCTTTTGCTATTTCATCGTAGATGTCATCTCTTAAGAAAGTAATAATCTTTAAATTATTAAAATCTCGTTTAAGCTGTCTCATTGAAAGGATTAAACCTCTTAACCAGCTATTCATTTGATTGCTATTAATCCATGGTTCGTCAAGGTTATCAATAAGAACATAGAAATTGTTATTTTTAATTATTTCTAATAAGGCGGACTTTATTTCTTCAGCTTCTGGTGAGGTTATTTCCTTGAACCCTGTAAAATCTAGATCTATCTCGGGTTCGACAGTCCAAAACCGTTTTAGGCACATGAAAAAATTTCAAATCCTTCAACCATGCGGGTTAAAAGACTTATCCACAAGTGGATAAGTCAAAAGTGTGTAGGCACACGAATCTGTGGATAACTTCAAATAAATACTGACATTCTATTGATTAATGTAGGTGCGCAATGATATAATAGTACTATGTATATTCGTGTAAGTTCCCGCAAAAACAAAGATAATAAGGTCGTTAAATATGTTCAGTTGGCTCATAACGTTCGAAATCCGAAGACGGGTACACCGCAGGCAGAGGTGATTCATAGTTTCGGACGGATGGATGAACTGGATATGGATGCACTTAAGCGTCTGGCTCGGAGTATCCAGCGTTTTCTGGGCGAAGAGCCAACACTTTTCGATGGCAAAACGCCGGAGTTGAAGTTTTTATCCAGTCGGCCTATGGGTGGAGTTTGGTTCCTAGATGGACTTTGGAAGCGCATTGGGATCGATAAACTGCTGGAAAAGCGTCTCAAGAACCGTGAGTTTCGGACGGAGATGGAACGGGTTATCTTGGCGATGGTCACTAATAGAGCCTTGGCCCCCTCCAGTAAACTTGGGCTGGAAGAATGGATCTCTAAGAAAGTCATGATTCCAGGACTGAATGATCTCGATGTCCAGCACTGCTACAGAGCGATGGATTTCCTTTTAGAATCGGAAGAAGAGATTCAGCACGAAGTTTTCAATGCCGTCGCCGATCTTTTCAACTTAGAGGTTGATCTTCTATTCTTTGATACAACGTCCACGTATTTTGAGATGGATGAATGGGATGATGAAGACTTTAAGTTACAAGGGCATTCAAAAGACAGTCGGCCCGATCTCCCTCAAATAGTGATTGGTTTAGCAGTGACGCGAGACGGTATTCCTATACGATGTTGGTCTTGGCCTGGAAACACCTCCGATATGACGGTCATTCCAGAGGTTAAGCGAGACTTAACCGGTTGGAAGCTTGGTCGCGTAATTACTGTAGCAGATAGAGGTTTTTCATCCGAGGGAAACCTGCGCGTTCTCCAAGAGGCGGGCGGACACTATATTGTAGGGGAACGAATGACAGCTGGTAAACCCATCGTTGAAAAGGCACTAGCTCATCCTGGGCGATTCCGATCTGTGCGCGAGAATCTTGAAGTCAAGGAAGTCATTGTAGGCGACGGAGAAGCCCGCGTTCGTTATGTGCTTGTCCGCAATCCTGCAGAGGCTCGACGTGATGCTGCAAGACGTGAAAAGCATCTGGAGAAACTCAAAGCGGAACTTGCTAAGCTTAAAGAACTGAATGGAAGCGCCCATTCCAAAGCCCATTGCCGTCTTAACAGTCACATCACGTACAAGAAGTATCTCAAGATGGACTCTAAGGGTAATTTTAAGATCAATAACCAAGTCGTTAAAGAGATGGAACACTTGGATGGAAAATATCTAATCCGTTCGTCGGATGACACCCTTTCCGTAGAAGACATCGCTTTAGGCTACAAGCAACTGCTTGAAGTCGAACGAGCGTTTCGCACATTGAAAACAACGCTTGAACTACGGCCTGTCTATCATAGAAAAGAAGAAAGAATCCGGGCCCATGTTCTACTGTGTTGGTTATCCCTTCTCCTCGTTAGAATCGCAGAGGTTAACACCCTGCAAACATGGCCCCAATTACGTTCAGAACTGGAAAATATGCATCTAATCGAATACGAATCGACGGACGGAAAGGTCTACCAAAGGACGGAGATAAACGAAGCTCAAAAGAGAATTCTTTTTTTGCTTAAAATCCCGGAACCCGCTAAAATACTGGATATTTCCCTTTTTCAGAGGTCAAAAATGTAGACACACGGCAATTTATCCACAAGTGCCTCTAGCCCTTGTGTCACAAGGTTTTGAGGCACTTCTCGTGGCTACAGACTGTCGAACCCGAGTTTGAGCAACTTTCTCTTTATTTTTCGCGGAGCTACGAAAACAAAACTAAGTGGTTATGATGACGTCAAAAAGTGACTGAAATCATAACCACCTAACACATACTCAGATATCTCTTAAACCCTTAAAAACACAGTGTTTATCCGATGACTAAGCGCCACTAAAACTTCACAGGTAAGCTTCCTAACGCCCTTTTAGCCCTACTCCCACTCAGGAAATCTTAACTTTTACTAAACAATTTTGTTTAAGTTTTGTGCTTTTCCATTGTACCTGTTTTCCACATTATTCGACACTTGCCGATTTTTTGTTATCAAAATGTTATCAGAACCACTCTGCTATTTCAAGTTTTTCATACCTCTATTCGTACAGCATCAGCTTTTTCTTTGAATTTCTGAGTTTACGTATTTCCTCACGCTCAACTGTCTGAACGCTTTTATCCGGCACAGGCAAGTCTTCTGGTAGTGTGGCCCCCATTTCAATAATAGCTTTGCGTATTTTCTCAGCGACTTCATAGTGCGTGTAATTTGCATCGATGGCAGTTGTTATCTCATCTCGTTTCAGTTTCTCCTCAGTCTGAGAAATTCTGAACAGATTAGCAATCAATTCTGTACTTCCCATATAATCAAGGATTTTTTCATTTTTCTTCAAGCCTTTTTTTGTATGGATGTCTGAGACAGTCATGCCACCATACAAGCCCAAATATCCGGCGTTTTGAAAAATCGCAAATTCCTCATCAGTAATCACACCGGCATTATGCGCTGCTTCTGCAAGAAGCTGATTCCACTGTTTTATATTTCCACGGACAACTAATCGTTTATTATTTTCGCCAAGCTGATTAAACTTATCTTGGACTTCCTGGCGGCGTGTCTGTATAGCGAAATAAGTTTGGCCCAAAGCAATTATTTCTTTTCTCGGGTCGCCGTTTTGAACAATCAAATAACATGCATAGCGTATAAGTTCATAATCTTTGACTTTCCTTTGAGTTAACTGCCAATGTCGACCATTTTTTTGACCTCAACAAAATGGTCTAAAACGCTGAAACCACTGTTCTTACGGCAAGTATGGCCCGATCAATAACCTTCTAAAAATTGCGCCATTCCGTATAATCTAAGATATTTGCAAGCTCGCGAGCATACCAAAGTCGTTTCCGCTTTCCCGAATATGCTTAATGCTTTCAAATGATTTATATTCCTCAGTATTTAAGTTCGACATATTCGATCTTCCATATAAGGTATTTTGGAAATTAAGGATTTAATCTCTACGCGATGTGAAACAGTATCCGATTCTATCAGACCACTTTTTATTATCTCTAAATTCACTCACGTCTATCCTCTCTCGCTCACTTGGAGCGTTTTCTAAACAATTTTGTTAGATTATGTGGTTCCTGATATTCTGATTGTCCTAGTTATCCATATCTTTTGGGTTCTCTGATTTATTGTTAACAAAGTGTTGCCGGGGGAATAGCGTGTGTGTTGTCTTGTTATATCAATAAAAGCAAAGCTATTATTGACCATAAACTCATCCAAGTTGAGAACTTTTTACCGTTCTTTCCAGTCAGGCATCAACATAGTCAGAAATCCATAAAACTGCTACGAGTGAGTAGGTTGATAAATTAAAAATCATGCATGAATACATATTCAATACGATTCCTGGGAGCTTCCAACTGGCATTTATTCAGTATACTAAATTCAAGGTAGCTCTGACAATCCAAGTTCTTTCAAAAATTTATTATGGATAGTCTTTGCTTTATTTACTGTATCCTCAATTTTAGCCAGATTTTTGTGAACTTCGGTAATGTCAACAATTTCTGCCGCTGCTGCTGTGCTCACATATCTTGATATATTCAGATTGTATCCGCTCTTTTTAATTTCTTCCATGGAGACACGGCGTGAGTATTTTTTGTCATCTTCTTTGCGATATTGGTATGTCTCAACTATTTTATCGATATGTTCCGTCGAAAGAACATTTTGACGTTTCCCTCTGTCGAAATACTCGCTTGCATTAATGAACAGCACATCATCAAATTTCTTACACTTTTTGAGCACAAGAATACAAACTGGAATGCCAGTAGAGAAAAAGAGGTTGGCTGGCAGACCAATGATAGTATCGATGTTTCCATCTTTGAGCAATTTAGTGCGAATTTTCTCCTCGGCACCCCCACGGAATAAAACACCATGTGGCAATATGATCGCCATAGAGCCCTCATCGCTTAAAAAGTGGAAACCATGCAGCAAAAAGGCAAAGTCGGCTGCTGATTTTGGCGCGAGCCCATAGCTTTTAAAGCGAAAGTCTTCTGCCAGAGTGTCGTTAGGCTCCCAACGGTAGCTGAAAGGCGGATTGGCTACTACTGCATCACATTCCAACTTTTTTGCCGGGTTCATTTGGTTTAGAATATCCCAGTCGTTTAGCAGTGAATCTCCGTGGAATATTTGAAATTCTGAATCTTTAAGCCCATGAAGAAGCATATTCATACGAGCAAGGTTGTAAGTTGTTATGTTCTTTTCCTGTCCGTATATCTGACCGATACTGTTAGCGCCAAGCTGCTTTCTAACGTTGATAAGGAGCGAGCCGGAGCCACACGCAAAGTCAAGCACGTTTTTAAGCTGCTTCTTTTTGCCTGTGCTTGGGTCTTGGCTGTCAAGTGTGACTATACGAGAAAGAATGGTTGAAATCTGCTGGGGAGTATAGAACTCTCCCGCTTTTTTGCCTGAGCCCGCTGCAAACTGCCCTATTAAGTATTCATAGGCATCGCCTAAGATATCACTTTCGTTAGGGAATTCGGAAAGCCCCTCGGCAATTTCAGTTATAATTGAGCACAGCATTGTATTGCGCAATTCATAATTTTTCCCAAGTTTATCAGAGTCAAGATTAACCTCGGAAAATAAACCACGAAATGTACTATTAAAGGATTCATTTTCTATATACTTAAAACCTGCTTGCAAGGTTTTCAAAAGATGCTTGCTTTGTGTGCGGGCCAACTCATATATATTGCTCCAGAGGTAGTGTGGCTTAATTACAAAATGAACTTTACGGCGCATTTGTTTTTCAAACGTAGCCACTTGATCTAAATTATCGTTATACCAAACCACAAGCGGGGTTAACTTTGTACTATCTAACAATTCATGATGCTCGCCAATCAGCATCTTCTTTGCGTTTTCTTCTAATTGCTGTTTGCTGAAATAATTCGTTATCTGTTCTTTCAACGAGCTAATTGTCTCATATCTCTTGTCAGCAATAGAGATTCTTTTAATTTCCTCTTCACAGTGCAAATAATCACTGCCAAGTTCTTTTTTTGCTGCTTCCTCATAATTATCCGAAAGATAGCGCAAGAATAGGAAAGACAGCATATAATCACGGAAGTCATCGGCATTCATGGCTCCACGTAATTTGTCAGCAATGCCCCAAAGCGTTGCGCCTAATTGTTTTTGTTGTGTATCGTTCATTCTTGCTCCTCCTGAACTTGACCGTCTTCAAATAGTTTTTTATTAAAATTATAATCATCTAAAAAATTATTTAGTATGTTTTTAAAGTGTTCTTTGTTTTCTTCAACCATTTCTTTAGGGTCGAATAAAGAATAGTTACCATGGCTCAAAAGATTTACTAGTCTTGTATAGACAGGTTCATCCTCGTCCACTCCCTTTCTTATACAAGACGAGAAGTGTGCAAAACCATGAAAAGATGCTGTCTTTTCTAATATATTTCTAAGAATATTAAAGTGATATGTATATAGTTCATCTGAATCAGACGCTTTTTTCAACTCCTTTAATAATGCAACATGATGAAAGAAAGGTGTTTTTGTGGTGTCTTTAAGTATATAGGTACCACTCTTGGCGTTTTTCTGTAAAAATAATTGTTCTGCTTTATTAATTTCATTACATAAAACATTAAAAAACAATGTATGATGTGATGAAACAATTACTTTAATATCATTACCACTCATTAATTGTGCCAAATGACTTGCAACGGCAATAACATTATTATCATCCAAAGAAGAAATTGGGTCATCGACATAGATATACTTTACCCAATTATACGATTCCGCTTTATCTACAACCAACTGAACAATAGCAAGAAAGAAGCACCAAATAAAGATGTTCTCTTCGCCACGAGATATCTTTATGTTATCAATCCTCTGAGTAGTTCCAGAAATTAATACATCTCTGAAAAAAATGATTCCTGATTCCTCATACTTAATATCAAAATCAAAATCGGCGTATCTATGCAAGAAAGGTCGAATTCTGCTTTCCATTTCTAAGTCTTCAAGCCCCGAAAAGAACCTGGAGTTACTATTTAACTTTAATACGCGTTCAGTATCATTATCTAAATCATTATCCCAATTAAAAAGATCTTCAGTAAATGCATTATAGTATAATGTATCAGCTGTTTTTTCTCCGGTATCATCAATTAATTGTTGACCCAATGATTTAAACTCTACGGAAAGCCTCGTCTTACCTGTACCGTTATATGCAAATAGTACAATGTACTTTTTTTCATCTAACAGAATCCTGAAATATTTGGCAATATCTTTAATTGCATCAAATTGATTATATCCTATCCTTTTAAGTACAAAGTCCAATTTTGCAAGCAAGGCATCAGATAAATTTTCTCTTAAAGTATATTCTTCCGAATTTCTGGGGCACTTATAATTATCGCTAAACAATTTTTTGTGGTGGCTGAATTTGTCATTGTTCAATTTCTTAAGAATCATCGTCTTAAAGGTTACTTTTTCTATTTTAGAAGGAATATTATAACTCATTCTCCCACCTCCTTAATAGAGGGAAATAGCCCTTGCATTAAGCCTTTTTTATGAATGCTTAAAATTTCAACTTTTTGTGCTTGCGCTTTTATGATGTCATCTAAACCGAATAGGCACTCGGCAATTTTTTTCTGTTCTTCAATGCTTGGTAACATAATTGGCATTTCTGTAATCATTGACATTCTTACCGAATCAACTGAATTTTTCGCACTTAATTGCATTACTCTTTTGCTAAAATGCTCCAAAATATATTGAAAAACAAACCTACCTGAAACTGTTTTATCAAAATCATATATACAATAAACTCTTTGGTGAAAGTCAAATTTACCAAAGATATAATGGTAATTTTTTCCCACACCTACGCCGTCACCAGAAGTCAATATTGCTTCGCAGTCAAACGAATATGAGTTGATCCTCTCAACCGTTTGAGATCTCACAAAAAAAGGGTATTTACCGTCATGAATTTTGTTTCGTGTATCTTTATTACCAGTAGTAACCTTTGCAAAATCCTTTAAAACAGAGGTGTCCCACCCCCCGCTATCCCTAAACTCTGGAAATCTCCATTCGGGAACAGTTTCGCCCTCGGCGGGGAACAGCTTCTGCATTAAGCCTTTTTTGTAAGCCTTGAGAGCCTCAAGCTTTTCATTTTCTGCGGTAATAAGGTCATCAAGGGAGGACAGGCAATCGGCAATTTTTTGTTGTTCGTCATTGTCTGGTTTAGGTAATAGTATTGATGAAAATTGACTATAGCTCACCATCTTACCATCTCTTATGCCTTCTAAGTCTTTGTTTAGGTCTTGAATATACTTATTTGTTTTAAAATAATACTTATAGTATTCTTCCACTATTGGAGCTTTTTTGCGTAAAATAATATAAGCCGGACTGCAAATGCCATGATATAAAGAATATTCTATACCGCCTTGAAAAGACCTTAAGCTAATGATAAAGTCCCCTATTTCAACAACCTTGTAACTTTCAAGACTCTTATCCGTTACCGACACATTGTAATTAATCTGATCTCTTGGAATTGCCCCATATTCCTGTGTTATAGCGAGAACAGGAAGATCAGAGTTATGATTTTTATTACTGATTGATTCAAATATTACATTTCCTTTTTCAAGGTTAATTGCGCCGTTGTTTTTAAATTCTGGAAATCTTAGTTTCGGTACCAAAGCCATTTTATCCTTCTTATTCATACGCATTCAACCCCACAATCGTACGTCCACTTGCAAGCTTTTTCAGTAACGGAATTAAATCATCCATCAGCTCAAGTTCTTTCTTAGTCCGGTCTCTCCAGCCAAGCTCCAGCGGCTCAAATAAGTCACTGAGCTTTTCACCGTCAAAAATCATGCGCTCCATAATTTTATCTACAAAGGCTTGTAGTGATACAGGCTCTATGCCGTGTTTGTTTGCAATTGATTCCATTTCTTTGGCTGCTTTTTCCGCCTTGAATTTTTGGTATCCGGCTTTTATTTCCTTTTCGTCCAACCCTTTTCCGGCTTCCAGCGTACTGATATAAGCAATAATATCTTCACGCTCTTCCAGCATATTTGAATTTGAACAAAGCAAACTAATGAGCTGCTCACGGCTCATTTTTTCTTTTTTAGGTATATCCGGTTGCGTGTACCGCGAAATCAGCGACATGATATAGTCATAATCGATTATGGCAGAGGAAAACAGAACAAACTCAAAATCGAGCTGTTCAATCACCGGGTCTTTATCCTTAATATCCTTGCCCTGCCGCGCTTTTAACATTTGAGCTGTTTCAATGTAGACACCACGGAACGCACGCAGAGTATCTTCCGGCAATAATTCCTCGATTTTTACCGCTTGTTCTTCTTTTATATCTGTATATTGGTCAAGCTGTGTTTTAAGGCGCTGCACTTCCTTAAATTTATTGATAAATTCACCTCGTGCGGTATCACCCTTAAGGTTGCTTACTTGCTCTGGCTTGCATTCTAGCCCCTGTGATTTCATAAAATTTTCAAGCGCGGCAACCGCCTTATCCAGCTTCTCAACCACAACAGGAGCTGGATCAACAAGCCAAATTTCTTTTGCTCTGCTACTGTTTCCTTTTCCGGAGAACAGTGCAATCGCTTCATCTACATCCTTTTCTTGCCCTCTAAAGTCAAGAATGTTTCCATAAGGCTTTGTGTCGTTTAGAACACGGTTCGTTCTTGAAAAAGCCTGGATTAAGCCATGTTGCTTTACGTTTTTATCAACATACAAGGTATTTAGATACTTGGAATCAAATCCTGTCAATAGCATATCCACAACAATGGTTACATCAATTTTGTTTTTATGAGGAAAATCGGAATTCGGGTACTTTTGGTCTTTGATGCGTTTTTGCACATCTTGATAGTATAAATCGAATTCGCTTATGCTGTGATTTGTGCCGTACTGCAAGTTATAGTCATCAATGATGCTTTTAAGTGCAGCCTTTTTCTTATCGGGCTCTTGTTCATTATCGGCCTTTTCTTGCTGTAGGTCTTCTTGAAGTTGCTTAACATCTTTGTTTCCTTCAGACGGCGGAGAGAAAACACATGCAATATTTAGCGGTTTGAAGCTTTCCCCCTCATTGTTTTTGCGTTCCTCTTGTAACGACTTGAAGAGCTCAGAGTATGCTATTGCATCGTTGATAGAAGCAGTGGCAAAAATTGCATTGTATCGCCTACCATTGGTAGCGGCATCGTGTTTTGATAGTATTGCTTCGGCTATCGCTTTTTTACTTTCAGTGTCAGAAGCTTTTGCTGCTTTTTTGACATCCTCCGGCTTAAAATAATCGATGTGAAAACGAAGCACATTCCCATCATCAATAGCATTCGTTATGGTATAGGGATGCAGCTCTTTTTCAAAAACATCTTTTGTTGTGATATAAGAACCAATCGTGCCATCGTTTTTTTTATAGGTTGCATTTTCTTCAAATATTGGTGTTCCTGTAAAGCCAAAAAGCTGTGCTTTTGGGAAAAAGTTTTTAATTGCTTCATGGTTGTCGCCAAACTGTGAGCGATGGCATTCGTCAAAAATTATGGCGATACGTTTGTTGCTGAGCTTTGCCAAGCGGTCTTTGTAGGTAGGTTCGCCCCTTTTCTTCTTCTCTTGGTTGCGCTTGCTATCTTCATCAAGAGCGAGCCCAAGCTTTTGAATTGTGGTAACAATAACTTTGTCACGATAATCATCCGAAGTAAGCCGTTTAACTAAACTTTCTGTGTTGGTATTCTCTTCAACGCAGCCTTCTTGGAACTTGTTGAATTCTTCCCTGGTTTGTTTGTCGAGGTCTTTTCGGTCAACGACAAAAAGGCATTTTTCAATGTTTGGATTGTCTTTTAAAAGCGTTGATGTCTTAAAAGATGTAAGAGTTTTTCCGCTTCCGGTGGTATGCCAAATATAGCCGTTTCCACGGTTTTGCTCAATACAATTCATGATGGCCTTAACCGCATATATCTGATATGGACGCATAATTATCAATTTCTGCTCACTTACCACAAGTACCATGTAGCGGCTTATTAGTTGCCCGAGAGTGCATTTTGGCAAAAACTTATCAGAAAAATCATGAAGATGGGTAATTTTGTTGTTATCCTCGTCTGCCATCTGATAAATTGGCAAAAAACGCTCGTCTGCATTAAAACAAAAGTGCTCCTTGTGATTATTTGCAAAATAATATGTTTTACTCTCATTGCTCACAATAAAAAGCTGCATAAAGCAAAGCAACGAGTTTGTATAACCATTGCCCGGGTCATTTTTATATTCTACGATTTGCTCCATTGCTTTTTTAGGTGTGATTTGCAGTGACTTCAGCTCAACCTGAACAACAGGAACACCATTGATGAGGATAATAATATCATAACGATGATTGCTGTTATCTGTGTTTATGCGTAGTTGGTTTATCACTTCAAATTCATTTTTACACCAGTCTTTGATATTAACGAGTGAATACTGCAGTGGCGTATCATCATCGCGTTTAAATGTATTTATTTCTCGTAATGTTTTCGCCGCTGTAAACACATCAGATGAAATAATTCCATCTCTTAGGCGTGCAAATTCAGAGTCGCTTAAATTCACTTTGTTTAGTCTTTGAAAATGCGCTCTAAAATTAGCTTCCAGCGAAGTTTTATCTATAATATCTTCACGGTATGTGTATTTTAAATCTTTAAGCTTATCAATAAAAGAAGCTTCTATTTGCTTTTCAGCTTTCATTATTAATCTCCTCTCAATTTAGTTTTCGTACCAAAAACCGCTGTGTTTTTCATGAGCACACCTCACCAAAAAAAGATACCATTTATCGTTTTGTTTCTTTCGCCATTATTGTTCGCCCATCTATCGGCTTTTCGGCATTTTGGGGAATAGCCCAAACACGACCGAGGCGATAAGCTCCGGGGATACGACCTTTATCACAGAGCACTTCAACTCTGCGCTGGGTAAGACCCCATTCTATTGCTTTATCTTTCGGTGTAACATAATCCATAGCAAAAACTCCTGTTAAAGTATGTCAGCATTATTATACATCTCTCAAGCGAATAATAAAAGGTCTATTGTCCCAAATAATGGATAATATCAAACGTGCAAAAAAACGTGTATCCATTGAAACTACACAGTCTTTTGCATTTGAGCTTAAGAGGGGACTTGAACCCATGACCTGCTGATTACATGCGAGAGACCTCATACCTTAATCGCTATCCTACGACAGGAGATCTTTTTCATGTCCGATTCCGAAGGGGCAACGCATTTCTGCAAACCCTCCATTTTTTAACTGATTATTTCATTCCTGATTACTTCTTCAACTGCATTTTGAATATTGTTCATTCTCCCGACCCATTCCATCTGATTTTTGGCTTTTAACTGCTCGGTTACTCCTTGTTGCAGGGAATATTCTCCGGCCAGCCTGTCATACATCTCCAGGGCTTTAATGTCAACCTCGTGTAGGTAAGCATTTAGCCGTCCAGAAAAAAGGAATTCAGTATAAATCATTGGCTGACTCTCTTTTAGATATTGCAGCAAATGTTCTCTACCGAATATCCCGATTTCGCATTCCTGTTTTTGTGAAACCAAACTAGAAATATGGTAATCGCCGTTTTGGGTATTGCTAATGCTTGTTTTCTTATCTGTGAAATGATTTTTTATAAATAAAATTTCCCCTTATCGTTCATAATCTTGTTTTCCAGAAATTTTCCATGTTGCCGTTCCTTCGCTTCCCCTTCCAAAAACTTCACTTTTCTTTTCACGCTTTTCCTTATCCGCTATTTCCTTTACCTTTACTTCACTAATTATCTCATCTGTCCTGTCACCTCCCAAAAACCGGCGTAGCCGGTTGTAGTCTTTCTCAATTCCTTTAAGGCGTTCACCTTTAACTTCGCTTATTTCAAGTCGTTCATATAGGCTTCGGATTTGACTATTTGCCCTATCAAGTTCCGTAATTAGCGCTTTTGTCTTTTCAAAGAACTGTGATAAGATACTGCGAATTACTTCTTTAAGCTTTTGCACCAATGATTCTGCTACTTTCTCTCTATAACTTTTTGCTGTCATCAACGGCTTTGTCTCCGACAACAAATACTCCGATCATTATCGTAATGGCGGCATTTTGGGCGATAAACCTTTCTTTGCTTTCCACAGTCTCCAGCTGATCTTGGACATCTACCAGCCGAGAAAGGAAACCGTCAAGTTCATTTTTAACACTCATTTCCTTGTCAACAAGGTTGTTGATCTCTTCTTGCTTGCCGGAAATTGTTTCCTCAAGCACAGCGACTTCTTTGGCGTGCTGGACTTTTTTGTAGTCGATGACACTCAGGTGCTCTTCGTGGGTGCCAAGCTGTTCCCACTCAATGCCGTGGCGCTCCATCACCTGCGAAAGCTGCACTTTCTCTGATTGACCCATTGGTTCCACTCTGTGTCACCCCTGGTACCACCCGTGAAGCCTTGATTAGCCAGCGCTTGGTTTAGGGAAACACGGGTGTCCAGCCCGCGCTTGCTGCCGGTGGTAAATGGTATAAAATCCACATGCAGATGCGGCGTCGCCTCATCCATATGCAGATGAGCAGAAAATACTTTTAAATAGGGATTGCGCCCTTGAAAGCTACTCATGAACTCGCCGATCCTTTGCCGCGATCTGACCATCCGCAGATTTTGAAGCCATATTTTCCATGTTGCCCACCTGAAAAATGATCTCATAAAATAATATTTTTACAGTTTGGCAGTTCAGATTTTTTCATAATAATCGTTAATGCAGCGGTCGGCTCTGGTCTGCTTCGCATTGTATCGCTGAAGTGCATCATCAAAAAGCTCATGGTACACACCTTTGATGGGGATATTGCAATAAGATATATTGAACTGTGACCTATCGCTGTCTATATTTGATGCTATATAATGTCGGCTGTTATGATTGACCGAGCCTTTGCCGAGCATGACGCTGATTGTTCGTTTCATATACTCTCTTTTTCTTTTTCGGTTGGTATCCGGGGAAGTCGGAGTTTTGTTACTTTTTTCAAAAGTAATGCAAAAGCATTTTTGACACTGCGTATCAAAAATGCATTGCGCCATATCGGAAATATCGCGGCTTTTGCCGCCTATTGCCTTGCGGCGCGTGACGGTGTGACGATATTTCTGATAGTAGACCCATACTGCCAATATTAGTCACACCGTCACATATCGTCACGCCTCAGTCCGCTCAAATGTAAGGTTGACCGTCCTTCCAGCGTGACTTCGATTACTTTCGTAACAAATATTGTAATCGTTCCAGTATATATCAGATTTCCTTTATGATTATGCTCCGAAAATGCTTACAAACAGCGAACGCACACTGAAATCTTATAAGGACGCTTTAACTCTTTATGTTCTGTTCCTTGAGTCAGAATGCACTACGCCTTCTGGTTTTACAAAGACGTGTTTTGAACGACTGTATATTGAAAAATGGATCTGCTGGCTTAAAGAAAACCGCAGATGCTGTCCGGACACATGCAATGTGCGGCTTGCATCATTCCGTGTCTTTCTTGAGTATGTCTCAAATGGGGAGCTCCCCATTTGAGACATGCAAAAGCTTCCCACTGGATTGAAGACGGGCTTAATGTCTTGCAGGTCAGTTTTCTTCTTGGACATGCTCATCTGGAGACGACCATGGTTTATTTAGACATAACGACGGAGGACAAAGCTAAAGCACTGGCAACTCTTGAAAATGAGACAGATAAAAAAATCACCAAGAAACGGAAGAGGCTGGATGGATCACTTAGGGGATTTTGCGGCTTGATAAACATAATTCCAGCGATAAATAAAATCCAAACTTTTTATCGTTGAACATAGCTTCTTTCCTTTGTTATTGCTTAAAAGTTTGGATTTTATTTTAGTTTTGATTTCGGAATATATGTGGTGTGACTGCTAGGTCGCGGAATCCGTCCTTTTTAATGCTGTCCGGTTTGGAAAGAATAATTCGCATCTCATCGCCAGTTAGATAGGATAACCAGGGATTTTTCACATTTCTTATTTGGGATAGCCAATATTTTCTGGGTTTCATAAAGGTTTTCAGGGAACTCTTTCTGGCTAAACCGACAGAAGGAGCTTCATCTGGAGGAATCACTATGGCCGTAGGAGATAGAATTAAGAGAATCCGCAATTTGCGCGGCCTAACTCAAAAAGAGTTAGGACTTGCCATCGGCTTCGACGATAAGACTGCGACGTGCGTATTGCGCAATATGAATCCGGCACACGAACACCCAAAGAGGAAATGCTGAAAAAAATTGCTGAAGTGCTGGATGTCAATTACCGTTCCATCTATGAACCTTCCCTTTATGCTGCGGAAGATGTGATATATACACTATTTGAGTTGGACGAACACTATCCTATATACCTCCATGATATTGAAGACAGCACTGCACCTCTATCTCCTGAAAAGCACATTGCTGTTGATTTTAACTCTCACCTCCTTGATGATTTTTTTATAGAATGGCAGCAACGCAAAAAAGACCTTGCCGATGGGGTAATCAGCAAGGCCGAATATATGGAATGGAAACTAAACTGGCCGCAAACATGCAACGATGGCAACCTGAGAGAGCCAGCGAAAAAGTGGCGCAAATCCTAAGCCACTGGATACCTAAAGCACATGAAAAGCTAAACTGTTATCAATCTGTTATCACTGAGCATAAAAACGCCCCGAGAACCTTGATTTACTGAGGTTCTCGGGGCTGTGTTTATTACTCCCACTCAATCGTCCCAGGGGGCTTTGAGGTAATATCATAAACAACCCTGTTAACGCCCTGCACCTCGTTCACAATCCTCGAGGAGATGTTATGCAGGACTTCATACGGAAGCCTTGCCCAATCTGCCGTCATGGCATCTTCACTGGTGACTGCCCTCAGAATAATGGGGTACTCGTATGTGCGACCATCTCCCATTACGCCGACGCTTTTGATGGAAGGAAGTACCGCAAAGCTTTGCCATAAGTCTCGATAGAGGCCTGAGCTCCGGATTTCCTCCAAAATAATGGCATCCGCTTCCCGCAAAATATCTAGTTTTTCACGGGTTACTTCTCCGAGTATTCGAATTGCCAGACCCGGTCCTGGGAACGGTTGACGCCAGACAATCTCTTCACTCATTCCAAGTTCGATGCCTAGTTCACGCACTTCATCTTTAAAAAGCATCCGCAACGGCTCGATCAGCTCAAACTTCATGTCCTCCGGTAAACCACCGACGTTGTGATGACTCTTGATCGTTTCCGCTGTTTCCGTCCCGCTCTCGACAATATCAGGATAGAGAGTTCCCTGGACTAAAAAATCAACCTTACCGAGCTTTAAGGCCTCTACTTCAAAAACTCGGATAAACTCATTCCCTATCGCTTTACGTTTCGTTTCGGGATCGGATACCCCGGCGAGTTTTTCCATGAACCGTTCATGGACATCGACAAAGACCAGATTAAGTTGGAATTGCTCCATGAAAATCTTTTTAACCTGTTCTGCCTCATTCTTACGCATGAATCCATGATCCACAAAGACACAGGTCAATTGATCTCCTACTGCCTTGTGCACTAACGCCGCTGCTACTGAGGAATCTACCCCACCGCTTAATGCGCATAGGATATGCCCATTACCGACCTTAGCTCGGATTTCAGCGACTTGTAACTCGATAAATGACTCCATGGTCCAGTCCCCACTGCATTTACAAACTTCGAACAGAAACTTTTCTAACATCGCTTGACCATCTGGAGTATGTTTTACTTCCGGGTGGAATTGAACGCCATAAAAATGTCGCTCTACGTTCATCATTGCCGCAACCGGAGTATGCCCTGTATGAGCAGCGACTACAAAGCCCTCTGGCAATGAAATAACAGAATCACCATGACTCATCCAACACGGACGGTCTCCACCTAAGCCTTCCCATAAATCCGTCGGTGCATCAACCGTGAGTACTGCTTTGCCATATTCACTAGCTACTGGATGTTCTACTTTACCCCCTAGTTGTACAGCCATAAGCTGCATCCCATAGCATATCCCCAAAATAGGAATCTCTAAGTTATAAATTTCGGGATCAACTTCGGGCGCATTCTGTTGATTGACACTTGCCGGTCCACCGGATAGGATAATCCCTTTTGGTTGACGAGCCCGGATTTCCTCAATTGAAGTTTTATGGGAAATCATCTCAGAATACACATGAGCTTCACGTACACGGCGGGCAATAAGTTGATTATATTGTCCTCCAAAATCCAAAACTAAGACAACTTCCTGAGCCACTATCATTCACACCATTCTTATTATTTATATAATTTCGTAGGCCTCTTGCTTTAAAACTCCGACATAGGGCAAATTACGATACTCTTCGTTAAAGTCTAAGCCATATCCCACGACAAATTCATCGGGGATCGAAAATCCATTGTAATCAGGAACAACATTGACTTTACGACGTTCGGATTTGTCAAGGAGAGTAACGACTTTTACACTAAGCGGATTCCGAGCTCTTAAGTTTTCGGTCAAATACTTTAAGGTTAGGCCCGTATCCACGATATCTTCGGTGACTAGAATATGAACGTCTTCAACACTACGCTCTAAATCCTTGAGGATCCGCACAACACCCGATGACTGAGTAGACGCTCCATAACTCGATAACGCCATAAAATCATAGGCTAAAGGCAATTTGATCTCACGAATGAGATCTACCATAAAGGGAACAGCGCCTTTCAGAATTCCGAGGACTAAAATATTCTTACCTTCATAATCCCTAGTAATTTCAGCTCCAAGTTCGGCCACGCGCTTGGCCAATTCCTCTCGAGAAAACAAAACTTTTGCAATATATTCTTCCATCCAAGGACACCTCCATTATACTATGCCAAAACTATACCAGAGGCTAGTCCATTGTGCAAACGCTTTTCTCTATCATTGTGTTTTCAGCACTAATTTTGTATATTCTTATACTATTATTGCGTTTAGAGACATTTTTAATAGACAAAATGAATTAAAGAGGCAAGAATATCCCCCACAAATAGGGTCTATTCCTGCCTCTCAGTGTCTACAACTCTTTAGATATCCGGAACATGAATATCGATCTTCTTACCAATATCTTTAAACTCAAGTGTCATCGTCATGGGGTCGGACTTAGCTTTATTCTTAGCTTCGATAGTTGCTTTTACAAGCATTTTATCAGATTTGCGTATATAAAGCGTGTATTGGAACTCGGTCCAAAATACCTCCATCATTTGATTCTGTACACTAGGTCTTAATTGAAATACCCAAGTCTTACTTCCGTTAACCTTGTCTTGACCTTTAAGCATCACCTCACCGAGTTCTTTCAATTGAAGCGAAGATAGGGGGTTGAGCTCCGCCAGAAAGACTTCCTGAGCTGCTGGAGCATTAGCAAACCGTATCCACTTCTTGCTGAAAGGATCTTTGCTGTAGGTAGAATCTCCAATTTTGATCATTTCCACTTCGCTACCGACCAGCTGTCCTAAGATTCGAGTATTCCCACCATCCTTTTCTCCTAGAATCTGAGTGAGTACGCGATCTTTTCCCTCCACCCATTGATGTTGGGTTAGACTGTAGCGAAAAGAGGTCGCTGTGTTCAATCGTTCTAAGCCGTGTGTGACTAAATAAGTGGGGTCTGGCTGCCAATAATAGCGTCCTAGAAATCCCCCCATCAACACGATGCCGATACCGATGAGTAACCATAATCCTCTTTTCTTCATATCATGCCTCCCTGGCGGAGTTCTTACCCTACAATATGTGTTTTAGGCTTGCTCTATTCCACTTAGGTAAGAGCGTAAATATATTTTCAAAACACGTTAACTCATTCGATTTTTTCACCACGATTATGCTTTTCTAAGCAAGGTTAGTTTATCCTTGTATAATTAAAATTCAACCTTTTTCCATTAATATTTCATTCCAGTTACTGTCATCCAGCAGGTGTTTCTTGAGCTGGAGCTGGCTATTTTGATATCTACTTAAACTGGAAATAACTACTTGAATTGAGAAGAAAGATGTATACTAAAACTAACTAATGAAGACCCTGGCAGATACCGGGGTCACTTGGAAGCATGTTCAGTTAGAAACGTTTAGATATAGTCACTGCCATTTTCTAACGACGCTCAAAATAACACAGCTAAAGAAAGAAGTGGTTATTCTCTTGTCGAGAAAACATGCGCACAAACTTCCCTTTGACTATGCCTGGGTGATACTTGCCATACTATTCCTTGGTCTGTTAGTCACTTTTGGAGCACGCGCCTCATTTGGAGCTTATATCACGTCTTGGGAGCAAAACTTTTCTGTTGATAGGACAGTGGTTACTTCGATATCAATGCTGAGTTTTATCGTATATGCTTTTGCCCAGCCATTGGCAGGAAAACTTAACGACCATTTCGGCGGGCGTATTGTAACCACAATCTGCTTGTTGCTCATTGGAGGGAGTTTACTCCTGTCCTCCCAAGCAACCCACATCTGGCATACCCATCGTTCAGTAAACTACAAAATCGTCTTGTGGAGTAACTCCCAAATCTGCCATCATCTTTATGATTACTTCAGGGGATTTTGGAGTTCCATTTTCATTGAGCAAGGATGACCAAACTAAGTGCTTTGCTCCCTGAATATGCCCTCCTCTGGCCTCACCTGAATCTTGGCTTCCCTTATATTCCTTTTCCGTCCTAACATCTATGATGACTGTTTTACCAAGGTTGGCATAGATATAAGCTTTGTCCGCTGAGTAGCTTTTATCAAACTCTTTAAGCGTAAGCCCCGTAACCGAAAAAGGCTTTGGAGGTGCCTCTTTGGTCATTTCAAAGCCCAGTTCCTTCCAATAAGGATTCCCTCCGTATAAAAGCTTAACATTGTCAAGCCCAGCCATCCTAAGTTGCCAGACACTTCTTCCATCAGAACCCGGTCCAGGCAGCAAATTTGACGTGAATACCACAAGCGTACTGTTCGTCACTCCGTAAGACTCAAGCTTTTTAGTAAGCTCCTCTTTGTCCAGAGTTGTTCCCCATAAAGGATCTCCTGGTTTACCCACTATTTTTGAAAGTCCATGCCAACCAATTCCGATGGCTCCTGGAATGTGTCCTTTTTCATAAACATCTGGTTTGTTTGTATCCACTAAGATGGCTGATTTATCTCCCAGCTTCTTTTGAAGCTCCTGAGGCGTTATAAATACATCGCCATTTTTATAAACTGAAAGATCAGCTGCTACTTTAGTTTGGCCTGAGTCAGAATTCGCAGGTTTCTGCTGCCCACATGCGCTTAATAATAGCATTAAGCCTAATAAAAGCACCCCACTGCCAAGGAACTTTTTAAACACTTTTTTCCACCTCCTTTTTTCTATCATTCCAAACTTGCTTGATTAACACCATAAAGGCAGTAACTGCAAACAGCATTAACAACCCAAAGACCAACGTCTTGGTTGTACCCGTTAACATACCTCCGATATAAGAGTAAACAATAGTTGCTGGCAGTTGTCCAATTCCTGTGGCAATAAAGAACGGCCAAAATCTCATCGACGTTAACCCAGCTGCATAACTCACTATGTCAAACGAAACAAAAGGAAGTAATCGAGCAATTACGATGGCGAATTTCCCATACTGTTGGAAAAAATGATCGGCCTTCTCTAAGGCTGTTCGAGAGGTCAGTTTCTCAACCACGACTCGTCCTAAATACCTAGCAATATAAAAACACAATGCAGCCCCTACCATAGCACTAGACCACGAAAGAATCGCGCCGTATACCCAACCAAACAAACTAGCGTTGGCAAAGGTGATGATAAAGGCGGGCAGGGGCGCTATTACAGACTGGAAAATCATCAACAGAAAGGAGACTATTGGGGCCCAAATGCCAAACCCTAAAATATAGCCCCTCACTAAATCGACATCCATATTACTAAGAATAAAAAAAACTTGATTAATATTTATTTTTATCACGGGAATAAAGTAGTATAGCCCTAGCACCACTAACAATACTAAGAGTTTTCCTTTATATCCACTTAGAAAGCTTTTTACCACATTAACCCTTCCCATCATCGATCCACTCTAAAGAACCAAACTTCTATAAGTCGTGTTCCATCTTCTACTTCGTTAATAGCTCGGCATAGGGCCATCCAGCTTGGCCTTTTTTCAGAATCAAGAGCCTGGATTCCGCAATGCCTTGATCGGCTAAGTATTGAATTGCACTTTTGGCTCCACCGCCCCCTTTAGGGCAAACGACCACGATCGGATCCTGCGAAGCCTTCAGTTCTGGTAAAACCTTAGCAAGTTTAGCTTTTTCCTCATCGGTTTTAACGGGATACGCATAAGTTGGGATTACCCCTTGAATGTGATGGGCATTATACTCTGCTTCCACTTGAATATCCACAATTTGCAGAGGAGTTTTCTTCTCGATGGCTTGCTTGAGCTGGTCGGCAGTATAATATTTAAAGTCTTTGATCTCCTTACTAGGTGAATCCGGCGTGCTATTCGACGCAGTATTAGTTGCGGGTGTCGTTGGAGTGGGTTGCCCGGTGGTGCTGCTGGAACCACAACCAGACAGTACCAAAGTTAATGTTACAGTCAAAGCCAAAGCTAAACGTTTCCCAAAAATCATCTTCTTTTCCATTAATAGTTCCCCCTCATATTTTATGAACCATGCTCTTTAAATTTGCCATTCGGGACTTTTATATCCTTCTCAGCACTGCCGGGGAAGGTCCATCGGCAACCTTCCAATGAGCTTCACTCAAGACTGTTTGGCAGCCCTCCACAGAATAACCCCGGCTGGTTTGTTCTCGGACATCCCGTGGGTTTGAGCCTTCTTCTGCCCACAAAATACTTGCCCCTGCCAGAACCCCCATGCCGTTTGGTTCATGGGTACAGTTTAATGGTACCGTGTAGCCCACGCCTAGGCGGACAACCGCTAGGATCAGTGCCATAGTTGCTTCTGACACGATTCCCTCTTGGGCAAGCACAGTACCGGGAATAGGAATACGCCGAGCGGCACCACTAAAGACGGGCGCCATTTCTCGGGTGAGAAGGGTCATTTCTGTTAACTCCTCCACACTGTGTTCCGGACCGACCGGTTCCACACAGGTCGCAATCACCAAGCCCACGTCTTTAGCCGCTTGGATTGTCCGCAAACGAGTTTCCGGCTTAATTAGTGTGACCTTTCCTTCCCTCAAACGGACTGCATGATAGATTCCCTGAAAGCCAGCTTGGCGCAATGCTTCCGCTCCCTCATGCCCGAAATCCCCGGTATTAGCAAGCAAGACGGCTTCTGGCCCTAGAGCAGCCCGAACCTCGCACCCCATCTTCAGAAACTCGACAAAATCAAAATTGGCCGTCATCATCAAGTAAATCGCGTTTGCGCCTGCCCGTTGAAAGTGATCACACCGTTCAATAATTTCCTCCATCCCTAGTACCGTAGCTGTCTTGAAAATCCCATGACAGGCTGCAAAGGAGCAAAAAACACAATTACGAGGACAGGGCCCAGCATTAATGCCCACCTGAGCATGCACCTCAGCCAACCCCTGAGCTGCTTGCTCACTCACAGATCGAGCGGCATGAAGAATCATGAAGTACTCTTCCGAGAGCACCGGAACTCGAAACAATGCTTCTATTTCTGACTTACGAAGTTCACCACCCGCTACTGCTTTACTTAGGTACTCTTTAATCCGCAAATTCAAGACATCATCTCACTTTCTACTGTTTTCAATCCGTCACCTATCGGACACTGCAATAAATAACTAGCATAACGCCAAGCCAGAGTTGACTTTCCTCTACTGCCCTCGGTCCGGCCTTTCCATGCTATGAGATCCTGCCAACGGTCAATATCTTGCAGTTCTGGCAATAACGCTATTCGCAACTGATGTTGCCGGGCGGCTTGCAAGGTTTGCTCCAGCACCTGTCCACTGCCCCATTCAATATGGCGAAAAAGAAATCGATTAACATCTTTTAAACCGATTAAATAATACCCTCCATCCATGGCTGGCCCCAGCACAAGATCATGCTGCCGAAGTTCCGCACTGGCCTGTTCCAAAAGAGTTTGATTAATACCAGGAATATCCGAACCGATTAGAATTACTTGCTTAAATTCAGTCAGACTCTCCTGTACGGCGCAAAGCATCCGTTCTCCCAGATCCCTGCCTTTTTGCTGAAATAAAACGAAATTTGTCCAATCCAATCGCTCCAAACAGGAAAATCCCTCCGGCAGCGCATGGGGAAATGAGGAGCAGAACTCCTCGTTGGCCCCCCCCGCAATATAAATTCTGGCAGGTATTCCACAAGTACGTAACTCCACCTGTAAGTCATAAAGACAGGCCCGGTGAAACAAAGCTGCCTGCAGAGTACCAGCTTTTTCCTGTAGACGGCTCTTGCTTCTGCCTGGCAAGGGAACTTTGCTCATCACTATGACACCGGTTGACATTCTTTTTCTCTCCCACTCCCTCGGTAAAAGCGTTCAATGAAAGACAAAGGAAATCCTAGTGCAAACAGTGCTTTTACCCCTTGCATTTTCCAGAAAGTATACCAAAGACCATGCTGTCTAAAACGCCTGGTGCTGGTGATAATCTGGTCCTTCAAAACACAGGCCTTCACCCTACTCCGCGCGCGCTTTGAAAACTCTAAATCCTCTAAAAAAGTCCAGTCCTGAAATCCTCCAATACTATCAAAAAAAGTTCGCGTACAATATATCCCTTGATCACCGTAGCACATCGATAAATAACGGGCGCGCCAGTTGGATGTTTTGGCCAGAATCTTAAAAAACCGAGCTTCTTCATCAAACTTCAGCTGACAACAACCCCACTGAGTTCCCCTGCTTATGGCCTGTCTGATCTGGGCTATTGCCGATACTGCTAACCGGGAATCAGCATGCAAAAACAGCAAAATGCTCCCTGCTGCGGCCTGAACTCCTGCGTTCAGCTGGACACCCCGGCCAGGCTTACTTTGCACAGCGACGCCCCCATATTGGCTGATCAGCTGAATCGTACCGTCCGTACTTCCCCCATCACTTACAATGATCTCCAACGCCGGAATCCCTTGCAGAGATTTAATTAACCGGCCGATGGTTTCAACTTCATTGAGGGTGGGTATAATCACGGAAATTTTGGTCGGCACACTTCTGGACATCTGCCCATACCTCCTCTAATATCCCGGCAGGTTTGGTTGTCAGCACAATACAACCTTTTCCTCCTATTGACTTGCAACCAACAGTATAATTTTGGCTTTGCTTTAGTGAGCACCAAAATGCTTCCGTTTCAGTAGTAATCCCAACAAGAACACTACGATTAAGAGGGTGCCTGCTATTGTCAAATAAGCCCATCTATTTGAAGGTGAGGTTATTCCTGCAGTGCCGATGGTAATAAATGCCACACCCGGCAACATAAACAAAAATGTATAGCTGGTATATTTCCAAAAACCAATATCAGTAATCCCATAGGCAAAGTTTTGTAGATTATAAGGGAAAAGCGGGACGAGCCTAGTAATCATCAGTAGCACCAAATCACTTTTACCAGATTCACCGAACAATAGCTTTTTTAGAGTTTTATTTTTTTCCACTAAGGGCTTAATCGCATCCTTTAAGAAAAAACGGCCAACAATAAAGGCAATAGAGGCACCCATTGTGGTGGCAACTAAACAAATAATAATTCCAAGCCACGGGCCAAAAAGTATACCCGCAAAAACAGCGAAGGTGATACCGGGCAAAGCGAACACTACACAGCTGATAACCGTTATGCCTATATAGAGTAAAGTTGCTTGCCAAAGTTTGCTCTGAACCATTTCTTTAAGAAATTGGAGATTATGAGTATTTCGTAAATAATCAGACCACCCATGGTAATGATTCAATAATAAAGTCACTGCCATGATCGAGATAAAAATAATGACCTTTAAGGCCCGGGTGTCAGCCTCATTGAGCCTGGGTATAATCACTGCGATTTTGGTTGGCACTCTGCTGGACATCTGCCCATACCTCCTCTAGAATCCCGGCAGTTTTGGCTGTCAGTACAATGCAGCCTTTCCTGCCAATTTTCTCCCATAAAGGCCTTTGCTTACAGATCACACGACAACAGGTAGAGCCGAATTCCCCTCGAAAACGAGACGTTAAATCTGCAGCCAACTTATCCTTCAAAGGATGCCCATAACGGTTTTCTAGAATACCGGAGATCATGACCATACCCACTAAGGCACCACAAGTACACCCGCTGTCCATACCTTCTTTAAACAATGAGGTAACTGCTACGACCTCAGGCGCAAGTTTCAAGCCCCAAACTGTATCTGCTGCTCGCACTACCGCCTCACAGCAATTATTTCCCTGCTTCATAAATTCTTCAGCACGCTTGGATAGCATCATCCGCTTACTCCTTCGTTATTCACTCCTGTTCACTGAACCAGGGGATCTCTGCGAAGATCTGATCCAAAGCACGCTTTCCTTCATCACCGAGGATAAAATCGAGAAACGCTTGAGCAGATCGACGCGTATTCTGGGTGGAGCGAATGACATACAACTGACGTTTCATACTTAGATCTTTCAATCGTCTAACCGCCAGCGTTTTCCAAGCTAAAGGCCTAACAACAGCCCAGATTGAGACAATGGACAGACCTAAACCCGCTTCAACGGCTGCCACGACCGCACCCGTGCTACCCAGTTCCAGATCTCCCTTTTTCTCCTCCAGCTTAACTCCAGCTTGAGCCAACCAGCCCTCGACGGTCTTTCGAGTCCCTGAGCCAACTTCTCGCCACACTATTTTTTCCCTGTAAAGATCTGCAGCCCTAATCTCCTCTACCTGCGCTAGGGGATGGTCTAAGGGAAGGATCAGTACCAATTCGTCCTCTGCGCAAGGGTAACATTCTAACTGCCGCTCTTTCACCCTATTCCCAACCAACCCGAGATCCACATTGTTCTCTAACACGAGACGGGTAATCTGACCGGTGTCCCCCATCTCCACCACTAGGTCTACATCCGGATAGCTACGGTTGAATTCACCTAGGACAAAGGGCAGAATATACTGTCCAGGAATCGAACTTGCTCCTAGACGTAATGATCCTTGAACGGTTTTGCTCACTTCAGCCAACGCTGTATCTGCTTCATCCATTAATCGGAGTATTTCTACAGCATAACGATAAAGGAGGTGCCCTTCTTCTGTGAGCACAGCCTCTCGAGCGGAACGATCAATAAGAGATTTCCCATAGTACTCTTCCAAGCTTTGAATGTGCTTGGTTACAGCTGGCTGGCTAAGGTGAAGATCAAGCGCGGCCTTGCTAATATTTCCACTTCTAGCCACCATGACCAAAGTTCGTAAACGTGTCAAATTCACGTAATCACACCCTTCACTAAAACAGGTTATTCGCTGCACAATTATAATATTCCTTTATATAATGTATTCCATTTTGGAATATTAACAACTAAATACAAAAACCAGTAACCTCCTCAACAGTCGCTGTAGGAGTGTTACTGGTTTGGGTTGTTTTCATCTATTTGACAATTAATACAGGACAATTAGCCCTTTTTACCACCTTGTGACTAACTCCTCCTAGAACCAATTCCTGTACACCGTTTAAACCCCGGCTCCCGATTACCACGACGTCAAATTCACCATCATTCGTATATTTTACAATCGAAGGGCCTGGCTCACCGTGAATAAACCTCACTGTATAATCAACTTGGCCTGTTTCAACTTCACTTGTATTGGAAGCAGCTTTTGATTCCTTTTTAAGGTTATAGCGTCTGTATCCATATCTCGTAATACGTCTGATTTGGACGTTCACTATTGACTACATAGACAATCTCAATGGTAGCATTGGGGTTATGTTGAGTTAAAAAGATTGCTTTTTCAGCGGCTAGAAATACGGCACAATTATCATTAGAGTCTCCATTGTTATCTGCAGATTGGGTATAGAAAAACTGGGTAAGGACCGGGTAATGATTCCCATGTCTCCGATCATGGGGACCTTGGCGTCGAGTGTCATGGCAATTGCAATCATGCCAACAATCACCACCAGCGTCGAAGGAATTGACTTTATAACCAGTGGTAATCCGTAGATGATCACTAAGGCAACTATTGTCATAGCGTACGATGGCCATGTTTGTCCAAAAAGATAAGGAAATTGAGACGTAAAGAATTGTACATTACCACAAATGAACATAAACCGTAATTTTGATACGACTGATTGAAGGGCTCAATGTTTGTATGGTCTTTATATTAACTAGTATAAAAAAGCGATAATTCGTGAAAAATATCCTTCTTTGGAAACATAATATATAATTAAGTTATCAGTTCTGATCAATATAATCACTCGTAGTATGGCAAAGGATTAAGGAGTGAGCATATATGGCCGAAGAGAAAGAAATAATGACCATACGCCAGGTGGCTGAATACCTACAAATTAGCAAGGTTACCACCTACCGTCTGGTTCAGGCCAATAAAATTCCCGCCTTTAAAATAGGTCATAGTTGGCGGGTCAAAAAAGATGATCTTAACGAGTTTATTGAAAAACAAAAACGTGGGGAACGGTTCCTATAATTGGAACTATAGTTCACTCCTTTTTTAAAGGACAACTGTTACATAAAGGAAATTACTGGTATAATAATCCTAGGGATGGTGATTAATATGATTTTTGATAGTAAACCCTTCGATTTCAAGTTCATTCGCGAAAGACTTAAGGGGTTACCCCAATCATTAGCGGGCTTAGAGCAAAAAATCAGTGCTGTAATTCTCTTCGGCTCTTTAGCTACAAACAAAGAAACCCCCTTAAGCGATGTTGATCTGGCTATTTTATATCATAAAAATCTTAGTCTAAATGAACTCGATAAGCTTCACCTTCAAGTCATGGGAATAATCACCAACTTACTTCAATCAGATGACATTGATGTAATCAACTTAAACACTGCTCCTCTAACCATACAGTATGGAGCAATAAAACAATCGAAAATTCTTTTACTTAACAATCGCGAAGAATACGTCGATTTTTGGGAAGAAACAGTTAAGTATTATCTGGATTTTAAACCATTGCTCGATGAATGTAACAACACACTACTTAAAACTCTTTCAGGGAGGACTGTTTATGGATGAAAAACTTGCTTTTCAAATGCGTCAAATCTCCAAGTATCACGGACGACTGAAGGAAGTCGCTCAAACATCCAGTGAAGATTATTTGAATAATTCTATACTACAGAGTGCCACTGAGCGTTATCTTCAGTTATGTATCGAATCCTGTATCAATGTTGGCAATCGCCTTATTTCCATGCTTCAAGTAAATCAGCAATTCGAGGTTCCCAAAACTTATGCCGACGTTTTTCGGGAATTAGAAAAACATCGAATAACTCAAGACTTAGAACCCGCTATGGTCGAGATCACTAAATTTCGCAACCGCTTAGTCCATGTCTATTGGGATATTTCACCTGAGGTAGTCTATAATATTATTCAAGATAACCTCGAAGACATAAACCGATATCTCAAGCAAATTGCCCTCTATGTAAGTGAGAATAATCTTTAGAAGAGATTATGTAAGACTTAGTTTCAGAACTCCAGTAACCATCCTAGTTCAGGTTTTGGTCAATTTATAAGTCACTGAAGAGTAAAACAACATCCCTCATGATACCGTTTTTGGCGTTCAGGGGGATGTTTTTGACTTAATAAGAGTAGCGTAACCTCTTCTTCGTCTTCTAATCGTCACTCAGACTACTGCAGATAGTATTATCTGCCACCACAAAGACACGAAAATAAGAGGCTTCCCACAAGTTCAGTGAACTCATGAAAAGCCTCTAAATATCCCATACTACCAGGGGTATCCATATTTTTTTTGGATTTGTTACCTTTTCGTTACCTTCTGGGGTATTTAAGCATTTTTGCAACACAAACCCTTTGGTACCAACGGTTACAGGGCTTTAATTACATCATGCCGCCCATACCACCCATGCCGCCCATGCCACCCGGCATACCGCCACCCATTCCGCCATCTTTGACAGGCAGATCAGAGACTAAGCATTCAGTGGTCAGAAGCATAGCAGCGATGGAACCTGCATTTTGCAGAGCCGAACGAGTAACTTTGGCTGGGTCAACAATACCAGCAGCAATCATATCTTCATAGACTTCAGTTACAGCATTGAAGCCAATTCCTCGCTTGCCGGATTCGCGAACCTTACCAACAACAACGGAGCCTTCATGCCCAGCATTGTTGGCGATTTGACGAAGTGGCTCTTCAAGTGCACGGCGAATAATATTAACACCAGTTGCCTCATCACCGACTAAATTAAGGCTATCTAAGGCCTGGATAGCATCAATCAAAGTAGTCCCTCCACCAGACACGATTCCTTCTTCAACAGCAGCACGAGTCGCAGCTAAAGCATCTTCAATGCGGAGTTTCTTCTCTTTCATTTCTGTTTCGGTTGCTGCACCGACTTGAATTACTGCAACACCGCCAGCTAATTTAGCTAAACGCTCTTGGAGCTTTTCACGATCAAAGTCGGAAGTAGTTTCTTCAATTTGTCGTTTAAGGGCTTCAACACGTTTTTTAATATCGTCAGTGTTACCAGCACCTTCAACAAGCGTAGTTTCCTCTTTGGTTACACGGACTTGGCGGGCACGGCCCAGCATTTCAACCGTGGTGTTTTCTAGTTTTAAGCCTAGATCTTCTGTGATCACGGTTCCGCCTGTCAGTACGGCAATGTCTTCGAGCATTGCTTTGCGACGATCTCCGAAGCCAGGGGCTTTAACTCCGACACAAACGAAGGTTCCACGTAGCTTGTTGACAACGAGGGTAGCTAGTGCTTCCCCATCAATGTCTTCGGCAATAATCATCAGTTGACGACCCGCTTGAACTACTTTTTCCAAGACTGGTAAAACGTCTTGAATAGCACTGATTTTCTTGTCAGTAATCAGGATGTAAGGATCATTAAGTACGGCTTCCATTTTTTCCGTATCTGTGATCATATATGCAGAAATATATCCGCGGTCAAATTGCATTCCTTCAACCACTTCAAGTTCAGTTGTCATGCCTTTAGCTTCTTCAACTGTGATGACGCCGTCTTTGCCGACTTTCTCCATGGCTTGAGCGATAAGATCACCAATGTTCTTGTCGCTAGCAGAGATGGAGGCGACTTGGGCAATAGCTTCACTCGTCTCAACGAGTTTGGCATTAGCTTTAATGTCTGCAACCACAACTTCCACTGCTTGCTCAATTCCACGTTTAATGCCCATAGGATTTGCACCAGCTGCAACGTTCTTAAGCCCTTCGCGAATGATCGCTTGTGCTAAAACAGTAGCAGTTGTGGTACCGTCCCCAGCCACATCATTGGTTTTGGTAGCAACTTCTTTAACAAGTTGAGCTCCCATATTTTCAAACGGATCCTCCAATTCGATGTCACGAGCAATTGTTACTCCGTCGTTCGTGATCAGGGGCGATCCAAACTTCTTATCGAGAACGACATTACGTCCCTTAGGTCCTAGGGTTACACGAACAGCTTCAGCTAGAGCATTAACTCCGCGTTCTAAAGCGTGACGTGCATCTTGATTAAAAATAATTTGTTTAGCCAACGTATTTCACTCCTTATAAATAATTCTTATTGAACTAGCCCATAATGGCTAAAATATCTGACTCTTTTAGGATAAGATATTCTTGACCGTCATACTTTACTTCGGTCCCTGCGTATTTGGAATAAATCACACGATCGCCTGCCTTAACATCGAGAGCGACGCGAACACCCTTTTCCATTTTGCCAGGTCCTACAGCGACAATTTCGCCTTCTTGTGGTTTTTCCTTAGCGGTATCCGGCATAATAATTCCGCTTTTAGTTTTTTCTTCCATCGGGAGTGCTTTAATGATCACCCGATCTGCGAGAGGTTTAATGTTCATGAAGAAAAGTCCCTCCTATGTTTTTTATTTAATATTTGTTAGCACTCGACTCTATTGAGTGCTAACAATATATCTATAATAATATGCAAGGGGCCGCAGGAAAGCAAGCCCCCTAATACTCCAAAAACAGGTATTTAACTAGCATTTTCTTTATCAATCTAATTATTACTCCCGTTTTCAGGCAATAGATATTTAATAAATGCTTAAGGCCTCCCCCCACACGCATCACCATATCGTCTACACACTATAATTGCCAGTTTTGAACTCTTCTATGCACGATTAATTCTCTTGAGTTAATTTTAATTGCCGCTGAGAAACTTCCTCCAAGATGGAACCTAGAGCTTCTTTCACTGTACTATTTTCTAGATTAAGCAGATAAATCTTGGTTTTACCAATTTTCAAATTATGATCCGGGTGCTCCTTCTCAAAAAGGATAGTTTGCTTTAAGGTGTACCGTATGAACTCCTTAACTTGTGGGATTGACCGCCCCAAAAACTCTGTCAAGGCAGCCCTCGCTTTTGTAGACGCAACATAAGGCAAGCGTATCTGAAGAGTTCCTAGAATTTGAATCCCTTGTTCCAGATCCTGCTCTGGATGATACTCTGCTTCGTGTTTTTCATGAAGTACCCACTGTAAAAGATCATCTTCTTCACAATAAGGTTGCAGAGCATGATGGACACTTCCGGCTACCCCTATCACCTTAACGTCTTTTCCCCAAGCACGGACTTTTCTAAGGAGAGAAAGGAAATCTCCGTCCCCAGTAATCAATAAAAAAAGGTCAAAGGTGGATGCTCGTGTCAGCAGGATTTCTTGGGCCTCGAGCATTAACTCTAAATCCGCAGCATTACGGCGAAGTCCTGTGCTCGCGTAATTGTTCTTCCCAAAGACATGACGTGTAAAGACATTTGTTTTCTCAAAGGTCGTTTGTGTCCGCCAAAACTCCTCACGGTCGAAGTTAGCGTAAAGATAGATTGCCAATAAATTTATATTATTTCGCTCTGAATAAAGTTGTAAAAACTGTACCAACTGTTCCGGAGATAATTCATACCCTCGCTCTAATAAACCGGTCCAAATATTTTCGTAATCGACAAACGCTATGGCTTTCAAATTGTTCACCTCACAAGCCACTAATCTACTATAGTCTACGCTAAACTATGGACAGACGTGACAAGCTAGACAATAAAATGTACTTGGATATCAATTTGGTCCGAAGTAACATTATCGGCATCTGTCTTATCTTAGGGGCTGTCGTCTTCGTTCAGATTTCCGAAAATCGAGCGGGAATCGAATCTAGGTCAGAAATAGTGGATGTTTAATTTGTTCTTATAATGCAACTGAAGTTTCGCACCCCTCTAGACCCCCGTTTATCTAATTTCCAGGTAGCCTAATGCCATTATTTCTTTTTGGTTATTAACGATTAACTAGCTTTTTCAAGGGCTTTTAGCTGGTTATTAAGAAAAGAATTCTCAAAGAGCTCTTTCAAATACTCATATTCAAAGGAATTCCTAAATTCCAAAATGTTGACTAAACCGGACTTGGCAATGCTTGTGATCACTACTTGTAGCAAATCGTCAAATAATTCCCAGAGTCGTTCCGCTACATTCTTCTCAATAAGGTCATCTTTGATCTCAGCAAACAACCCATCCAAGGAGTCATAGGCATTCACTCGGCGAAAATAAGCCAGAAAAGTATAGAGAATATAACAGGTTGTTATATGGGCGATTTGAGCATCGAAATCCCTTGATAGGGAAAACGGCAAAAATACAGTTTGACTAGCCCGATTCCTTCATAGTTAACAACGGCTTCGAAGTAACGGGTATTTCGCTTCCGACAGCGTTTTTCTTGCCCCTCGCTTTTAAGAAGCTTTTGTAATTGATTGGCATCGAGAGAATCCCCTTTGTAGAGATACTTTTTTCAGTAACATCAGGGGGAACATCAACATAAGCGTGAGGATTTCCGTGGTACTGTAGCCCGCCTGTTTTTGAAAGCCAACTTGGATGCACAGTGTTTTAAGCTTGAAGGTCTTCATAACTTCACATATAATATTGTTAATCGAATAACCATGGTTTTGGAGCACGTTTTCAATTTCTTTGACAGATTTCCGCATGATAACACCTCATTTTTGGTTGATTTGGTTTAGCATCTTTATTATACCAAAAACCGAGTGTTCATGCGGATTTTCATTGTTTTTTCGTCTCTTTTTGGGCTGGATTTTGACCTGTTTTATGGGTGCGAAACTTCAGATGCAAAAGAGACTGGCGATTATGCCAATCTCTTTTGCATTTAAAACTAAAATTTAAGAGTTACTTGTGTTTGAAATTTGCCGCACATTCACTAGCTTCCCCTTTGAGAATTTGAATTCCATGAGGAATCGCAGGGGCAATTGCTGCAAAGCATTCACGCACCGCTTTAGGACTGCCCGGCATATTTATGATCAGGGTTCGCTTTCTAAGGACAGCAATCGCTCTGCTCAGCATTGCTTTAGGCGTCACTTTAAGGCTTTCCATCCGCATTACTTCAGCAATGCCTGGAACCATACGATCTGCTACAGCTAGTGTTGCCTCAGGTGTCACATCCCGCATCGAAAACCCAGTTCCACCCGTCGTCAAAATCAAGTCCAAGCTACGTTCATCGGCCCACAGACGCATCGTTTCCTCTAGTAACTCTTGCTCGTCCGGGAGCACCACATACTCCACCACCTGTCCACCGATCTCTTGAACAAGCTTGGCGAGGGTGGGACCAGATAGATCCTCCCTTTCTCCTCGCGATCCTTTGTCACTTGCAGTAATTACCCCCACTTGCATCATCAAGACATCACCTCAATATCGTCTCCTACGCGAACCGTTCCGCCTTCCAACAACCGGATAAAAATCCCTTCTTTCGGCATAACACAGTCCCCAGCCTGATAGAAGATCGCACACTTCGTGTGACATTCTTTACCGATTTGTGTCACCTCGCCAATACTAGTTTCTCCGATTTTAAGCTTAGTTCCAATCGGAAGAGTAAATAATTCCAAGCCTTCAGTCGTCAAATTTTCTGCAAAGTCCCCTGGACCAACGTCCAACCCTTTGTCCGTCATCTTCTTGATGCTCTCCATGGAGAGTAAGCTCACCATCCGATGCCAATCTCCACCATGCGCATCCCCTTCAAGACCAAAATTGACTTTTAAGATCCCTTCTCCTACGTTCTTCTTGCGCATTCCTTTTTTCTCGCTCGTACAAACAGCGACTATTTTCCCCATCTAATATGCCTCACTTTCATCTCATTCAATATTTGGAAAAGCTTACTCCCCCCACTGAATCTACCCATGGCTAAAGCCAGGGGCACGGCGCTAAGCCTTTTGGTCATTCTTCAACCTTCGAACCTCGAGCCTCGAACCTCGAACTTCGATAATGTCCGCTCTTTCCCCCAAGCTTCTCAACCAGATAAATATCTCCAATCGTCATTGTTTTATCAATGGCTTTACACATATCATAAATGGTTAAGGCGGCAACACTAACCGCTGTGAGGGCCTCCATTTCTACCCCAGTCTTCCCATGGACCTTGACACTAGCTTCGATATCAATTTCACCCGGTTCTACTAATTTAAAATTAAGTTTTGCCCCAGTGATCGCTAACGGATGGCACATAGGAATCAATTGGGAGGTTTGTTTTGCTGCCATAATTCCCGCCACTTGCGCGACTGCCAAAACATCTCCTTTGGCGATAAGGCCTGAACGAATGCGTTCCAGTGTCTCTGGCTTCATTAGTACTTTACCCTGAGCAACCGCAACCCTCGCTGTTTCTGCTTTGTCACTTACATCCACCATCCGGGCGCGTCCTTCTTCATCAAAATGTGTTAAATCCACTGCTTACCCTCCGATCTGAGACATGACACGCGTATCTTGCCACGCTTCGTTATTCATATGATGTTCTGCGGGTTTATGCCAAACTGCTTGCGCAAACAGCTTCATAATATCCGAGTCCGAACTATTCTTTCGCAAAGGCTCACGCAAATCAACTTCATGTTTACTATGCAAACACGGACGTAGTTTCCCATCCGCTGTTAAACGCACCCGATTGCACGAATCGCAAAAATGACGGCTTAGAGCACTGATAAATCCGACACTCCCTTTATATCCTTTCGGTCGAAAATACTCTGCCGGCCCGCCCCCAAGTATCTCTTGGGTAGGAACCTCATGATGGATCCCTAAACGTTCTTTCATTTCCGATATGGGGACGAACTCCGTCCGATGGTCTGAACTGACTCCAATCGGCATGAGTTCAATGAATCGGATATGCAACGGGTATTGCTTAGCTAAGGTCAGGAAATTAGGCAACTCTTCCGTATTAAAATCTCTGACAACCACGACATTGATTTTCACCGGATTCAGACCTGCTTCGAGTGATCGGAAAATGCCTTGAATCACTTTCGAAACATCTCCACCTCGAGTATTTTCAGAAAAGCGCTTCGGATCCATGGTATCCAAACTAATATTAACGCGTTGAACACCCGCCGCTTTTAGGTCAAAGGCCATTTCTGGGAGTAACATACCATTAGTTGTCAGCATAAGATCCTCAACCCCTGGAAGTTGAGCTGCTTCCCGTAGAAATTCTAAGATCTCCTTGCGAACTAAGGGTTCTCCTCCTGTGATACGGAATCGACGGAATCCTAATTGCGTGCTTATCTTCATGAGCCTTAGTATTTCTTCGAAAGAAAGAATCAACTCATGAGGCATCCATTGAACTCCATCTGCGGGCATACAGTATTTACAGCGCAGATTGCATCGATCCGTTACAGAAATTCTAAGATAGTCAATTTTCCTAAGAAATTGATCCTGCATTGCCACTCCTCTTTTCAAGACTAAATTTGGGTAAACAAAAAAACCCGCGGTCTGTAAACAACCGGGGAATCTAATCCACCTGTCGACAGACTCCTTTCCAGCAGGAGATATTACAGTTTCCCATAATACCCGAGTGTCTTTCGACACTAGTCTGGTCACCATAGCCTAAGCTTTAGGGGATCCAGCTTCGGAGCGAGACGATTCAATTTAACCTTATAGAGATAAGTTCGTGATTAATAGTTGAATTCCTTTTTTTTCACATCAATTATTATACGTTTATTTTTTCTTATTTTTCAAAAAATGATTCAGGTTTACCTTAAATTATTGTACACTAGAGGAAAGAAATGCTTCAAGGAGGTATCATGTCGAACGAAACGGTTACCCATTCCATTCTTAAAGCCCATGGGCCAAAGCTTGAGTGGTTGCAGGACACTGTGGTCCGAGAAGTCCCTTTAACCATCCATTATAACCGTGAGGAGATCGCTACCCTTTTATGCTCCCCCTCTCAAACTGAAGAACTTACTTTTGGCTTTCTGATCAATGAAGGCTTTATACAGGTTCCTGAGGATGTCTATGAAATTCGCCACGATCCGGTTGACCACTTGGTTTGGGTGGAAGGAAAACCTTGTCTTTTGCAAAAAGAACTCATGAGTAAACGATTTGTTTCCGCTTGTTGCGGTAAAAGTAGAGCTTCATTCTGTTATGCCAATGATGCACTTATGGTTAAACCGATCACGTCAACCTATAGCATCTTACTCCAAGAAGCGTATGAATATGCAAAGTACTTGGAATCTTATCTTCCACTCTTTCAAGAGACGGGTGGTATCCATAGCGGCGGAGTTGGGAATCAAGGTGAGATTGTCCTGACAAGCTACGATATCGGTAGACATAATGTCTTTGATAAACTCAGTGGAAGTGCCTTTCGCTCTCGTATTAGTCTTGAAAACCATGTCATTTTCTTCAGTGGCCGAGTCTCCTCGGAAATCCTGCTTAAGGTTGCCAAAATGAAAGTGCCCATCCTGATCGCTCGTGGTGCGCCGACGGATATGGCCCTTTCTCAGGCGAACGCTTTGAACATCACTGTCGTGGGGTTTGCAAGGGATCGCCGCCTAAATATTTATACTTGTCATGATCGGATTAGTAATTAAGAATCGCCGACCAATCGTCTGGTGTATTCACGTTACAAAAGACTCTGCTCAAATCAGAAAACCCCTCAAGTTCCGTTTCTTCCACATACCGTACGGCACAAGACGAGTAAAAATCTATGATCTTGAGGCGATCTGCCTCAAGATTTTTTTTGATAGACGGAAGGCAACGTTGATGATAATAGGCATGCAGAGGGTGAAGGCCGGATTGTAGCTTTGGGACAACGGCGTCATACTTTGAAATCCGAGTAAACAGAAAACGGATCATCTCCGCTCTCAAAAAGGGCATATCACAAGCCACAAAAAAAACCCACTCATTGGTTGCCGATTTCAAACCTTGATAGAGCCCTTCTAAAGGGCCTCGCTCAAGAATCTCGTCTTGAAAGACGGGTACTCCATAGCCTGCATACAATTCAGGCTTGTTGCTGCTAATTAAAACTTCAGTAAACACTGTTTGTAAGACAGTTAGACTCCGCTCTACTAAAGGCTTTCCTTCCAGTTCCAGGAAGGCCTTGTTTTTTTTCATTCGTGAGCTTTTCCCACCGGCTAATAAAATCCCGGTCGCTTGCAATTTGGGAAGTTGGTTTCCAAAGTCCTGCATTGGCTTAGTAATTTTTGAAGACCTCCTCGTATTCAGCAGACGAGAAGCGGGTCAGAGTCCGTTCCCCCACAATGGTTACGGGAACTCCGATAGCATCGGTCACCTTTCTCATTTCTTTTAAGTGCTTAGGAACTAGAATATTTTTCTCTGTAAACAAAATCCCTTTACCCGAAAGGAATCGCTTAGCGCGAAAACAGTGGGGTCAAAGAGGTACCGTATACATAATCACTTCTTGATTCATTAATACCACTCCTCAATCATCGGTTCTTGCTTAAATGTACCACAACTAACTTTTCCTGTCACGTAGGAGCAAAGGGGACGGTTCTCATGCTTCCTTTTCCTTATGGCAATGATCAATAAATAAAAGAGAGCCACAAAATAATATTTGCGTCTCTCATTTTTCAGATATCCAACGATCATTCTTTTACCCACTTGGCGACCATAAAACTAGGGTTCGTATTTTTTTGCTTTTCCATTGTTAAAGCTCGTTCTACCGAAGACACCTCAGGCGGAAAATAAAGTGCTTTGCCAATTTTAAGCCGTCCGCCTACCTTCCATTGACGAATTTCGGATTCCGTGTAAAACCGTGCATGGGCAAAAACGGATTCAGGTTTCGTATTAGCTTTCCTACCATAGAACTCGCTCCAGGGAGATTCTCCCGCAATCACTCCAATCACCAGACATCCTTTGGGCTCTATATGCTCAAATAATCTAGCTAAAATTTCCTCCGGATTTGGAATAAACTCGAAAGCACTCATCGAAAGAATACTATGATATTGCTCAAGTTGATCTATAATTTGAGTGATATCCGCATTGAGCCACTTAACCTGATATCCTAAGTTCACAATTTTTTCTCGCGCTCGTGCCATCATTTTTTCAGATATATCAACAGCCGTAATATTATACCCCTGTTCCGCTAGCTTAGTGGTGTATTGTCCGGTTCCACACCCAATTTCTAATAACATGGGACCTGATGGTTGAAAGAACTGAACGGCCAGGTCCCGCTCTACTTGATCGGCTACTCGTCCTATGTCTGTTTCGTACCAATTGTCATAATCTTCAGCTATCTGATCAAATAGTTCAATCGGCATTATAATTACTCCCCCTTTAGTTCTTTCCGCTTTTCCCCTACAGCCCACCACAACACATCTCACTCATGACAGGTTTCAAACCATTCGTTAAAGCGAAGTCTATGGTTTCATCAAGTGGAAAGGCCAACGTATTAACTCCCGCCGCTATGAGCCCTCTCTCCAACCAAGCCTTTTGAGTATAGGGTCGAGCACAACCAAAACTAATTTTAAGCAAGGGATTCAAGAGACGAGTTTGAGCGGTTATCCTGATGATCTCAGCCGGATCCGGTCCAATAACTCCGCCCATCAGAGTACCAGGCACAGCTCGTAAAGCAACCAACACCAACGTTTCCAAGAGATAATCACTCAACGTTTGAATAAGGTTTTCTTCTCCCATGATTTTCCCGTAGTTTAAGCCGAGAACCACATGCGGGACGACATCTAAATCCTCAGCTAGCAGAATTTCTAAAGCATCTCTAAAGGCACTAGGCTTACGGTCAAGATGATAAACCTTACGAATTGTAGCGGCATCAGCGATCATATCCAGAAAAACTTTATCAACTCCAGCCTGTTTCAACCCAACAGCTGTTTCCTTATCTGCTAAGCCGGTATGCACATGAATCGTGAAGTTCAGGGATTTTAGATAAGTTAAAGCCGACAAAAAAGGCTTAAGGGGGACCTGGCCCTTATGATTACATCCTCCAGTTATAAGAAGCCCTGTAACTCCTTTTTTCCGCAGGTTGGTTCCCAGTTCCTGTAGTTTTTCCGGTGTTGGAGCTGGAATCATTCCCTTCAGCATTTTTCCCTGACAATGGTCACATTGAAGAGCACAGGAGGCTCCCGTGATGCTTACATTGAGGAATCGTCCTGAATTGCTAAAGTTCTTACCGTCATAGTGCCTTCCGCCGGGAACTGCAAAGTGGATGAAATCAGGGAAGGTTTTCCGGCGCAGGTTCCAGGCTTCTTTTAGCAGATTAGGTAAATTTGCACTTTGATCAAATTCCGTCCAACCTTCAATAATTGTCTTCCCGATCATCTTCTCTTCATTCTTTTGGCGAAGTTCGGAGCACTTTAGTGAATTCACAATTGTTCAACACCCTCCATGAGCCCGGCGTAAAGTTCACCCCTTATCTGCTCCACATCTCCTATATTAGGAACAAAAGGATAATTGGCCAGGGTAATACCGGGGCGTTCATTGCCATAGGGTCGATTACAGGCAGTTTCTCCATCATGCCCGGGACAGCCGGACGTACGAAAAGGTTGGCCGGAAGCGACAAAAGGTTCGACATCCATCCCAAAATCATAAACTTGTTTAGAACTATTAAAGCACATAGTTTTGGCACTCGCAAAATCATTCATAATTACATAGCGGGCTAATTGCATACGGCGGTATTGACCAATGGAGGGTGCCGCTTTCTCAGCCAGAGCACTCCCCGGTTCGGGATAGAACGAAAACAGATGACCCACCGCGCCTAAATCGTGTACTTGCTGAAAAGCCATGACCATCTCTTGTTCGCTTTCTCCCAGGCCGACAATAAGATGAACACTGACCTGGCCTTGTCCAAAAACATCAACCCCCTTTCTTAAAATCTCCCAGTAATGATCCCAGCGATGAGGTCCCCGTACACCTTTTCCTCGGTATTTTTGGAAGATTTCTGCGGTAGCTGTGTCAATCGACACCCCAAGTTGATCGGCACCAGCCTCTTTGAGTTTTTGCAGGTCTTCCGTCTTGTGGATCAGCGTCGGGGCACAAAGAATACTAATCGGCAAATTGACTTCACTGTGTAAACGGGATACAAGCTTTAACGAATCCTCAAAGGCTCTCTTATGGGTAATCATGGATAGGCAAATTCGTTTCAAAGAGTTTTGATATTGTTTCGCCCGTTCGAGAATGAGATCAAAGGAGTAGGTGGGCCAAGCAACTCGGATGAACGTTGTCCCTTTGGTTTTTTCTGAACGTTTTTGTTCCAAACCACAATAACCGCAGCGTCCCTGACAGCCCTCTTGATAAGTCAGGAGCAAGTTTAAGCAGGTGAGCCGGGCATTGCGATAAAAAATACCGCCCTTTAAACCGAGTGTCATCGCGGCCGCAAGACTCGTTTGGATAACATCCGGACTTTCTAAACCCATATCCTCGATCTCCTGGGTAAGTTCACCCTGGGAACGATAAGCGTGAGTGTTAGACATCACAGGCCTTCTCCCTCTCTAACTCCAGGTCTAACCATTCCTTGAGTTGCTCTACGGTCATAAGCATTTGCCCTTCAGAGGAATGAGTTTTTATTTTAAAGAGCCAACCGTGCCCATAGGGATCTTGATTAATCAAGCGTGTGTTTCCCAGAACCTCCTTGTTCACGGCACAGATTTCCCCTGCCTGGGGAGCATAAAAACGCCCGACCCATTTTCCCGTTTCCAGAGAACCTACGGCCTCTCCTGCCTTCACCTGAGTACCGGATACCGGCAAACTCAAGAACAAAATATCTCCCCTGATGTATTGCCCGTAATCGGTTAAGCCTATGGTTATATCGTTTCCTTCTCTTTTGAGCCACTGATGGTGTTCATCATAGAGTAGTTCTTCTGGGAAATGCCACTCTCCGACCTTCATACCCTCACCCTCCTTTATTGTTATCGCTCTCGTGCAAATAACCAAGATCCTCTTCTATTTCAAGAACGTGAATAGACTATTCTTCCAAGGATCGCCACAGCAATTCAGTTACGTCTAAGACCTCAAGCGGTAATTTTTCCTGTCTTGCCGCCATTTGCAAAGTCTGTACACATTGCTGGCACGCAGAGGTTAAAATAGTTGCCCCGGTTGCCACAGCCTCACGTACTCGTTTCACAGCAATAGCTTGACTTAAATCTTTATCTACGGCAGCTAGATTCCCTCCACCACCGCAACAGTCGGCCATTTCCCGGTGATGAGGCATTTCTACAAAGTTAAGCCCCTCCATGGCCTGTAGAAGTTCTCGGGGCTCGTCATAGATCCCGCTGTTACGACCCAAATCGCAGGGGTCATGATAAGTGACGGTTACATCTAAATTGCCAGGCACTAATTGTCTTTTACGGATTAATCCAGCCAGATACTGTGTAGCATGAAGTACCTCAAAGCCAAGATTCCCCTTAAGGATCGTCGGATATTCGTGTGTCCAGGTATGATAACAGGAGGCACAGCCCGTTATTAAGGTTTTGACCCCAAGAGCGCGTACCTTTTTCACATTGTGTTTTGCTAATTCAGTGACTTGTTGAGTGTTTCCCGAAGCGATGAGGGGGAATCCACAGCACCATTCCTCACTTCCCAGAACGGTATAATTAACGTTTGCTCGGTCCAATAGGCTTACAATGCTTTGGGAGATGCCAACCGACATCGGATAGAAGGAAGACACGCATCCTACAAAGTAGGCGACCTCACTTCCGGCTTTTGAGACTTCTACTTCAACTTCATCTAAATCTTCCACCCAGTCAAGGCGGGCTTCATTAGAGAACGTACTAATATTGTGCGTCGATTTAATTTGCAGAACCATCTGGGTTAAGTTGGGATGCTCCATTCCCCGAGCCCTTAATTCTTCACGCAGATTCAACCAGATCTCACGTGTTTTAATCCCAGCTGCACATATTTCGGCACATTTACCACACAGCGTACACTCCTGCAAACGCTGGGCATATTGGTCCGTGACTTGTTGCTCTTTTTTCTTTAGAAATACCTCTTTGGCCAAAGCAAGTTTTCTGCGGGGTGCCGAGGATTCCCAACCAATTTCTCGGTAAACAGGACAGACACTTCGACAACTGCCGCAGCTTCCACAGATATAACTGGTTTTGGCTATTTGCTCCCGAAGTTCTTCAATAGTTTTCATCGTCCTTTTCCTCCTTTGAGGATTTTAAGGACCAAAGGTCGAAAGAAACCAATCATGATCATACCAAACCCAAAGACATAGCTGTTCAGAATAATGGACGGGGGATTGTAACCCTTTCCGGGATTGAGTAGCGCTTGGGGATCTAGCGCTTGTTTGCGCTGACGCCGACGTTCTCTCTCACCACGGTCATATACTTTTCCCAAATAGGGAGTATTCCAAAGCCCAATGACGTAAGGTTTACCACCAAAACTTTGTCCCAACTTGTAAATCTGGCTGATAAAACTAAGATCGGCAATATAACGGATCGTGTTAAGTTCATCTGAGGGATAAAGAACCATGACTAAGGCCATTTCAGAAGACACGAGATGGGCATAAGTAACGCACAGGGTCTTACTCTTTTGGCCCAATTTACTTAGCCCCTCATAAAAGGCCGCAAAATTACTGACAGGGAGTGTAATTTCAGCCGCTTGTAAGGAAGGAAGTGTTTGTTTAAGCCGAAGGGATTTAAACCGATCGGCCCATTCCTCTTCTCCTACCTCATCAGGCAATAAAGTCCCGCCTAGGACTTGCACATGGTTTCTAATGCGAGCAACCGCTTTATCCACTTCGTTACGCTTGCCCTCAAGATCAATTTCCAGGCTGTACTTTCCCTGAGAAATCTCATGAGCGTATCCAGCTTCCTGGAGCGTCATGATCAATTCTGGACTACTAAAATGAACATTGTACAGAGAAATAAAATTTTCTCCGCCTAGCCAGGACATCATCGAGCCAGTATCGGTTTCGCTATTAAATACTGCTAGCAGGTGTTCCTCTTTTTCTGGAACGTCACGCACCAACAACTTAATCTCCGTAATAATTCCCCGGGTTCCTTCAGTGCCCATCATATCATTAAATTGTAAGCCTAATTCCTTAGATCCCTGTATCTTTACAGGACCTTTGTCAGGTCGTGAGAGTTCCACTATTTCCCCAGCGGCCGTCACCCCCCGAATGGCCATAACTTGATCGTGAACTGGACCATAAGGGACAGAGCCGATACCTAACCCCCCCATGGAAACCCATCCTCCGATAGTAGCGGAGGGGGCACTGCTAGGGCTAGAGCAAACCGCACACCCCTGCTGTCGCAATCCGTCATCCAGGTCTTTCCAAGTCATCCCTGCTTTGACCCAGACCATTTTTCTATTGCTCCCCTGGCTTAGCTCAATTTTGGAAAACCCTTGGAGGCGATTCGTATCAATCACTAAACCACTTCGCATCGGAACGGAATTGAAATAGGCGGTAGAGCCTCCACCCCGGACGGTAACTGGTATTTTGCCTTGTTTTGCCCACTTGATCAAACTAGAGATTTCTTCTGCCGAGATGGGCTGAACCACGGCTTTCGGTACGGGATTTGTCAGTAAATGGACAAGAATACCGGGGATATAGGCTACATCTTTAGCATATGGGGCACATTCAAAAGGGTCGGTTGTGACCCTTTTCCCACATATTTTTTGCAAAGCTTGTTCCATGACTACCCCTCCTTACCCGGAACATTCCGGGTAATTTCTCCCTTAAGCCACTCCGCGGCTTTCGCACCATCCATGAGTTTGCCCAAGTCCTCCTGGAAATTGTTAGGCTCAATCAACGCAATCCAACCATTTCCATAACAATCCTGGTTCATCTTTTGCGGTTCATACAATAACTCTTTATTGACCTCCACGATCTTACCTGTTACAGGTACCTCGATACGTCCCGCCCACTTTCCAGACTGCATAGAGCTGAGAAGTTTACCTATTGTTACGTCTTTTCCGACTTTGGGTAGTTTAACAAACGAGATATCTCCCGCCAATTTCTGGGCAAAATCATTCATTCCTACTCTGACTAAATTTCCTTCCACTTTCACCCAGGCATGGTCTTCCGTATAGTAGAGGTCATCCGGTAAATTATATCCTTCAATAATTGCCATACTTTCCACCTCCATTATGGTTGCGCATGATAGGAACTGCGGACTAATGGGCCACATTCCACTTTTTCAAAGCCACGCTCCAGGGCCTGTTCCCTGTACCAAGCAAACATATTCGGAGAAATGTATCCCATTATTGGCAGGTGCTTCGGCGTGGGCTGTAAGTATTGGCCGATGGTCAGGTAATCACACCCTGCCTTGCGCAAGTCCTCCATAACACGACAAACTTCCTGTGTTTTCTCTCCAAGGCCAACCATCAAACCACTTTTAGTTTTGATCGCAGGATCCAGTCTTTTAACATCTGCCAGGACCTTCAACGAGCGCTCATAATTTGCCCCTGGCTGTACGTGAGGATAAAGATCGGGTACCGTTTCGATATTGTGACCGATGACCTCTGGCTTAACGGCAACAATCGTTGCCAGCGCTTGTTCTGATCCCGCAAAATCAGGGATCAACAGTTCAATACTTGTTTTTGGGGTCTTTTTTTGCAAAGCTCTAACAACTCGTACAAACTCCCCTGCTCCACCGTCTGGTAAGTCATCCCGAGTCACTGATGTGATGACTGCGTGTTTAAGGTTAAGGGTTTTTACGGTTTCCGCCACCGCTTCCGCTTCTGCCGAATCGGGAGGACAGGGGATTCCTTTGCTCACGGCGCAGAAACGGCATCCCCTGGTGCATACGTCACCAAGAATCATAAACGTGGCTGTACCTAAAGCAAAGCATTCACCCGCATTAGGACAACATGCTCCCTCACAGACCGTATGCAAGCGCCCTTTTGCCAAAACCCCTTCCATTTCTTCCATCACACCCGCCGGAGGAGCCTGAACCGTTAACCAACTTGGTCGAAAAGCCTTTGCTTCCAGGCCGTCAGCAGTCAACAATATTTCCACATTTCGGGATAGCGAACGAATTTCCCATTGAAAAAGCGCACACATTTCTTCAATGACCCTATTTTTGACCTCGGAAATACTAATCGAGCGTTTCAGTTCTTCGGCAAGCGAGGTCATTTGCACACCAGGCAGACCACAAGGGACGATGGTCTTAAATTGAGACAAATCCGGGTTGACATTAAGAGCAAAACCGTGAATTGTCACCCAATGATTTACCCCTAATCCGATACTGGCAATTTTCTTCTTCCCAACCCACACTCCAGGTAACCCAACACGTCGCGACCCTTGGATTCCAAATGCAGAAAGCGTTTTTATCAGCATTTCTTCTAATTTATAAACCAACAAATGGACGTCTTTATTGTATGCATTGAGATCTAGGATCGGATAGCCTACAAGTTGGCCCGGACCGTGGTAAGTAACATCTCCACCCCTTTCAATCTGGAAAACCTGGAATTCATGAGCAGCTAGCCATTCTTCACCAACCAAGATATGTTCACTGAGACTATCTTTCCCCAACGTGATTGTGGGAGGGTGTTCAACCAAGATAAAGCTATCCGCAACCTGACCTTCAATCCTGAGATTTTGTAAATTCTTCTGAAGTTGCCAAACCGGTTTATAGTCCGCTTTCCCGAGGTCAAGAAGATACGTGGGGTGAAAAGACCCAACCATCGGTTATCCCCGCTTTCTTTAACCGCCAAAAGCTTTGATGCATTCACGAACTTTTGTTACGGTATATGCCATTGCCGGGCCGCCTCCAAAAGCAACAGCGACCCCAGCTGCCTCCAGCACTTGATCACCAGATGCTCCGGCATTCATAGCATTATAAACATGAGCGGCAATACAGTACTCACATTTGCCATAAATGGCGATGGCCACCGCCATTAACTCTTTTTCCATGATCCCCAATTCACCTTCGCAAAAGACCGGCGCCATAAGGCTTTCGAAACCAATCGCCAATTCCGGAGCTTCTTCTTTCAATTCGGCCAACCCACCAGAAAACGCTTCCAATAGATCATGTGGAGATTCTTTCCCACCTGTTTGAATGACAAGGTCTTCCATAACTTGGGGTTGTAACTGGAACCAGGGATAGGGATTTTCCAACATTTCTTTAAGACGACCCAAAAACTCTGCGGCAAGTGAACCATCGATGATTCGATGATCTAAGGAAAGGCTCAACGTCATCAAATGGCGGTTTTCTAAACGTCCCTCGACCATAATGGGTTTCTGTTTGATTGCCCCAACCCCGAGAATTGCGGTTTCTGGCCGATTAATAATGGGTGTAAACCCTTCCACTCCGTATGCTCCCAGATTGGTAATCGTGAAGGTCCCTTGTTCGATCTCCTCCGGATTGAGTTCAGAATTGCGTGCTCGCGTGGCTAGATCTTTAATTTTAGCCGAAATCTGTTCCAGGGTAAGCATTGGAACATTTTTTAGATTGGGAACGACAAGTCCTTCTTCTAAAGCAACGGCCACCCCAACATTGACCGCTTTTGGTAATTCGATTTCCTGCTCGGTACTCCAAGAGTTCACAAGCGGAAATTCTGATAACGCCTGTCCGGTAAACTTAACTAAGAAATCCGTATAGGAGAATTTGACTCGTTTCCCACCACCCGACTCATTTAATTGCTCACGCACATCTTTCAGAGCGGTCAAATCTATTTCTTCCATGAGTGTGACATGGGTAGCCTCTCTCCGACTCTTAGACATCCGCTCCGCAATGACACCCCGCATGCTCAGGGCATCAATTGGACGCAGTTCAGAGGTTCTATCTCCTTTAACTTGAGCTATATAATTTAAGACATCCTCTTCAACAACCTTGCCATTTGCCCCGCTGCCAATAATTAATCCAAGATCAACGCCTTCCTTATCAGCGAGTTTGGCAGCACGAGGGGATGCCTTGCCAGCACCGGCAAAAACCACAAAGGGTTTAATAGGTTTTGTCTCTTTTTTCTTCTCCGCGTCACCGCTCCCGCCGGCTAATGCCGCTTGCAAAACACTTAGAGCTTCAGCCAGAGAGCCTTCTAAAGAGGCGGAATCTTCCCCTTCTTCCGCCAAAACAGCTAGCGGAACGGAGATCGGGTAACTCGAACCTGGAGCACCAATAATCTTATAAAGTACTCCACTATAAGGTGAATCAACTTTAATGTTTACTTTTTCCGTCATCACTTCTAAGAGTGCTTCTCCCAGGGCAACCGTCTCCCCTTCGTTTTTTAGCCAGCTAACTATTTTTCCTTTTTTCATAGTTAAGCCCAATTTTGGCATTAACATAATATGTGCCATTTTTCCTTTACCTCCTAATTTTTGACTTATAAGTTCTACTCTTTAAGCTAATTTAACTATTTATGAATAAACCTTTTTCTGCAGCACGTTTTAAGGTGCTTTTGACATCGACCACATACGGTCCTGTTGCCACTAGTTCTACTTCGGCACAATCTTTTGGGCCGACCAAAATCTCCCTTTCTCCATCAACCGCTATAACACAAGGGACATGGCGTACTACTACTTTCTGTCCGGGGCTCATTAATTCGTATGAACGAACTGGAACCGATCGAATCAGGCCAGGTCCTACTGCGGCTTTTACCTGGATTGAGGAGCCTTGAGTTGGATCTCGCGTTTGCTCGCTACTTTCTGCGATGATTAAGTTGATCCCCTTGGCTTCCCGCTTATTAATGGGATGCAGCGCCCCGACGATTGCCGCAATACCAATATGAAAGGGCTCGCCGCAGGTAGCCACAATCTGCCGGATCTTACCCATGTCCCAAATGGCCCGCGAACCGATGAACTGCTCAGCTAGCACAACAGCATCTATTAAGGCTATATCCACCGCTTTACCGTTGATATAGATAATTAGCTTTTTGGTCCGAATCAGAGAAAACTCTTGTTCAACCACACCTGTGGCAACTAAACCAGCTGCCAATCCCGCTATTGTTCCTTCCACCATAACAGAGAAAACATTATTGGTTCCTGTGGAAACAGGCATGATCGGAACCTCCCCGACTCCTTTAGCTACAACCCGGTTCGTTCCGTCACCACCCAGAGTGATCAAGCAGCTAGCGCCTAATTCTACCATTTTGGCTGCTGCCAACTGCGAATCCTCTTGATTCGCCTTCCACTGCATGGGTAAGAGCTTTGTCTCCATGGTTAATTGATTCTCACCGCAGAAGACATCTAAAGCCCGCTCGAAAAAACCAAAATAGTCGGGCATAAACCAGACCCTTTTAACCCTTGCCGCTTGAAGCCCAAGCAAGATTCTCCGGATCAAATTCACTTTTTCCTGATTATCGAAGACAGTAGCGTGAGCCACCAAACGTCGGATATCTTTTCCTGAAGCGGGATTTGCAATAATTCCTGCAATCATTTCTTCCCCTCCTACCCAAGAGCTAAGGGCAACCGAACGATCGGCCGCCCTTCTCGGAGAACGATTTAACCCTACGGACTATTTAGAAAAAGGATTTCACCGCTGCGATAATTTTTGCCTCATCTGGAATGTATGCCGCTTCCAAGTTAGCTGCAAAAGGAATAGGAGTAAAGGGTGCCGCAACCCTTTTAATGGGAGCATCGAGAAAATCAAAGCATTCTTCCGCGACCATTGCCGCGATTTCCCCCCCAAATCCTCCCTGTTTGACGGCTTCATGCACAATAACCAGTCGCCCGGTTTTTTCTATGGATTTATACAACGTTTCCTTGTCAAACGGTACAAGGGTACGTGGATCAATCACTTCTGCTTCGATTCCATCTAGAGCTAAGGTTTCCGCCGACCCTAGCGCTTTATGAAGCATCATAGAATAAGCTAAGATCGTGACATCTTTTCCTTCCCGCTTGATATCTGCCTTTCCAAGTGGGATCATATACTCCCCATCGGGGACTTCCCCGATTACCCCATAGAGGGCTTTATGCTCTAAGAATACGACCGGATTATCATCACGGATGGCCGATTTCAACAAACCTTTAGCATCTGCTGCCGTCGCCGGCATAACTACTTTAAGCCCTGGAACATGACACATCATTGCCTCTAGGCTTTGAGAGTGTTGAGCCGCTGCACCCAATCCGGCCCCGCAGGCCATCCTTAACGTCAGCGGTACCTTAGCCTTTCCACCAAACATATAGTGCATCTTTGCTGCTTGGTTTATCAGCTCATCTAGACAGACCCCTACAAAGTCGGCAAACATGATTTCTGGAACTGGGCGTAAGCCAGCGACTGCAGCCCCTACCGCTGAACCCATAATAGCGGTCTCCGAGATCGGTGCATCCAACACTCTTTCGCCGCCAAATTTTTCAAGAAGCCCTGTCGTTACTCCAAAACACCCACCAAATGCCCCAACATCTTCTCCTAAGATATATACTTTCTCATCCCTATGCATTTCTTCCTCGAGTGCCTCATTAATCGCTTGGGAATAGGTCATTTCTGCCATAGTAATCTCACCCCTTCAAATTCCTTAGGCGCAGTATACATCGCTCGTTAGTTCATCCAGAGTGGGCACAGGACTATTCTGAGCAAATTCAACCGCATCAGCAATAACTTTTTTAACCTCAGTATCGATTTGATTAATTTCCGCCTCTGTAGCCATATTCATTTCTTGCAATCGGTTCGTGAACCGTGGCAAAGGATCCTTCGCTTTCCAGGCGTTCACTTCTTCATCGGATCGGTATACGCAGGGATCCCCTTCAAAATGGCCGTGATGCCGATAAGTTTTACATTCAATCAAAACGGGGCCTCCACCGGCACGAGCACGCTTCACAGCTTCTTCTGCTGCTTCATAGACAGCCATAACGTCGTTGCCATCAACGACCATACTCGGCATTCCATAGGACCCTGCACGGTCTGCAATGTCTGTAATGTTCTGATGCCTTTCCTGGCTCATCGAAATACCATACATATTATTCTCGTTGACGAAAATCACTGGCAACTTCTGAATACTCGCCATGTTCAACGACTCATGGAACGTCCCCCGGTTTGATGCTGCGTCCCCGAAAAAGCAGATCGCGACTCCATTGGTCTTCATATATTTAGCGGCAAAAGCCGCCCCGGTTGCTAAGGGCATACCTGCACCCACAATCCCATTCGCGCCAAGAAATCCCAATTCCACATCGGCAATATGCATGGAACCGCCTTTTCCTTTACATTCTCCGTCGATCTTGCCAAAAATCTCAGCCATCATTTTGTTAATCGATGCTCCGCGGGCAATTCCATGCCCATGCCCCCGATGAGTACTTGCGATATAATCCTGTTTTTCTAAGTTCGCACAGACTCCGGTTGCCACAGCCTCTTCACCGATATACAGGTGAACAAAACCAGGAATTTGACCTTGTGAAAAAAATTTAGCCACGGTCTCTTCAAATTCACGAATCGTACGCATTTGACGATATAAGTCAAGCATTTGTTCTTTATTAAGCGCCACTTTAAATCACTCCTCTTCCGAATAAGCTTTGATTCCAGTCCAAATCCACATAGACTGTCAGACAAACCTTAACAACTTGGATGCTATCAACGCCATCGCCTAATCCCGGCGCTAACATCACCTCTACTTCCATCCCCCCTTCCTTGATATCTTTTCTACCGAACGGATGTAGATTCATACAAATCCCTTTCCTTGGAATGCCCGTCTTGAATGATATATAAGCAAACCCTGTGCCAGCCTAAACTTGTATAGAAAATACTATGAATAATACGAAAATTCCTTGAAGGAACAATGTTTACAATTCATTTAAAGATATCAAAGTTGTATATTTGATTTTGCCGGTATCCTTCTGTTGGTCGCGAATTGAACACCTGTTCGATCTTCGAACAACAAACAACAATCTATAACTATTAAAATTGAAACGCCTAGATATTCCAGGCGTTTTTTCAGACAAATTGTATTACTTAGCGCGGAGAAACCAGTATTTTAATATTTGCCTCTTTCCGGTTTACCAGCTCTTCAAATCCCCTTTCAATAATATCTTCGAGTTTAATTTTTCCTGTAATCATGGGTTCTGCAGAAAGCCGCCCATCATTCAACAAATCAATCGCTGTAGCAAACTCTCCATTATAGGCCAAGGATCCTATAATGTGTTTTTCATTAGCGGTTACCTCAAAAAAGTTAAACGAACTTTCACGTTCAAAGATACCCACCATGATAACTTTACCGCTTTTTCGTGCCAATTGTATGGCCAGTGGTGCTGTCTTCTCATTCCCGACACATTCGAAAGTAATATCTGCTCCTAATCCATTGGTAAGTTCCTTAATCTTGGCCACAACGTCCACTTCTCTCGGATCGAAGACTGCCGTAGCCCCCATATTTAGAGCATATTCTTTTCTAGCCTTAGCCATTTCAATCACATAGACTCTACTTGCTCCAGCTGCCTTGGCAGCCTGTAAAGTCGCGAGCCCAATTGTTCCAGCCCCTAGGACAACAACTTTGTCTCCTTCAATAACTGGTGCCTGTCGAACAGCATGGATTCCAACTGCTATCGGCTCGATGACAGCTGCTACTTCGTAGGACATATCATCTGGAATTTTATACATAGTATAGGCTGGGACATTGACATATTCTGCAAAGGCACCATCGGTCATCAACCCAGTAAACGCTAACTTTTCACACATACTATAATTCATGCGTTTACAATGATAACATTCCCAACACACTTGGCAGGCATCTGGTGCAACCCGATCTCCCACCTGAACATTCTTAACTCCTGGACCAATTTCAACCACTTCTCCGGAAAATTCATGTCCAAGAATAATTGGTGCTTTACTTCCCGTGAGGGCATCTGGTTCAGCGACCGGAATGAAAATCGGACCTGCCAAGTATTCATGGAGGTCGGAACCACAGATCCCGCACCACTCCACCTTAACCTTTACCCACCCTTCACCCGGTGATGGTGGCTCTGGTACATCTACAACGCGAACATCTTTTCTTCCATACCACACTGCTGCTTTCATTAATCATCTCTCCTTTATTCCAAACCTTATTTGTTCTTTTTAATTAAGCCATAAGAACCAAAATATACGGCATAAATCAACATGACTAAAATCATTAAATCTATCCACGTTAATGGATCTCCACCGAACCCTTTGCTGATCTCAGCTTCATGCAGTATCGAAATCGCAAACCACCGGGTATAAACCAAAAATGTTATCACCCCCAGGCCGTACGTAATTACTACTCTAATAACCTTTTTCGAGACAGTATTTAGAGGTTGATTGTCAAACACTGTCGACCACGTTAGGACCCAGAACAAGATACAAACCCCTAATTGAGCCGGCCACATTGTAATGGCTACTCCAAGAGATTTTTGCGCCTCAACGGGAATCAGAAAATTCTTAAGCATAGCCAAGAACAAGAAATAAATTCCTGTACCGATGACAAAATTGCCAAAGAGTGATGCCAGAGCAGTTTTGGCTCTTGAACCCAATCGGCTCCACGGCCAGTTATCTAAGGCATTAGCTGTCGTAAGCCAAGAGACAATAACTGAATAGAACCAACCAACCGCTGTGACCAAGGGAAGAATCACTTTTCCGCTCTGTGACCAACTGGCTACGCTCGGATAAATTAAGACCAGATAACCCAAAAACGCCAGGAAAAAGCCTTCAAAGAACTCAATAATCCCGACCCATGGCTGCTTTAGCCCTAAATCCACCCATGGCCAATGCCCCATATTTGTTGCTAAGATACCGAAAAAATAAAAACCCATTAGGACAATCATGCCGGTTGCCGTCCAACCTGCTCCGCTTGGATTAAAAGCCGGTTCAAAACTTCCGATGCCGAAAACGAGTATTCCCACTGTTAGAAAAGCTAAAACTGCGCCGGTGATAAATGTAAGCAATCCTGATAAAGGTTGCTTTAGCCGATGAAAGGGCCATAGCTCACCATTAAATGCCAGGAATACGACCTCTAAAATGAACCAGAACATGACAGCATCAAAGGGCTGTGGGTACAGTTTCCATATACCTTGCTTTGGATCCGCAAACACATTCCAAACCACAAGACTAACCACCAGAATTATTGTTAGGTGTGCCATTGCAAAGGTAATCGGGTTAACAGATAAACCAAATTGTTTCTTGGTGCTAATAATCTCACCACCCTTCTCTGCTGCATTAGTAGAAGCATCCATACCCTTACACCTCCCAATTAAATTGCCTTTTTTTCCAATTCTCCATTTACAATTCTTCCAAAACAAAATCTCCCATGGTTAATGTTTACTCTCGAAATACCTCCTAATTATTAATTTGGCCAGCCAATTTTCAATATATTGCAACTATTATGCCAACGTTTCAATGTTATCTATCTTTAAAGAAACCCTCTAGACAGTACTATCTTAAGCAAGGAATGTTCAGCTTTTTATATACGATCTCTAAAAAGAAGTGCTCGGGAACTGAACAGTATGTTCGCTTCCCGAGCACTTCTTTCACGTCAATTGTGTCAAATCCAGTCTATGCTCTAACCCCCAATTTTCTCAACTTGTCATATAACGTATTGCGTCCAATTCCTAAAGCTTTTGCCGTTTTAGTAATATTGCCATTAAACCGGTTTAATGTTGACTCAACAGTAATCCGCTCTATTTCTGTTAATGAGATGACTTTCCCCACTTCTTTCAAAAAGTCCGGTTGCCGGTGTATGTTGCGGGGTAAATCCGTAACGCTGAGATATTCCCCCTCAGCCACATTCATGGCATATTCCACCGCGTTTTGTAATTCTCTTACATTCCCAGGCCAAGAGTAATTTCTGATTGCCTGTAAAAATTCCGTTTCTGCTCCTTTGATGTGTTTGCCCAGGCTCTCCGAAAAAACTCTGATCAAATACATGGTCAGGAGTTCGATATCTTCTTCCCTTTCTCTTAAAGGAGGGATATGAATGCTAAATACATTCAAACGGTAGAATAAATCCTGGCGAAAGCGTCCCTCATCAATATCCTTGAGCAAATTCTTGTTGGTAGCAGCTATGATGCGCACATCAACCGGAATTTCTTTGTCTCCTCCAACCCTGGTCACTTTTCGTTCTTGTAATACCCGCAAAAGGTTAACCTGGAGTTCCATGGGCATATCCCCGATTTCATCCAGAAAGATGGTCCCCTCATTGGCAAGTTCGAACTTGCCAGGATTTCCTCTCCGCTTAGCCCCGGTAAAGGCTCCCTCATTATAACCAAAAAGTTCACTTTGGATGAGTTCTCGTGGCAAAGCTGCACAGTTAACTGCGACAAAAGGACCCTCCGAGCGACCGCTATGATTATGAATCGCTTGGGCAAACAATTCCTTCCCAGTACCGCTTTCTCCTGTCAAAAGAACGTTTGAACGGGAATTCGCGGCGACAGAAATTAATTTCAAGGCATTTTTCATCACTTTAGATTCCCCGATAATATCCTTACAATAAAATCGGGCAGTAGCTCCTACCATCTTGTTTACCAAACTGCGAACCTTATTTATTTCCCGCAAGGTAAACATCACACCGGCAATTATGCCATCCTTCTTATAAAATGGACGGGCGGAACATATACAATGAATTCGGCCCCGTCCTTGATCGTGCACAATTTCTACATCCGTTTTCCAGAGAAGCTGGTTAGCCATTTCACTGAACTTCTCGTTAGGGCCAAGGATCGATTTCAGAAGTTGGCCTGTCTCAACTTTATCGCCCAGGCCAAATATTTTTTGGGCAACCGGATTAATATGAATAATCCGCCCTTCATTATCAACAGCCAGCAATCCTTCAGTCACACTCTCCGTTGCTGCACTCAATAGTTCATATGCTCGTTTCTTTTCCTCCTGGATTTCTTCCTTCCGCAATTGATTTTCTATGGCTTCTACTGCCGTGACAACCATACCATATGTATGCAAATACACATATTCGGCGGGGCCGGAGATATCAAAGCATCCGATAATTTTCCCGAGAGAATTATGAATCGGGGCTCCAGAACATGTCCAGTAATGATGCGATTGGCAAAAGTGTTCGGGCCCAGAAATTTGAATGGCTTTATTCATGGCCAACGCTGTCCCGATGGCGTTGGTCCCCACAGCCTGTTCCGACCAGTTAGTACCCTTTATAAATCGAATTGTACTTGCAGCTTTATCCAGAATCCCTGAATCTCCGCAAGTGTGCAAAATCCGCCCTTCCTTGTCTGTAATCACGACCATGAATCCCGAACCCTTTACACTTTGGTAGACGGTATGCATGAAGGGTTTGGCTACCTCTACTAATTGAGAGTTAGAAATGAAAAGTTGTTGTAATTCGTTGTGATCCGATCTATCTTTACCTATGCCATCATAAGGATCTACGCCAAGTGCCCGACAGCGCTGCCAAGATTCCAGGATCTCTGGACGTGTAACCACTACATCAGTGATACCCCTCTTGACAAAATTTTCCCACGCCCGAAGCGGATCTTTTACATATTTCAGGGATTGGGTGTACATCATAAGCACCTCCAAAGCTTTAAAGTTTAACACGAGATCATTTTTGGCACAGGATTTGCATCAAATAAAAATAAAGGTTTAACTCTTTGAAGTTAGGAGTTCTCAGTATGGAATTTTACAATCTTGGCACCGTTCCTTGGTTTGAATCACAGGTTATATATCACGCCTTAGCCCACCTAAACCGGGAGGCGTTAATACTCTGTACCCCGGCAACCCCTTATGTTTGTGCAGGGTTCCATCAAGATATACCCAGTGAAGTCGATTTAAAAGCTTGTAAAGAACTCGGGTTCCCCCTATTTCGTCGCGAAGTTGGAGGCGGATTAGTATTTCTGGATCATCGGCAAGTTTTTTTCCAAGTTGTCCTACATCGAAACAATCCAATCATTCCCACCAACCGGGAGCTTTTTTACAGAAAGCTCCTTGAACCTGTAGTGCAAACTCTTCGGGATTTCAACTTAGCGGTGGAGTTACGCTCGCCTTGTGACTTAATTGTTAACTCCAAAAAGATTTCTGGCAACGGCGCAGGTCAAATTGGAGAGTGTAATGTCTTAGTTGGGAATATTCTAATGGATTTCAATTTTGAGGTTATGTCTTCTATTATCCGTGTCCCATCAGAGGATTTCCGCCAAGAGTATTTATATCAAATGCAAGCAAACCTCACGACATTGCAGTCGGAAATGGGGAGAGCTGTAAGTCGAGAGGAAGTAATCGAAAGGCTTAAAATCAACTTCGCCAGAGCCTTCTCGCTTACTTCAGCCCAACCAGATAACCGGGTCCTTGAAGAAATCCGCAAACTCTCCCCTATGTTTCAATCCAAGGAATGGCTCATGGAAGCCGGGCGTCGCCTCCTCTATCGGGAGATTAAAGTAGCTGAAAACTGTTATATCAGAGAATACCAGGTCTCTCTTGATATTACTGACCTGACCTGCCGTTTAGTCCTCGCTGGTCAGCGAATTACCAAAATAGCCTTGAGTGACTCCAATCGCTTAATCCCTCCCTTACTTTTACGACGGTTGGAATACTGCCTCCAAGGAAAAAAGATGGATTTTAATACATTAAATGAGGCCTGTTCGGAAGCACATGCCTTAAACCCCTTAAATGCAGAAATTCTAGCCCATACTCTTAGCGGAAAAAACGCTGTGGAAACGTGATGAGCCCTTTAGTATGACAGTTAAACTGCCGATCTAACATTCAAAGTACTCTGGGAATGCGAACCAAGTTTTCCGTACCAAGACGGAAAAATCCGTCTTTTCCCAATTTCTATTATATTCTACTTTCCTTTCAAAACCCCTTTTTATAAATTCCCCAAATCTTGTAAAACACTGCCAGGGATACTGTGCTAATAAGTTAATGTCACCCGATCGAATACTGTCAACTGCTAAAGAACCCGCGATTTTTCCAGCCACTATTGCCGGAAAAATCCCCTCTCCACTGATAGGATGAGTATGTCCTGCCGCATCCCCAACTAACATTAGGTTTTTCTGTTGCATCCTTAATCGGGGTCCTCCGATAGGAATCGCTCCTCCAGTCGTTCGTATCACTTCTTCACTAATTACCCCTTCTTTGATTAAATATTGCTGAAATTCCGCTAAAGCTGTTGCTATATTTCCGCCTAAACTCAAATCAATGCTAACCCCGACATTTGCCAGATTATTTTTAGGAAAGAGCCAGGCATATCCGCCGGGGCTGGATGGACTAAAGTAAATTTGAGCCCATTGCAACCTTTTCCTCAACTTGACCGTGATTTGCTTAGCATAGGCCAAAACCTGAGGCGGGCAGTGTATCGCCTGGGCTACCACGGATTTAGGTCCTTCCGAACCTATAACAATTCCCGCTTTAACCATGGATAATCTTCCCTGTTTATTAATTAAAACGCCCTGATCCTTAACTGCTACTGCCTGTGCTTTAGTGAATAACTTAACCCCAGATTGAACTGCTCTCTCAGCTAAATAACGATCAAAGACATCCCGGTTAAGTATGTAACCTGGTGCCCGTGTTTGAGCCACTTGTTCTCGATGAATATAGGTAATGAAACCTTCCACCCTTTGAGCTATACAAGCAGCCGGAACAGGTACTTCTGCAGCTAAACTCAACGGTACATACTCTGCACATTGAACTGGTAAACCTATATGCTCTTTCTTGTCCAACATCAAAACCGAAACCCCACCGGCAGCCGCTGTAGCGGCAGCGGAGCTACCCGCTGGGCCAGCTCCGATTACTACAACATCAGATTTAGCCAAAATAGGAGGCTCGTCAATTTCAAACTCAGCGTTCATCTTAAGGCACTGCGCACACATGACTCCACATCCTGAGCGCTCACACCGGGAATTTGATCTGGGTAAGCCTTGAAAAAGGACCTGATTATCTCCTCAATTTTGTCCCCTTCCAAGGGACAATCTTTTAAACGGGCCTCAAGCTCAAAGATAACCGACGGATTATGTGTAAAGAAATCCCCGCTAATTAATACGCTTTTCAAAACTCGTGCCATTAACTCCGTCTTGACAACCACCCGGATTAATCCGCCTGGTGTTTTAAGGCAAGCTTCCTTTATTTCTCCCGCCTCAGTTGATAAATGAACTTTATAAATCCATTCAGGCGAATGAAAATACATTCTTTTCTCTCGAAATAATGCCTCTTCCCATGAATTAAGTTCGTCCCTAATAAATTGCATATCCATAACAGATGTGAATGCCGCACAAATGACTTCTTTAATCTTGGACATATCCGGAACCTGACCGAGCTCTCTTTTAAGCCACGTTACCCGGTCCTCTACCGCGCTAATATTTTTATCACTTATTTTTTCCATTGGAATTTTCAGTACCTTGACCATGCTCTTAACGTCAAAATCAACAAGTAAAGAGCATTGGAAGACAAAGGCTTTGTCTAATTCTGCCCCCCCTGTACCGCAAATCTTACGATTACCAACTTGAATATCGTTACGGGGCCGGAACATTGCCTTTACTCCAAGATCGGCCAATGCTTTGACCATAACTTCACACAACAGCTTATAAACCTCATCGAGATTTCTTCCCGCCAGCCAATCCTTACCCGCATAAATTTCCCATCCTAGTTCGGACGGTCCCCAAAAAATCGCTCCCCCTCCTGTGATACGACGGTTGATTTCAATACTTTCTCTCCGACAATATTCTTCATCAATTTCTAACTCTACCGCTTGATGCAAACCCAATAGAGCACAACGGGGAGAAAATTGGAGAAAGCGCAATGTATTCGGGCATTTCCCTGCGCTTCGGGAAGCAAGCAGGACCTCGTCTAAAGCCATGTGGTCAGCTGAAATTAATGGATTATTGTCAAGTAGTCGCCAATTTATCACCACTAGAGTCCTCCTTTAATATAGTAGTTTGTCGATCATGTCCACTGTTCGGTTTTCGAACAGTGGACGAAAATCGAACAATAAATAGTGCCTCCTTTTATTAATGCACGTTAGTAATTCAGCCAATTTTAGCCTTCGGGTATTCTTCTTTATTTTCATCCTTATATCTTTTCTTAATATCAATATGCAATTCATATGCCAAGCCTAGTGAACTCGTTCAACAAAAGTTGAACATCGAGACTTCGGTGACGTAAGTCTCCAGTACGATAGTATCCAGTGGAGAGTATCGCCGTAGCCGCAAACCCGAAAAGCATACCTATCGGCGTAGGATAGACTTATGCCGAAGGCGCAGATCCACTAACGAATACTATCGCGCCGTAGGATGGAGTCTACTTCCTTCGCCGCCAAGCGGTCCTATTGGGAAAGGAGGCTTTCGTCACCGAAGCAGAGTACGGGGTACCACTCCCACTTACAAGAAGTGGGAGTCTCACGATTGGATGAAACTTCTTGGCATATGAATTGCATGTTTATTATAGTCATCACAGGTATGCACTTGTTTTTCCGTTCTACTCTGTGAATCCAAAAATAAATTAGTATGGAGAGGATGTGATTTAATTGTCATTAAAAGCCGCCTTTATTTTCCTTGCACCTCAAGCCGACCCTTCACTACATCAGGCAGATATTCAAACTCCACAGGTTACTCTACTCATTCGGGGAGTCCAAAATTATCAGGAAGCTGTTATTCTTGCACAACAACTGGTTACTGAAGGAGTTCAGGTGTTGGAATTATGCGGAGGATTTGGTAACATTGGGACGGCAAAGATCGTTGAAGCTGTAGAACAGAAAATTCCAGTGGGTACAGTACGATTTGATAGTCACCCCGGTTTGAGCGGAAAAAGCGGAGATGATCTATTCTTAACTTAGCCACCAAGGGCTGTAAGGATAACTCATCAAACTCTTACTGTCACGTTAGAAATCCTGACACCATAGCTAATCAATTTCCCCGAGAGAAAAACTCAAATTTTTCAATATACTTTATTCAATATTTACACCTTAACTCTTTTAGTTATATAATGGCATAGATGTAATACTAACGCAGGCAAATAATGCCCACTCACAACTAAATACGTCTTTTTGCTAGGGGCGCCCTTCGGGGCTGAGATGAGGAAACTCGATCCCTTTGAACCTGATCTGGTTAATACCAGCGGAGGGAAGCTAATCGTTATGCTTATAGAAGTATAAATGAGAACTGCTTACCGCAGTTCTCATTTTTTTTTAGTTTATACCCTCCCTGGTTCCTTGGTAGTGAGACGGGAATCCTTAGCAAAAAGGTATGAAGAACAGATGAAAGGAGGATGGTCTGTTGCAGATTATTCTAAACGGTGAAGCGCAGGAGCTTACCCCAGAATGTACCGTATTCCAGTTGCTCGAAAACAAAGCTGTGACCCTAAAAGCTGGGGTCGTGGAGCTCAATGGGAAAATTCTAAAACAAGAGCTCTGGCAAAGTACTGCAATAAGTGATGGCGATAGTTTGGAAATCTTAATTTTTATGGGAGGTGGCTGATACCGTGAACGATATCATACAGGGTATAAATCCATCGGATGACAGTTTACTCATCGGAGGAGTCAATTTACTCAGTCGTCTGTTCGTAGGAACCGGTAAATTTTCGTCTCATGAAATTGTGCCCCGAGTACTGGAAGCTAGCGGCTCCCAGGTGGTAACAATGGCTTTACGCCGAGTAGATTGGAAAAACCCTCAGGAGAATATTCTAAATTACTTACCTCAGAACACCATTTTATTGCCGAATACCTCCGGTGCACGCACTGCTGAGGAAGCCGTGCGAATCGCCCGCTTGGCTCAGGCTGCCGGCTGCGGGAACTGGGTTAAAATCGAGGTTGTACAGGATCAACGCTACCTTTTGCCGGATAATTGGGAGACGATTCGGGCCACAGAACAACTCGCGAACGATGGATTTGTGGTACTTCCTTATATGAGCCCGGATTTGGGGGCAGCCAGGCGTCTGCAGGATGCCGGCGCGGCAGCAATTATGCCCTTAGGGTCACCAATTGGAAGCAACCGTGGCTTACAAACCAAAGAACTTATTCGGATTTTGATCGAGGAAATTTCCCTACCGATTGTTGTCGATGCTGGCATCGGACGACCATCCGAGGCAGCAGAGGCCATGGAAATGGGAGCGGCTGCCGTACTTGTAAATACGGCAATTGCGACAGCAGGAGATCCGGTGTTCATGGCCCAAGCCTTCCGCTTGGCCGTAGCCGCAGGACGGCTGGGCTATTTAGCTGGACCGGGAGAACGACGAGTAACAGCCGAGGCGTCTTCCCCCTTGACTGGTTTTTTGCAGGAGGGTTAACGTATGTTCTACGAGCAAAAGACTGAATGGCAACAAAGGCTCCCAGAATCGATCTGGACGAGTTATAGCAGAGTAGACGTAGAGCGGGTGTTAGCCCGTGAAACTGTTCTCCCAGAAGATTTGGCGATCTTGCTTTCCCCAGCTGCCCAACCATACCTAGAGCCAATGGCCAAAAAGGCTCAAGCTTTAACTATCCGCCATTTCGGCCGCACGATCGGTTTGTTCACTCCCTTATATCTTGCTAATTTTTGTAGCAATAGCTGCCTGTATTGTAGTTTCCACGCTGGAAACGAAATTGTACGGTGCAAGCTAAGCGTCGAACAGGCTATAAAGGAAGGTGAAGCCATCTCATCGACTGGGCTGCAACATTTGCTGCTCTTGACGGGAGAATCCCGCTCACAAAGCGGACCCGCTTACATCGAGCAATGCGTCCGTGCTTTACGACCAATGTTTGCCTCACTGGGACTTGAAGTGTATCCCCTATCCACTGAGGAATACCGACGTTTGTACGAGGCGGGGGTTGATTCTGTCACTCTTTTTCAAGAAACCTACCAGGAAAGCACCTATGCTCTGGTACACCCTTCCGGACCAAAGCGGGATTATCACTACCGCTTGGAGGCACCGGAGCGAGCCTGTTCTGCTGGAATCTCCTCCATAAACATCGGAGCGCTCTTAGGTATCTCGGACTGGCGGCGGGATGCCTTTTATTCAGCACTCCATGCCGACTACTTGCAAAGAAAGTACCCCGGGGTCGAAGTAGCTATTTCAGTACCACGCCTTAGGCCCTATGCCGGCAGTTTTAGCTCATTTGCGACTCCCGTAACGGATGCCGCTTTAGTTCAAATTATTCTGGCTTACCGATTGTTTCTACCTCGGGCTGGGCTTACCTTGTCCACACGAGAAAGTCCGCAAATGCGGGAAAATTTGCTTCCCCTCGGAATTACACGAATCTCGGCCGGCGCTCTCACTTCCGTTGGTGGTTATAGTGAGACAGACAACGTAGGCAGTGCCCAATTTGAAATTGCTGACGAACGATCCGTTCCGGAAGTAGTACAAATGATCCGGGCCAAAGGCTATCTACCAGCTTTTTGTGACTGGGTGAATATGCGGGAAAGGAATGCTGTAGCACAATGAACCATTTAATGACTGGACTGAATGGACTTTCAAATAGGCATACCCTTCCCGTAGGCATTTATGCCCTTACCTCTGAGCTTCACTCTCAAGGCCGGAGCAATATCGAGGTGGCCAGTGAGATCGTAGCCAGCGGCGTACCGATCCTTCAGTACCGGGAGAAGTCCAAGAAGGTTAGGGAAATGTATGAAGAGTGTCTGGTGTTGCGAGCCATGACCCAACAATACGGTGCCTTGTTTATTATCAACGACCACTTAGATCTGGCTCTAGCAGTGGGCGCCGATGGCGTACATATCGGACAAGACGATTTGCCGTTGTCGAAGGTGCGCGAGTTAGTTGGCCACGATCTCCTGATTGGGGTTTCTACCCATTCGCCGGCCCAAGCATTGGCCGCGGTAAGCGGTGGCGCAGATTACATCGGAGTAGGACCGTTGTTTGCCACCAAGACAAAAATCGATGTGTGCGATCCAGTGGGACTGGACTATTTAGATTACGTCGTCAAGAATTTAGATATCCCCTTTGTCGCGATCGGCGGAATCAAAGAGCACAATCTGGCTGAAGTGATCCAGGCGGGGGCCCGGACTGTCGCCTTAGTCACCGAGATTGTAGGAAATCCGGATATTATGAGCAAGATTAAGCGTTTACAGTTCATTATGGAACACAATACCCAACTATAAGAAAAGTTTAAGAAGGAATGTGATTAGATGAGTACACAAATGGAACAGGCTAAAAATGGAGTAATCACGGCGGCAATGCGAACGGTTGCTGACAAAGAGGGGCTTACTGTTGAAGAAATTAGGCTCCGGGTGGCAGCGGGCAGCATTGCCATCCCCGCTAACATCAATCACACATCTTTGAGTCCGGAGGGCGTTGGTCTTGGACTTAAGACGAAGATTAATGTCAATTTAGGTATCTCTCCGGAGTGTGCCAACCTCGACAGTGAGCTGGCCAAAGTACGCATGGCTCTAGACATGAAAGCGGAAGCAATTATGGACCTTAGCAACTACGGTAAAACTATCGAATTCCGCCACCGGCTCATCGAAATGTCCTCTGCTATGATCGGCTCTGTTCCTATGTATGATGCCCTTGGCTATTTAGATAAAAAATTGGAAGACATTACACCCCAGGAATTCTTAGCTGTGGTGGAACAGCACGCCCGAGACGGCGTTGATTTTGTTACCATCCACGCTGGCATCAACAGGGAAACTGCTCAGCATTTCCGTCAAACCTCCCGAGTTACCAACATCGTTTCTCGGGGAGGATCTTTACTATACGCCTGGATGGAATTGACCGGGCAGGAAAACCCTTTTTACGAGTATTTTGATGATCTTCTGGATATCTGTGCGGAATACGATGTGACCTTGAGCCTAGGGGATGCCTGCCGACCGGGAAGCATTGCCGATGCCACAGACGGAGCTCAAATTTCCGAATTGATCGTGATGGGAGAATTAACTCGAAGGGCTTGGAAACGCAATGTTCAAGTCATGATTGAAGGACCCGGCCACGTTCCCTTGCATGAAGTTGTGGCTAATGTTCAGTTGGCAAAAAAGCTTTGCCACGGAGCACCCTTCTACATTTTAGGGCCGTTAGTCACGGACGTTGCTCCTGGTTACGATCACATCACCAGTGCGATCGGCGGAGCTTTAGCCGCCTCAGCAGGAGCAGATTTTCTCTGCTATGTGACGCCGGCCGAACACCTTCGTTTGCCCACTTTAGATGACGTACGCGAAGGAATCGTTGCAGTCAAGATCGCAGCTCATGCCGGGGATATCGCTAAAGGGATACCTGGAGCCGCTGAGTGGGACAGGAAGATGAGCCAAGCCAGACAAGATTTGAATTGGGAAGTAATGTTTGGTTTAGCCTTGGATCGTGAAAAGCCCGAGCGCTATCGCCAAGAGTCCTCTCCTGAGCATCAGGATAGCTGCACGATGTGTGGGGAAATGTGTTCAATGCGCCTTATGAACCGTATCATGGACAAATAGGTTATTTGCGGAAAGGGGACACACCTGCTGAAGTAAAAGCTGTTCTTCGGGACAGGAATGTCCCCAACTAAGTATCCGACACATAAGAAAAACTTGGCTGGCGCCAAGCTCTAAAAAACAAGGGCCTTCATTATTGAAGGCCCATTTTCCGTACGGTTTTAGGGGGATGTGTTGGGGGGGACGGTCCTTTTAACACGCCCCCAACACGCGTGCCCATAGTAAAAGGGACCCCTTTAAGGGTCCCTTTAAGAACTTAGCTAATTTTTGAAATTTGTACGCCACACACTTTATACTCGTAGGTTTTAGTGACTTTATCATACGCACCATTGGTGAGTACGTTGGTTGGAGAATCAAAGTAGTGAAGGGTCATAAAGACCATACCCACTGGCACCCGTTCCGTGATTATGATTTTGGTTTTTAATTCACCACGACGGGAAGAGATTTGGACGACTTCGCCCTCTTCCAGTTTGAGCCGTTTGGCATCTGAGGGATTAATCTCTGCTAACTCTTCAGGCGAATAGGTTTCCAGAGATGGAGAGTGTTGAGTGAAAACGTTATAATGGGAAAGTTTACGCCCGGTATTGAGTAAGAATGGATACTCCTCATCCGGTAATTCCGCAGGCAGCTGATTATCAATCGCCACAAAGAGCCCTTTGCCACGGTTGAATTTCCCTTCATGCAAGAACTTGGTTCCGGGATGTTCCGCATGCGGCACCGGCCATTGCAAGCCTTGCGTTCCTAAACGCTCATGGGTAATCCCTGCAAATTGAGGAGTAAGTTTGGCAATTTCCTGCATGACTTCTTCCGAAGATTGATACTCGAAGGGGTAACCCATTCGAGTTGCTAAGGCACAAATGATCTCTCCATCTGTCTTAGCGTTACCGATCGGTTTAATTGCTTGATTGACCATTTGCACTCGCCGCTCAGTATTGGAGAAGGTACCTGTCTTCTCAGCATAACTAGCCCCAGGTAAGACGACATCCGCCAATTTTGCAGTTTCTGACAAGAAGATTTCTTGGACTACCAGGAAGTCAAGAGCCTTAAGGCCTTTGCGAACATGGTTCGCATCAGCATCTGTAATGACTGGATCTTCGCCCAAAACATACAATGCCCGCAGATTTTTACTAACCGCTGCATCAAACATGTCAGGAATCATAAAGCCAGGATTAAGGTCGAGAGGAACTCCCCAAGCAGCTTCGAATTTGGCCCGTACTTCAGGGTTTATGACTTGTTGGTAACCAGGATAAACGTTAGGCAGTGCCCCCATATCGCAGGCGCCCTGAACATTATTTTGCCCACGCATTGGGTTAACACCCGAACTCTCTTTACCAAGATTACCTGTAAGCATGGCTAAGTTCGCCAGACTCATGACGTTATCCGTACCACAGGTATGCTCTGTAATCCCTAAGGTGTAAAAAATCTGAGCCCGTTCGGCAGTCGCGTAAATTCTTGCAGCTTCTTCCAGCTGTTCTACCGGAACTCCCGTTATTTGACTTACGACCTCGGGAGTATATTTTTGAACGGCTTCCCGGACTTTTTCAAAGCCTTCGGTACGTTCTTCAATAAATGCTTTATCTTCCCACCCGTTGGCAAGAATAATGTTCATAATTCCGTTGATCAGAGCAATATCTGTTCCCGGACGAAGCCTTAACCAAACATCGGAATGGTCAGCCAGATCAATTTGTCGAGGATCGACCACGATCAGCTTGGCTCCCTTGGCGAGGGCTTGCTTCATTTTTGTCCCAATTACAGGATGAGCCTCTGTCGCGTTTGAACCAATTACAAACATGACTTTGGTGTTCGGAATCTCATTAATAGAGTTAGTCATCGCTCCGGATCCAAATGAAGTGGCCAGACCGGCCACAGTGGGAGCGTGTCAGGTCCTTGCGCAGTGATCGATATTATTCGTACCGATGACCGCGCGCATGAATTTTTGCATGAGATAATTTTCCTCGTTCGTACAATGAGCCGAACTTAAGGCAGCAATAGAGTTAGGTCCATAAGTCTTCTTGATCTCACCTAACTTCGTAGCGATTAAATCTAAGGCCTCATCCCATTCTGCAGGGACTAATACCCCATCTTTTCTAATCAGAGGAGTAGTTACACGATTTTCACTATAAATCATGTCCATCCCAAAGCGACCTTTGACACATAAAGCCTTGCCATTAACTGGCGCATCCGGATTCGAGGTCACCCCGATCACTTTTCCGTCTTTGACATTCAGGTCAAAGTTACATCCTACGCCACAGAACGGGCAGGTCGTTTGGACTTTAGAGACTTCCCAAGGACGTCCCTTACCGACCATTTGCTTCTCTACCAGTGCCCCTACTGGACAGACCGAGACACAGGATCCACAGAAATCACAATCCGACTCGTTATAGGGTAAATTGAAGGCCGGACCCACCTGGGTATCAAATCCGCGAAATGAAAAGTCTAAAATGCTTTTTCCTTGGATCTCAGTGCAAGCCTTGATACATTTTCCACAGAGGATACATTTATTGGGATCCCGCAAGATGAAAGGATTTCCATCATCAATCGGAAGGTTACGTTTTTCCCCATGGTAAACTTCACCAGTTACCCCATATTCATAAGCATACTCTGCTAAAGAACAGTCCCCCATTTTCTGGCAGGTCATACAGTCTAAGGGGTGGTTTGCTACTATTAACTCTAAGATCGTTTTGCGTGCAGTGCGCACTTTTTTGTTTTGAGTTTCTACTTTCATGCCCTGTGCTGCTTGTGTGACGCAAGCCGGGGGAAGATTGCGCATCCCCTCGATTTGAACAACACATAAACGGCAGGCACCCGCAGAGGTAAGCTCCGGGGCATGACACAATGTAGGAATCGGAATATTATTCGTACGACAGGCGTCAAGAACGGTCGTCCCTTTCGGTACGCTGACTTCACGTCCATCAATTGTTAATGTAAGCCACTCCAAGTGATTCACTCCTCTCAGTTTGTCCATTCGGGTCCGTCCGGACCCTTAGATTAGGCTCGACTAACTGCACCAAACTTGCATTTTTCCATACAGGTTCCGCATTTGATGCAATTCTCTTCATTAATGACATACGGAGTCTGAGTCTTTTTATCCCCTGTAATACAATTAGTCGGACAGTTTTTAGCACAGAGACTACACATTTTGCATTTCTCCACATCAATGGTATAACTCAGCAAGGCTGTGCAGTTATGAGCGGGACATTTATGGTCACGAATATGGGCTTCATACTCATGTCTAAAGTATTTTAAGGTTGCCAGAATGGGGCTGGGTGCAAACTGACCCAATCCACACAGGGATGTCTCTTTAATCGTTAGGGCAAGGGTCTCTAACGTATCAAGATCTTCCTCTTTTCCTTCTCCTTTGGTGATTCTATCCAGAATCTCGTACATCCGCGTGGTTCCCTCTCGACAGGGGGTACATTTACCACAAGATTCTTTCTTGGAAAAGTTTAAGAAATAACGGGCAATATCCACCATACAAGTGGTCTCATCCATAATGACTAGTCCTCCGGAGCCAACCATTGCTCCTGCTTGCGTCAAAGTATCATAATCCACGGCGAGATCAAGCATGTCTTCAGGCAAACATCCACCCGATGGGCCTCCAATTTGCACTGCTTTGAACTTCTTACCGCCTTGAATTCCATCCCCAATGTCAAAGATAATCTCCCGTAGGGTTGTGCCCATTGGAACTTCCACCAAACCAGTATTGTTAACCTTACCCGTCAAAGCAAAGATCTTCGTTCCTTTACTTTTTTCAGTACCAAATTGGCCATACCACTCTGCCCCGTTGCGTAAAATGTGCGGAACATTGGACCAGGTTTCAACGTTATTGATATTGGTTGGTTTTCCCCATAGCCCGCTTACTGCCGGAAATGGTGGGCGAACTCTCGGCATACCGCGCTTACCTTCAATAGAAGCCATTAAGGCAGTTTCTTCTCCGCAGACAAAAGCTCCAGCTCCAGCGAACACATTGAGACGGAAATTAAAGCCTGAGCCCAGAATATTATCTCCTAAATAGCCAGCCTCCTGAGCTTGCTTAATCGCAATTTCCAAGTGCTTGATAGCTAATGGATATTCTGCACGACAGTAAACGTATCCTTCGTCTGCTCCGATGGCATAAGCCCCGATCAGCATTCCCTCAATAACGGAATGTGGATCCCCCTCCAGCACACTGCGGTCCATGAATGCTCCAGGATCTCCTTCGTCAGCGTTACAAATAATATATTTTTTATCACTTGGCGTTTGACGGCAGAAACCCCACTTTACGCCTGCAGGGAAACCAGCACCACCACGACCACGAAGCCCTGACTTCTTAACTTCTTCCATGACCTCTTCGGGAGACATTTCTTTAAGCGCTTTTTGGATGCCTTTATAGCCTTCCCGTGCCGTGTATTCTTCAATTTTCTTAGGATCAATCACACCGCAATTACTAAGTACTATTCGATGTTGCTTGGCGAAAAATTTAATTTCGGAGAGTGAACTTACTGGTTTTTGAGTTGTTTGGTCTATTAGAAGAAGACGTTCAACTCGCTCCCCTTTCACAATATCTTGGGCTACGATCTCTGCCACATCATCCGCAGTGACCCGGGTATATAACGTATTATGGGGTTCAATAACGAGCGTTGGTCCTTTTTCACAAAAGCCTTGACACCCGGTACCAACAACGCTTACGGTATCTTCAAGTCCTTGCCGCTTGATTTCCTCTTTCAAGATTTCGATGATCGGCAGTGCTCCCGAAGAGGCACATCCCGTCCCTGCACAAACTAGAATCCGTTGGTTCTCAGCCATCCCTTTATCCCCCTACTCGTATTTAGCAAATATCCCGGCAATGCTCTCCGGTACTAATCGTCCATGAACCTCATTATTAATAGATATAACCGGTGCAAGACCACAGGCTCCAATACAGGCCACGATTTCTAAAGTAAACCGCCCATCGTCCGTCGTAGCTCCGTCTTTAATCTTTAGTTCTTTTTCTATAGTATCTAGTACCTTAGCTCCTCCACGAACATGGCAAGCCGTTCCCAAACAGACATTGATTAGATTTCGTCCCACAGGCGTAAGACGGAACTGAGCATAGAATGTGACCACACCATAAATTCTCGCCAACGGGATACGAGTCCCTTTACTAATGTGCTTTATCACATGGGCAGGCAAATAACCATAAACCTCTTGGGCCCCTTGTAAAATTGGGATCAGAGGCCCATTCTCATGTCGATACTTTTTGATGATTTCATCCAACTTTATTTCCTTTGGGTCTACTAACTCCTCACACGCGGTGCTCAAATAAATCCCCCCTATTGAATTCCTATAGTACTAAAATTATAGATTGTTCTTTCTGTGATCAACATGGTCATTTTGATGTCGTGTTGGTCAACGGGTACTTGTGAAATAACCTGACATTCGAAACTAAGAGCGACCTTAGGTGTTAAGGGATTTAACAACATAAAGAAGCGATCGTAAAAACCGCCCCCATACCCCAAACGATTCCCTTGTAGGTCAAAACCTGCCCCAGGCACGATGATTAAATCGATTACTGAAGGTTCTACTTCTTGATTTGAAAGCTTAGGTTCGCGAATTCCCCAAGCTCCCGGTTCAAGATCCACAGCTAGATCGCGTACTTCAAGTGGAAGAAGTATCCCATGGGGTGCACAACGAGGTAAGATTAGCTTTTTCTTATACGCAATCGTGGCCTCCGCCAAGGCAGTTGTTTCTACTTCATCGCGGAAGTTAAGAAATAACATCACTGCTTGAGCTTTTTGGAATTCCGGTAAATCCTCAACTTTTTGCTGAATCAGCAAACTATTACTTTTTCTCTCCTTCTCTCCCATAGCGGCCCGCTGTTTTAAACACGATTTGCGTACTTCATGCTTGGAATACTGTTTTTCCTCATTCATGTTAGAGCTTCCCTTTCGGTAAAATCTCGTGCATTAAGAATTATTCGATTAATAAAGGTAAATTCCTTCTGCAAATATCAGATAAATTAAATATTTTGTAATTTCTCTGATTATAAGACGCAATAAGGTCTTAACCCGAAAATTCGAGGTTTCTGTTGCTGGATCAGAAGTCTAGTCTTTTCCAAACATACCGTCTAGGCGATTTAAGCTTATTGCTAAATCAGGCGTAGTTCAACCCACAACATTATCCACATTTCAAAACTTGTATTTCCGCCTTGTCTCAGACTTATCCACATTATCCACAGGACCTGTGGGTAATGTTATCCTAAACGGACGAAATATAGGTAAAACTGCAAAGCCGCACCACTGACTTATCTACAGACTTATCCACATTATCCACAGGTCTACCTTATCCACAGAACATATGCTTCCCTTTTTCGTCTTGAACTATTTTTGCACATACTGTAAGGGTAATAAAAAACGCCGGACACAAGGTTTTTTTCCCCTAGTAACCGGCATTTTTCGTTTATTTGTTTTCATTGTTTTTCCTAAACTAGTACTGTAGAATTTTTCCAGACCCTCATCTCGCAACTCGCGATGCGTATTACCTTATAGAAGGAGCCAATTCACGAAACACATTGCGCAAGAAAATCCCTGGACGCGGGGATTTTTTTGTACTAATTACACAAGTCCCAGTCCCGGAACTGCGTTTAGTGTCCAAGGTGCGAAGTCCCCAGCTAAATAATGATAATACCCTGCCGTCGCGATCATGGCTCCGTTATCCGTACATAAAATGGGGGATGGATACACCAGCCTTACACTCCGCTCGCCCAACGTCTCGCCCAGTGTTTCGCGCAGCAAGCTATTAGCTGCTACTCCGCCTGCAAGAAGCAGCGTCTTAACTCCGGTTTCCTCGATGGCCAGCAAGGTTTTTCGGACTAAGACATCGACCACTGCCTGCTGAAAAGAAGCGGCAATGTCTGGAACGCTTAGTGTCTCTTCTTTCATGCGGGCAGAATTCAAGGTATTTAAAACCGCCGATTTCATACCACTGAAGCTAAAATCCAAGCTCCCCGGCTCTAACATAGCCCGAGGAAACTTAAAGGCTTGCGCATTCCCCTCTTGAGCGATTTTTTGAATCTGAGGTCCTCCTGGATAACCTAAGCCTAGGGTTCTAGCCACTTTATCTAAGGCTTCCCCTGCGGCATCGTCTCGTGTATGCCCCAAAACCTTATACTGGCCATGTGCTTCAAAGAAAATAAGATGAGTATGCCCTCCCGAGACTAGCAGGGCTAGGAAAGGGAATTCGATATCTTGATGGAGCAAAAAGTTGGCATAGATATGTGCTTCCAAATGATTAATGCCAAGCAGTGGAATTCCCGCAGCATAGGCCATGGCCTTCGCACCAGAAACCCCGACCAATAAGGAACCGACCAATCCAGGGCCATAGGTCACAGCGATGGCCGACAAATCTTGAAACGTAAGCCTTGCCTCATCTAAAGCTTGCTGTACGACGGGTTGAAGATGTAAGCTATGCTCCCGCGAGGCAATTTCCGGTACAACTCCGCCATATTTTTGATGCGTCGTAATCTGGGAGGATATGACATGACTGCGTAATTCCGTCCCGTTCACTAAAACAGCCGCAGAAGTCTCATCGCAGCTCGTTTCTATTCCTAAGATTATAACCTCGTTGTTCAGACTCATCGTCACGTCACATTCACTTCCATTTTCAGTTCCGTCCACATAATCAAAGCGTCCTCTCCCGTATCCGCATAATACCCTTTACGAACTCCTGCCGTGGTAAAGCCTAATCGACTATATAATGATTGGGCAGAGCTGTTCGAAGCGCGGACTTCCAGAGTCATTCGCTCCATACCCTCCTCCACCATTTTCTTCATCACATAACGCATTAGGAACTCCCCCCCATGTTGCCCCCGGTAGCCAGGAGTAATGGCAATATTCGTAATATGTCCCTCATCAAGGATATACCACAGTCCCATGTACCCAATCACTTGACCGCCTAACTCTAAACAATAATAGCGCGCATACTCATTATCGATGAGCTCAGCTTTAAAAGCCTGCATAGACCAAGGGGTGGTAAAGGAATCACGCTCGATTTCTAAGATGGCTGGGAGATCGTTGATCGTCATGGGACGTACAATCCCATTATTCATGCCCCTCTCTCCTTCGCGCTTCCTCTTTCTTTGCCCAATTGACCTCTGCTTCAGAAAAGCGAATGTAGTAAGGTTCAACTCGTTCTCCCCTGCCCGTTTCCTGCCAACGTTGCCAAACCGCTTGAACGGCATAAGCACCCCGGGGTAAATTAATATACTCTGGTAAAATTAAAGCTTGCTCCCCCATCACAGCCTCAATCTGATCCTTAGCTTTGACCACAGCATCTCCAACAAAGCAAATCGGACGCTCCAATTCCCTCAATTGTTCTAACCATTGATCTTTGGGTAACGCTTGAGGGGGTGTTATACACTCCGCCTTCTCGTTCCCTCGCGTCCAACGATAACGTGCCGTATACCACTCATTCTTGCGCGCATCCAAGATGGGAACAATGTCTTCCGTTCTACCTAAACCCGCCCAGGCAAGGGTATCGAGGGAAACTACAGCAACCAGCGGAAGCTTTAACACCTGTGCTAATCCCTGTGCCGTAGCGATTCCGATCCGTATTCCAGTAAACGAACCTGGGCCACGTACCACACCAACCATATCCAAATCCCCTAGTGACCAATCTGCGGCAGTCAGCAATTGATCGAGCATTGGAATAATACGCTCGGAGTGCGTCTTAGTGGTATGTAAAAACCCTTCTCCGATCAGCCGTCCATCTTCAGCTAAAGCTACTGCGGTCACTTTTGTTGTCGTATCAATCGTTAAGTATTTCATCGGCTCCTCCGAACCTCTCCTCAAATATTCAGGTCTACTATGCGTTGCTCCCACTCAGGTCCTCGGGGACGAAAGATAATTTCGCGCAGGGATTCTCCACTGCCAAGGATTTCAACTTCTAATCTAATTTCCGGTAAATAGTCCTCGGCAATTTTAGGCCATTCAATCAGACACACAACATCCTCTTCAAAGGCATCTTCAACCCCGATGACTTCCACTTCTTCTGGACGCTGGAGCCGATAGAGATCCATATGAATCAAACGGACCTTGGTTCCTGTCCCCGTTCCAGAAAGTTGGCCGCTATACTCTTGTTGAAATGTGAAGGTTGGGCTAGTCATATGACTCGTGACCCCTAATGACTTACCAACTCCTTGCGCGAAGGCCGTTTTCCCAGCACCGAGATCCCCGATCAGGGCAACGACATCTCCACCCCGCAAACATGCTCCTAACTGTTTGCCCCACTCCCGAGTTTGCTCAACTGTTGCACTCGTTGCTCTGTAATCCATAATCATTGATTAAGAAAACTTGGACAAACCTAACCTTTTCCTTTCCTAAGACTTTTTTCCTTCTCCAAGTTTTTATCTATTAAAACCATAACTATCGAGCCTCGAATTTAGTGTTACCTAGATCCAAGGTCATTATAAGTTTTTCAGAACGTATCCAATCCCCGGTGCTAAATCCCCTCATCCATCGCCCCTCAATACTCGAAATGCTATGCACTCTCCGCAAGGGATGTGGCGGTAGTCTTTCCAAAGATATTCGTACCCCAAACTCCTAAAATAATCAGACTGATTCCAATAGCATGAATCCAGCCAAACTGCTCTCCGCGAAAAAACACTCCTGAAAAAACCGCTACGACCGTGATAAGGTTAAAAATCGGTGCAGTCTGAGAAACGGGCAAGGCACTAAACATATAGTTTGAAAGGAAAAAAGCCAGCACAGACGAAATAGCGCTCAGGTAAAAAATTGCCCATAGCACACCCGTCAATTGAAGCGGTTTTAGATAAGATATCAATTCCCCTTGAATTACGCTTTGCCCGATACCTAGTACATTAAAGATCACGGTTCCCGCCCACATCATGACAAAGGTGATCTCCAGGGAATTGAAACTCCGTGAAGAATGTCTTGACAAAATACTATAAGCGCCTGCAGCCAATACCGCTACGAGAAGAGCAAGAATTCCCCAGAGATGTTCTCCAAACTGAAGGCCCCCTTGAACAGATACGATGATCATCACGCCGACGACAGAGGCCCCGATCGAAAGTACCTGCTTAGCATTGAGTTTCTCCTTCAGGAAAATTGCGGCCATGGTTGCAATGGCTACGGGAACCAAAGCGATCACCATGCCGGCCTCAGAGGCCGAGGTCCACTTAACACCCCAAGTTTCCCCTATGAAGTAAAGACCCGGCTGAAAGAGAGCGAGTAGAAGTAAGGATGAGATCGGTTTCCCTTTCAGATTAATCTTGATTAAGCCCGTCGCTTTCAATAAAGTCAGCACTAGCGCAGCAGCTGCGAAGCGAAAGCCAAGTAGTTGGAGCGGAAAGGTATGATCTAGTGTCTCCTTAGTAAATAAAAAGGAGAAACCCCAAATCACAGACATCCCGATGCCTGCAGCAATCGGGAGTCCAGAAGGTGATTTAGAAGTCATTCCTTTAATCCGCCTTCCTTCGGTTCGGGACTCACGATCTCACCGTCAATAATCACATAGAGTGGACGGGCGGTGATTAACAAGGGGTGCTCACTCCAAATGACTATATCAGCATCTTTTCCTACCTCAAGGGTCCCTATCCGATCGGAGACACCCAAAATCTCAGCCGGATTAATCGTAATGGCGCGTAAAGCATCCTCGATGTCCATCCCTGCTTTGCAGGCTAAGGCCGCACAGAGCGGAAGCTGTTCAATCGGTGTGACAGAGTGATCCGTCATAATTGCTACTTTCACCCCAGCTCTAGCTAAAACACCTGGGGTTTTAAAGGACTTATCCTTAAGTTCCACTTTGGCACGATTCGTCAGCAGAGGACCTACCACCGCCGGATAACCCATCTCCGCAAGTTCTTCGGCAATTTTGTGTCCTTCCGTACAATGTTCAATCACTAGATCGGCTCCGAATTCTCGGGCAATACGAATTGCTGTCATAATATCATCCGCACGATGAGCATGCGCCCGCAGAGGAATTTCGCGGTTAATCACTTTAACAAGAGTTTCCAGACCTAAATCTCGTTCCGGAAGTTTATCCGAATCTTCTTTTCCTTCGATTAGTTTATCTCGGTACACCTGGGCATCCACTAAGGCCTGACGCAGAAGTGCCGCAGTCCCCATCCGGGTCATGGGCATTTTCTTTTGTTCACCGTAGACCATTTTAGGATTTTCCCCAAATGCCACTTTCAAACCTGCAGGATCGCGCACAATCATCTTATCTACGATTTTACCAACCGTCTTCATGACGACCCCTGTTCCTCCAATCACATTGGCACTTCCTGGAACAGTAAATACCGCCGTCACTCCTCCTAGTCGAGCATCGCGAAAACCCTCATCTTCTGGGTTAATTCCATCAATCGCTCGCATGTCCGGAGTCACAGGATCGGTCATTTCATTGAAGTCTTCCCCTTCCCACCGGTAAATCTCTTCGCCAATTCCTACATGACAATGAGCGTCAATCATCCCTGGCATGACGAGACAGTCCATAGCATCGATTACAACAGCATCCGCCGGAATGTCCCCGTCCAAGGTTTCTCCGAGGGCTACAATTTTAGATCCCTCAACCAGAATATAACCCCTAAATTCTCGCCCGGCCATCGTTTTAATCTGACCGTTCTTGATTAAAAGCTTCTTCACTTCTTTATTCACCGTTACTCCTCCTGTTTAATAAAAAAAATTAACCTAAAAACTAAACTTACTTCCTATTTGAGAATGGCCACTTGATCAGCCCCGTGCCTCTCAATACTCAGTACATTTTCCAAGTTTGAGCATTCTGCCAAGGAATACTTATGACGTCTCCATTCATGACAAGCAGCCCTATAGCACAAACTCATTAGTTAAAGCACATAGCCGCTAAGGGGTACTAGCTAATACTAATTCCCCTACAATGTTAAAGGTAGCGTAAGTAAGCCAAAGATCACTCTTTCCCGCAATCTCCGAAAGCGAGGATGAGCCCATTTGATCATTATATCAGACTATTGCTATTATCACAGCTAGGGAGTAAAAAATAGTGCCATTTACGGCCAAGAAGCATTACGTGGACAAGTTTCTTGTTCACTACTGAAGACAAAAATATTGTCAGCGTTAAGAGAGATCCTTTCAAAATTTACTGGTTATCGGTGATGTAACTGATCCTTTTGGTAGTCATGGTCTTCGAGGGATTTGAAGTAAGCAGTTGCAATATTATGGACAAAGGCAACAGAGTAAGGTGCTTTGTCTGATAGTAGGGACATTAAACGTTTCATTTCATCATCGCACTTATCGGGTGAGGTTAGCAGTAAAGCAGGCTCAATTTCAAGTGCTTTTGATATTCTAGAAATCAGATCCAACGAAGGGGATTTTTGACCTCTCTCCAGATAACCGATATAGGTACTACTTACATCAAGTTTTTCTGCTAGAAATTCCTGTGTAAAACCCTTAGACAGACGGTAGAACCGTATGTTTTTTCCTACCACTTTTCGGATACTTTCCATATTATCACCTCACTACCATTGTAAAGCTCTGCATTCAACTCTTTCACAAACTCACGGTTAATAAAATATGTTGAAAATATATACTATTAGTCATAGAATGTATAATGTGTGGAGGAGGAAGATGGTCGTGGTCGAGTACATATTAGTGGTAGAGGATAGGCTACCCATTCGCAGGTTGTTTGCTGAGGTACTTGCTAACGCAGGCTATGAGTCAAAACAAGTGGGCAGCGGTGACGAATGTTTAGGGTATGCTTTGTCTGAAAACAAACCATCTCTTATTTTATTAGATAATAACATGCCAGGTATCTGTGGCTTAGACGTATTACAATTGCTAAAAAATGATGGGCTTGCAAAGGATATTCCGGTGATTATGGTTAGCGGAGAGGAGATAGAGGAACAAGCTAAGAAGCAGGGGGCCCAAAGTGTGTTGATGAAACCATTTGATATTCACGAACTTATAGATAAAGTGCGAACGGTTTACAAATAAGCCTGAACTCATTTTGGAGGTGACGAATGCGCTTACGGAATATTAGCATAATAGATTCGTACCAGATTCAAAAATCCTTTCCTGAAATTGATAGTGTTACGCATGGAAGTACAAATGCGATACCTCTCAGCGGATTTTTGCAGACTCTAGCTATGGCACTTGCCGCAAGAAACATAGAAACTTGGGAACACTCGGTTCTAGTGACGAAATATGCTGTCATGTTGGGCCTTCAGTTAGGGCTCTCTCGAGAAGAAATTAAACAACTTCGTATGGGTTCTTTGCTCCACGACATAGGTAAAATCGGAATCAAAGATGATATTTTGCTTAAACCCAGTACATTGACGGAAGATGAATATGAGCAGATCAAAAAACATCCTGAGATTGGCGCTCAGGTTTTAGAGCCAGTCAAAGCGTTAGAATTTATTATTCCCATTGTCCTTCATCATCATGAACACTACGATGGACAAGGTTATCCTCAAGGGCTTAGCGGAGAAAAGATCCCACTCGCGGCACGGATTGTTTCCTTAGCTGATGCCTTCGAGGCCATGACGTCAGGTAGGCCTTATCGAAGAGCTATGACCCTTCAGACACCTTTTGAAGAAATACAGTTACAATTTGGGAGACAGTTCGACCCTTACCTAGGGCAAGTGTTTATCGAGATGATAAAGAAAGAGGCCTATTCTAAACTCGAGGATAATTAATAGTCTGTCTCATTTTTATTATAAAGAACCTCCGAAATGACATTAAGCTAAACTATTTTATAAAGTGATCCAACAAGAAATAACCACGACTAATCAAGCCGTGGTTATTTCTTTAAAGAATTTGGAAACATGATGGCTAGAAGTTCAGCTATACAGGCTTAATCGTGGCCGAAATATCCCGCATGGAGAGACTCACTCGTTCTCTGGCCTTATCTATCCCGATCACACGCACCTTGACAATATCCCCTACAGCGACCACTTCCATTGGGTGTTTAATGAATTTATCACACAACTGGGAAATATGAACCAAACCGTCGTGCTTGACGCCGATATCCACAAACGCTCCGAAATCTACAACATTGCGAACGGTTCCTTCTAAGACCATCTCTTCGCTAAGATCCTCCATACGCGTTACATCCCGACGCAGCAACGGTCGTGGTAAATCCTCTCGAGGATCTCTGCCAGGTCTTTGCAAGGCGTCTAAAATATCGCGAATTGTCGGAACCCCAGCACCAAATTCCTGAGCCAACTCTTGAGCTTCTAATACGGCCAGTTTCTTGCGCACTTCGGTGAGCCGCTCTCGCAAATCCCCGGAGGTGTGCCCAATTTTTTTCAAGATATTTTCGGCAAGCTCATAAGATTCGGGATGGACAGGCGTATTTTCCAAGGGATTAACCCCGTCTGGAAGGCGAATAAACCCTGCACATTGAATATAGGTTTGTGCTCCCAGGCGTGGAATTTTTTTAAGTTGATCACGACGGCTGAACTTACCATGTTCATCTCGCCAGGCCACTACATTTTTAGCTACCGCCGGCTTTAACCCAGCTACATATTGGAGCAATGAAGCGGAGGCGGTATTTAAATCAACGCCCACAACATTCACACAGGATTCTACCACACCATGCAGGGATTCCTCTAAGCGTTTGGGCTGAACATCATGCTGATACTGGCCCACTCCCACAGCCTTCGGTTCAATCTTCACTAGTTCAGCTAAAGGATCTTGTAACCTTCTAGCGATAGACACTGCACTCCGTAGGGAAAGATCAAAGTCCGGAAATTCATCACCCGCTAGTTTAGAAGCGGAATAGACCGATGCCCCGGCTTCGCTTACTAAAATGAATTCTGCAGAGATCCCATCCTCTCGAATCATTTCTGCTACGACTTCTTCCGTTTCTCTAGATGCGGTACCATTTCCAATGGCAATAAGATTAGCATCAAACTCAGCTATTGCCTTGCGTAATATCGCTTTAGCTTCTTGTCGTTTTTTCTGTGGGGGATGTGGATAGATAACCCCAACTTTTAGGAGCTTCCCCGTTTCATCTACGACCGCCCATTTGCAACCTGAAATAAATCCCGGATCAAGTCCTAGCACCATTTTTCCACGGACTGGGGGTTGGAGTAACAACTGACGCAAATTTGCGGCAAATACTTTAATAGCTTGCTCTTCCGCTTGAGCAGAAAGTTCAGCACGCACTTCCCGTTCAATGGAGGGTTCGATCAATCGTTTATAGGCATCAAGTGCCGCTTTTTGAACCCAAGGCGCACACGGCCCCGTTTTGACATAACGAAGTTCAAGCAGTCTATGCAGGGTTTCTGGAGGAGCTTCGATCTTGACTGAGAGAAACTCTTCCTTTTCCCCTCGATTAAGTGCTAAGACACGATGTGGAGGTATCTTTCGAACAGGCTCTCGATAATTGTAATACATCTCAAAGGGGGAACGCTCTTTCGCTTTCTTCGCGATAGAGGCAGCTACTACATCAGCAAGGCGAAAGGTTTCTTGTCTGATCCGTTTGCGAAGAGCCGCGTCATCAGCAATCGTCTCCGCGATGATATCCATCGCACCTGCCAAGGCTTCCTCCAGAGTATTAACCTCCAGTTCTGCATTGAGATACTTCTCTGCCTCTGCTTGAGGATCTCCTCTGAAATACTGTACCATCAACCATTCCGCCAACGGCTCAAGGCCCTTTTCCTTAGCAATCGTTGCCCGGGTACGGCGTTTCTGTTTAAACGGTCGATAGAGATCTTCGACATCCTGAAGCACAGTCGCAGCCATGATTTGAGCAGACAGTTCTTCCGTGAGCTTTCCCTGTTCACCAATAAGGCGAATTACTTCAGTCTTTCGCTGGTCCAAACGTCGTAAATAATCTAACCGTTCTACGATATCGCGCAGCATATTTTCATCCAGTTCCCCGGTTACTTCTTTGCGGTAACGGGCAATAAAAGGGATGGTATTTCCCCCATCCAATAAGCTAACGGCTTCGTTTATTTGGGATATCTTTAGCCCCAATTCTTTGGCAATGACTTGATTAAACTCCAACTGTTGCTACCTCCCTAGATAGATCCATTAGTTGATAACTATTCTACACCTAAATCATTATACCATTTATAGCCAAATCAACAAAATCACTGGCTTTTCTTTTTACATAGTTCCCTGTCGATTTTCTTCAACGGCGATTCTCCATTGTTCTCTGGCTCTGGTAATTATTTTTTGTTCGTCTTTGCCTTCTTTATGCTCAATGACCTTAGCAAAATAAGTGATAGCCTTCTTATATTGCCCTAATCGCCGACTCAGCTCACCGAGCATAAATAAAACGTTTATTTCTGACATAGATGTCCCTGTAAAATCAGAGTGTAGATAGGATTCTTCATAGGCTTTGAGCGCTAAACCCATAAAACGTGTTTCTTGATCAGTATTGTTTTCAGTCCGGTAGAGCCAGGCTAAACGCAGACAAAGTCCCGCTAGAACAGCATTTTTCTCGCGCTTGAGTGAGCCTGCAAGGATTGCCAGTTTATAGGATTCCAAGGCTTGCTGGATATCCCTAACTTTACCAAAGTCTCTTTTAGCCCACTGACCCGTAATCTGAACACCAATGACTTCCTTCGTACCTTTAGAAAATTGATCTGAGAACTCCTCTGAAAAAGCAAAGCCACATTCTGGACAAACATTCACATAATAAAAATGCGGATTGTAATTCCCCGCTCTGTAGTGAGGGCAAAAATCACTGTCGACCTGATAAGGTATCGAAAAGCGAGAACGCACTCTCAGCGAAGTAAACGGCTTGCTACAATAAACACAGATCAATTTTTTTTCATAAAACGCTTCTAATGGGTGCATACATTGCCTCCTAGTTAAAAATCGGGTCGAAGCGGCCACTCCCTACATATAGAATACTGACTAAACGATATTCAACGTAATTAAAGCGTTTTAAGCTTATTAAACAAGATGTCATCACTTGCTTAATTATAGCAGACAAACCCGTTTGTCTCATCTAAGAAGTAAATAAGACCACACTCAAATGACTTGGACAGAAAAGACTTTTCATATTACCTAGTAGAGGGTTCAATTTTAGTCGGGTCCAACTGCTTAAGATCCTTCTTTAACCATACCACTGTAAGAGCAGCAGAGGCAACATCCGCCACGGGTCCCGCACACCAAACACCCGTCAATCCCCAAAACTTAGGTAAAATCAAAATCATAGGCACTAAGAAAATCAGTTGACGGGATAAACTTAAAAACAACGATTTTCTAGGCTTACCCGTAGCTTGAAAGTAATTTATCGCCATCACTTGAAAACCAATGAGTGGCAGCATCATTAAAAAAATCCTTAGTCCAAATGACCCCAAACGGATAAGTTCCTGATCTTGGCTGAAAAGAGTCATCAAGGCAACCGGAAATAATTCCACGACTAGAAATCCTAAAATCATCACGCCCATAGCACTAATCACAGATAACTTTAAGGTTTGTTTTACTCGATCAAAGTTTCTCGCACCATAGTTGTAACCTAGAATCGGCTGCGCTCCCTGTCCTAATCCGAAAATCGGCATAAATATGAGCATTGCGATACTGTTTATTACCCCCATTGCAGCGATCGATAAATCCCCGCCGTAGCTGACCAAGGTTTTATTTAAGATTATAGTCACGATACTGCCCACTAACTGCATGGAAAATGGGGAAATTCCAATCGACACAATATCTTTAACAATAACCCATTTAAGTGTGATCTCCTTTAGCTTTTCCTTCTTATAGTGCTAAGTTATTATACCAGAATCTCGTTATTTAAACAGCCTTAGTATATGACAGAAGGTATAACCACAGCTATAAAGCCGTGGTTATACCTTCTGTCATATACTAAATATACCATTCTGCGACCATTCATAAGATTTCAGCGCTTGCCTTTGCAATTGCCGTCAAAAACCATCGTAACTGAAATTTTGAAAACACTAGGCCTTTCCATTGAGCAAAAAAGCGCTTTCAAAGAGCGTCACCCAAGCATTGTTATTTAATGAAAAACAGATCGGCAGCTACCGGAACAACGACAGCGTCCGCCGCGATTTCCCAGCCTGATGTATCCGAAGCTTCGGGGATGTGCTCATGCTCACCATTCCTTACTGCGCATCTCCGCCGGGGCGAGCTTGCCTGCTCCACGTCTCGTCCTTAAGCCACACATTCAAAAGATCGTAAACTTTATTCTTATAAATGATATACGTCTCCTTGTCATGGGGGGCGATTTGGAGCAGCTTATGCTTCACTTCCTTAATGGTTTGATCCAAGTCTTCACAGAGGAAGGCGATATGGTTGGCCCTGACTTTGAGCGATGTATTAATGAAGTTTGTTTTCATCCTCTCGTAGCCCTTGGCGGATGAGCTTTTTTGGAGCGATTCCAGTGAATCCTTCAGCTGCCTGGCTGTATTATCGAGTTCCGCTTTGGACGTCTTGACGTTCTCCAACTGGACCTTCAGATTGGCAAGCTCCGTAGTCAGCTCGGTGATGATACCGCTTTGGTCTTCCACTGTCTTCTGAAGGTCCGCGTTCTCCTGCAGGGCTTGGTCTTTTTCTTGCCGGACCTGCGTCCGTTCATTGACCGCTTTTCTGAGTTCCTGATTAGTCATTCCCTCGATATCCATATCGATGATGAACTGTTCTCGACCTTCTTCCGGGACTCCTAAGAGGATCACTGCCTGGGAGTATGTCAAATTGCGCACTGGTGCGTAATTTGAGTTGCTGTCGGAAGCATCAGGCAGTTTGCTCCCGTACTCTCTGAAGACCTTCATAAATCTGTCGGCCGTACTCTGAGAGTAACTGACCGACTCCTCCAGCCACTTACCCCATTCTCCATGCATGAGCAGGGCCTTGGCCTCCGTCAGCCGCCCTCCGATCTCGACGGCGGCGGTAAGGTAGATCCTCTCAGCCTGGTATTTGATCATCTTAATTTCAGCCGCGATTACATGCGGCGTGCGTCCGCTGATGACATCAGGTACTGTATCAGGCATGATATCCACACTCCTTGAGGCTAATTTTACTCATAGGATATGTGGCCAGGCTTAAGAGTGTGACAACCTCAGTCGTCAGGCTTTTTAATCTAGGGAGTACCCCAGCGGGAGCCTTCGCGTTCATCTTATTTTTCTTTACTATGTAACAACCTGGACGGCCATAACATAAGATACTGTATCCCCGGCGTTTAAGCCTGGGGCGGATCGAAAAGGGAAGAAACCCGCTGCTCTTTAAGAGTTCAGCGGGCTTCTTCTTTATTGTCATTATCCTATTCAAGATATGAAAGTGGTGCCTTAATCAAAAGCTTACTTTTTCGGAGGTTTCTCAGGCACCGGTCCCTCTTTTCGAGACCCTTGCCTTTTTAGGTCTAACTCTACAATTTTGCAATAATCCTATTCTATTGTTTCCCTAAAAATCTCTGAATTCTCCCAACTGCTTCCCGCAGAACACTTTCTTCTTGAACCATCGCGATTCGCACATAGCCTTCACCGTGATCCCCAAACGCCAGCCCTGGCACCACAATCACGCCCGCTTCACGAGCCAACTCCCTGGCAAAGGTTACCGAGTCTTGTTTTGTCGGTACTGGTGCCCAGATAAACATTGAACCTTTAGGAATTGGTATATTCCAACCTGCTGAGGCACAGCCCTCGATTAAAATATCCCGTCGCCTTTGATAAGCATTCCTATTTTCTTCGACTGAGTCCTGCACAGAACTGAGAGCAAACGCACCGGCCTTTAATACCGGGGCAAACACTCCATAATCAATATTCGATTTGAGTTGAGAGAGAGTTCCTATGACGTCAGCATTTCCAACGACAAACCCTAACCGCGCCCCGGCTAAATTGTACGTTTTAGAGACAGAGTGAAATTCAATTCCGACCTCTTTTGCCCCTCGAACTTGCAAAAAGCTCACAGGTCGATATCCTTCAAAGGCTAATTCAGAATAAGCTACATCATGGCAAATGAGAAGATCGTACTCCTTTGCGAACTCCACAACCTCTTCAAAAAATGAAAGAGTGGCCACTGCTGCAGTGGGGTTATTCGGATAATTCAAAAGCATGAGTTTCGCTTTACGGGCTATGTCTGGATCAATCTTGCGGAGATCTGGCAAAAAGCCATTTTCCTCTAATAGTGGGACCGCAACTTTCTCTCCACCGGCCAGTATCAGACCCGCGGTATAAATCGGATATCCTGGATCAGGAATTAATGCCATATCGCCTGGATCTATATAAGCTAAGAAAATGTGAGCCAGTCCATCCTGAGAACCCATTAGAGGAAGTACCTCAGTTTCGGAATTCAGCGACACTCCAAATCGATCTAGATACCATGCTGCACAAACCTTGCGAAATTCTTCTGTTCCTCGAGTGAGGGTATAGCCATATTGGGTTTCGTCAAGAACGGCCTGACTGAGAACCTGGCGGATTTCCATAGCTGGGGCTCGATCCGGACTTCCAATACTTAGATTAATTAATACTTTTCCCTCTTTTTCTAGTTCCTTTTTTAAGTTGTCCATTTCCGTAAAAACTGACGCTCCTAAACCTTCTAGACGTTTCGCTGGTTTGTACATTATTTCTTAATTACCTCCGGCTCACCATAGTTGACACCTAAGGTGTCGACCGTCACACTCTTCATGACCTGGTCTTGATTAGGTTTATCCTTTGCCTTTTCACCACTCGGAGTATTGACTATTTTATCCACAGTCTCCATGCCACTAATCACTTTACCAAAGGAGGCATATTCTTTGTCTAAGCTCGGATAAGTCGCTGCCATGATAAAAAATTGGGAGCCTGCTGAGTCTTTACTTTGCGGTGTTCTGCCCATCGAGATCACGCCACGTTCATGCTTCAGATTATTTTCAAAACCGTTATTCGTAAATTCTCCCTTAATGCTATAACCTGGTCCCCCAGTACCATTTCCGTTCGGATCTCCGCCTTGAATCATAAACCTGGGAATTACTCGATGAAAGATCAACCCGTTATAAAACCCCTTTTGAGCCAAAGATATAAAGCTTTTCACAGTATTAGGAGCGACATTAGGATAAAGCTCCACTTTGATCTGCTCTCCGCTTTCCATAGTAATTGTGACAATCGGATTATTCTTGACAGTGGGTGTCTCCACTTTACTTTGAGTTTGAGTATCATCTTTATTCGGAGGTGGTGAACTGACAGTATTAGGGGTCTGTGATCCGCACCCAATGGTTGCTAGGATTAAAACAAACGCAAAAAATAATAACCCGTATTTAAGCTTCTTCATAATTCTTCCCTCCAATAATTCTCTAGCTACCGATCTACCCATAATAGTATACCATCTTTTCAAGTACAAGTTATACAAGTCAGGGAAGGTTCTTGACTTGAACTTGACTTGCATACTCTCTCATACCATGTTCAAACTCCAGCGCCAAACAGCGCGTTGAGAGCGAAGCAATTCAACCGTTCCACGCCCTCGTCGTTCCAACCACCGTCGTTCTAAGACCTACGTCGACCCCAGCCAGAGGGTGTGATTTTGCGAAGCGAACCCGTTAGGCAAAGTCGCGTCAACCAGGCTTAGATGACTCGGCACCAGAACGGCACAGGTTCACATTCTGAATAGCCCAGAGGTTTGCCGTTCTCGCCGAGTCATCAAGCATGGTAGCGACGGCGCCGTGGGTGAGCGCAGCAACTTCACACCCTCCTAATCTAAATTCTTCTTAAACTTCTTGGCTGCGATTCCCACCAAGATGATTGCAAATGCACATAAGATGAGCGTGTCCTGCCAAAGGTACTCCATCCCTACCCCTTTGAGGAAAATTCCCCGCACGATTTCCAAAAAATACGTCAACGGAAATAATCCGCCTATAACCTTTAAGAGAGTCGGCATCGTTTCCCGAGGAAAGATGAAGCCCGACAATAGAATCGAGGGCAAAATCAAGATGAACGTCATTTGCATGGCCTGAAGTTGAGTCCTAGCGACACTGGAGATCAACAGCCCGATGGCTAGAATGGTAAACAAAAAAATGGTGGATAAGAGCACCAGAAGGGGAATACTTCCTGCCGGCATAACCCCAAACCAGAAAATCCCAGTCGCTAAAATTAAGGACAGAGAGACAAACCCGATCAACAAAAACGGGAGAAGCTTTCCCATCAGCAATTCAAGCGAACGAATAGGGGTAACGACCACTTGCTCCATGGTCCCACGTTCCTTTTCTCGAACAATCGAAAACGACGTTAACATAGTGATCACATTTTGCAGGATCAGACCGATCAAGGCCGGAATGTTAAAGACCATCGACTTCATGTCCGGGTTGTACCAGACTCTGGTCTCGATATTAAGCGGCATGTTTGTACCCGCTGCCGCACCTCTAGCAGCAAGCCGAACCCCCTGAATTTCCAAAGATTTATTCAGACCCAACATCTGAACCGCGGACATAGCCGCCCGAGCAACGGTAGGATCGGAGCCGTCGACTAAAACCTGTACATCACCCTGCCCATTATCCCTTTGTAACTCTTTGCCAAAATCAGGCGGGATAATGACTGCCACCCGAGCCTTACCACTATCCAGATAGCCTTCGATCTGATGATAACCTTGGACATAATCATCGGGATCTAAATATTGGGTGTTACGGATTGAGGTTATAAACTCACGACTATCGGTAGTTTGAGATTGATCCCAAACCACGGTAGGAAGGTGGTCTACATCCGTATTTACGGCATAACCAAACAGGAGGAGCATACCGATCGGCATAACAATCGCCATGATTAAGCTGGCGCGATCTCGTCGGATATGGATGAATTCCTTTCTCAAGACTGCTAAAAAACGTACCCAGGAAAATCTTCCCATTAGCCTCGCCCCCCTTTCTTGAGGGTGAGATTGCGAGGATCATCCGAGGCTTCATGTTCAACGTAATAAATGAAAAGATCATCTAAATTATCTTTAGCCTCTCTTTTTTTCATATCGTCCGGCGAACCAAAGGCAATTAACCGCCCATAGAAAACAAAACCCAAGTAATCACAGGTTGCTGCTTCATCCATGTAGTGGGTGCTGACTAAAATCGTCATTCCTTCTTTCGCTAACTGGTGGATCAAATCTAAGAAAATACGCCGTGAAACCGGGTCCACCCCAGCTGTCGGTTCATCAAGAATAAGCAATTGGGGATTATGAAGTAACGCACAAGCTAAAGCCACTCTTTGCTTCCATCCACCTGAGAGGGAAGAGACTAACTGGGTGGTTCGCTCGCTCAAGCCGATCCGCTCAATGACCCGCGCTTTCTGTTCTTGGGCTGCTTTTCCATGTAGACTGTATACCCCTGCATAGAAGTCAAGATTCTCACGCACGGTTAGATCTTCGTAGAGACTAAACTTTTGGGACATATAGCCAATACGCTGTTTGATTTCCTCAGGTTGTGTCAAGACGTCATACCCCAACACAGTAGCCTGACCCTCTGTCGGAACCAAAACTCCACAAAGCATGCGGATGAGGGTTGTCTTCCCAGCACCATTTGGCCCGACAAAACCCATAATCTCTCCGGCAGGAAGTTGAAAGCTTACTCCTTGAACTGCCGTATACGTGCCAAACCGTTTGACCAAACCCTGGCAATCAATCGCCAAATTCATTTTGCCTCACTCCTTTACTCCAGGGTCACATCTGCTGGCATACCTGCTTTCAACTGGTCTTTACCTTCTGTAATGGTTATTTTAACAGCGTATACTGTCGTCGTTCGTTCTTCCTTTGTCTGGACGTTCTTCGGAGTAAATTCCGATTGATTACTGATATATTGGATCTGTCCTTTAAACGTCTTGTCAGGGTATGAATCAGCCGCAATAGCAACCGTCCCGCCCATTTTTATCTGACTCAACTTGGCTCCCGGGATATATATTTTAATCCACAAATCATTGGGATCCAGAATCGTTACGAGGCTTGTGCCGGGATTGACAACTTGACCTAACTCAACATTTTGATAGAGTACCTGGCCACTAACAGGACTTTTAATAATCAGCTTGCTTAAGCCCAGTTCTGCCGTCTTAATGGACTGAGCTGCAATATCAACAGCCGCTTTCTGAGCCTGAATGGTCGGTTGAGTATAACCAGCTTGGGCTTGGTCCAAACTGGCCTGTGCTACATTTACACTCGCTTGAGCGCTCAGATATTGGGCTTTTAACGTATCAATTTTATTTTGCTGTGCATCCACAACCTGTTTACTAATAGCACCACTCTCGTATAGTTTTTGATTATTGACAAGATTATCTTCTTCAAATTTAAGATTCGGTTCCAGTGTAGCCATATTAGCCTTCGCCTGGCTCACCACTTGCTCAAGCCTACGGATTTCCTCCACTCGTGCCCCTCCTAAAAGGTCGTTGAGTTTAGCTTGGGCCTGAGTCTGTTGAATCTTCGCGATATCCAAGGAAATTTTAGCCTGACTGTCATCTAGTTTGGCAATAACGTCCCCTGTTTTTATGACCTGACACTCACTGACTAGTAACTCGACGATTCTGCCGCCAAGCTCTGCTTGCACTGGAATTTCAGTTCCTTCAATCGTTCCAGAATACGTGTTTGAGTCTGCTGAACGGTTAAGATACCGCTCCCCCAAGACCGATAGGGTAATAAGAACTAGAATAATGACTAAGACTGCAGCCTTTTTTCTCACGACTTCTCTCCTCCCTCTCCTTGAACTCAGACTATGTTTCCCTTCGTAAATCGCTAAGATTTGCATTGAGTTTTTACGTCCTTACTTAATGAGTAACCCATTAAAAAAGAGCTCTAGCATATTATCAGCCGCCTCATCGATTGTTTTTTCCGGAGATAAGCCTGGAAAAACGTGATTGAATATACCGTAAAACAGAACCATCGCCATAAAACTTCGCATCAGGGATAGAAACGGAAGAGGTCTAAAATCCCCCTGTTCTACACCCTTTTCGAACCAAGGCTTGACGATAGTAATACCCTGCTCTAGGATTCCTTGAAATAAGGCCTCTCTAACTTCGCTGTGGTACTGCGCTTCAGCAAACATAAAGCGAAAAAGCCCGTCATTTTCATTGATAAGCTCCAAGCGATTCTTCAGAAAACACCGGAAAAATTCCACTGGGGTTGCTTCTTTGTGTTCCTTGTCCAGATAGATGATCCCATCTAAGACTTTCGGTTTCAGAACCCCAACCAGCAATTCCTTCTTAGTGGCAAAATGCCGAAAAATAGTCCCTTCAGCGACACCTGCTGCACGGGCTATTTCCGCAGTCGTTGAACCATTAAAACCTTTTTGTGTGAAAACCATCAGAGCTGCTTCAAGAATATCTTGACGCCGCTCTTCTGCTGTTTTCTTGCTACGGGTTTCCCGTTGCTTATTCTCTTGCTTTGACTTCATAAGCTCCTCCAAATTGTTAAATTCACCGCCAAATTTAAAATGAGTGATTACTCACTTATTTTATCTATTCGTTGAACCTTTGTCAATTATAATTATTAGTGGGTCAAGTTGCTAGTAAACAAAAGGCGCACATTAAGCTTTAATGCACGCCTCGAGATCTTCATTTTTTTGGCAAACGGTTTTCTGATTACTTCACTGCACTTTATAAATATCCAATCCATCATTATTCCAATCAGACAACGTCCGCATTACTAACCGCTAATCTAGCCTTGATCCAACTCACTATCTCCGTCGTGGTTGCCCCCGGGGTAAACAAGGCTTCGGCATGTCCAGCCTCTATAAGGGTCGCGATATCTTCCTCAGGGATTGTCCCTCCGCCCATCAGTAAGATGTCTTCAGCATTCTGCTCTTTCAGCAGTTCCTTAATTCTTGGGAAAATCGTCATGTGTGCCCCAGATAGAACACTGATTCCTATTAAATCGACATCTTCTTGGATCGCTGCTTCCACAAGTTGTTCCGGGGTTTGATGCAATCCTGAGTAGATGACTTCCATACCGGCATCACGCAGGGCCCGGGCGATCACTTTCGCACCCCGGTCATGTCCGTCTAAGCCTGGCTTACCCACCAAGACACGAATACGAGCCTTCTTCATAACGTTCCCTCCCACAATGTCCTAAAATACGGCTTGTTCTCGGTACTCCCCGAAGACCTCTTTGAGGACAGCAATCATTTCTCCCTCAGTGGCATAAGCCCGCACAGCTTCGATTATCTTCGGAATCATATTATCTGATCCCTGAGCCGCCTCTTTCAAATCAGTCAATGTGGTCTGAACCCGAAGGTTATCCCGACTTTCTTTTAAAGCCTTAAGCCCTCGCACTTGAGATCTCTCAACTTCAGGGTCAATTTTCAACAAGTCAATTTCGACTTTGCCCTCAGTGACAAATTCATTGACACCGACAATAATCCGATCCTTGCTTTCGATCTCTTGTTGATAGCGATACGCAGCATCAGCAATTTCTTGCTGGAAGAAATTCTCTCGGATAGCACCCAGTACCCCACCCAACTCAGCAATTTTACGGAAATACTCTTCAGCACCTTCTTCCATCTGGTTGGTCAAGGCTTCCACAAAATACGAACCAGCTAGAGGATCGATGGTATTCACGACACCCGTTTCATAAGCGAGAACTTGCTGGGTTCGAAGTGCAATCTGAACTGCCTTTTCCGAGGGCAACGCCAACACCTCGTCCATGGAGTTCGTATGCAGCGACTGAGTTCCCCCTAGCACGGCTGCCATAGCTTGATAGGCTGTTCGCACGATGTTATTTTCTGGTTGAGGACCAGTCAGAGAACACCCGGCGGTTTGAGTGTGGAAGCGCATCAGTAGACTCTCTTCCTTTTTGGCCCCGTATTTTTCCTTCATGCGGCGTGCCCAGATTCGTCGCGCCGCGCGATATTTGGCGATCTCTTCGAAGAAATCCGTATGCGAGTTAAAGAAGAACGACAAACGAGGCGCAAAGTCATCCACATCTAGACCTGCTTTGATACCTGCCTCAATATAAGCAAATCCATCAGCGAGAGTAAACGCCAATTCTTGTAAGGCAGTTGCTCCCGCTTCCCGAATATGGTAGCCGCTAATGCTGATGGTATTCCACTTAGGCACATTATCTTTGGCATACCTAAAGATATCCGTAATCAGACGTAAGGAAGGCTCAGGAGGGAAAATCCATGACTTTTGAGCGATATATTCTTTTAAAATATCGTTTTGCAGGGTTCCCGTTAATTTTTGGGCGGGTACACCCTGTTTTTCCGCTGCCACAATATACATGGCCCAAATGATGGATGCTGGCGCATTGATGGTCATAGAGGTACTGACTTTGTCCAGTGGGATATCCTTGAACAAAGTTTCTACATCTGCCAGAGAATCGATGGCCACTCCGACACGGCCAACCTCTCCATAGGCACGCGGATGATCCGAATCATAGCCCATAATGGTCGGCATATCAAAAGCAATACTCAGACCAGTTTGGCCCTGGCTGAGTAAGAACTTATACCGTTCATTCGATTCTTTAGCTGTGGCAAACCCGGCAAACTGTCGCATGGTCCAGAGCCGTCCACGGTACATATTTGAGCGAACTCCACGGGTATAGGGATATTCACCAGGATTTCCTAAGTCACGTTCGTAATCGATTTCGGCTGTATTTCCAGGTGTATAGAGCGGATCGATCGGAACACTAGAAACCGTATAAAACGGACCTTTTCGCTCCCTCTGAGTGTCATAGTTCGCTTTCCAGCGCAAGAAATTATCATTTACACTCATCCTATCTGTCCCCCTTTAAAACGCTCTTCCCATAACCTCTCAGCTAGTTCGTAGGAATCACCTTGATCCATTTCTCCCCCTTTAGTTTGGGCAACTTCCCAAACATTTTCGAAAACTTCCTGCAGTTTATCTTCCCAATGGCGCCAGACCTCCCGACGGAGACGCGCCTTACGTCGTTCATCCTTTTGCCCAGATTCTCTCAGGTAGGCTTGATGAGCCCCAATCTTTTCATATAAAATCTCTACCCCGTTTTGGCTAAGAACGCTGGTAAGTACAACAGGTGGACGCCAAGCTTTCCCATCGCAACTCAAGTTTAACATCATCTCGATGTCATTCTTCATGCGCTCGGCCCCTGGCAAATCTGATTTATTGACCACAAAGACATCTGCGACTTCCATAATTCCCGCTTTAATGGCCTGAATTCCATCCCCCGTCCCGGGGTTAAGGACAACTACGACGGTATCTGCAATTTGCATAATCTCCAGTTCAGACTGACCGACTCCGACCGTTTCCAAAAGAAGCCGCCCATATCCTCCGCCCTCTAAAATGCGTAAGACATCGGCTGTTGAACGAGTCACTCCCCCTAAATGTCCCCGAGTCCCCATGCTGCGAATAAAGACGTCCCGATCTGTCCCATGGGCCTGCATACGAATTCGGTCTCCCAAAATAGCCCCCCCGGAATACGGACTACTAGGATCGACTGCCACAATACCCACCCTTTCGTCTTGTACACGGTAGTGTTTTGTCAAAGCCTCGACTAACGAACTTTTGCCCGCTCCTGGAGGCCCTGTTATTCCTACAACCATCTGATGTCCTGTTTGTTTTAGGACAGAACGCATAATATACGCTCGTTCAACATCGTCTTCAACCCAAGAGATGAGTTTGGCGACAGCCCTGCGATCTCGGTCAAAAAGACGTGCTATCCATTGATCCAGTGTTTCTTTATTCAAAATTCCATCCCTGCCTTTGCCTCCACCCCTCGATGGTAAGCATGTCTTTGCTCAGTCATTTCAGTGATAGTATCTGCGATTTCCATTATCTCGGGTGCTGCATAACGACCTGTCAAAACCAAATTGAGATGAAGTGGTCGCTTTTTGATTAAATCTAGGACCTGATCAACCGATATTAATTTGAAAGCAACCGCGACAAGGAGTTCATCAAGGACCACTAAGTCAAATTTGTCCTCTTCAAGCCAGCGCTGAGCAAGTTTAAGCCCATCTTGGGCCATCTGAATGTCAATTGGATCTGGATTTTCGTACGATACAAAGGATTCCTGTCCTGATTGTACTAACGTAAAGTTGGGTAACACGGAGGCTAGTTTTACTTCTCCGTAATTCTTACTCCCTTTCATGAATTGAAGAAATCCGACAGATTGGTTATGTCCAAGTGCTCTCATACATAACCCTAAAGACGCTGTTGTCTTGCCTTTTCCATTCCCGGTATAAACCAGTATAAGTCCTGACACGCCTCCCTTTACCCCCTTTCTTTCATCTTTCACATAGCATTAACATTATGTCTTCGAGCTTCGATCCCTTTTTCCTTGTCTAATTACAGATATATTTAGTATTTTATTCAGAATATATAGAATTATTTATGCAACTTTTATGCCAACGTCCTATTTTTAATAGCTATCATGTTTTGTTTTATTAACAACCCCAAGGCTTACAGGCCTTTTGAGCGTGCGAATTTTGAAAATGTCTAGTTTCTTAATATGTACACGTTTGAATACATTTTTGAATTAATAATCGCAATTGGTGTTAGTCTCCAGACCTAAGAACCTATGTCAACTAACGAATACACGTATACATCCGTAGACACGAAAGTAGCGACCCACATAACAATTCTAGATTCGCAAAAGTTCTCTCCGCTTCGTTCTGTTAAACTAAGTGTAAGCTAAAAAAATAAACCAAGACCCAAAGTTCTAATGCACTTCGGATCTTGGTGGTTAGTTTTTAACTATCACTATCTCCTATGATTTAGTGAGAAAGACTTCCTGAGTTTAAACGAAACCTATGATGCCTTGTAGGAAAATGAGGATAAAGGCACTAACGACTGGTATAAGCAGGGACGTAACGAAAATGTCTTTATAAGAGTCCTTATGCGTGAGCCCAACAATACCTAACAGCGTGATTACTGCACCATTATGGGGCATCGTATCCATCCCGCCTGAGGCTATGCTAGCGACTCGGTGCAGGAGTTCGGGATTTACATTAACTCTGGTCGCCCATTCTAAATATTGTTTTCCAAAGGTATCTAGAGCAATACTCATGCCACCTGAGGCAGAACCTGTAATGCCAGCTAAAACGTTAACGGTGACTGCTTCCGAGGGAAGTGGACTGCCACTTTGGCCGATGCCCAATAAGAAATTAGCAATCGATTTAAAACCTGGCAGAGTTTTAATAACATTACCATAGCCAACTTCAGAAGCCGTATTCATCACAGCTAGCAAGGAGCCGATTGCTCCAGCATTGATAGCCTTGGCAAGATTTCCTTTCATGGTCTTGGGATTGATAAGGACTGCGATGGTTATCCCAACTACGAGGGCAATGATTAGGGCCCAGTTATTCATAGTTCCGGTAATTCCGGCTTTAGCAATATTATAGGGTGCTTGAGTTACCCAACCAGCAATATCCCAGGTCGGAAAAATAAACTTTTGTAGGATCAGCGTAACCACTAAGACTGAAAGCAAAGGTAGTAATGCCAGATAGGGACTAGGCAGGTGTTTATCTTTAACTTGATCCGGTTCCTGTAGAGTATGCTGACCATATCCTTCCCCCGCAGCTTGTGCTTGTCGTTTACGATATTCCAGCCAGTACATACCGCCGCCAAAAATCATGAGTGCGGCTAGCGTACCAAACACGGGTGCAGCATATAAATCCGTATTGAAGAACTTCATGGGTATCGCGTTTTGAATCTGGGGAGTACCGGGTATTGCTGTCATGGTGAAGGTAAAGGCACCTAAAGCGATCGTTCCTGGTAAAAGACGCTTTGGAATATTTGCTTCTCTAAACATGGATGCTCCAAAGGGATAAACAGCGAAGGCGACCACAAAAAGGCTAACCCCTCCATACGTTAGAATCGCTGCTGATAAGACAACCGCTAAAATAGCCTGCTTGGCTCCAACTTTGTTGACGATTGCTTTGGCAATCGACTCGGCAGCTCCGGATTCTTCCATTACTTTACCGAAAACGGCACCGAGCAGGAAGAATGGAAAATAGACCTTAAGATAATTCGCCATATTGGGGAGAAATACTTCTGTATAGGTTGGCATTAAAGCCATGCCAGAGAATACCGCCGCCAAAAGAGCAAAGACTGGCGCAAAAAAGATGACTGAAAAACCTCGATAAGCCATGTACATAAGCAAGACCAAACTCAGGATAATTCCAAGAACCGCCAATGAAATGCACCTCCAATTTAATTTATGGTCGCAACTTTCATGTTCCTATTGGTAAAAAGAACTGTTTTTCTTTCTCTTCACCCCTTTCTTCAATTTCAAAATCAGAACTTATTACGACTCTCTGCTCCTATGTGAACACCTGTTATATCTATCCTAACATGAAGCACCTTGGCACTCCTTTAGTTGAGTTTCCTGATCGTGTTCATAGGTTCTGGAAAAAATATTTTCCAATCCATTGTCTTTAATGATTCAGAAATAACGGGCTTAAAATTGATGAGATCTAAAATATCTTTTTGAAGATTAATTCCCGGCGCGATTTCTTCTAGTACCAGCCCTTGTTCTCCTAAGCTAAATACCGCTCTTTCTGTGATAAAAACTACCTTCTGCCCTTTCTTTCGAGCATAATTGCCACTAAAGGTGATATGCTCAACCTCTTGAATTATCTTAGAAACCTTGCCTTCCTTTTGAATTTGGAGTTTACCGTCCGAAACCTCGATCTCTAGTCCATCAGCAGTAAAGGTCCCACAGAAAACAACTTTTTTTGCAGTTTGAGAAATATTTATAAATCCTCCTGCACCAGCAATTCGCGTACCGAAGCGACTGACATTCACATTTCCCGCCTTATCTAACTGAGCCATTCCTAAAACCGTGATATCCAATCCACCACCATCATAAAAATCAAACTGATACGGTTGATCAACAATGCAGTCTGGGTTAAAACTTGCTCCGAAGCTCAAGCCTCCAGCAGGTACCCCCCCGATTGGACCGGATTCCACTGTCAGAGCAAATCTCTCTAATACGCCCTCTTCTGCAGCAACAGAAGCAACCCCTTCAGGTAGACCAATCCCCAAATTAACAATGGCTTCTGGGTTAACTTCCATCAAGGCCCTTCTGGCAATAATTTTTCGTTCATCGAGAGGCATCGCCTTCAATTCCGTTAAAGGTAGACGTAGTTCGCCACTGTAAGAGGGGTTGTATTGCTGATCAAACGATTGCATATGATATTCAGGTCGGCTTGCGATCACCACTGCATCCACTAATATCCCGGGTATTTTGACATCCCTTGCCCTAATGCTGCCGGACTGAACAACTCTCTCCACTTGAACAATCACAATTCCTCCGCTGTTTTTAACAGCTTGGGCTATAGAGAGACCTTCCAGAGTAAGGGCTTCTTTTTCATGCGAGATGTTTCCGTTTTCATCAGCCGACGTACCTCTCAAGAGGGCTACATCAATCGGAAATGTATGATATAAGAGATATTCCTTACCTCTAAAACTCGTTAGCTCTACTAAATCCTCATGCGTGATTTGATTTAACTTTCCTCCACCATTGCGTGGATCTACAAAAGTCTCAAGACCAATATGAGTTAACGTCCCCGGCTTACCTGCTGCAATGTCTCGGAAGAGATGGGTAATGACCCCCTGGGGAAAATTGTAGGCTTCGATTTTATCTTCTACAGCCATCTCCCCTAACTTAGGTGCCAAGTTCCAATGTCCACCTACAACCCGCTTGATAAGACCAACATGCCCCAAATGGTTCATTCCACGATCCTTAGAATCACCCTGCCCCGCCGCATAAACTAAGGATAAATTTCTAGGTGCCCCCGTCTCTAAAAATCTCTTTTCCAAAGCTGTCGTTAATTCTTCTGGATGTCCAATGCCCACAAATCCATCAATGGCTACCATACTTCCATCCTTAATCAACGCCATCGATTCATCTGCAGTTAAGACCGGCACCAACTTCTTCATCAGTTCCCCTCCTGTCTAACTCTTGTAAGCTATTACCATACTGATTCTGTGAAAAACTATTACTCTCCATCTCTCAATCTTCATAATAATCTGAATATATTCATAATTTATTATTGCAATATTTATGCCAATAGCAAAAAAACCTTTGAGGCTTAATCCGTAAGGGTTGTAAAGAAAAAACATTATAAAACGAGTAATCGCATGTAGCATTTTAGCTACATGTGGTTACTCGTTTAACCTTAATAATCCTGCTATTCCCTGCCATTCATCGTCAATGCGGCAAATCCTCTACATGTCGCACCGATGCTACACCTATCCTTTGGTCATATATTCCATTTGGGTAAAACTTATTTCTTGTCAGTTTTTCCCACTCCTAGTTAAACAGACTATCTCTTGCTGTTGATCTTTCCACAACCATTGCCGTACCCTGCCCTCCTCCAATACATAACGTAGCGAGACCTCGTTTAACTTCCCTACGTTTCATTTCGTACAAGAGTGTTACGAGGACTCGTGTCCCGCTGGCGCCAATCGGATGACCTAAAGCGATCGCCCCACCGTTTACGTTGGTTTTTTCTGTATCAAGCTGAAGTTCTCGGGCAACTGCAAGCGTTTGAGCAGCAAAGGCTTCATTCGCTTCTACAAGATCGATATCCTCAATGGTGAGTCCTGCTTTGGACAGCGCTTTGCGGCTGGCTGGAATCGGACCAGTACCCATAATTTTAGGATCCACACCCGCGGAAGCAAACGATGCAATCGAAGCTAGCGGATGCAAACCTAATTCGAGGGCCTTTTCCTTAGACATAACAACCACAGCAGCAGCTCCGTCATTGATACCCGAAGCATTTCCCGCAGTCACTGTGCCCTCCTTTTTAAAGGCTGAACGAAGTTTAGTCAGAGAGTCTAAGGTCGTCGCGTACTTTGGAAATTCATCTTTATTGAAAACTACAGGTTCCCCCTTACGCTGCGGAATAAGGACTGGAACAATCTCCTCATCAAAAAGACCTCCCTTAATGGCGGCTTCTGCTCGATTTTGGCTCAGTACTGAATAAGTGTCTTGTTCTTCACGGGAAATTCCAAACTGTTCAGCGATGTTCTCTGCTGTAATCCCCATGTGAATGTCGTAGAAGGCATCAGTTAATCCATCTTTAAGAATGGTATCAATCATCGTGCCATTTCCCAGGCGATAACCCGTACGGGCCTTTTCCAGTACGTATGGTGCCATCGACATACTTTCCATTCCACCGGCAACGATGATCTCTGCATCTCCTGTCATAATAGCTTGAGCCGCACTCTCCACAGATTTAAGCCCAGATCCGCAAAGTTTATTTAGAGTCCAGGAGGGTGCCTCCTGAGGGATACCGGCTTTTATAGCCGCCTGGCGGGCAGGATTTTGCCCTAACCCCCCCTGCAAGACATTTCCCATGATCACTTCATCGACCTGCTCGGGAATTATGCCAGCCCGTCTAATGGCCTCTTTGATGACCAGTGCTCCCAATTCGATCACCGGAATTTGCCCTAAAGCTCCACCAAAGGATCCAATAGGGGTACGAACTGCACTAACAATAACAACTTCTATCATGTCCCAACCTCCTATAGTTTAATCTCAATGAAACTTCAATTTCATAATTTCTCAGCCAAGCCTTGTAAATGTTGAGCCGTTTGAGCGAGAGACTGTATCGAAGCTCCTATTTCTTCAATCGCCGCCAAAGCATCTTGCGTATGATCGCTAAATTTCTCTAATTTAGTCACCATGCCACCGAGCATTTCTTGCATACCGCGCATCATTTCCTGGATTTCCGCCGCCGATCCTGCGCTATTAACAGCCATTTTTTGGATTTCCGAGGCCACAACACTAAACCCTCTCCCGACTTCTCCGGCCCGTGCAGCTTCAATCGAAGCATTCAAGCCCAAGAGTTTTGTGTTTTTGGCAATAGAATTGATATACTGTACCACTTCTTCTGTTTTTAGGGATTTTTCATGCACACTCTGTGAACCAAGTGTAATTGTCTGCCCCGATTCTGCAAGACTCTGCACCGTTTGGCCGATCTGCTCAATAGCAATCGACATTTGTTGCAGAGATGTAGCCAGTTCAAACGAAGTTCCTTTTAATTCCTGACTAATGTGGTTTAGTTCAGTAGGGACACCCACGGACATCCCACCGATAACTTCGCCATCGACGATCAGGGGAAAAGCCACTGCATAATAAGGAATTCCCAAAACTTCAGCACCGATCTCCTTGACCACACTTTTTCCAGTTCTTAGAGCTGTCTCCGCTGACGAGCCTTCAACGATTGAATCACCAGGATTTACATTCCACGAAATTCGCTCTCCGCGTAATACGCCCTGATACTTTTCTCGATCAAAAACTACCACGGAACCCTTCCTAAAAATGATTTCAAACACCAGCGGCATCATCTGGAGCAGCTGTTGTAGCATTAGCATTCTCCCCTTTTACCAGAGCTCTCTCAATCCTACCAAAAATTGATTCGATGTTTAAAAAATCATGACCAAGACCCAAAGTTCTAATATCACTCCGGATCTTGGTGGTTAGTTTACGATATCATGGATCCTACGCTTCAATTTAGATAGAATCTTTCAAATTTAAATGAAACCTATGATGCTTTGTAAAAAAATGAGGGTAAAGACAGTTACAACGGGTATAAGCAGAGACGTGACGAAAATGTCCTTATAAGAATCCTTATGCGTGAGTCCAACGATACCTAACAGTGTGATAACTGCACCATTATGGGGCATCGTATCCATCCCGCCTGAGGCTACGCTAGCAACTCTGTGCAGGAGTTCAGGATTTACATTAACCCTAGTAGCCCATTCTAAATACTGTTTGCCAAAGGTATCCAGGGCAATGCTCATGCCACCAGAGGCAGAGCCTGTGATACCAGCTAGGGCAGTAACCGTAGCTGCTTCCGAGGGAAGCGGACTGCCACCTTGGCCAATACCCAATAAGAAGTTAGCAATCGTTTTAAAACCTGGCAGAGTTTTGATAACATTACCATAGCCGACTTCGGAAGCCGTATTCATCACAGCTAGCAAGGAGCCGATTGCACCAGCATTAATAGCCTTGGCAAGATTTCCTTTGATGGTTTTAGGGTTGATAAGGACTGCAATCGTTATCCCTACTACAAGCGCAATGATTAAGGCCCAGTTATTCATGGTTCCGACAATTCCAGCTTTAGCAATATTATAAGGTGCTTGAGTTACCCAACCTGCAATATCCCAAGCGGGGAAAATATACTTTTGCAGGATTAAGGTGACTACTAAAACAGAGAGCAAGGGCAGTAAAGATAAATAGGGATTAGGAAGGCTTTTGCCTTCAACTTGATCTGGTTCCTGAAGGGTATGCTGACCATATCCTTCCCCTGCAGCTTGTGCTTGCCGTTTACGATATTCCAACCAGACCATACCGCCTCCAAAAATCATAAGGGCAGCTAACGTACCAAACACTGGTGCAGCATACAAGTCAGTATTGAAAAACTTCATGGGAATTGCGTTTTGAATCTGTGGTGTTCCTGGTATTGCAGTCATAGTAAACGTAAAAGCGCCTAAAGCAATCGTTCCCGGTAGAAGTCGTTTCGGGATATTTGCTTCTCTAAACAGAGAAGCTCCAAAGGGATAAACAGCAAAGGCGACCACAAAAAGGCTAACCCCACCATACGTAAGAATTGCTGCAGATAAGACAACCGCCAATATAGCCTGCTTGGGTCCAAGTTTGTTCACAATCGCTTTAGCGATAGACTCAGCCGCTCCGGATTCTTCCATTACTTTGCCAAAAACGGCACCTAGTAAGAAGAATGGAAAATAGACCTTTAGATAATTCGCCATATTGGGGAGAAATACTTCTGTATAGGTTGGCATTAAAGCCATGCCAGATAATACCGCCGCCAACAGAGCAAAGACCGGCGCAAAAAAGATGACCGAAAAACCGCGGTAAGCCATGTACATCAGCAAAACTAAACTTAGGATAATTCCAAGAACCGCCAATAAAATGCACCTCCAACTTTATTTTTTCACTAGATCCAATGGCCTGCTTTATTTATCATAAAATGAAGCGCTCTAACTCTGGCTATTGCTTCAGCTGACATTTATAGCAGAGGCTTCACTATTACCACGTCTATCCCGCCCTCAAAATCCCTCCTATCGTTCTAATTTAAATGAAACTTCCGCCATTTATATCCAGGACCGCGCCTGTGATGTATGCAGAGGAATCTGAGGCTAAGAAAAGGGCTGCATCTGCTACTTCTTCAGGTTCAGCAAAACGCCCAACCGGAATGGTTGCTATTAGTGCTTTTAACTGCTCTGCAGGGTATTTATTCATCATGTCCGTATTGATATATCCAGGCGCCAAGGCATTACAGGTAATTCCCTTGGTTGCATTTTCAACAGCCGTTACTTTTGTTAACCCGATCAACCCAGATTTTGAGGTTGCATAATATCCAGTTCCAAAGATCCCTATGCGGGCCGTTAGTGAGGATAGATTCACAATTCGTCCATATCCCTGCCCACGCATCGATGGAAGCACTGCTTTCGTACAGATGAAGGGTCCTGTCAGATTGACCGCCATGACAGCGTCCCAGTTGGATAGATTACCTTTATGAAGTAGTCCGTCCCGATTGATTCCGGCGTTATTGACGAGAATATCAACCCTTCCGAACCGCTCGATAACCTTTTCCACCATACTGTTCACTTCGTCTTCTTTGCTGACATCCGCGAGGAAAAGCTCAGCCTCTACCCCTAGTTTCCGGAGTTCCTCCACGGTTTCCATGGCCTTAACCTCATTAAACGCAATATCATTGACTGCGATCTTTGCTCCTTCTCTAGCGAAGGTAAGCGCGATGGCCTTACCAATCCCTTGACCGCTTCCGGTGATTAAGGCAACTCTATCGTTTATTTTCATTTTGCTGCACACCTTTCATCGAATTCATAATTAATTTTCATCAGTTCTGGATAAAAAAGTATTGAATCCATTGTTTTTAAAGATTCAGAAATAGCAGGTTTAAAACTCATCAAAGCCAAAATATCCGTTTGAAGATCGATGCCAGGGGCAATTTCTTCAAGTACAAGACCTTGTTCTCCGAGTCTAAATACGGCCCTTTCTGTAACAAACAATACCTTCTGCCCTTTCTTTCGAGCATAGTTTCCACTGAACGTGATATGCTCGACGTCTTGGAGCAACTTAGAAATTCTCCCTTCTTGGAGGATGACGAGCTTGCCGTCCTTTACCTCAACCTTTAATCCATCGGCTGCAAAGGATCCACAAAAAACAACTTTTTTCGCAGTTTGAGAAATATTGATAAACCCGCCAGCCCCGGCAATGCGCGTCCCAAACCTACTTACATTGACATTACCGTGTCTGTCCAACTGGGCCATCCCTAGAACTGTGATGTCCAGCCCTCCACCATCATAAAAATCAAATTGATACGGTTGATCTACGATACAGTCCGGATTAAAACTTGCTCCAAAACTTAACCCTCCGGCAGGTACTCCTCCAATCGGGCCGGATTCCACTGTCAGAACAAATTGCTCTAAGACCCCTTCTTCCGCAGCAACCGACGCTACCCCTTCAGGAACTCCGATTCCTAAATTAACAATTGCCCCCTTATTGACTTCCATGAAAGCCCTTCTGGCCATAATCTTTCGTTCATCGAGAGGAATTGCTTTGAGTTCGGTTAATGGAAATCGTAATTCGCCACTGTAGGAGGGGTTATATTGTTCGCCAAACGACTGCATGTGAAATTCAGGCCGGCTGGCGATCACCACTGCATCCACAAAAATACCAGGAATTTTGACATCCCTTGCCTTTAAACTTCCTGCTTGAACAACACGCTCCACCTGAACGATCACGATGCCGCCACTGTTTTTCACAGCTTGGGCAATGGAGAGACCTTCAAGGTTGAGTGCTTCCCTTTCAAACGAAATATTCCCAAATTCATCGGCCGATGTTCCTCTTAAGAGTGCTACATTAATCGGAAATGAATGATAGAGTAGATACTCCTTCCCTCTAAAACTCGTTAGCTCCACTAAATCCTCCTGGGTGACCTGATTTAACTTGCCTCCACCATTGCGTGGATCGACAAAGGTCTCTAGGCCGATATGGGTTAACGTCCCCGGTTTACCGGCTGCAATATCTCTGAAAAGATGGGTAATAACCCCCTGTGGAAAATTGTAGGCTTCAATTTTATTTTCAACAGCCATCTTTCCTAACTTAGGCGCAAGATTCCAATGACCACCAACGACACGCTTAATGAGACCAACATGTGCCAAATGGTTCATTCCGCGATCTTTAGAATCACCCTGACCTGCTGCATAAACCAAGGATAAATTTCTGGGGTTACCTGTCTCGACAAATCTTTTTTCCAAAGCCGTTGTCAATTCTTCCGGGTGTCCGATACCCACAAATCCATCAATGGCGACCATACTTCCGTCCTTAATCAACGCGATCGCTTCATCTGCCGTTAAGACCGCCTTCTTCATCTATTATCCTCCTTGTAAGATAGATATAGGGTCGATGGTTCAAAACCAACCCGAACGTTCCTTGATAACTTACTCCTTATTGTTCAGATGAATTAGTTGACACGTTGGACCTCAATCAGTAAATATCGTGCTATAATCA
>Ga0209347_1000344_pt1 | contig 125010 bp, 116 predicted proteins | sample AutmiccommuBRH23_FD_187382 | JGI IMG/M metagenome (GOLD analysis project Ga0209347, IMG submission 187382) | Deep subsurface microbial communities from Mt. Terri, Switzerland - Autotrophic microbial communities BRH/23 (SPAdes) (version 2) | ecosystem: Environmental > Aquatic > Deep subsurface... | reverse complement strand
AATCTTATAGAAAAATCATTTGTTGGGGACATTCCTCCGAAGGAGGTGTGTCCCCTTACCTTTATGGAGATTTTCTCTTGCTCTTTTTCTCGCTAGCTTAAATTGCTTTGACGAGGTTTTGGTTTTTCGGCCTTCAGTCTTTTCCTTCATCTGTCATTCATTCGTCATTCCTGACGTCCGAAGTCCGACGACTGACGACCATTTTTCCATCTTGCTTCTGTTTAGTTTTCAAGGACCAGTTCGCCAAGTGCGACGCTTTTAATCGTATCATTATTAGTTGGTACGGTCAAGAACCATTTACTGGTTCGGCGCATCGGCGACTTTTATATCATAGCATTTTGCAGCTTGTCCGGTCAACCGGTATTTATTGGTTGTTTTACCTGCCAAACCGGCAGCGACATTGGTAAATATATCATATGCCCCTGCCGGTGTCAAGTATATTCATTGGGGACATTCCTCTGACCCCCAGAGCCAGGCTCAATTGAAAGGTGTGTCCCCTTTCCTTTTTATTTGACCGTATCCTCCCCGTCGGAATTTACCTTGGCCAAAGCCACCAGCTTATCACCCTCGTCCAGGCGCATCAGGGTAACCCCCTGGGTAACCCTGCTCATTAGGGATACATCACCTGCCCTGATTCTTATGATAATGCCCTCTGCGGAAATCATCATTACTTCTTCGTCAGGCCGTACCATTTGTAGAGAGACCACTTCCCCGTTTCTTTCGGTGGTTTTTATGTTGATTATACCCTTGCCGCCTCTGGTCTGCAGTCGATATTCGGCGACCGGGGTGCGTTTGCCAAAGCCGTTGACTGTAACCACCAGAACGTCCGCCTCATCTTTGATGGTATCCATGGAAACCACAACATCTTTATGTAGCAGATTAATTCCCTTTACACCTCTGGCGGTTCTTCCATAGGGGCTAACATCCTTTTCAGAAAAATGTATAGCCAGCCCGTTCCTGGTGCCCAGCATTATCTCCTGTTTACCGTCCGTGAGTTTTACTTCCACCAGTTCGTCTTCAGGGTCGAGGTTGATGGCTATTATGCCGTCCCGCCTGGAAGTATCATACTGCTTCAATGCTGTTTTTTTGATGACACCCTGCCTGGTGGCCATGAATAAAAACATATTGCCGGTAAATTCCCGAACCGGTATTACGGCCGTTACCTTTTCATCCTGGTCGATATAAAGAACGTTAACCAGAGGTGTGCCCTTGGCCGTTCTACCGGCTTCCGGTATCTCGTGCACCTTTAACCTATATACCTTGCCCTTATTGGTGAAAAACAGAAAATAGTGATGGGTGCTGGTTATGAAGAGGTGGCGCACGAAATCCTCCGCTTTTGTATCCATAGCGTTAATACCCCTACCACCCCGTTTCTGGCTGCGATAGGTATCTGAGGATATTCTTTTTATGTAACCCTGATTGGTGATGGTGATAACCATATCCTCTTCTGGTATAAGATCCTCCACCACCATAGCTACATCCTCATCGCTGATTAAGGTGCGCCTGGGATCGGCATATTTCTTTTTTATTTCTGACAGCTCATCTATGATAATCCCGTACACTTTAGCCTCATCACTAAGTACTGACTTTAAATAAGCTATCTTTTTTTGCAATTCGTCGTATTCAATATCCAGCTTTTCTCTTTCTAGTCCAGTAAGCCTTTGTAACCTCATTTCCAGAATGGCTTCCGCCTGTTTCTGGGATAAAGTAAACTTTTCAATAAGTGCTCCCCGGGCTATCTCCACTGTTCTGGAGGAGCGAATGGTACTAATAACCTCATCTATGTGATCCAGAGCAATCAATAAACCTTCGACTATATGGGCTCTGGCTTCCGCTTTATTAAGTTCAAACCTGGTCCTCCGCACGATAACTTCTTTTTGGTGATCCAGGTAAAAGTAAAGCACTTCCCTTAAAGTTAATGTCCTGGGCTCCCCGTTTACCAGAGCCAGCATATTAACGCCGAAAGTTTCCTGCATCTGTGTATGCTTATAAAGCTGGTTTAAAATAACCTGGGGCTTTGCATCCCGGCGTAATTCAATTACCACCCTCATGCCGCGCCGGTCCGATTCATCCCTTAAATCAGTTATGCCGTCAATTTTCTTATCCTTGACCAGATCCGCAATTTTTTCTATAAGCCTGGCCTTGTTTACCGCATAAGGCAGTTCAGTTACAATGATCGCACTTTTACCGCTGTTAATTTTTTCTGTGGTGGTCTGTGCCCTTACCTTGACGGAACCACGACCAGTGGTATAAGCGGAACGGATACCTTCCCGTCCCATAATTTTAGCAGCAGTGGGGAAATCAGGCCCCTTAATTATGGTCATCAAATCCTGGGAGGTGGAGTTCGGGTTTTTGATAAGATAAATCACCCCGTCAATCACTTCACCCAGATTGTGAGGAGGGATATTGGTGGCCATGCCCACGGCAATACCGGAGGACCCGTTTACCAGCAAGTTGGGTAGGCGGGCGGGCAAAACGGTAGGCTCTTTGTCGCTGCCGTCGTAGTTGGGTATAAAATCCACCGTATCTTTTTCGATATCGGCCAGCATTTCCATGGTTATTTTAGCCATCCTGGCCTCTGTGTAACGCATGGCCGCAGCAGAGTCACCGTCCACCGAGCCAAAGTTACCGTGGCCGTCTATCAGGGGATAGCGGCTGGAAAAATCCTGGGCCAGCCTGACTAAAGTATCGTAAATGGAGGCATCACCGTGGGGATGGAATTTAGACATCACCTGCCCCACGATGTGAGCACTTTTCCGGTGCGGCTTATCCGGGGTCATGCCTATCTGGTGTATGGCATACAAAATACGCCTGTGCACTGGTTTCAACCCGTCCCGCACATCCGGTAGGGCCCGCCCAACGATAACGCTCATGGCGTAGTCCAGGTACGAGTTTCGCATTTCATCTCTGATATTAATTGGTACAACTTTACCCATTAATGATGGCAATCGGCTCACCTCATAAAAAGTCTAAAGTCCAAAGTCTAAGGTCTAAGGTCTAAAGTCAGTTTTCTTTTGACATTCGACATTTTTTTATACGTCCAGATTCCTTACGTACCGGGCGTTTTCCTGTATAAATTCTTTTCGCGGCTCAACCCGGTCCCCCATGAGCATGGAAAAAATAGCGTCAGCTTCAATGGCATCTACCAAATTTACCTGCATAACGGTCCTGGTATCAGGGTCCATGGTTGTATCCCATAGCTGCTCGGCATTCATTTCACCGAGACCTTTATATCTCTGAATGGTCACCCCGTCCCGTCCTTGCTGTTGCAAAGTTTTCTCCAGTTCTTGATCGCTGTAATAGTAATTTTCCTTTTTACCTCTCTTTAATTTATACAGAGGCGGCTGGGCTATCAGCATATAACCGTTTTCTATTAACTGCCGCATATAGCGGTAAAAGAATGTAAGCAAAAGAGTTCTGATATGTGCACCGTCCACATCGGCATCAGTCATGATTATTATTTTGTGATACCTGGCCTTACTGATATCGAAGTCCTCTCCTATGCCAGTGCCCAGAGCTGTAATCAGTGCCCGTATCTCTTCGTTGCCCAGTATTTTATCCATACGGGCCTTTTCTACGTTTAATATTTTACCCCTCAGCGGTAATATAGCCTGGAAACGCCTGTCCCTGCCCTGCTTGGCCGAGCCGCCGGCTGAATCTCCCTCCACCAGGTACAATTCGGAAATACTGGGATCTCTGTCCGAGCAGTCAGCCAGTTTGCCCGGCAGCGTGGAATTTTCCAGAACACTCTTGCGCCTGGTAAGTTCCCTGGCCTTGCGGGCAGCCTCCCTGGCCCGGGCAGCGGTCAGCGCTTTATCAATTATTTTTCTGGAAACCGGCGGGTTCTCTTCCAGGAAGATATTCAAACCTTCTGTTAACACCGAGTCAACAATACCCCTTACCTCACTATTGCCCAGTTTGGTCTTGGTCTGCCCTTCAAACTGAGGCTCCGGCACTTTTATACTCATAACAGCTGTCATGCCTTCACGGATGTCTTCCCCGCTTAGGTTTGCTTCACCATTTTTAATAATATTGTATTTTTTCCCGTAATCATTAAAAATTCTGGTTAAGGCTGTTTTAAAGCCTGCTTCATGGGTACCACCGTCAATGGTGTGAATATTATTGACGTAAGAAAAAATGTTCTCCACATATCCATCAGTATACTGCAAGGCTACTTCCACCTGTACACCATCTTTTTCTCCACACAGATATATGGGTTTACTGTGTAAAACCGCTTTATTCTTGTTTATATAGCGGACAAAATCTTTTAAACCGCCTTCGTGCTGGAATTCAATTTCCTGGCCGGTCCTCTCGTCCTTTAAAATTATTTTTATGCCCTGGTTTAAAAAAGAAAGTTCCCTTATACGTTGAGTCAGGGTTTCGAAGTTGATTACCAATTCTTCAAATATAGACGAGTCTGGTTTGAAGGTTACCTTGGTGCCGTTGCTTTCGCTTTTACCTATTACCGTTAAGGGTGTTACAGAGGCACCCTTCTCGTAATTCTGATGATATACGAGGCCATCTCTGTTCACTTCCACGGAGAGTTTTTCGGACAAGGCATTCACCACGGATATACCCACACCGTGCAGTCCGCCGGAAACTTTATATCCACCCCCGCCGAATTTACCTCCCGCATGAAGTATGGTAAGAACAGTTTCCACTGCAGGAAGTCCTGTTTTAGGGTGAATATCCACCGGTATGCCCCGGCCGTTGTCGACCACAGTGACACTGTTATCTTCGTGTATAAACACCTCGATGAGGTCGCAATAACCGGCCATGGCCTCATCTATGCTATTGTCCAGAACTTCGTAAACAAGATGGTGCAAACCCCGGGCACTGGTGCTGCCTATATACATCCCGGGACGGCGCCTGACCGCCTCCAGACCTTCCAGTACCTGTATTTCGTCTACACCATAGTTACCATTATTTTCATTTAACAATAAATGAAACCTCCGTTTCATTTCCCATTATTGCCTTAATTTAAAACTAAATAACCGTGATCTACACTCACGGCTGCTTTCTACTGATCCTCAACAATGCCTATTTTCAGGGCAGCCCGTTTTTTTAGGGTGCTGCAGGAAATTGGTGAGATGTAAATATCCTTTGTGGTTATAATAATTGATTTTTCTTTGGCGGATTCGGTAATTTGTTTGATGAACCCTTCATCTGTCGATATTTCCATAAACTCCCGGGTGCTTGCGGCCTGCCTTATCCTTACATCGAGGATAGCAATGATATCTTCTTTAAGCACCATCGTTTCCCCTCCAAGGTGTAAAAACATTATCTTTCCCCCTCTATTAACTGACCATTTGTTATTTTCACGGTCTTAAAATCCCTGGGGAAATTTTCTGGTACCGCAGTTGACGTTATAAATGACTGCAGCGGTAACGCAAAAAGACCGGCCATCCCCGCCTGCCTGGCCTCGTCAAGCTCCAGCATAACATCATCCATCAGCAATAGTGGATATTCACCGTATTCCCTGTGGTAGAGCTTAATAGCAGACATCTTCAGGGACAATACAGCGGATCTTTGCTGTCCCCGGGAACAGTAACGTCTGGCATCCATACCGCCAATATAAAACTGCAAATCATCCCTGTGGGGGCCCACCAGTGCCTGCCGTCTGTTTTTTTCTTCCAGGGAACGGGACGCAATGGCACTGTTTAAGGAAAAGGTTATTGCCTCAATATTTAATTTATCCCCCAGAGGAACACTGGACAGATATTTATAATAAATATCCTCTTTTCCCCGGGTAAGTTCCCTATATAAATCTTTTAAAACTGACGCCATTTTGCCCAATTGTACCAGTCTGCTATAAATAATCCTGCTGCCGTAATTAATCAACTGCAGGTTAAAGCTGTCCAGTATTTCGCTGAAGCCAGTAGTTTTTATTTTTTCTTTTAATAAATTATTTTTTTGAAGTAATACCCGGTTATAGTTATGCAGATGGTAAGCATAAGCTGGTTCAAAAGAACACACCTCCGTATCCAGCCAGCGACGGCGTCCAGCAGGATTGCCCCTTATTAAATCAAGATCTGCCGGGGTGAAGGAAACTGACATAACCGGCAGAAATAGCCGGTTTTTTTTCTGTTTTACACCGTTCAACCTAAATTCAGCAATAGAATTTTCCGCCAGTCTTACGATTATATCGTCTTCGACGCCGTTTCTCTCCAGCAGTGCACTAACCTGCAATGAATTAGTTCCATCTTTAATCATTTCCTTTTCACGACTGGTGCGAAAGGATAATCCGGTGGTACAAAATCCGATGGCTTCCAGCAGGTTTGTTTTGCCTTGGGCGTTATTACCGGTGATAATATTTACTCCCCGGTAAGGATACCACGACAGATCCCTAAAATTTCGAAAATTTGACAGGACCAGCCGCTTAAAAAACATTTATGCTTCCTCCGGCGCCACTGCCTTGTATGCTCCTATTCCTTCCACACTGACAATATCGCCCGGTAAGATATTTTTGCCCCGGTGGTAAACCACAGTTCCATTCACGGATACCCTACCGGTCTGTACCAGCATTTTACCCTGTCCACCGGAACCCGCTGCATTGGATAGTTTTAAAAACTGATTAAGCTTGATAGAAGTACTAACTGCAATACTATGCAAAACTGTCACTCCCTACTTAGCCTGGCCGGGACAAGAATGGACAGGTAATCCTTATTGTCTTCAGGTATTATTAGAGCCGGAGTCAATGGTCCGGTAAACCTCACTACCAGCTGTTCATAATTTATTGAACGTAAAACATCACACAGATAACGGACGTTAAAGGAAATCTCCAGTTTGTCGCCGTTTACCTCCGATTTTATTTCCTCACGAATCCATCCTGTTTCAGAACGCATATTTAAAACCACATGATTTTCTCTAATATACAAGCTTACCAGCAGATTATTCTCCCCTGCCAACAGTGCAACCCTTTCTGCCGACTCCAGGAAATCCTTTAGGGGAATTTTAATTTCTGAAATAAACTGATTCGGGATCACCTGGCGGTAGGAGGGAAATTTGCCTGGTATGAGTCTGGCTATTATTTGTATTTCCCCTGTAATAAAGGCAGCATGGGTTTTTCCTATGATCACTTCCACGATGCTCTTGGGATCTGCTGTTCTTGCCAGTTCATTTAAAGTTTTTCCAGGAACAATTACATTTATAAGTTCTGGTGTTTCCTCGTTGATAGCGGTGTGACGCAAGGCAAGCCTGAACGTGTCGGTGGCTACTATGGTAAGCCTGCCAGCTACTATTTCAAAAAACACACCGGTAAAAACCGGCCTGGATTCTTCTGTTGAAACAGCAAATGTAACTTGTTTTATAATCTCCTTGAATAAATCAGCGTCAAGCTTGAAGGAAAATTCTTCTTCCGGAATAACAAAGGATGGAAATTCGGAGGCATCATAACCGTTGATGTTAAATTCAGAATCGCCATACCTGATTACAGCCATGGTGCTATCAGGCCCGGCTTCAAATTCAATTATACTGTCCGGAAGACGGCGGGCAAACTCCGTAATGTATCTGGCGGGAATGACCAGTGATCCGCTTTCCTCCACAGTAGCGGGCACAGCGCAGCGAACAGATATTTCAAAATCAGTGGCGGAAAGAACTAATTTATCTTCCTCACAACTGAATTTAATACCAGTCAGTATAGGCAGGGGGCTTTTTTGCGATACGGCTCTTTGTACGCTTTGAATAGCAAAGAGTAGATTTTCTTTGTTGATAAAAAATTTCATAACAGCTCACCACCAGTTGGGGATATTCCTTCGTAAAAATATTAAGCAGTAAGGAATTTAGATATCGGGGACATTCCTCCGACCCCGTAGCCAAGCCCTATATAGAGGTGTGTCCCCTAACATTATTAATATATATTTTATACTAGCAGTAGTATTAGTAGCTGTGAATTTGTGTATAATCCCTGGAAGAGTGAATTTTGAAGGGATTATACACAAATTAAACCTGTTGGCAAAGTGATGGCATTAACTTTAAATTATTGGTATATTTTGTAAGTATTATTTATCACTAATGATCCTTTTTTAGTTATTAACAATTAAAATGTTTTTGTTAATAATTAGCTTTTAATTATGTTGATAATTTCATTAATATTATTTTGCAGGTTTGTGTCAAGCTGTATTTCGGTTACTATTCGGTCATAAGCGTGAATGACCGTGGTATGATCCCTCCCACCAAAATATTCGCCTATTTTGGGTAGGGAAAGATCGGTCATTTCCCTGGTCAGGTACATGGCGATTTGTCTGGGAAAAGACACGTTTCTGGTTCTTTTTTTTGATTTAAAATCATCGGGACGAATATTATAATATTCCGAAACTATCTGGTGGATAAGTTGTATATTAATCTGGCGTGTCTGTTTAGGAGGTAAAATATCCTTTAAAACATCCGTAGACATCTCAATGTTAATTTCGCACTTATTGAGCATGGAATAAGCGGCTAACCTGATTAGCGCTCCCTCCAGTTCACGGATGTTGGACTGTATTCTGTTGGCAATATAATAAACTACATCGTCAGGAACGTTAAGATTTTCCAACTGTACCTTTTTTCTTAGAATGGCGATTCTGGTTTCTAGATCCGGCGGCTGAATATCAGTAATAAGGCCCCATTCAAATCTGGAGCGCAGCCTGTCCTCCAGGGTGGGTATTTCTTTGGGTGGTCTGTCACTGGAAATAATGATCTGTTTATTAGCCTCGTGCAGTGTATTGAAGGTGTGAAAAAATTCTTCCTGGGTCATTTCCTTGCCGGCCAGAAACTGAATATCGTCGACAAGTAATATATCCATGTTGCGGTACTTATTTCGGAATTCTTCAGGTTTTTTATCCCTGATGGAGTTAATTAGATCATTGGTAAATTTTTCTGATGTAACATAGGCAATTTTAAGGCTACGGTTTTTATTGATGATATGCTGGGCGATGGCATGCATGAGGTGTGTTTTTCCCAGCCCCACTCCCCCGTAAATAAAGAAGGGGTTGTAGGTTTTGGCCGGTGATTCTGCCACCGCCATTGAAGCAGCATGGGCAAAGCGGTTGCTTTCACCTACTACAAAGGAATCAAAGGAATATTTAGGATTTAACTGTAAAAAAAATAAATCTTCTACAGGGGGTAGGGGTTGCTTGTTTATACGGCTTAAAATTGAGGGAACATCTTCGTTTAAAATAAAAACTATTTCGGTATCCTTTTTTAAAATATCATATATAGTGTTTTTAATAATGGGCCCGTATCTTTCCGACAGCCAGTCCCTGGAGAAGTGATCAGGCACCTGGATATAAAAAGTGCTATCCACACAATCAACAGGTTTCATGGATTGCAACCATGTCTCAGCGTTATGATGGTTTAGCTTTTTTTCAAGGGCTGAAAGAATTTTGTCCCAGGTTGCCGATACTTCAACTTTGTTCATGCACGAAGCCCCCTGCAAAATAAACTCTAAAAAAGCCTCCTTTATAATGGAGACCTCATTATTGTCAACTATTCACAATTATTCATAATGTTACTGACAAGGGGATAACAATTGTGGAAAAGTTTTTTTGTTAATGTTAAAAATATGATAGCAAAATTTCCAGTGATTATCAACTAAAGAATAATCTGAAGAAACTGTATCAAAGCTGGCTTTTTCTTGACTGCTGCTATTCTGTTAATATATAATAATAAGCGACATGCCTGGTATATGCTGTCAAAAACTACCCGGGGAGGTGTATCTAAATGAAGAGAACTTATCAGCCAAAAAATAGAAAACACCAAAAGATTCACGGTTTTCTAAAAAGAATGTCTACTCAGGGCGGTAGAAATGTAGTAAAACGCAGAAGACTAAAAGGAAGAAAAAGGTTGACTGCTTAAGGGCCGCTTAAGAAAAGTGGCCTTTCATAATTGTATAAGTCGTACTAAAATTGGTTACCATATTATATACCATTAATTAGCAGAATTATGTTCTTTTTTAAGGTGTTTCTATGTCCAAACTGTATACCTTGAAAAAAAATAATGAATTTAAAAAGGTTTACAGTAGAGGGCGGTCGGTGGCGGGACAGTCAATCGTGCTTTATTTCTTGCCGGGGATAACAGGGAGAAAAAATTTTGGTTTTTCTGTGGGTAAAAAAGTTGGTAAGGCTGTGGTACGTAACAGGGTTAAAAGGGTGCTCAGGGAGTTATGTAGAATAAATCAGCATTGTTTCAAAGATGGTTATGATTATGTACTGATTCCCAGAAAGGGTTTTGTGGGCAGAAGTTTTAAACAATTAGGTGAAGAATTGTTCAAACTTACCGGGAAGGCTTTTAAAAATGAAATCAAATAAAGATCTGCTTACCGGGATAATGATCAGGTTTATATTAATATATAGAAGATTTTTATCACCTCTTAAACCACCTGTATGCCGTTTTTATCCTACCTGTTCACAATATGCTATGGAATCACTGGAAAAGTATGGTATAATAAGAGGTGGTATTAAGGCATTTATTCGTTTATTAAAATGCCATCCTTTTCATCCGGGGGGTTACGATCCGGTAAAATAATTTTGTTGGGTCGCAAGGAGGAGTTTATTTGACTGAATTATGGCAATCGCTGGTAGGCGGTATGTCATCTTTGATAACTTGGCTCTACCATCTTACTCTATCCGTAGGTTTTGGGAGTTACGGTCTGGCCATCATACTCATGACCATACTGATCAAGCTGGTTTTATTTCCGCTTAGTCTGAAACAGATGAAATCAATGACTATGATGCAGCAACTGGCTCCCAAGATTAAAGAGATACAGGAAAAATACAAGGGCAAGGATGCCCAGCTGATGCAACAGAAGATTATGGAGCTTTATAAGCAGCATAACGTTAATCCTATGGCCGGATGTCTGCCATTGCTTGTTCAAATGCCCATACTTATTGCCCTGTACAGGGCGTTGATGATATTTCCTTACGCCGATCCGAATCACGCCAGCTTTTTGTGGATAGGTAATTTGAGCCACATATATACCTTGGGTCAGTTTTTCAGCAATCCTACGGTCATATTTATTCCGTTACTGGCCGGCTTGACAACCTATTACCAGACCAGAATGACAACAAATACCCAGGATCAGACCCAAAAAATGATGCTTTACACTATGCCGCTTTTTATAGCCTGGATAACCACTACAGTCCCTGCGGGACTGGGGTTGTACTGGGTTACCTTTAATTTAGCGGGAATTGTACAGCAATATTTTGTTAATAAACAAACCCTGGCCATGAAGGAGGCGCTAACAGAAGGTGCAGGCAATAGAAAAAACCGCTAAGACGGTGCAGGAGGCAGTAAAGCAGGCGCTTAACGAGTTGGGGATAGAAAGAGAAGAAGCTGACATAGAAGTTGTTGAGGAGCCTTCAAAAGGATTATTCGGCATACTGGGAGTAAAACCCGCCAGGGTAAGGGTAGTCATAAAAAATACCATCGGCTTGAGGGCAAAGCAAATTTTAGGAAATGTACTTGGTGCCATGGATATTGCTGCAGAAGTAAAAGTGCATGAAGAAAATGAAAATGTACATATTAATTTGGAAGGGTCCGATTTGGGAGTATTGATAGGCAGAAGGGGAGAAACTCTGGATGCCCTCCAATATCTGGTAAGTCTTTCGGTAAATAAAAATCAGGAACATAGGAAAAAAATATTTCTTGATATTGAAGGATACCGCAAAAGAAGGGAAGAAACACTGCAGAAATTAGCCATCAAACTGGCGGACAAAGCCAGGCAGCGGGGCAGGAATGTGGTACTGGAGCCAATGAACTCACTGGAAAGAAGGATTATACATACCGCATTGCAAGGTAGGGACGATATAGCAACATTCAGTGAGGGAGAAGAACCTTACCGGAAAATAATCATAGCACCAAAAAAATATTAAGCAAACCAAACCCAGCGGAGCTCAGGCCGGCTGGGTTTTTTTAAAGAGATAGGAAACGTTCATATTTTTAAGTCCACAAGGTGAGGGGGTGTCTCCCTTGTGTATTAGATGGGGACATTCCTCTGACCCCAGAGCCAAGCTACAAATAGAGGTGTGTTCCCTTTCATAAGTTGGGGACATTCCTCCGACTCTAGAGCCAATCTTAAAATAGAGGTGTGTCCCCTTTCAATAATGAGGTGTAACCTATGATTTACGACACCATAGCAGCCATATCTACTCCCGTGGGAGAAGGTGGTATTGGCATAGTCAGAACAAGCGGGGACGATACCCTGCAAATTATTAATAAAATTTTTAAGAGCCCCAGTGGAGAGAATTGGTATAGGGGTAGTCACCGTTTATATTATGGACACATAGTTAATCCGGCGGATGGTAGAATTATTGATGAGGTGCTGATGTCCGTAATGATGGCGCCGCACACCTACACCAGGGAAAATGTGGCTGAAATTAACTGCCACGGGGGTATGGTTCCCCTGCTGGAAGTTTTGAAGGTTGTATTGTCTTCCGGCGCCAGGCAGGCTTTGCCTGGGGAGTTTACCAAAAGAGCCTTTTTAAACGGCAGGCTGGACTTAAACCAGGCAGAATCGGTAATTGACATCATAAGAGCAAAAACTGGCTCTTCTTTAAAAGTAGCTATGAATCAACTACGGGGGGATCTTTCCGACAAAATACGACATATACAGGATCAAATGTTGGGCATGTTGGCAGAACTTGAGGCAGCTATTGATTTTCCAGAGGATGAGGTGGAGGAAAGAAAAAGTTCCGCCATGATCAGCAACGCCGCATCAGTGATGGCCCAACTGGATGAATTAATTGAAAGTGCCGAAACCGGCAGAATATACAGGGAAGGTATTCGCACGGTAATCGCAGGCCGCCCCAATGTTGGCAAATCATCACTATTGAACGCATTGCTCAGAGAAAACAGGGCCATTGTTACAGAGGTCCCTGGCACCACCAGGGATATTATTGAAGAAATGTTAAATATAAAGGGTATACCCCTTAGACTTATCGATACGGCCGGTATCAGGAGAACAGAGGATTATGTGGAGAAAATAGGTGTGCAGAAAACCAGGGAAAGCCTGGAGTCCGCGGATATGGTACTGCTGGTGGTAGATGTAATAAACGGTTTTACGGACGAAGACAGGGATATAGTGGCAAAATTTAAGGCTAAAAAAATTATTGTGATCATAAATAAAATTGATTTAGACGGCGATATATTGATTGATCTTAATGATCTTCCGGTGGTGAATATTTCGGCTAAGACCGGTGAAGGGTTAAGCTTGCTGGAAGATAAAATAATGGAGGTGGCTCTGGCAGACGGAGCCGGCCTGCCAGAAGCCGTTACGGTCAGTAACGTAAGGCATCAGACAGCTATAAAAGAGGCCAGAATAAGCATGGAGGATTTTAACGGCGCCCTCAAGTCTGGATTGACTGCCGATTTATCTTCTATAGAACTGAGGTCGGCCTGGGAGAGCCTGGGAGAAATCACTGGCAGTACAGTGACGGAAGATTTGCTGGACAGGATTTTTACTGATTTTTGTATCGGTAAGTGAGGTGCGGTATGGAATACAGTGCCGGTAAATATGATGTTATCGTGGTTGGGGGCGGGCACGCCGGATGCGAGGCAGGATTGGCAGCCGCCAGAATGGGATGCAAAACCCTGGTAGTATCCCTTAATATTAGTAATATTGCCCTTATGCCCTGCAACCCCTCCGTGGGAGGTCCAGCCAAGGGGCAGCTGGTGAGGGAAATTGATGCCTTGGGTGGGGAAATAGGTCTTAATACCGACCGGGCCGCACTTCAAATGCGTATGCTGAATACAGGAAAAGGACCTGCGGTTCATGCTCTCAGGGCACAGGCTGACAAGACTGTATATCAGATGAATATGAAAAGCGTGCTGGAAAACCAGCCTAACCTGGACGTAAAGCAGGTCTTGGTGGAAAGATTAGTGGTTAAAAACGGCCGGGTTGCCGGAGTGATAGGAAGCACCGGAGCCGTTTTCAGCGCTGAGGCAGTAATACTTACCACTGGAACATATTTAAAGGGAAGAATAATTATAGGAGATTTGGCCTACCCCGGTGGGCCCAGCGGTAACCCTAACTCCATAACACTTTCTGAACATCTGAGTGCTTTGGGGTTTAGCCTGTTGCGCTTTAAAACCGGAACCCCGGCCAGGGTGGACCGCCACAGTATAGATTTTTCCAAAATGTCTGAGCAGCCGGGAGACGAAAAATTATTAAATTTTTCTTATGTTACGAAGGTCAAGGAAAGGGAGCAGATATCCTGCTGGCTGACCTACACCAACGACGAAACCCACCGTATCATCAGGGAAAATCTTCATCGTTCGCCTCTTTACAGTGGTTTTATCAAGGGTACGGGACCTCGCTACTGTCCTTCCATCGAGGACAAGGTGGTGAGGTTTGCGGAAAGACCCGGCCACCAGGTTTTTATCGAGCCGGAGGGAAGGGATACTACAGAAATGTATGTACAGGGAATGAGTACAAGCCTGCCTGAAGACGTGCAGCTGGCAATGCTCAGGACCCTGCCGGGGATGGAAAAAGTTGAAATAATGAGAACCGGCTATGCCATTGAGTACGATGCACTTGATCCAACACAGTTGAAACTATCACTGGAAACAAAAATGATCGCAGGGCTGTTTTCAGCCGGGCAGATTAACGGTACATCAGGCTACGAGGAGGCAGCGGCCCAGGGCTTAATGGCGGGTTTAAACGCCGCGTTGCATGTAAAAAGCAGGGAGCCCTTAATTTTATCCCGCTCTGATGCTTACATAGGTGTATTGATTGACGATTTGGTAACCAAGGGAACAAACGAGCCATATCGGCTAATGACATCCAGGGCGGAGTACCGGCTGCTGCTAAGACATGACAATGCTGACAGGAGGCTGACCGAAAAAGGTTTCGGGGTAGGGCTGGTGGATGAGCACAGATATAAGTTGTTAGAGAAGAAAAAGCAAATCATTATGGGTGAAATAGAGAGGCTAAAAGTTGCCATGGTACCTGTTACGGAAAAAACAAAGGCGATTTTAGAAAGAAAAAAATCCACGCCTCTGCAGCAGAGTATACCCATGGAAATTTTATTGCGCCGGCCGGAAATAGATTATATGGATTTAATGGACATGGAGTCAGGTAATGCTGAAAATTTACCGGAAGAGATTAGAGATGCGGTTGAAATAGAAGTAAAATACGAAGGTTATATTAAAAAGCAAATGGCTATGGTGGAAAAGTTTGAAAGGTTGGAAAGTAAAAAGATACCTCAAGACATAAATTATCTGGATATGAAGGGAGTATCCACAGAGGCGGCTCAGAAGCTTGATAGAATAAGGCCGGAATCCATCGGCCAGGCTGCCAGGATATCTGGTGTTAGCCCGGCGGATATTTCAGTACTGCTGATACATCTGGAGCAAAAAAGAAGGCTGGCGGAAGTAAAAGCATGAGTCAAAGGTTGAAAGTCAAAAGTCGAAGGTCCTTTTAGATGACTTTTGACCTTGGACTTTGGACATTAGACTGTTATTTTAATTGAGGAGAGTCTATACATGTACCCTGAGTTGGAGCGGTGCCTGAGAAAAGGCGCCGGGGAACTGGGTGTTTTTCTTAGTGAAGAAAAAATTTCACTTTTCATAAAATATTATGCACTGTTGCTGGAGGAAAATGAAAAATACAACCTTACCTCCATTGTGGATGAAAAAGAAGCGGCTATAAAACATTTTGTAGATTCCCTGACTTGCCTGGGATTTTATGATTTTGAAAATAAATATGTTGCTGATGTAGGCAGCGGGGCAGGCTTTCCGGGCATACCCCTGAAAATAATGTGCGAAGGGATGAGTATTGTACTCACTGACTCGGTGCAAAAAAAGGCTGGCTTTATGGAAAAGGCAGCCAGGGAACTGAAATTGGAGAAGACTGTGGTAATGCAGTGCAGAGCGGAAGACATGGGAGTAAAGGACAATTACAGGGAGAAATTTGACACGGTGTTAAGCAGGGCCGTAGCTCCTTTAAATGTATTGCTGGAATACTGTGTTCCACTTCTTAAGGTGGAAGGGATATTTCTGGCCATGAAGGGACCTGCAGCCGGTGAGGAAATACAGAAAGCAGCTATTGCATTGGATAAACTGGGAGCCGTTGTAGAAGGGACTAAAACAGTAAAACTGCCGCTGCTGGGTGATGAAAGAAATATTGTTGTCATTAAAAAAACAAGACCTACTCCTGGAAAATATCCCAGGAGGGCAGGCCTTCCCACAAAAAAGCCTTTATAAGAGGCTGCGAAGTTATGTGCATTATCAGTTTAAACCGGTTTGTGCCGGTTTTTATCTCGCTAACAGCCTGTAAGACCCCGTCCTCGAAGGCCGGGAATCAACAGGCTGTAAAGCTCGAACTAAGTTCGCTCTAAGGGTTCGGTAGGGGAATAACCCCTTCCGAACCCAAGGCTCACTTATATTGTGACTTTTTGTAATTAAAAAAAGGAACTAATATTATACTCGTTGAATTAGATTTTAATTGGTGAACTACCCTTCACTCTCGCTTCGCGAGCAAGGAAGGCTAAGGATGGAGACTTACCAGCGGGTGAGTTAAAGAACGGAGTGAATAATTTGGGGAAAATTATTGCCATAGCCAACCAAAAAGGAGGAGTCGCCAAAACAACCACAGCGGTCAACCTTTCGGCATGGCTTTCCCTAATGGGGCAGAAGGTGCTGCTGGTGGATATTGATCCCCAGGGTAACGCTACCAGTGGTTTGGGCTTTAACAAGGAAGCCCTGGAACTCACAATTTATGACGTACTAATTAACGGGCAAGAAATTCAGGGGGCTATTTGTGAGAGCGTGATAGAGGGCTTGTGGGTTCTACCCGCCAGGATGGAACTGGCCGGAGCGGAAATAGAGATGGTTGGGATTAAGGAAAGGGAGTACCTGTTAAGGGAACCGCTGAAAGCGTTAAAGAAAAACTATGATTACATAATAATTGATTGCCCCCCCTCCTTGGGACTGCTTACCATTAACGCACTGGCTGCAGCGGAAACGGTTATGATTCCAATTCAATGTGAGTATTACGCCCTGGAGGGTTTGGGACAGCTTTTGAATACTATTCGCCTGGTTCAGGAGCAGGTAAATTCAGAACTTAAAATTGAGGGCGTACTACTTACTATGTTTGACGGTAGAACAAATTTGAGCATTCAGGTTGTGGAAGAAGTTAAAAAACATTTCAGGGATAAAGTTTACGCCACCATAATTCCGAGAAACGTCAGGCTCAGTGAAGCACCCAGCCATGGCAAGCCGGTAATGGTATATGACCGGCGCTCCAGGGGGTCGGAAGTTTATCAGGATTTGGCAAAGGAAGTGATGGGTATTGAACAATAAAAGGGGACTGGGAAAGGGTCTGGAAGCCCTGTTGCCATCCAGAAACGATGAGCAAAGCGGTATAAGACTGAAGGAAATTAAAATACCCGATGTAGTTCCTAATTCAAAACAGCCAAGGAAGCTTATGGACGAAGACAAGCTGGTGGAACTTTCCGAATCCATAAGAGAGCATGGCGTGGTGCAGCCAATAGTTGTAAGGCCGATTGGCGGTGGTAAATACGAACTAATAGCAGGGGAAAGAAGATGGCGGGCCTGTTTAAGGCTGGGACTGGAAAAAATACCAGCCATCATCAGGGAATATGATGATTTGGAAGCAACTGCGGTTGCCCTGATAGAAAACATCCAGAGAGAGAATCTCAATCCCCTGGAAGAGGCCATGGCCTATAAAATGCTGATGGAAGATTTCGGACTCACCCAGGAGGATGTATCAAAGAGGGTGGGTAAAAGCAGGCCCTTTGTAGGTAATATGGTGAGATTACTGACCCTGCCCCTGGACATAAAAAATATGATGGTTGAAGGTAAAATAAGCGCAGGGCACGCCAGGGCTATGCTAGCCATAGAAGATAAAAGCAGGCAATTAAAAATGGCTGGTAAAATTGTAGAAAAACAGCTTAATGTTCGCCAGACGGAAAAGCTGGTAAAAGCATTAACCGAAAAAAAACTGGCTAGACAGAGAATACGAAAGCCTTATATGTTGAAGGATTATGAAGACCAACTATTTAATGTTCTCGCTGCTAAAGTTCAAATCACTTCTGCACCCGGTGGTGGTGGAAAAATTGTTATCCAATATAGCGGAGAAGACGATTTACGGTGGCTCGTTAAAGTGCTCACCGGACAGGAAATTCTCATATAGCACACAATGTTTCACGTGAAACAACAGTCCGGAAGCCTTAAAATAAGGCGTTATCATGCTGTCAGGCATCAAGGAGTTAAAGGTAGGTAACTTGCTTCCCGCTGTTCTGGGCGGCCATCGCGTGGTTAATTCAAAAATCCAACTGTCTTACCGAAATAAATTGTCGAATGTCAAAAGTCGAATGTCAAAAGTCAATGAGAACAGGGAGCCTTAGACATTGGACCTTAGACTTTCGACGTTAGACTGAATACAAAAGAGAAACCCGGGGTTAAAATCCCCGGGTTTCCTGTTGGCCACTTTGTGTGAGAGTTTTCTGTAGTCCCTCCACTATCAGTTCAGCCATTTTCATTACTGTGTTGAGCCTGGTGTTTTGCAGCACCATGTACTCCAGGAATCCACCCACGTTGACTATTCCCGTTATGTGCACTTCTCCCACCGGGGGGAGGTTTTTATTTACTCCGGCTCCGGGTTGCAACGGGCCATCGCCTATATTAATGCAACCTACATTATCCATGCTACCAAGGCAGGCATCTACGGCGATGATAAAGGGCTTATCATGGGTAGCGCTTATTTTATCCATCTTTTCTTTGAGATTACTGGCGTGCACCGGCTGATCCAGTGTCCCGAAAACGTTGATGTCGTTTTCGGGACAGAAACTTAATTTAGTACCGATTAAAGGCCCCAGACTATCGCCAGTGGAACGGTCGGTTCCTATACAGAGCACGATGATTTCCTGATTAGCGTTAATTCCCTTCCTATCCAAACGCATGGCGAGGTCCCAGCTAAATTTAGCCACGGCCAGCGGATCTTCCATATGAATCCTGGTTTTGGCGGGGAGCAACTCCTGTTCCACAATGTTTAAGGCGCACACTCGCACATTCCTCCCATAATTACCAACAATAATATATTTATTTCCAATCGGTTAATGATTTATTCACTATGGACGGAATTTCAGGATAAAAATTAATGGCAGGCATAAGCTTTACTGGGTGATTTTTTTGAATCAAACATTAAAAATAGCGGCGGTTTATGCTGGCGGCGTAATAGGTGCCGGGTTCGCTTCCGGCCGTGAGATACTGCAATTTTTCATAAGTCATGGCGAAAGGGGACTCTGGGGCGCCGTAATAGCCTGCGTGCTGTTTGCCTACCTGGGTGCAGTTATTATGGCCCTTTCCGTTTCCCTGGGGACGCAAAACTATTTAACAGTGTTAAATAAAGTATTAGGACGCAAGTTGGCTAGAATTATTGATGTTCTGAGTATGTTTATGCTCCCCGGAGGATTTGCGGTAATGCTGGCAGGCAGTGGTGCGGTATTCAAAGAACATCTGGGCCTGCCGCCGCTGCTGGGTATTTTCAGTACTGCCGTGTTTTGCTCACTGGTTTTGATGCGTGGTATGCGAGGGTTTATTGGTATAAATGCCGTGCTGGTGCCGGTAAAGATTGCAGCTATAGCTCTAGTTTGTTTTATTGCACTGACTATGCCAACTACCGGGCAAGCGGAGACTGCTAATGGTGATGCTCAGATGAAAGGATTTATGTTTATCTGGTCCGGAATACTTTATGTTTCATATAACATGATAGTGCCTTTGGCAGTATTGTCATCACTGGGCAAAAATGTCACCCTGGGCAAGGGAATTCTTGGAGGTTTCCTGGGCGGAGTCGGCATAGGACTGATGATCCTTCTGGTTACCGCCGCAGGCCTTGTTTTTTATCCGGCTATAGCAGAATATGAGATACCCCTTCTTTTTATGGCATCTTTCTTGCCGGGAAGTTTTAAAATCGCTCTGGGCATATTAATTTGGATAGCTATATTAACTACAGCGGTGGCTGATGTCCATGGTTTTGCCTCCAGGCTTGCCACGCCTGGGTGTAAAAAGTATCAAATTATAGTAATTGTAGTGGTGGTGTGTATGCTGCCACTGGCCAGTCTGAAATTCTCACTTTTGGTAAATATGCTTTATCCGCTGTTCGGCTATTGCGGATTGCTGCTTCTGGCCGGGTTGCTGTTTGTACCTGCGATTATGGTAATCAAGAGGAAAATTAAATTATTGAGTTAACCAGCGAATATGCAATATAATACATAGGTAGTGGTTTTTTTTGTAAACTTTTTACCTGTCCCTGGGTACAGGCTTGATTCACAGAGGCCCTGGTTTAGCCTTGCATGCAACTGATTAGACATCCATGCCGCTAACGCGGTACCAACAGGAGGTTAGCAACTGCTACAAAATAGATAAATATAACTAAACATTTATCAACAAACATTATACGAACAAACCATTGACGCGAACACATGTTTTGTTAGAATAATGGTAAGGAGTGGTGTCAATGGTTAAATCAACAAAATTATTGGGTAGGCTATACAGGTTTTGGGGAGATGTCCGAAGTGAAGACCACAGTTAGAGGCGTCATCCTCCAGCCCGCAGAAGAACATAAAGCCTTCCTGGATGAATTGATGGGACGCTATTGCGCCGCTGTGCGCTGGTCATACAAGAGGCTCCTGGATGTGTGGAAAGTTCAGGACATAAGGTTGGCCGTCCAGGGAAAATTCACCCTCAATTCCCGCCAGGCCAACGACGCAGTATACGACGCCCAGGCAATAATAAAATCGCAAAAAGAACTGGTCAAACTTAATCATGGCAATGCCGTAAAGAAAGTAGAACACACCAAAAGCCGGTATAAAAAAGCCCGCTCAAAAAAGAAAAAAGCAAACCTGACCAGAAAGCTGGACAAAGAACAACGCCGGCTGGCAGCATGGCAAAAGCACATAGAAAACGGCACTACCCCACCGGTGGTATTTGGCGGTAAAAAGCTCTTTTTAGAACGGTGCAAAGGCAACATCAGCCGTGCAGAGTGGCAGGGAGCCCGAAGCGATCGCTACCTCTCCAGGGGCGATAAAACTAAAGGCGGCAACCTCAACACCAGACTGTATACAATTGACGGCAATATATATTTGGACATAGCCGCCGAACCGGTAGAGACAGGTAAAGTAACCAGGTATAACCGGATCACCGTTCCCGTCTACCTTGCCCACAAGACATCACCAAAGACCGGTCGGATTAACGGGCGCAACTACCGGCAGATGGTGTTAAATTATCTTAAACAAGGTAGTGCCTATCAAATAGAAATAATCCGGGAAAACGGGCGCTATTACATCCATGTAACCATTGAAGAAGAAACACCCCAAAACTACACTGCCCGTAACGGCGCAGTAGGCATAGACACCAATCCCCACGGACTGGGCATAACCCGTGCAGACTATATGGGTCAGTACAAAGAGAGCCTGTGGCTGTCACAAGGAGAGTGGACCTGCGCCCGAAGCTGCCGGCGGGACAACCTGATAGGCGAAGCCGCCGCTGTGGTGGTAGATATGGCCAAGCAGTTAAACTGCTCCCTGGCCGTAGAAGACATTAACTTCAAAGACGACAAATCAGCAACAGCAAAATTCAACAGGATGAGCCACAGCTTTGTCTGGTCAAACTTTTTAGAAAAAGTAGAACGCAGGGCCGCCAGGGCCGGAGTGCCGCTGGTTAAAGTAAAACCACCATATACATCCACCATCGGCACATTAAAATACCAGCAGCAATACGGCATATCAAACCACCAGGCAGCCGGTTACGTCATTGCCAGGCGTGCTCTTGGGTACAACATGGAAAAAGTTCCAAAACCATTATTTGAAAGATTGATCAAAGAAAAAGAAAACTATTCAAAACTCTCCAACTGGAAACAATGGAGCGCGATAAAGAAAGCAATAGAAGCCGCAATTCAAAAACCAACGAAAAGAGAGATGAAGAGCCTGGTTAACTGGCAGCATTGCAGAAAACAACTGTTAGGCACGGTGTAAACCTTACCATAAAGTTTTGCGGGCGGCACAGTACACGCAGAGAAAGGCTGTTGTCGCAAGTAACGACCAGGCGGTGGGTAACACCCCCTTCCGGGCAGTACGTATAATACGGCGGAAGCCTTCCACCCGGAGCATGGACGAAAGTCTATGGCTTAGCAGTTGAATCCTGTGAAGCTGCCTCTTGTTTAGTCGACAGGAGAGGAAACTAAATAAATATTGACATATCTAGATATATCAGATTTGTTTAGTTTTCAGAAACCAGGATGAAATAACCAGAATTAATTTTCAGGACAGTAGGATGACAAATCAACATAAAATAGATATAATTCGGGGGTGTTGTCATGAACTGGCTGGATATCGCCATAATAGTGATTCTGTGCTGGTCTCTCTGGCAGGGTCTCAGAGCGGGACTACTGGCGGGCACTGCCAGGCTTATCGGCCTGCTGGCTGGGTTGGTGGCTGCCTTTTTTTATTACGAGCCTCTGGCCAGATACGCTGAAGAAAAATGGCACCTGGGGACGATTATACATACTAAACTGTTATGGCCTAATTTCCTCCATGCCCCTGGTAACCTGAGTGGTTCATTGGCAGCCATAAAGCTGCCGGATATAAATCTGTCCGGCTACGGTGAATTGTTGCCACATATTGCACTGGATGGTAAGTTAAAGGAATTGGGAGAGGCTTTTTCAAAATTATTGGCGTCAGGCATACTGGAAATCTGCTCGTTTATAGTAATATTTCTGGTGGTGTCCGGCGTTGTTGCTATGCTGGGGAGGTTGTTCTCCACGGTTTTTTCCTTTACTCTTTTCGGATTCGCAGACAGGTTGGGAGGTGCTGCTTTCGGCCTGGCCAGGGGGCTTTTGCTGGTTTTTGTAATGCTGGCCGTGGCTGTTTCACTGCAGTGGCCGGCTGCCATAGTTTCGGGCGGCCACGATTCGCTGTGGCTTTCAGATGCGCTTAAAAACTCCCGCTTAGCGCCTATTTTTTTAAAAGTTTTGGCTATTTATAAATCTGACATACCCGGACTTTCGCCGGGTAGCTTAATATAATAATAGATAGTACTAATCAGAGACAGGCAATACTAATTTAAACTTCATTTTCATGTTCATGGAGGAGGAGTACTATGTCTAACCTAAAATTTGAACCGGGCCAGGAAAAATCGCCTGTTACCGCCTGGGATAAACTGAATGGGACGCAGTACGATGATGTATTTAAATTTAATGCAGGCTATATTGACTTTCTCAATGCCGGCAAGACCGAAAGGGAAGCGGTGGCAGCGGCTATAGAGGCAGCGGAAAAAAATGGCTTTGTAAACATTACCGGGTGCAGCGGTTTGAAAGCCGGCGATCAAGTTTACGCCGTCAACAGGAACAAGGAATTAGTGCTGGCGATAATAGGCAGTAAGCCGTTTACCGACGGGTTGAATATTGTGGGCGCGCATATAGACTCCCCCCGGCTGGATTTAAAACCACAGCCTTTTTATGAGGACGGTCTGCTCTCCCTGGCCAAAACCCATTATTACGGGGGCATAAAAAAATACCAGTGGGTGGCGATGCCCCTGGCCCTGCATGGTGTGGCGGTGAAAGAAGATGGCAGCATAATTAAAATAGCTATCGGTGAAAAACCGGGAGATCCCGTTTTTACCGTAACTGATCTACTGCCCCACCTGGCTAAAGACCAGATGGATAAAAAGCTTTCTGAGGGCGTTGCAGGTGAGGCGCTAAACATCCTGGTAGGGGGTGTGCCCGTAAAAAACCGGGAGATTAAGGACAGGTTCAAAAAATCCACATTGGATTATCTGAACAGGGAGATGGGGCTAACAGAGGAGGATTTTATCAGCGCCGAAATTGAGGCTGTGCCGGCCTGGCCGGCTTCCGACACCGGTTTTGACCGTGGGCTGGTGGCGGGCTACGGACAGGACGACAGGGTTTGTGCCTACGCTGCCCTCCAGGCGCTGCTGGATACTGAAAAGCCGGCGCACACCTCCGTGGTGCTGCTCACTGATAAGGAGGAGGTAGGCAGCATGGGCAATACCGGGATGCAGTCGACTTTTTTTGAAAATTTTGTAGCCGGCATTATTGCCATGGGCACGGGAAACTATAGGGATCTTATGGTAAGGACCACCCTGGCCAATTCCCGTGGTCTTTCCGCGGATGTAAACGCCGCGCTGGATCCTAACTATGAAGGGGTCATGGATAAGCTGAACGCAGCCCGGCTGGGCTGCGGGGTGGTGTTGACTAAATATACCGGTTCCCGGGGCAAGAGCGGTTCCAGTGAAGCTTCGGCGGAATTTGTAGCAGCGGTCAGGAAGATATTTAACGGCAACAATGTAGTCTGGCAAACGGGTGAATTGGGTAAGGTGGACCAGGGGGGCGGAGGTACCATTGCCTACCTGCTGGCCAATTACGATATGGATATCGTGGACTGTGGTGTGGCCCTGCTGGGGATGCACTCCCCCTTTGAGGTGGCCAGCAAGGTGGATGTCTATATGGCTTACCGGGCGTACCATTCATTTATGAAGAACGCGTAAAAACGCTTCCAGCCAGATTTACTGCTTAATAGAGCAATTCGGCGTAATTACCAGAAAAACCAAGTTTTTCTGTTTACAGGGTGATGCTATTATGTCTTTTATAAGATATCAGGTGGGTGACGTTGTAAAAATGCGCAAAGTACACCCCTGCGGGGGAGATCAGTGGGAAATAATGCGCACTGGTGTGGACTTTCGCATTAAATGCCTGAAATGTGGACGGGTGCTCATGCTGCCCCGGCCCAAGTTTGAAAAAAGCGTCAAAATAATATTGTCCCAGGTTATTCCCCCCAGTTGAGGTATCTTACCGAAAAACTGTTTAGCTATGGGGGAATGTCAATTGCTATTCAGTTCTGTACGTGTTATAATGTTTAAGCCAAAAATTTGGCTTAAATTCCGCCCTGCTCTACCCTGGTGGTAGGGCCGTTTAGTCCGCGGGGAGGGGGTGAAGAGGAGTTGCGCAAGTACGAAACGATTTATGTCATTCGTCCGGAACAGGAAGATGACAAATATACCGAGATAATTGAAAAATATAAGTCATTGATTGAAAACAATGGCGGAGAGATTACCAACATTGACAAATGGGGCAAAAGGCGGCTGGCCTATGAGATTGCCCACTTAAAGGAAGGCTTCTACGTGGTGGTCAAATTTAATGCCGAGCCGCAGGTTGCCGAAGAATTGGACAGGGTATATAAGATTTCAGATGAAATCATTCGTCACATTATTGTCCGCGAGGACGAATAATGATTTTTTGGGGACGATAGAATTTATCGGGCGGTGATGAGATGCTCAATAAAGTAATACTTATCGGGAGATTAACAAGGGATCCCGAGCTACGGTATACGCCCAGCGGCACACCGGTGGCCAAGTTTACCCTGGCGGTGGACAGAAGGCCCAACAAGCAGGGAGAAAGGGAAGCCGATTTTATTGACATCGTAACCTGGCAGAAAACTGCTGAAACATGTGCCAATTATCTGGGCAAGGGTCGTTTGGTGGCAGTGGAGGGACGGCTGCAGATCCGTTCCTATGATGACAACCAGGGGGTACGCCGCAAGGCAGCCGAAATTGTGGCCGAAACGGTACGGTTTTTAGACAGGGCAAAGGATGGGCAATCGCAGCACACCCCCAGCGGCAACGCCGGTGACGATTTCGCCAGCGAGGTCAGCTTTGTAGATGACGACATGCCATTTTAGATAAGGAGGGAAGGCTTTGAAACGTGAACGCGGACGCAGGGGCAAAAAGCGCATTTGCAGCTTCTGTGTCGATAAAGTAGAAGGCATTGATTATAAAGACATTCCTCGTTTAAAGAAATATATTACCGAGCGCGGGAAGATATTGCCCCGCAGGATATCAGGCAATTGTGCCAGGCATCAGAGGATGCTGACCACAGCCATAAAAAGGGCCCGCAACATTGCACTGATACCCTTTACATCAGAATAAAAAAGGAAGGGGAGCCAAAGGTTCCCCTTCCTTTTTTTTAAAAAGCAGTCTTACCGTGCCATGCAGGGCAACAAATAACAGGGTTTTGAGTCTGCCCCGGGGCAGGAATATAGGACGCAGTTGCAGAATAGTCTCATGATGCTTTATTTGCGGAGGTAAGAATTATGTTCCCGGAAAGCAACAATACAGGTTTTGCCAGAAATATACGGGTGGTGGAATGGCTAAAGTCGGATTTACTAACCTCCGTTGCAAACCTGTACAAGGCCATGCTGCGGGGAAGCGAGGAAAAATTGCTGGACGCGCTGTCCGGCATAATTATAACCTGCTATATACTGGGCCGCCGCCTGGGTTTGAGTTTTTCCAGACTGGACATGAGGGTGGAAGCCAAACTAAGGCAAGGTATTGACGAAGACCATGAAGTGGAAAAATGGTACAAAGATCTTTCACATTTACTGACGCACCTTACGGATAAGAAGAGGTGATCCATTGGTTCCCTATTCCGGAAACAGGGCCCTGGTGGAGGGGGCTTTTTTTGCGGCTATTACGGTGGTGCTGGGATTTTTGGGCCAATTTGTGCCTTTGCTGCCGTTACTTATGCCCGTGCCACTGGCCGTGCTGGTCAGGCGCCACGACCTTAAGCTGGGTTTCATGGCCCTGGCGGTTGCAGTGGCGCTGATGTTTATGCTTTTCGGGCGCCCGCTTACGGTTCTATTGCTGGTTATCCAATCAGGACCCGTTGGTCTGCTGCTGGGCCTGTTATTTAAGAACCGAGTGTCTTCCGGTCTGGGCATAGCCGTTACCTCCATTATGGGGGTTGTAACCACAGTGCTGGTACTGGCTATTTCCTTCTGGTTAACAGGCATAAGCCCATTTGCTATGGGGGACGAAATGCATCGTTCCATAGAACAGGCTTTGAAATTTTACCAGCGTAATGGGCTACTGGATAATGCACAGTTGCAGATGATGAAGGCCAGTATGGAACAGGCGATAAATTTTGTTGTTCAGCTTATACCCGGTATATTGGTGACCGCCTCAATTATGTCTTCCTTTATTACCTATGCGCTAACGCATTTTATACTGGTTAAAATGCAGTTCGAAACGGTACCCTTGCCTCCCTTCAGCCGATGGAAGCTGCCCTGGTATGTTATCTGGGGGGGAATTGCCGGGCTGAGTTTTATCCTGCTGGGGGATGAAATTGCACTGGCGAGTCTGGCGACAGTGGGTAAAAATATTCTTTATGTAATGGGCTTTGTATATTTCATTTTAGGTGTTTCTGTATTCATCTTTTTCATGAAAAAATGGAATATTGCCAGGCCGGTTAAATTTCTAATAGTGGCGCTGGTGGTACTTTACTGGCACGTAGCGCTAAGCATGATGCTGACGCTGGGCGTTATCGACCCGGTAATGGACTTGCGCCGGCTGTCGAAGCACGGGGATACCACCAAGGGGGGATAGTAATGAAAGTAATACTGTTACAGGACGTCAAAGGACAGGGAAAAAAAGATCAGATAGTGAACGTTTCGGACGGCTATGCCCGTAATTTTTTGATACCCCGGGGCCTGGCGGTGGAGGCCACGGAGGGTAAGGTCAAGGATCTGGCCCGTCAGACTGCCTATGCCGATAAAAAGAAATCGCAGGAGGAAGATGCGGCCAGGGGACTGGCGGCCAGGATGAGCGGACTGACGGTGCAGGTAAGCGGAAAGGCCGGCGAAGGCGGCAAGCTCTTCGGCGCCGTGGGCAATAAGGATATTGCCGAGGCTCTGGAAAAACAGCACGGCTTTAATATTGACAAAAAGAAGATCATATTAAAAGAACCGCTGAAAACATTGGGAGTTTTTCCGGTTACCATAAAGTTGCACCCCGTTGCCCAGGTTGAAATACAGGTGGCGGTGGTGGCGGAATAAAAAGGTCAGGGGACACACCTCTCTTAAGGGTAAGACTATAGAGTCAGAGGAATGTCCCCGATTGAAATGGCTTTGGGGTCGGAGGAATGTCCCCAATTAAAGTTCCGTTGTGACCGGTCCGCGGGTATGTATCAGTATTCCGGCCCCGTAATGGTTTCCAGGCTCAGCAGTAATGGAGAGGAGTTTAATCGATGAAATTTTTCCTGGAAAAGATAAAGGGCGGCAATAGAATAGAACAGGCAGGCGGACCCGGTGGCAGGGACCAGCTCAGGCGGCAGGTCAATGCACTATATAACCTGGTAGCCAATTTGTACGGCTCTGACAAACTGGTATTAAGAGCCAGCAAGTTAAACGCCCTGCAATTGATGCGCTCTGAGCTGCTGGAGGAAAGGGTGCTGGCTCTACAGCGGCTGGTCTACGAGGATCCCACCATAGATGCGGTTCCGGAACTGAAGGATATTCCTAAAATACTCGGGCAGATGGAGGATGAAATAGCTGATAATATTGCCCGCCGCTCCGTGGAAGAGGAAATAGAGAAAAAAATTAACGACAAACTGCAGCAGAAGCATGAGGATTACGTGCGTGAAATAAGAATGCAGGTGATAAAGGAAAGCAACGGCCCGGAGAATGCCCAGACCCTAAAAAAGTTGGCCATTTTGGAAAAAATGGAACAGAAGAAACTGGCCCGGACGGCCATGGAGTACCTCAGGCCTGCCGCCGTGGAAGAGATTATAGGCCAGGAGCGGGCGGTCAAGGCCCTGATGTTCAAGCTGGCATCATCCTTTCCGCAGCATATTTTATTGTACGGGCCTCCGGGGGTTGGCAAAACCACTGCTGCCAGACTGGTTCTGTCCGCGATAAAGGAAATGAAGGGCAGTCCCTTTGCCAGGGAAGCCCCTTTTATTGAGGTCAACGGCACCACTCTGCGCTGGGACCCCAGGGAAATTACCAACCCGCTGCTGGGTTCGGTGCATGATCCCATCTACCAGGGAGCTAAGCGGGACCTGGCGGACAGCGGTGTACCGGAGCCCAAGCTGGGGCTGGTTTCCGATGCCCACGGAGGGGTGCTTTTCATCGATGAAATAGGGGAAATGGACCCCATATTGCAAAACAAATTGCTGAAGGTGCTGGAAGATAAGAGGGTATTTTTTGATTCATCCTATTATGATCCCCATGATCCCAACGTGCCCCAGTACGTTAAAAAAATATTTGAAGAGGGCGCACCGTCAGATTTTATACTGATCGGCGCTACCACCAGGGACCCCGAGGAAATAAACCCCGCCATACGCTCCCGCTGCGCCGAGGTCTTTTTTGAGCCCCTGACCCCTGGCGATCTACGGGTGATAGTGCTGCAGGCGGCCAAAAAGCTTGAAGTTAACCTGGAAGAGGGAGTGGCCGGGTTAATCGGCGAGTATACCATCGAGGGGCGTAAGGCCGTTAACATACTGGCGGACGCCTACGGTATGGCTTTCAGCCGCCGTGTCGATGCCGGAGACGGGGACTTGACCATAGCCCTGGACGACGTTTACGAGGTATTGCAGTCCGGTCGCCTTACCCCCTATATAACCCGCAAGGCGTCGGACAAGCCCGAGACGGGGAAAATATTCGGATTGGGTGTGCATGGCTTCCTGGGCTCCGTGCTGGAAATAGAGGCCGTGGTTTTCCCGGCCCGGAAAAAAGGCCAGGGTGCCATCAGATTTAATGACACCGCCGGCAGCATGGCCAAAGATTCAGTGTTTAACGCTGCTTCGTTAATCAGAAAGTTCACCGGGGAGGATCTTGCTGCCTATGACCTGCACATCAATGTGGTGGGCGGTGGGAAAATAGATGGTCCCTCCGCCGGGGTAGCCATTTTTCTGGTGGTTTACAGCGTTCTAAAAAATTTGCCCATACCTCAGGACGTGGCGGTTACCGGTGAACTTTCCATCCGTGGAGGCATCAAAGCGGTAGGCGGCATACCTGAGAAAATTTACGGGGCACGCCAGGCCGGCATCAAGCAGGTGCTGATTCCCGGGGAAAATAAAAAAGATGTGCCCGTGGATTTAAAAAATTTAACAGTTATACCGGTCAGTACCGTAGAGGAAGTGCTGGAGAATATTTTCGGCGTCCCGGCAACTGATTTACCGGTTAATTAACGGGCTCCCTTGGGGCAGCGTGTTAAGGAAAATTAATTTCGGTATTAGTTAAAGGCGGCAAGCAGCCGCCTTTAACATTGTATAGTAAATCATGTTTCGGGTAATTTGTGGATAACTTTCCCCTTACAGTAGTTGGGAACATTCCTCCGACCTTAGAGCCAAGCTTAAAAGAGAGGTGTGTCCCCTGACATTATTGGAGGTGTGTCCCCTTTCACCAGTTGGGGACATTCCTCCGACCCCAGAGCCAGGCTCCAAAGAGAGGTGTGTCCCCTTTCCTTAATACGGGGAGAAGGACCGATAGTCCTGAGGGGCGGCAGCCCCTTTTTAATTTCAGAAGGAATACTTTGCAGAGGTGTATAATTACATCCTGTTGGAAGATATATGGGCTTTTGCCCGGGGATGGCGATAATAATATGAGCATAGATTTATTGAATAGAATTCCGCCCCAGAATATAGATGCAGAGCAATCCGTATTGGGTGCTATGTTCCTGGACCGGGAAGCCATATACAAAGCAACCAGGCATCTAAAGGCGGGAGACTTCTATCTGGAGGGGCACCGTTTAATTTTTGATGCTATTATAAAGCTGGACGAGGCCGGCAAAACACCGGATCTGGTGACGGTAGCAGATTTACTCAAGCAGAACAACCAGCTGGAAAAAGTGGGCGGTGCGACCTACGTGGCCTCCCTCATCGGCATGGTGCCCACTGCCGCCAACGTGGAGCACTACGCCAGGATCGTGGAGGAAAAGTCCATCCTGCGCAGCCTCATCTCAGCGGCCAACAGGATTGCCAGCATGGGCTACGAGGGCGGGGAAGAGGCGGAAAAGCTGGTCACCGAGGCGGAGCGGATGCTCATAGAACTCAGCAGCCGCCGGACTGATACGGTTTTCAAGCCCCTCAGCGAGATACTGCTGGAGATTTTCCAGATCATAGAGAACAGGTACCGCAACAAGGGACAGATATCCGGTATAAAAACAGGCTTTGATGACATGGACCGGCTTTGCTGTGGCCTGCAGCCAGGCGATCTGGTGATCATGGCGGGGCGTCCCGCCATGGGCAAGACCAGCCTGGGCATGACCATAGCCCATAATGTGGCCCTGAAAAGTAACCTGCCGGTGGCGGTTTTTAGCCTGGAAATGTCCAGGGCGCAATTGGTCCAAAGGATACTTTGCGCGGAGGCCATGGTGGATCAGCAGAAGGTCCGTACCGGGGACCTTAACGAGGACGATTGGCGGCGGCTGGTGGAGGCGGCGGGCAAACTTACCAAAGCCACCCTGTATATAGATGACACTGCCGGGCTGTCAGTGCGGGAGCTGAAGGCCAAGGCCAGGAATCTCAAGGTTGAAAAGGGACTGGGTCTAATCGTAATTGACTATCTGCAATTGCTCTCCGGTTCATCCCGGGAAAACAGGCAGCAGGAAATATCGGAAATATCCCGTTCGCTAAAAGGGCTGGCCAAGGACCTGGAAGTGCCGGTGATCGCCCTGGCCCAGCTCAGCCGGGCGGTGGAACAGCGGCAAGAGAAAAAACCCATTATGTCCGATTTGAGAGAGAGCGGCAGCCTGGAGCAGGACGCTGATGTAGTGATGTTCATTTACCGGGAGGAGTATTACCGGCCGGATACGGAGAAAAAGGGAATTGCCGAAATAATAGTGGCCAAGCAGCGCAACGGCCCTACCGGTGTGGTGGAACTGGCGTTTTTAAAGGAGTTTACCAAATTCGTCAACCTGTCCAGGGATTTTGAAGCTGCCGGAAAGAACAGCGACGGGGTATAAGTTGGGGACATTCCTCCGACCCCATAGCCAAGCATTAATTGGGGACATTCCTTCGACCCCATAGCCAAGCCCTACATAGAGGTGTGTCCCCTGACCTCTTTTGAGGTGTGTCCCCTGACCTCTTTTGAGGTGTGTCCCCTGACCGCATATTATTAAATATTGACAGTGTGGTAACCCTTTGCTAGAATTACTATGTTATACGCTAAGTAGTGCTAATTGTAAAATTATAAAATAATATTTTTACACTCAAATGTTGACTTATACACAGGTCGTCATTTGAGGTTTTTTTATGGGCATGTGTCAAAAGCACAATGCAATCTGTTATTCGGTTATATTAGGGGGGAAGATATCTTTGCAAACTTATGACGTCATTATAGTGGGGGCGGGTCCCGCGGGTATTTTTGCCGCCATGGAACTGGTCCGGGAAAAGAATGACATAAAAATACTCATACTAGAAAAGGGCAGAGATATAGACAATAGAATTTGTCCCTCCAAGACCAAAAATGTAAAATGTGTGAATTGCCAGCCTTGCTCCACGGTTTGCGGCTGGGGCGGCGCCGGGGCTTTCAGTGACGGCAAGCTGACTCTTTCCACCGAAATAGGGGGCAGTCTGGAGCAGTATATAGGCGAAGATGCATTAAGTGGCCTGATTGATTATGTGGACGGAAGGTACCTGGAATTCGGGGCGCCAGAGGAAGTTTACGGCCTGAGCAACAAAGAAGAAATAGAAAACTTCCAGCGCAAGGCCGTCCAGTCCGAGTTAAAACTGATACCGGTGGGCATTCGCCACCTGGGGACGGGCCGCTGCCAGGAAATATTGAAGCAGATGAAGGAATACCTGCTGGCCAGTGGAGTGGAAATTAAAACCGGTACGGCCGTGGAAGAGGTGTTGGTGGAAAACGGTGAGATTCGGGGAATCTGCATATCCGGGGGAAAAAAGGTTTACGGCAGGCACGTAATCCTGGCCCCGGGCAGGGAAGGCTCCCAGTGGCTGGCCGGCCAGGCCGGGCGTCTGGGCATAAAAATGGAAATCAACCCGGTGGATATCGGGGTGCGGGTGGAAGTGCCTGCAGCGGTGATGGAACCCCTGACCAGGGTGTTTTATGAGGCCAAATTTATATACTACTCCAAATCCTTTGACGATAAGGTACGGACTTTCTGCATGAATCCTTACGGTGAAGTGGTGCTGGAGAACAACGAAGGGCTGGTCACCGTCAACGGACACTCTCATGCTTACAAAAAAACCGGCAACACCAACTTTGCAGTGCTGGTGAGCAAAACGTTTACCGAACCTTTTAAGGAGCCTATCGCATATGGTAAATATGTGGCCAGTCTGGCCAACCTGCTGGGGGGCGGGGTGATGGTGCAGCGGCTGGGGGATCTTATTGCCGGCCAGCGTACCAATGCCAGCCGGCTTAGCAAGTCATTGACCGTACCAACCCTGTCCGAGGCTACACCCGGGGATCTGAGTCTGGTTTTTCCCTACCGCCATCTGATGGCTATTGTGGAAATGTTGAAGGCCCTGGATGATATAGCTCCGGGGGTATACTCAAGATACACCCTTCTTTACGGTGTTGAAGTGAAATTTTATTCATCCCGCCTGCAGTTAAGTAACTTGCTGGAAACAGCTGTGACCAACCTTTTTGCCGCCGGAGACGGCGCGGGGGTAACCAGAGGCCTGGTGCAGGCTTCCGCCTCCGGGGTCGTGGCAGCCCGGTCAATAATGTCCCGGCTGCAGTGAACAGGTTAAAGTCTAATGTCAAAAGTCGAAGGTCAAAAGTCAATGAAAGCCGAAAACCTTTGATTTTGGAGCTTTAGACGTTAATAGATTCTGCCTTGAAAATAAATTTAGGGAAATGTCATCCTGAGCGTTAGCGAAGGATCTTGGATTCTTCACTTCGTTCAGAATGACATAAAGTTTCCTGGATTTTCATGCTGGCGCCGCTCGCGGCGTGGGGGTCTGACTACTGGATACTGACTACTGACTACGGAATTCTGAATTCCTGAATAGACATCCATGCCGCTTACGCGACACTAGCTGATGAAAATCTATTTTCAGTACGGTAACAAAACAATAAATATAAAACCTGCCGGGTCCTGTCTAGGGAGGGCTCAATGCGGGTCATAACAGGGGGTTTGTAAAATGTCTACGGTGGTTCTGATTGGCGGCCAGTGGGGTGATGAGGGCAAGGGTAAGGTAACCGACTTTCTGGCCGAACAGGCGGCTATGGTGGTCCGGTACCAGGGGGGTAACAATGCCGGACACACAGTGGTGGCAAACGGTCAGGAATTCAAGCTTCATCTTATACCGTCGGGTATTCTTTATGCCGGTAAACCTTGCTTGATCGGAAACGGTGTGGTACTGGATCCGGAGGTGTTTATCCAGGAACTGGAAGGCCTGGAGAGCCGGGGTATCAAGACCGATCACCTGCGCATCAGCCCCAGGGCCCAGGTTATCATGCCTTATCATCAGAAATTGGATGCCTGCGAGGAAAAACGCAGGGGCGCCAGCAAGATAGGAACCACCGGCCGGGGCATTGGGCCGGCCTACATGGACAAGGCAGCCCGGGTGGGCATAAGAATGGCCGACCTGATTGACCCCGAAGAATTCGGGCCTAAACTGAAAAATATTCTGGCAAACAAAAATGAATTGCTGCAGAAGTTTTATAATGAAGAGGGCTTCGATTACGGGGATATATATAAAAAATACACTGAGTACGGCAAAAGGCTGGCCGGATATGTGGAAGACGTTTCCATAATTATTGATGAGGGCATAAAAAAGGGCCAGCACATACTGTTCGAAGGCGCCCAGGGGACGCTGCTGGACCTGGATCACGGCACGTATCCCTACGTTACCTCCTCCCATCCGGTGGCGGCCGGGGCCTGCCTTGGTGCGGGGCTGGGGCCCACCAGGATAAGCAAGGTGGTGGCCGTGGCTAAGGCGTATATAACCAGGGTGGGGGAAGGGCCGTTCCCCACAGAATTGAAAGATGAACTGGGGGATTACCTGAGGCAGAGGGGACACGAATACGGCACCACCACCGGCAGGCCCCGCCGTTGCGGCTGGTTCGACGGTGTGGTGGCCCGCTATGCCACCCGTATTAACGGGTTAGACTATCTGGCCATAACCAAGCTGGATGTGCTGACGGGCTTGGATAAACTGCTGGTATGTACCGGCTACAGCTACCGGGGTAAGTTGCTTACGGAATTCCCGTCCACATTAAAAATTCTGGACGAGTGTCAGCCGATTTATGAAGAAATGCCGGGTTGGCAAGAGGATATTACTACGGTGCAAAATTATGGTGAACTGCCGGAGAATGCCAGGGCTTACCTGGACAGAATTAGCGAGGTGTCCGGGGTACCCATCGCCATAATAGGCGTCGGGCCGGGCAGAGAGCAGACACTAGTACTGAAGAACCCTCTGGAATGAATTCGGCGTATAGCAATAAGCGGGGATGACGCTGCTCCCGCCTGCTCCGTTATTTGACGGACCGGAACTTTGGCTGCTGACAAAATCACGGTGGGCTTCAGGCAAGCAACACTATAGTGCGGGGTGAAGGACCGATAGTCCTGAGGGGCGGCAGCCCCTTTTTTGTAATATTAAACAAACTGTGGGCGAGGTGGGGGCTATGACCCGGGGTGAGGATTTTTTACAAAATACTTTGTTGCAGGCGCAGTTAAACAGGCTTAAGTACGGTGATGAGTCGACTGATGACAGCAGACCCCCGGCGGACTGGGCGCTTATCGCCGGGGAACATATGGGCCACCTGTTGGGGGCCGTGCGCATAGGGGACTGGTCCCGGGTAGAGCAGGAGATTCTCCATGTCTCCGGCCCACTGCTGGAGTTACACGAAGCACTGGTTAAAAACAGGCTGGTCAACAACCCCGGCGGTGCAGTCAGCCGGAGTAAAATAGGACATAAATAGAACTCCCGCCCGGTGAGGGAGGTTTACAGGCACGTGCCAAACAGCAATCAGTGATACAATGTTTTACAATACAGACAAAAATAATGGATTGACACTCCCTGCGACTTATAGTATCATATCATTTGTTGACGCCATAATGGCGTGCCGGGGGACAGACCCGGAAATGCATCTGGGCCATTAGCTCAGTTGGTAGAGCACCTGACTTTTAATCAGGGTGTCCCGCGTTCGAGTCGCGGATGGCTCACCAGGCCCCTTGGTCAAGCGGTCTAAGACACCGCCCTTTCACGGCGGTAACACGGGTTCGAATCCCGTAGGGGTCACCAGAAAAAACCTGCGCAAAAAGGCGCGGGTTTTTATTATTGGGGACATTCCTCCGACTCTAGAGACATACTCCAGAGAGAGGTGTGTCCCCTTTCCTTAGTTGTAATAGAACAGAAAACCAGAATAAGAGCAAACTATCCGAACTTCGATTGGGCAGTAACCGGATGTCGTAATTTTTGGCTATTATTAAAAAACCTCTGTTGGTATACTATTACCAGCAGAGGATAAAGGAGTATTACAAACAATTAATAATGGAGGATTTATATGCGTTGGGAAGATGCAAAGAAAACCTATCCCCCACAATGGATTATTATTGAGGCAGTGGATGCTCATACAGAAGGGGACAAACGGATTATAGAGAACATCCAAATCGTTGAATTGTTTGAGGGGATAACAACGGGGCTTTGCGCCGGTATGTGCAGCTCCATAAACTACATCCGGAAAAGGAATACTATGTGGTCCACACCTCACGTCCTGAGCTTAATGTGAAAGAAAGAATCTGGACTGGTGTCAGGGGGATACGATGAAGCTATATTACGATTATGGACTTCCATTTACAGAAATTGAGTTTTATCAATGGTATCAAAAATGTGAAGCTGTCTAAAGTACTGATTGATACTGGCTCAGCCACTACCATTATTTTTACCGAAACAGCAATCAGTTTGGGTTTAGGACCGGAGCCGGCTGATGAACTGAACATTGTCCGTGGTGTCGGCGGCATAGAATCCGTATATGAAAAGTATGTAGAGAAAATCGTCCTGGACACTTTTATGTTAAAAAATATGAAAATAGATGTAGGAGCAATGCAATACGGCTTTGAAATTGATGCTATCGTTGGAATGGATATATTAGATAAGGCCAAAGCTCTAATTAATTTCCATGAAATGACTTTAACAAAGGCTTTGAACAAGGAAGGGACTACCTGCGGCAGAAACCGGATAGCCCGCCTGATGCGGGAGAATGGCATTGTCGCTCGGTCTAAGAGAAAATACAAAGCAACAACTAACTCAAAACATAATTACCCGGTTGCTGAAAACCTGGTTAATCAGAACTTTACTGTAGATAGGCCAAACAAGGTATGGGTAGCCGATATTACCTATATCCCAACTGATGAAGGGTGGCTATACCTTGCTGGAGTTGAGGATCTTTTCCAGCGTAAAATTGTAGGCTGGGCCATGGACAGCACCATGACCCGTCAGCTAACATTGGATGCCATAAGACAAGCAGTCTGGCGTTACCGTTCACCAGCAGGTCTTATTCATCACTCAGACCGTGGAACTCAATATGCAAGTAATGAATATCAACGGGCATTAAAGGATTATGAAATGATACCAAGCATGAGCCGCAAGGGTAACTGTTATGACAATGCTTGTATGGAATCGTTTTTTGGAACACTGAAGCGGGAATTGATTTATGGAAACCGCTTCAGGAGAAGGGCAGAAGCTCGCCAGGCTATCTTTGAGTATATTGAAGTCTTTTATAACCGCATAAGACTGCACTCTGCTCTTGGATATATGTCGCCAGTGGAATACGAGCATATTTTTAAACTGGTGGCATAGTAAAGTTTCTCAATAGCAGGAAAACCCAGTGGCCGTTCATCGGAGCGAAGCGTAGACCCTTGATACGGAGAATGCCCGTGTTAGCCTTTCTTGGCAAGGGGCCCAAGCGAAAGCGTGGGTGCCCCTTAGGCCCCTGAAAACACGGTCGGATAACAACCTGTCCAGAGAAAAAAACTTCAGGTTCACTACCTGGGACAAGACCCCACCCACGTTAACCGGCAGTAATCCGGTTAACGATGCCACCGGAGTGCCGGTTAATAAGGACATAACTGTAACCTTCAGTGAAAAAATTCAGCAAGGCGCGGCCTACGATAGCATCATCCTGAAAGATGACCAGGGGAATACTGTTGCCATTAGAAAAAACGTCAGAAAAGACAAGCTGATCATAATTCCCAACACCAGACTGGGCTTCAATACCCGGTACACCGTCACTGTTCCCGCCCAGGCGGTGAAAGATATGGAGAACAACGACATAGCAAATGATTTTACCTTTAACTTCACCACCAGGACACGCAAGTAACGAAGAGCGAAAGACAAGGATAGGATTGTTTTTTTGACAGGTTGCTTTCAAATAAAAGCGGCCTGTTTTTTGTTTGTGGGGACATTCCTTCGTGAAAATGTTGAGAAGGTGTGTCCCCTTTCCTTATTTCCGCTAGTTTATTTCAGGGCAATTTTTGATCGTGCATCGGGTGCATAGGGGCGTCTCCCCGCATATTGTCTGGCTGAACATATAGAGTATGGCATATCCTTCTATGGGCTCATACCCTTCCGCCCGGGACTGGCGGTTAATAATTTCAAAGATGGCATTCGGGGAATTTTTGTGCTCAAGCAATCGCCATCTGGTTAATACGTTGGCTATTTGATGCTGCTGGGCATGAAAATTTCGAAAACCGAGGCTGTCAAGTAAAGACCTGACATTATTGTTGCCAATGTAGCTGAAATTCTCCACCAAGTCTTCCAGGATGTTGTCTGATGCATCCAGCCAAGCCCTCAGGCTTCCGTGTTTTTTAATTAATTCCAGAGTGGTAGCAGAATTGCCAAGCAGTGCCTTCACCTTCTTCGAATTGTCGCAAGCTTGCGGCAGCCTTGATTTGCTCCAGCCCGGAAAAAGCCGGTTAAGTGTTGGGCTGAACCAAAGCATGGCCTTTTTTATGTCGGGCCATATTTTTTGGGCGCTTTGAATCTGATAGCCGCTTAGCAGCACGGTCCACGAAACGTTATGCAAAATCTTCCTGTCGCCCATCTTTTTGTAACAGTTTTTTACCATATTCAGTATGTTTTCGTTCGCGTCGGGGCTGTTTCCCAAAAGACATTCCTTGCTTTGTAACAATAAATTTGCCGTGTTCATGTTTGTTCACCAGCCTTAATAAGGTTAGGGGACACACCTTCCTGTGTTATCAAAATTTCTTACCGGTATATGAAGTCGGGAAGGAATGTCCCCAATTTATGGATAAATTTTTTCTAATTTCGAGTTAACCCCATGAATATATTCATAAACAGACACACCATGAATATATTTATCTTCAGAGCAATATCCGGAGGATTTAAACCAGAGGTTAAAGGTTTCACGCAGGTGTTCATGTATGTATTTCACCAGTACAGGAGCAGAGTGACATTTTACTACATAATATATAAACAAAATATAAATAGTTCCGCTTTCCTTTCCTTTTTTTTAGTAACCTTCGCCAGCAATTCTCCATATATTGATATTGGAAAAATGCTTATAAAATATTCCGTGTTATCGCTGCCGCGTGATTCTTCGGTCGGGGGCTACCGGGGACGTGGCGTCGCGTAGAATACGGAATGTGAAATAAAAAAAGGAGTGATATTTTTCATGGTACGTAAGAGTGTTGACGCATCCAGCCTGGCGGAAGTCATCGACCGCATACTTACCAAAGGTATTATTATTGACTTGTATGCCAGAGTTTCGCTGGTCGGAATTGAACTGTTGGCCATTGAGGCCAGGGTTGTTATTGCCAGCGTTGAGACATGGCTCAAGTACGCAGAAGCGGTCGGCCTGACTAAGCCCGTACTGTATGAACATGCGGCCTAAAGCGTTGTCGTGGAAGATGCATGTCTGAAAATTAACACTGGTTCCAAATCCCCGGTGAAGATTAATTTTATTTTTCTGCCGGTTTATGAAACCGTGCAGAACTTTCCTGTCCGACATGCCTGCCCGAAGCCCCGGAAAAATTGTTATTTGGGACATACCACTGGTATGTCCCAAATAAACGCGAAAAATAAGGTTGGGGGACACACCTTCTTGGTTTTCTAAAATTCTAACGCCTTAACAGTTTCACGAAGGAATGTCCCCAATCTATGTAAAGGGGGGATTACTAATGTCTTTGTCAGCTAATTTTAAAGAATTGGGCCAAGATTTAATCCGATCGCAAAAGCACAGGTCAAAATACTTGCGTCATTTGGAAAAAAATATTGAAGAACTTCTTGAGCGATTCCAGCGGGAAAGAATCAGTGAAACTGAATCCATCCGGATATTACTGGTGGAAGACAGAGCAAGACGCCTGGAGAAAGTGCGGGAAATGCTGGAGTCATTTGAGGGCGACAGGAAAAAAGCAGAGATGATTTGGAATAAAACCATGAGAATATTGAATAAAATACGCCAAGAGTATTCCCAACCCCTTAGGCAAAGTTGAAGACACCGTATTTGTTTAGGCAGCAAGACATTTCCGGGTGTTGGAGGAGCTTGTTAAATACTGCTACAGTAATGAGCGGGCCCAGATGCTTATAGCATGCTGGGCCTGCTATTGGGAATAAGTTTTGGGCAACGGAGGTTTTTTTATGATCGAGAGAGTTATTGACACGGTGCAGAATTTTTTTTCTACCACCCTGAATAAACAGGGAACCGTGATTGGCATCAGAAAAGAGGATGATCTCTGGCGGGTGCAGATTGAAGTTGCCGAAGATGTGGAATACATGCGGAAAAGGGCCAGGGACGACTTGATGGCCATATATGAGGTGGGGGTAACCTCGAACTTCGAAGTGTTGGATTTTGAAAGAAAATCAATGAGGCCCAGGGATAATACCTTTAATACATAACAACGGAGGTCAGGGGACACACCTCTCTTTAGGGTATGGTTATAGGGTCGGAGGAATGTCCCCAATACTATAAAAAGGTGGCTGAAAGATGATCGACAATCATGTTTTTGAAGTAAAAATGCCGGACTTTGTGGAGACTGAATATTTTAAAAACATTAAAGACAAGGCCATTGCTTACCTTAAAGCAGGAATTGCCATAAACTTCAGCGGGCCGTCCGGTATCGGCAAGACCTCCCTGGCGCTTTACGTGGCCAGGGGATTGGGCAGGCCTGTGGTGTTTATCCACGGGAACGAGGAAATGATGGGCTCCGACCTCATCGGCGGCAACTTTGGCTACCACAAGAGAAAAATGGTAGATAATTTTGTGCACAACGTTTACCTCTTGGAAGAGGATCTGGAGCAGCGCTGGGCGGAAGGAAGGCTCACGGCCGCCTGCACCAAGGGCTATACTCTTGTTTATGATGAATACACCCGGTCCAGGCCGGAGGTAAATAATTTTTTACTGTCCGTACTGGAGGAAAGGATGCTGAGCCTCACCGGGCACCAAAAAAAGGGGCAATACCTTGAGGTGCACCCGGAATTCAGGGTAATCTTTACCAGTAACCCCCGGGAGTACGCGGGGGTTCATAAAAGCCAACTGGCTTTGGATGACAGGATTATTACCATGGATATGCTAGAGATGGATAGGGATACAAAAATAGCGGTTACCATAGCCCAGTCCGGTATGGAGGAAACCCAAGCTGCTCAGTTGGTTGATACGCTGCAGAGAATAAAAGAAAAAATTGGTGAAGGCGGTAATATTTCCGTAAGAAGTTGCATAAAAATAGCCAGGATATTGCAAAAGGCCGGCGGATCGGTCAGCCACCAGGATGTTTATGCGGATGTGCTGCTTTCAGAAAACCGGTCCTTACTGTCGGCGAAAAGTTCGAAGCTGACCGATTTAATTGCCCGGGAAATAAGCCGGGCGGAAGTTGATAGTAACTCCAGACTGCCGGTGGGAGCGGATGATGGGACATCAGTTGAGCAGCCGGTTGAAGGAACGACTGATGGCATAACACCCGCTGATGAAAAATCCGGGGGTGGGCTGGTGGATTGAAAAGAACAGGCCCGCAACGGCTACCGTAATATAAGTGAGCCTTGGGTTCGGAAGCGAATCCATAGAGCGAACATAAAGGTGTGGGGACACACCTCTATATAGGGCTTGGCTATGGAGTCGGAGGAGGACGGGGTCTTACAGGCTGTTAGCGAGATAATAGCCGGGGAAAGGAATAAGTAATGGGTGACAGGGCATCTTTAGATGTTTGTTATGCGGGATGGTGTTATTACACATGAAAAAAGACTTTTTTGAAGGGTTTAAATTGAACGATGTATTGAAAGGCATAACCGATCTGGTGGATCTGGTGCAAAAAATGGATGAAGAGAAAAAAACGGAGGAAAGCAAAACAGGGAGTTTTCAATTCCCCCGGGATAAAAAGGTTTTTCAGGGTTCTTACGGCTTTAGCGTTAAACTGGGTGGCCTGCCTGATAGCCCCCGCTCCGAAAAACCGGTGACCATAGATGCCGGGAGGGTAATAAAAGAGAAAAAAATGCCCGTTGAAGCATGGGAGCCGGTGATGGATATATTTGATGAGGGCAGCACGGTGCAAATAGTGGTGGAAATGCCAGGCGCCGCCGAGGACCAGGTAAATATAGAAATATCCGGTAGTATGCTGGACATCGCTATGGAGAAGGGCGAGGCCGGAGTAATTAAGTCTGTACCCCTTCCCTGCCCGGTGAAACCGGAATCCCTTCAATACTCTGTACGTAACGGTATATTAAAAATCACACTGGATAAAGCGGCGTAGTAAAAGCATGAGTCAAAGGTCCAAAGTCCAAAGTCAAAAGTCAAAAGTCGGTCGAAGAGTCTTGAAGCCCGATTAAAGTTTTTTGACTTTTGGAACTTAGACAGAATAGCTACGGAGTAATAGACCTTTGACCTTTGACTTTTGACATTAGACTAGAAAGCGGGGCAATAATCCTTGGCAGATGAAAGTTATTTTGTGGTGGCGGAATCTGCTCATAAAGACGTGGGCAGGGGTATTGCCCGCCTGGACCCGGATGATATCTGCGGGCTGGAGGCAGAAACCGGTGATATTGTGGCGATAACCGGCAAAAACACGGCTGTGGCGCGGTTAATGCCACAGCACCGGGAAAACAGGGGGAAAAAAATAATACAGCTTGACGGTTTGTCCAGGGAGAATGCCGGGGTTGGGTTGGGAGACCGGGTGCGGGTTAAAAAGGCCGGCGCCTGCCAGGAAGCCTCAAAAATAATCGTTGCTGTACAGGAGGATACCGGTTTCCGGCCGGAAACCGCATATATACGCAAATATCTGGAGGGGCTGCCGGTTCTGGTTAATACCAGGGTGCAAGTTCCCACCTGGGGTTCCAAAACAATAGAAATGAAGGTAATTCATACCGAGCCGGGGGGAACAGTGCTGGTAGGACCCGACACCGGGGTAGCCGTCAAGGATGCCGCTTCCCCGGGAACGGGACGGGGCCGGACCATACGCTATGAAGATATCGGAGGCCTGGGCAAAGAACTCACCAAAATCAGGGAGATTATAGAGCTGCCTCTGAAATATCCCCATATTTTTGGGCATCTGGGCATTGATCCTCCCAGGGGTGTACTGTTAAGCGGGCCTCCCGGTACGGGAAAAACGTTGATTGCCCGGGCCGTTGCTTCGGAGTCCGAGGCAGCTTTTTTTCATGTTGGCGGGCCGGAAGTCATTCATAAATATTACGGTGAAAGTGAGGCCAAGCTCAGGGAAATTTTTGAGCGGGCGCAGCAAAAAAGCCCCAGCATTATTTTTATCGACGAGATAGATGCCATTGCCCCCAAAAGGGAAGAGGTCACCGGGGAAGTGGAAAAAAGAGTGGTGGCCCAGTTACTGGCCCTTATGGACGGCCTGACCGGGCGGGGACAGATTGTGGTCATAGGGGCCACCAATATTCCCAACGCCCTTGACCCTGCCCTCAGGCGGCCCGGGAGGTTTGACCGGGAAATATTTATAGGGGTTCCTGATCAAAAAGGCCGGAGGGAAATCATGCAAATTCACACCAGGGGCATGCCTCTGGCCGGGGATGTAGATTTAAGCGCTCTGGCAGGGCTAACCGCCGGTTTTACGGGTGCTGATCTCAGCTCGCTATGTAAGGAAGCGGCTATGGGATGCCTCAGGGATACATTACCCCGGGAACGGGCAAGGGCAGGCTGGGCCGGGTGGTCGGAGCTAAAGGTGGGCATGAAACATTTTAGCGAGGCCCTAAAGGACATAGAACCATCTGCAGCCAGGGAATTTCTTGTGGAAATTCCGATGGTGGGTTGGGAGCAGGTGGGAGGGCTGGACAGGGAAAAGAAACTATTAAAGCAGTTTATAGAGTGGCCGCTGAAATACACAGAGCTTTTTGCCTGGGCAGGGGCAAAAATGCCCCGGGGCATTCTCCTTTACGGCCCCCCGGGAACCGGCAAAACTTTACTGGCCAGGGCCGTTGCCAATGAAGCTAACGCTAACTTCATTGCTATTAAAGGGCCGCAGTTAATGTCTAAGTGGGTGGGAGAGTCGGAAAGACAGATTCGGAAATTGTTTACAAGGGCCAGGCAGGTGGCGCCTTGCATAATTTTTTTTGATGAAATTGATGCCCTGGCTCCCGTGAGGGGGTATGGGGGAGGTGCTGCCGGGGAAAAGGTGGTCAGCCAGTTGCTTACCGAGATGGACGGCATTGAGGGCTTGCACAATGTTGTGGTAATGGCTGCTACCAACCGGATAGATACCATAGATCCGGCCTTACTGCGATCTGGCCGGTTTGAGGTTAAGCTGGGATTATCCATGCCGGACCGGCAGGCAAGGCAGGAGATGTTTAGCATACACATGCGGGACCGCCCCGTTGGGCGGGAGGTTAAATCTGAGTTACTGGCGGAGCATACGGGTGAATTAAGCGGGGCTGATATTGAATACGTGTGCCGCAGGGCAGCCCTTTTAGCCATAGAGGACTTCATCGGCCAAAACGGGGACGACATGGGTGACTTGGACGCTTTTTGCATTAAGGAGGCAAATTTTATTCAGGCCATTGATGAAGTGCAAAGCATGCCCCGGGGGGTGATGGAATATGAATGAAACAACGGGAAAATATCTTTACTGCTTTATAAAAAACGGTTCTGAGCAAGAGTTCGGCTGCATCGGTATGGGGGAGGAAGGTGAGCTTGTATATACCGTGCCTTACCAGGACATGGCTGCTGTGGTTAGCGATAGCGCAGAAAGTTATTACGACCCCATAGGGAAAAACGCCATGTGTCACCAGAATGTCATTAGCACGGTGATGTCCGGCCAGGAAGTGGTGCCGGTCAGATTTGGGGTAATCTGCAAGGATCTGCAGGCCTTAAACAAACTGATGGAAGAAATATACCCGGCCATCATGACCAATCTTGAGCGGGTGCGCAATAAGATGGAAGTGGGGCTGAAAGTTTTCTGGACCAGGGAAGCATTCGTCAGTGAAGTGGGAGAGGCAAACAGTGAAGTAACAGATCTAAAAAAAAGAATTATGGAAATAGGCCCGGAGAAAGGGTATCTCCTGATGATTGAGCTGGGAGAAAAACTGCAACAGATAGCGGATGAAAGAAGGCAACATTACATTGATAAAATTTACGAAGGCCTGCGGAAGGAAGCCGGCGATGCGCGACTTAATGAGACTGTAGGGGAAAGAATGGTCTTTAATGCCTCTTTCCTGATCGACAAGGCCAGTGAAGAACAATTCGACGGGGCGGTTAACCGTTATTACGAAATTTACAGCCAACACCTGGATTTTAAGTATACCGGACCCTGGCCCCCTTATAATTTTGTAGAAGTAAATGTTGACTAACTACTCAGTCTAAGGTCGAAGGTCTAAAGTCTAAAGTCCTTAGGTCCTCGATTTCTTTTGACATTTGACATTTGACAAGTGTTTTTGGTGGTGGAAATTATGGTACTGGGAAAAATATTCGTGTCTCCTTTCAAAGGTTTATTGTGGGTGTTTGAAGAGATTACCCGGCGTGTGGATGCAGAATTATACGATGTGGGGAAGCTCCAAAGAGAGTTGCTGGAACTGCGGCAGGCTTTTGAACTGGGGGATATCAGCCCGGAGGAATACGACGCCCGGGAGGAACAGCTGATAGGGAGACTGAGGGCGGCCAGGGAAAGAAAGTTGGCAGAAGAAGAACACGACGACGAAGAAGATGAAGATGTGGAGGATGACCGGTATGATACTACCTGAACATTTCTGGGAAAGTATCAGGCCATATTTTCTATCCAGGGCCAGGGAACTGGTGGAAGAAGCCTGGGTGGAGGTAACCGGTGAGATCGATACCAGGCTGAAAAACGAATTCAGGGAAGCCATGTCCGAAGCTTTCAGATGCAGTCTGACCCAAGCCCTGGAGGAGAAGTTTTCAAGCAACATAGTCAACTCCGTGCCCGGCGGGGTTAGCCCCGTGTCCGACGGGGAGCCCGGGGACGCTGTGTTATATTATCTGTACTGCGTCACCGACGGCCGGGCCGGGGAAACCCTGGCCGGTATGCTGTCCGGGCATGCTGCCGCGCTTAACGTGGTTTTTTCCGAAGGCAAGCATTTTTGCGCCGTGGTGGGGGAGTGCTCTCCTGATGAATTCAGTGAGGAAGTTATCGAGGAAAAGCTGGGGGATGTAGGCTGGCTGGAGGAGAAGGCCAGACTGCACCAGGAAGTTATAGAATTTGTTTTGAAATCAGTGGACCACCCGGTCATTCCCATGAAATTCGGCTCTGTGTTCAGTACACCCGCAAGAGTAGTGGAGATGCTGCGGGAGCAAAGGGATTTCATGAAAAAGGCACTGGATTTTTTACGGGGCCGCCAGGAATGGGGATTAAAGATTTACTGCCATAGGAATAAACTGGAACAGGAAATAAAAACATATAATCCTATGATCAAGGATATGGTGGAAAAGGCTTCCGGAGGAGCTTCGTCGGGGATCGCCTTTATGATGAAGAAAAAACTGGAAGATAGTATGCTGATTGAATGTGACAATGAAATGGAAAAAATTTGTTCCTTCTGTCACCAGAGGCTGTATGGGTTTTCCTGCGATGCCAGGCTGAATAAACTCCTGGACAAGGGAATCACCGGAGAGGAGGCGGAAATGATACTCAATGCGGCCTACCTGGTGGATAACCACAGTAGGGAGGATTTCATGTCGGCAGTCAGGGAACTACAGGATAACATTTCATCCTCATTCTTCTTTTCCGTTACCGGCCCCTGGCCACCGTACAATTTTTCGGGAGCTGCCGGGAGTGATGGATCTGAATAGCCTGACACGGGAGAAAAACGTAACTTTGCTTGAACTGCTGGATTTAATACTGGACAAAGGGGTGGTTATTTCCGGCGACATTATTATCTCCGTAGCGGATATAGATCTTGTCTATATGGGCCTGAGGGTGGTGCTGGCTTCTTTAGACAAATTTTACCCGCCGGGAGATGGTGAGATATAATGCTGTACCTTTATGGTATCATTGACACCCCCGGACCGCTAAATTTTACCTGCGCCGGCAGGGATGTTTTTACCGTGGCCTGCGTTAATATAGGAGCGCTGGTGTCCCCGGGCAGTGGTGCTATGGCGCGTGTTGACGACAATAACGTGCTTGCCCACGGGGAAGTGCTGAAGAACATCGCTGCAAGACACGTTCTCCTGCCCGTGAAATTCGGCACTCTGCTGGCAGGCCAAAGCGATGTGGAAGGGTTGCTGACCAGAAATTACCGGTTGTTTGAATCCTCTCTGCAAGAAGTCCGGGGCGCGGTTGAAATGACGGTTAAAGCCCTGTGGGATGCCGGGAGAGAAAGGGAAAAATGCAGCCGGAAGGTGTTGTCCGCATGCCGGGGGGATGATTCGCCGGACCGGCCGGGAACCGCATTTTTATTGCAAAAAAGGAAAGAGCATCTAATCGGGCAATGCCTCAAGGAAGCCGCCGGCGGACCGGCGGAGGAAATACACGGGCTGCTGGCCCGGGGGGCGGAAAAGAATATCAAAAGGGTGTTGCCGACTCCGGGTATTTTCTATCATGGCTCCTTCATGATTAAAAAGGAAAATGCCGGGGATTTCGGGCAAAATTTCCTGGCCGTCCGTGAGAAATACGCCGGTTATAAATTTCTTCTCACCGGCCCATGGCCGCTATATAGCTTTGTTTCAATAAAATGCAGCTAAGGCCGTTGAAAAACTGCGCCTGGCTTTGTCAGGCTCGCCGTCCAGTGCTCACGTACCACTAGTACGCTCCGCGCTGTCCGGCTTCGCCTTTCGCGCCATGCTTGTTTTTGACCGGCCTTAATGAGAGTTTGCTAGCCGGAGGGATGTTCCATGGAGAATCTGGTTTGCCGCGAGGAAGAAATTGAGGATTTTGAGGCCGAAATGTCCGGCAGGAACCCCGCCGGGGCGCAGCGGATACATGCCGATCCGGAAAAGGTGGAGCAGGGTCTGGCCAAATTAGTACTGACACTGATTGAACTGCTCAGGCGATTGATGGAAAAACAGGCGCTGAGAAGAATAGAACGGGGCACCCTCACGGATGAAGAAATTGAAAGGGTGGGGCTAACCATGTTGAGGCTGGAAGAAAAAATGGAGGAACTGAAGCGGGCTTTTGGTTTGGAAGGGGAAGAACTGAACCTTAACCTCGGCCCGTTGGGAGACCTCCTTTAAGGGGGTAATACCGTGCAACATGCCACCAGAAGCACCAACCTTGCCGAAATATTGGAAAGAGTCCTGGACAAAGGGCTGGTAGTAGCAGGGGACATAAAAATTTCACTGGCGGATGTGGAATTATTAACCATAAAAATAAGGCTGCTCATATCTTCGGTGGATAAAGCCAGGGAAATAGGTATCAACTGGTGGGAGAACGATCCCTATTTAAGCACCAAGGCACAAGCGGCATTGGAAAAAGGGGAAGGGGTCCCGGCAGCCGTACCTGCAGGAAGAGATGCCGAATTTGCGGAAGAAGCGGCGGTCCAGAACAGCAGCAGATACCCGGTGAGGTAGGCTTAAACTCGGGGGGGGTCAGGCTTGCATTATTGCACTTCTTTTAAAGAAGTGCAATAATGCAAGCCTGACCCCTTTTGTTTCTTTTTTTATTGTTCAACCTTTGGGATGTAACAAAAATATGGCTGTTTACATATTATTTACCATAGGACAGTGACAATTATTGCAATGGCAGGGCAGTGCTGGATTATCAGGCAAAGCAAACCAAATATTTAACTTAGGGGAGGAAAAAACATGGGTATATCTTTTCACAACTGCCTAGTGTTTAACGACTGTGTACAAAAAGTGGCGGAGGCCCAACTGACCGTAGCGGCCATAAACGCACTTACCGGTCTGGGCATTGTGGTAGACAGTTTCGGCAACGCTACGGTAGTTATCGGCGGCGTGGCAATTCCGGTGCAATTTGAAGTGTGCTGCCAGTTGGACAAAATAGTTTTCAGACCCACACTGCTCAAGAACAAGATTATAAACTGCGGCTGGGTACGCGGTGCCTTGCTGATCAAAAATGCCGATGCCGGCAATGTTCTTGCCTGTGTGGATGTATCCCTGGCCTTCCAGGAGGAGCAGGTGGCCAATGGCGTTTTGCCCACAGATTTCATCAGGGAAACTGTGGAAATTGATGAAGGGACCAGCACCTGCCTGGTGCTGGTGCTCAATCCGACCACCGGTGTGGTGGAGCCTGTTGTGATTATGAAGTGCGTGTTTACAGTGGCCAAAATAGTAACCCGCGAAGAGGTAGTGCTGCCGTCCAACTGCACCGCCCTTCCCCTCTGCGTGTCAAATGTCTGCCCTGCGAACAGGGTCAATATTTCACAGACATAGTGATAAATACCTGGCCAGCTAAACAGTTATACAGTCGCCTGTATAAAAATGTTGTTCGATTCATGTTAAACTCTTGGAGCCTGCGGGCTCTTTTTCTTTTTACCTGTTCCGGCAACCGGTTTTAGTATCATCTATTTTGGGTAGACCAATCAAACCCGATGGAGGAGTCGTCCCACGGTATTCTATGTTCGTCTGGGTTGCCCGGTTGGTAGGACTGTGTGGTGAAATAAATTATCACTGCCGGCAGATTACCCAGCACCCGGTATCCGTGGGCAACCATTATTGGTATCAGCAATAAAACCGGATTATCCTCACCCATATAAAAAACATTTGTTTTTTTATAGGTAGGTGAATCATGCCTTAAATCATGAAGCACTACCTGGGCGTTGCCTACCGGAAAAAACCACAAATCTTCCTGGAATTGGTGATAGTGAAAGGCTTTAATCACTCCCGGATAAGATTTGGAAATAGATGCCTGGCCGAAGCGGGTTAGCAATCCGTCATCATCCCTTAATATTTCCGCGAAAAAGCCCCGGTCATCGGGATACTTGACCAGTGTTTTTACCTTTACCCCTTCAATCAAAGCAAAACAAAACCCCCTACTACCCTATGCTTAATAATATATCTATACATCTGTACGCTCGTAAATGTGTCGGATTAGTTAATTTTTTATAATGTTTTGTACTATTTAATGGTAACGCTTCATATTATTTAGAGATATAACAAGGAAAGGGGACACACCCCTTCAGGGAATGTCCCCAACAATAGGACGAGGAGGGAGCTCGGGCATGTCCATTGTCAGGGGGCAACACTGGTTGCTCAAGACCAGAGCAGGGGATATATGGGATATATTTCTAGAAAACAATTTATTGAGATACAGGATTTTTACTGCCGGCTACCAGTTTCCTCCTGCACCAGAAACGCTGGTTGGCACGCCTGTGATTGATTACAGCGCTATTATCGATGCCTCGGACAATTTGCATTTGGCATGTATATTAAAAAGTGGTGAATTAAAATATTACATAGGCTACCCCGGCCGGAACTGGAACAGCACTGTGCTGGCCGAGTTTGACACAAAGGCACAATATTTGAGATACCTGACACTGATGCTGACTTCAAAAAGGGTGCACATATTTTTGCTAACCTCCAGCATGATGAATGCCTTTGTTTGGGCGATCATGCATTCCTTCTGGAACGGGAAGGAATGGAAGGAGCAGCATATTGGCGAAATAATATCAGGCAAAAATATAGCTCCCTTTAGCGTGGACAAAGACAGCCAGGAGAACATTCACTTTATTTACACCAGTGCGGTGGGCGGCAGAAATGTCGAGCCCTATTATAAAAAATTTAATAAAAATTTTGATTTATGGGGTCATACCGAAACTATATCTCAAATGCCGGACAATACACTGGAGGTTTTCGGCCTTGTGGACCGAAAAGATACCTTTCATGTTATCGCCAGCGGTGTCTCAGGCGCAGAAAACAGGCCAAATATAACATATCGCAGGCGCAAGGAAATTACCAAACATAATAATCCATGGGAAAACATGGTGACTATTTCCAATTCCTTTAACGGCACCTCCAGGCCCATGCTTTCCTACCGTGATAACAATTTGTTCGCCTTATGGCGGGAACAGACTCAATTTATGTATAGCGTTTCACATGACTGGGGCAGCGGTTGGAGCAGGTCCGCCTCCGTGGATATGGCCGGCCGACCTGTACTAATAACTTTTAGAAGCAATTCTTTGACGGATGTGGGAAGAACAAATATACCACTTGTTCCTGGAACATCCGGCAGCGTAGTACAAATGTTTCTTGATGAGGATAAGCAACTGTTTCCGCCTCCGGTGGCGCCGGAAATGGTGACCGGCAATTATTATCCGCCTGCGGCGCCGGAAACGGAAAAGATAATCCCGCCTGCAGTACAGGACAACGCTGCCGCAGGGCAGGAAGAGGAGGTAGCATGCCAATGTCCGGGCACTGGGGATGAGGGTGTAGCCGGACAGGTAACTGGAGTAGAGGAAAGCCAGCCTGAAGGGTTTGCTGAAGAGGTGGCTGAAAACGGCCACCGGGATGATGAGGAAGATGATGTTTCTAGATTAATCCGGGAAAACGAGAGTATTAAAACAAGCCTGGAAGATTTAAAGCTTGACGACCAGCTGATTTGCACCACGGTAGAAGAGATGGAGAGCAAAATGGCTGGGCTGGATCAGGGGCTGGGGGCGGTAAACGATTCTGTTGAGCGCCTGCACCTGCGCTATGAAGAGATCATCACGCAAGTGGCGGAGAAAATACAAACTGCCTTCAGCGAAAGTGAAGTGCTCGAATCAATGAAGGCGGAATTAAAAGCGGTAAGGAACTGTCAGAGCGAAATCGACGACAGGGTAAATGTATTAAATAATATTCCACACATTGAGGAAAGTATAAAAGATATATTTAAACAGCTAAAAAAAGAGCATAGTGCAATGAAAGGGATGGTTGACGAACTATTTGCGGGGCAAAAGCAAATAGAATCCCATATTGACGAGATTGTTAAATCAAGGGAGCTGGTTGAAAGCGAAATAAATGAAAAATTGGCTGTTCTGGACGGCAGCATGGTGGATAATCGCGATAAAACAGAAGAATTGAGCGGGCTTCTGGCCGGCACCCAGGGTAAAGTAGAAGAGCTTGCCGGACAGATAGTTGGCCATGGCGAAAAGGTAGATCATTTTTTCCAGCGTGTTGATAGCAGTCATCAGGTATTTCAGGAGGAACTATACCAACACAGGGAGGAAATAGATGCGCTGGGCGCCAGACTTGAGCAATATCTGCAGGAACAGGCAGAAATGTATACGATGCAGGCTGATGCGAGAAAAATGATTTTGATGCTTCAGGAAGGGCAAACAGACCATGAAAAAGCCCGGGAAGAACTATTTGGTGAAATGAGGCTGTTAAGGCAGGATTTTGTGCAGCAGCAAGAACTGCTGCAGCAGCTTACCGGCGCTGGCGCCGGCCTGGAAAAGGAGTTGAGCCGGATAGCGGAGGAGCAGAAAAAAGAGAGCCAGCAGCTTAAAGGCTTCCAGGAAAGCGGTACTAAGCTGCGGGCGGAGGTAAAAACGGAGCAGGATAAGTTGAAAAAGGAATTGGGAGGCATTATATCCGAGCAGTTATCTTTGCAAAAGCTGCTGGAGGGCCTTCGTGAAGAGCATGAGAAGACCAGGGAGGAACAGTCTCTGTACCGTCAGGAGCAGTCCAGGACCAGGGAAGGCCAAATAAAAGAAATATTCGCTGGCATGCTGGAATTAAAAGAACAGGGCAAGCTTTTACTGACCCAGGTCAAATCCGTACAGGTCAAACAGGGGGAAAGCGCCAAGAGCATAGCCTTGCTGGAGTCAAAATATAAAGAACTGCAGGAGCAGTTGACCAGGGTGGAAAAAGAACAAAAGATGATTCAGGAGGAACTGGCTAGGCAAAGAAATGCAGGTTTGTTAAAGAGAATTTTTAACTAATAAAGATATCACCCCTTGAGCGGGGTGATATCTTCTTTTTTGCTGCCTGTGGCAGCGGCAGCAGTTTTAGGTTTTTACAGATCTTCCAGTTGCGGCGGGAAGAAATCTGTTGGGAAAGGTGTTTTGACCGGGTTGAAGAAGGTTGCGCACACATCCACTTTTTGCTCCGCAAACGCTTCGCAGGGAGCGGGTTCCGGGCAGAAACCGAAGGCCGGGACCAGCAACTGTACTTTGCCCACAACCTTAAGCACCAGGAATACCCCCACCTGAATGGCCAGGCAGCAGTCGAACACGGTAGGTGTGCACAGGAGCTCAGAACGGGTTTCAGTAATAATATTGAGGTCCACTTCATCCCTGGCCGGCGGTATGAACAACACGATGTCCTTTTGAATATCGGGCAAGGTGCCGCTAATGGTAATGGTTTTGCCTGTGCCGGTATCCAGTAATGTTGCGGTGAAGGCTATGGATATGGTCAACATAACCCGGAAGAAGTTAGGCCTGTTGGCAATGGGGGTTATCTGCAGACTCCCGGGAACAATGGTGCCGTTAAAGAATTTAATGTCCTGGAATATAAAGGGTCCGGTGCCGGTAAGAGGTATATTAATTTCCGGGAAGCATTCCCTTTGCTGGCAGCTGGTATAAACTTTATCCACGATGATGCAGACGGATTCCCTTATTTCTTCCAACACGTAGGGGTCGAGCAGATCGATGGGTTCACTGGGGCTTTCTATTGCTCCGAGGCGCCCGATATCAATACCCCTGGGGCCTCCTGCAATGGCAATGTTGTTGAGTGTGGCTATGACGGTATTGGTGGCTGTATTAATAATAGAGATGGAGTTGCTGCCGAAATTGGTCACGAAAGCCCTTACCACGCTGACCTCGGGATTTGTGTCGAAATCAATACTGTCCGGTGTTATGCCCACGGGGATGCTGGGGACGATTACAGTATAGCTGAGTGCGCTTATTACCGTCACGTCGTTGGAACCACTGTTGACGACGTAGGCAAATGTACCGGCGGGATTGACTTTAACAGCGTTTGGATTTAACCCCGGCAACACCGATACTGTTGCGATTACGGTATTGGTATTGGGGTCGATGACAGAAACACTGTTACTGTTAAGATTTGGCACCCATACCTTTCCATCCGGGGCCACGCTAAGAAATCTGGGGGTGGTTCCCACCGCTATGGGTGCGCCCAACACGGTGTTGGTGTTGGCATTAATCACGGTAACTGTGCCGTCGCCGCTGTTGGCCACATATACAAGCATGTCATCCGGTGAAATTGCCACTCCTATAGGAGTATTACCCACGTTGACGGTGGCCACCACCGCATTGGTAGCGGTGTTGATTACGGACACCGTGTTGCTTCCGGAGTTGGTTACATAAGCCCTGGTGCTGATGGAGTTGAAAACTACACCAGCGGGTGCGCTGCCCACTGTTATTGTCGCTTCGGGAATGTTGGTACTGGCGTCAATGACAGTTACGGTATTGGTACCGAAGTTGGTAACATATACCTTCGCTGCGTTGGGCATTAGTTGCACGCTGAGAGGGCCGGTTCCGGTGGCTATCCTGGTAAGTATGGTGCCGCTTAAAGAATTGAGCACTGCTACGGAATTATCGTTCGGATCGGCAACGTAGGCACGAAATCCAACTAACATTAAATGTGCCTCCTTTTTTATTTAGTTTTATTTTTATACCCTCGTAGGGTAATTAGCTGGCCGGTTGTATGATTCAATCGCGTCCTTTCGGGTGGTTTTTTATTACATTTTATGTGTGGAAAGTGAAATTGTTACTTGACCGTTGAAGATTTTGCCGTATCAGATAAAATTTTTTCATATCCGTTTAAAGTTTCCAGAGCGGCTTTCTCCCATAGAAAATTATGGTTAATATGGGATGTTAAGGCGATCAGTTCGCTGTCTGATATCTTTAGCGCCTTAATTACGGCATTTCGTATTGATTCCTCGCTGTCGGGGTTGCAGTAGCAGGCCATCCGGCCAAAATATTCGGTGGCGCAGCCGCGGTCGGTGCTTACCAGCCTGCAGCCGGCCAGACCTGCTTCCAGGCTGGCCAGTCCGGGCGTTTCAAACCAACTGGGCAGAACATGTACCCTTGCGGCGGCATACAGACCCGGCAGCTGGTGGTGTTCCAAGTGGCTCAACATAATTAACCCGGGGTAAGCCATTCTGCATTTTTCAGCGTACTCCCGGTCATTTACCGGTCCGGCCAGCACCAGAGTCAGGCCGGTGTCCTGCAATGCTTTAGCCAGGGCTAACTGGTTTTTACGGGGGCTGATTCTACCTACGCATAATACAAAGTCTTTTATACCATGTTGCCTGTAGAACTCGTTTGGGTCGCCCCGGGCAAACAACAGGTCCACCCCGTTGGGCACAATATGGCAGGGAGCCGCGCCCTGAGTTTGCCGCCCGATTAAATCCGCCTCTGCTTTAGAGTTGGGTAAAAGCAGGTCCGCGTTGCGGAAAATAGTTTTACGCATGGCCTGGGAGTTAACCCAGTTGTTATATAGATTTTGGGGGCTACCCGGAGAATGGCAGAATTCGGCAAAGTCCCAGTATATGGTGGAAACCGCCACGGGCTTATTCTGTTTTTTGGCATTATGGTAATAATAATAGGCCTCCTTTACTCTGGTGGTATTGAACAGATGAATTATGTCATAGTTGGCAAGGCTGGTGACAGAAGTAGAAACATCCACTGTAACGCCCAGTTTTTCCAGGTATTCTTTTGTCTTTAACAGTTGTATGCTGTCACCGGCCAAATTTTTCAGATAATCAGGTCTGGTTTGAAAAAGAACTCGCAGTTTCATTAAAAAATCCTCATCTGTCAATTTGGGGACGTCTTTCAATTTGGGGACGGTTCTTGAATTGAATAATTTTTTGAAGTATTTCCTTTGCCCTGAGCAGATAGGTGTGTTTTTGGTAGACTTCTTCCTGCCCGGACCGGGCGATCTTTTCCCGTAAATAATCCCTCCCGAGGTAATATTTAACAAGATCCACGGTTTCTTCAGCGGATTTGCTCCACACCAGATGTTTATGGTTGGTAAACATGTTTTCTATGGCCGGGGTCCACTGTGTAATGTGAAAGGCGTTGCAGCCCAGGGCTTCGAATGTGCGCATACTCATCATGGTGGCAGAACTGTCTACCGAGTGCAGGCCAAGAACGATCTTGGCTGAGGAATAGGCTGCGGGAAGGCGCTCGTAGGACAGGTAGCCGCCATAAAAGTGACGGTCCAGGCTGAAGGGCCTTCTACCGTCCACCCACCACTGGTTTCCATATACCTTGATATTGTAGTTGCCGTTTAGCAGGGGCCTGAGGACAGTATCCAGTCCCTTTGTCCGGGCGGTGTATTTGTGGTAGTTGTTGCCTACAAATACCAGGTCGTGCCTTAAACTGTCGTCAGGCGCGACTTTTTTATGGAATGACGGCAGACAGGCGAATTGTATGTGCGCCGCCCGAATTCCATGCCGGAGGTAAAGGGGTACGCAGTCAATGTCTGTGGTAAACACATATTTAGCCTTGCGGGCCAGGTGTAGGGAGAAGTTTTTAAACTCCACCGGGTCGTCAATGGCCCAGAAAAGCAGGGGTACATTGAACTCCTGCAAAACCGGGAAAAGAACCTGGTAGGGTTTTAATATTGCTGTTCCTTCTACAACAACAAAGTCTGGCCGGTGAATTATCAGCTGTTCCCGGAAATATCCGGGGTTCATTTCTGTATTTCCCGGCACTTCAATGATGGCGATGTCTTCCCCGGCTTCGGCCAGCCCTGCCGCCAGGCCGTATTTTATAATGGGCGGACCGTTGACAAAAAGAAACTTCAAATGGAAGCCCTCCGCTTAGTGGACTTTATGTATGATATGCATTGAATGATTAGGGTGACAATTAGCCCATATATTTTCAATCTTCCCCGATAAACTCAGCATGCCGGACACTCCTTTAATAAATTGCATATTATCGGCTATAAGATTTACATATGCGGAAGCCATAAATGTTGTGGCAAAATATGGGTTACGCTAATAATTTATACCAGCAAACATTTTGTGAGGGGCCGGCCGAAATATTTAAAGGGTGTGCTTTGGTATAACGGTGGATATAACGACGGAGGGATTGCTAAATAATTAATATGGGAGTAGATGGTAATGAATCGCTTTGGGGAAGAAATTATAATGCCTCTGCTGACCGTGACAAATATAGTAAATATTGTTGAGATCGGGGCCGAGCACGGTACTAACACATTGAAATTACTTGCCTACTGCAAATCCAAAAATGGCGTGCTGCATGTGATAGATCCGGTCCCCCAGTTTGATGTCGACGGATTCAGGCAAAGGTACGGGGAAGCATTTAAGATGCATATCGGCTTCAGCCTCGACGCCCTGACCGGGATAAAAGATTATGACGCCGTTTTGATTGACGGGGACCACAACTGGTATACTGTTTATAATGAATTAAAAATTGTTGAAGAAAATGCGGAAGTCAGGGGTGAGTTCCCTGTAGTTTTTGTGCATGATATCGCCTGGCCGTACGGAAGAAGGGATTTGTATTATTATCCGGATTTAATTCCGCCGGAGTACAGAAAGCCTTACGCCAAAAAAGGAATGGAACCGGGGAGGTCGGAGCTTCTGGAGTCGGGAGGCTACAACCTGATTTACAATAACGCGGCGTTTGAATACGGGGATAAGAACGGTGTGCTGACCGCTGTAGAGGATTTTTTGCAGCAAACCAGTTGCCGGATCAGTTTCCTTAAATCAATGAAGCACAACGGACTGGGCATATTGATGTCAGAGGACATGAGCAAATTGTTTGCGGCTGAGTTGAATCAACTGCCCGTTTGGGAAGAGGAGTATCATTACGGCGGATAGTGTCCGGCACACTATCCGCCGTTTTATGTTCATTAATTGGGGACATTCCTTCCCGATTTTGTTAAGAAGCAAGGAATTAGTCAAACATTGAAAGGTGTGTCCCTTAACCGCTATACAAGGAAAATCAGGTAGATTTTTTGGTCAAGGTGTCAATTTATGGTATGTTTTCATATGGTATACCAGTAACGTATTCCCAAATTACTTATCATTATATGAAAGGATGGAAACATAATGGCACTGGTACACACTGATTATGTTAGCAGGCCCAACGTGGTTGGAGGAGCCTACAACACTTTCTGGGCCCCCGACGGCACGGCCTTTACCCGGTTTGCCAGCACTTACACAACGCTTTCGGCTCCCGCCACCCCCAGCCCGCTGTGGCCCGCACCTGCCGCCCCCGCAGCAGACCTGGCCCAGTTTATCTGGCGGGCAAGTCCACCCGCCACAGACTTTTCCGCCGGCGTGATCCTGCAGTTTGAACTGGTGGATCCGGTGGTATTTAACACCACCCTGGGCATTGGTGCAACAGTTGATGCGGTGGTTTACGTGATGGCGGACAATGCCTTTAACATTGAAGTACAGTTCAGGAGAAGTGTGACCACAGCTACTCTAACCCAGATATTTACCCTGAGCGACAATCCGCTGCCTATTAACACCCCGGTACCGTTTTCCCAACCCTTCGGCTGGCAAAACGTTTACATCTATTATTTGACTGATGTGTTCAACGGCGCTGTTCTTACCGGTGAAGACATCGATATAGACTTCCGGGGTAAAGTGTCCAACTATGCGCCGGGCGCCGCAGCGGCGGCTACCAACACAGCGGGGATTATGTTACGAATGGACGTGTTAAGCCTTGTCACAGCAAATGGGTAACTGATGTTGGAGGACATGAGCAAATTGTTTGCGGCTGAACTGAATAAACTGCCTGTTTGGGAAAAGGAGTATTATTACGGCGGATAGCGGCAGGCATACTATCCGCCGGTTTTGTTTGCTTCCACAAAGAAAATCAGATCATTTTTTGGCTTATGTGTCAATTTATGGTTTGTTTTTATACATTGTACCAGTGATGTATTCCTAAATTACTTATCATTATTATGAAAGGATGGAAACATAATGGCACTGGTACACACTGATTATGTTAGCAGGCCCAACGTGGTTGGAGGAGCCTACAACACTTTCTGGGCCCCCGACGGCACGGCCTTTACCCGGTTTGCCAGCACTTACACAACGCTTTCGGCTCCCGCCACCCCCAGCCCGCTGTGGCCCGTACCCGCTGCCCCCGCAGCAGATCTGGCCCAGTTTATCTGGCGGGCAAGTCCACCCGCCACGGACTTTTCCGCCGGCGTGATCCTGCAGTTTGAGCTGGTGGATCCGGCGGTATTTAACACCACCCTGGTCGCTGGTGCAACAGTTGATGCGGTGGTTTACGTGATGGCGGACAACGCCTTTAACGTTGAAGTACAGTTCAGGAGAAGTGTGACCACAGCTACTCTAACCCAGATATTTACCCTGAGCGACAACCCGCTGCCTATCAACAGCCCGGTACCGCTTTCCCAGCCCTTCGGCTGACAAAACGTTTACACCTATTTCCTGCCGGACGTGTTCAACGGTGCTGCTCTTACCGGTCAAGACATCGACATAGACTTCCGGGGCAAAGTGTCCAACTATGCGCCGGGCGCCGCAGCGGCAGCAGCCAACACGGCGGGCCTCATGTTCCGGGTGGACGTTTTAAGTCAAACTTAATATTTAGGTAACAATTTTTATATTTAAACGAAAGGATGGGAAATTAATGGCAACGCTTCACGCCAGCTATGTCAGCCGGTCCAACCTTGCGGGCGCCCCGTACAATACTTTCTGGGCCGCAGACGGCACGGCCTTCACCAGGTTTACTTCCACTTATACCATGGCATCGGTGGAGGCCCCGGGCAGCCCCTTCTGGTATTACCCCAGCAGTCCCGCCACCGACCTGTCCAAATGGATATGGCATGATCTGGCACCACTCACGGATTTTACTCTGGGTGCAATTTACCAGAACGAACTGGTGGATTTTGCTGTGTTCGGAACACCTGTAGCTCTGGGCGCAACGGTGGACGCCCTGGTTTATGTAATGGCGGACAATGCCTTCAGTATTGACGTGCAGTTCAGGAGAAGCGCCACCACCACTACCACCACGCCAGTTTTAACACTGAGTGACAACCCGCTGCCCATCGGCACTCCCCAGCCGGCGTCGTTCCCCTTTGGCTGGCAGAACGTTTACGTGTTCGACTTGCGTAATGTGTTTGGCGGTGCGGCTATTGGCGGCCAGGATATAGATATTGACTTTAGGGGCAGGGTTTCCAACTATGCACCCGCCCCAGGGGCAGCCGCAAGCAACACCGCCGGGATATTCTTCCGGGTGGATGTATTCAGTAATGATTAATTTATGACCGTTAATAATTACAACCAGCTAAATGACAATGGGTGCAGCGTAACTGCACCCATTTATTGTCTTTTTTACCCCCGCTTCTACAATTGAGAGCTTTCCCGGCAAGAATCAATGTCCATCGGTCCTTGTTTTTGTAACATTATTACCTTTTTTGCCATAGTATGGAATATGTCTGTAGCCGCTTATTCAGGTTTAAGCAGACACAATCCGCAGAAAGGACAATAATATGGAGACAGTGGCATTTATCAGTTGTGTAAATGATCAAAGCCTTTTTGACGCATGCTGCGGCTATATTCACGTACTGGATAAAACCGGGTTCCAGTTCGAGGTTGTACCGGTGCATAACAATTACAGTTTGCCTGCCGCCTACAATGAGGGCATGCGTAAATCCCGGGCAAAATACAAAATTTACCTGCACCAGGACACCTTTATTCTGGATGTGAACTTTCTCCACCATATCGACAATATCTTCAAAATAAACCCCGCTATAGGCATGATCGGGGTGATGGGCGGCAGGTACCTGCGTATTGACAGCAACCCCATGCTGGTGTGGGACTGCCAGGAAAGCTGGGGCTGCATTTATCATTACGGCCATCACAGGATTGACCGGAGAATAAACCCCACGGGGGTTTACGACTGGGTGAATTTCATTGACGGCTGCATAATGGTGACCCAGTACGACATTCCCTGGCGGGAAGACATATTAAGAGGTTTTCATTTTTACGATTTGTCCCAGAGTGTTGAATTCTGGAAAAAAGGTTGCGCGGTGGTGGTGCCCAGGCAGACGACGCCCTGGGTGGCGCATCTATCCGCTTCCGGCATAACCTATCCGGAGTATGAAAAGCTGCGCCGGGTTTTTGTAAGGGAGTATATTAACTATCTCGTGCGGCCCGGGCCCGGGGAAAACACAAAGAGTATAGTATTCAACGGAAAAAGGTATAAATTCAAGGTTTGATTTTTTCATCACCTTTTTTGAAAGGGTTGAATTTATGGTTTCTGTAGCTTTTATAACCTGTGTCAACAATCCTTCTGTATATGAAGAGTGCCTTGCCCATTTGCACCTGCTGGATAAACAGGGGTTTCAGGTGGAGGTGGTGCCGGTGCAGAGCGCTACAAGCATTGCCAGTGCTTACAACGAGGCCATGCATAAAAGCAAGGCCAAGTACAAGATATATTTGCACCAGGACACATATATAACGGAGCCGATGTTTTTGCATTACATTCATAAAGTTTTTTCTGCGGATCCCGGCATCGGCATGATCGGTGTTTTGGGTGGCAGGACGCTGCCTCTGGACAATAAGAAGAAAACGTGGCTGTGGGATTGTGTGGAGGTTTTTGGAAATGTATTTTTACCAAGGATTAACCAGGCACTGGGGGGTAAGCTGACCGACCAGCCCTACGAATGGGTAACCGTGGCAGACGGCTGTCTGATGGCAACCCAGTACGATATACCCTGGCGGGATGATATTATTGACGGTTTTCATTTTTATGATAATTCCCAGAGTCTTGAATTCTGGAAGAGGGATCTGAAGGTGATGGTACCCCGGCAGGAGGTGCCCTGGGTGTCCCATTTGTGTTTTCAGAAGTGCGATGACGAATATTTCCGGCTAAGGGATAAATTCGTGGCGGAATACAGGCAGTATCTGGCCACCAATGTGCGGAGCGGCAGGTACACTTTTGCCCATAACAATAAAAAATACAGGTTCTCATTAAACATTACAGAAGGAGCTCCGGTGTAATATGTTGAGACTAAATATCGGCTGCGGCGGCAGTCTTATGGAAGGCTATACCAATGTTGATTTGTATGTAGCGCATCCGGCAGTGCTCAATGCGTCTGCGGACAGCCTGCCGTATCCCGACAACAGCGTGGATGAAGTATTTTCTTCACACTTGCTGGAGCATATATCGCATTTGCAGACGGAAAAAGTGCTTGCCGAGTGGTTCAGGGTGTTAAGGCCGGGCGGTATGCTACAGCTGGTTGTTCCCGACCTGGAATGGTGCCTGCGCAACTGGCTTGCTTTGCCTGAGAGCCAGAGGTGGGGATTTCCTCTGTGCACTTTGTTCGGGCTGCAAACCCATCCGGGCGAGTATCACTACACCGGGTTCACGGTGCCAAGGCTGACGCAGCTGCTGCAGGCCGTGGGGTTTGCCAGCGTGGCGGCGGAGAGCCGTTATGATCCGGTTCATATTCAGAACAGCATTTGGGCCAGTGCCCTGAAGGGGGCCGCCGGGGCAGCGGCGCCGGGTCACGCCGTTTCGGGCAGGACCATGAAATTCGGGGGTAAAGTGTATAGATTTATCGGCAAGTGATTTTTTTGGTTATAATGGCCTTTTTAAGGGGTTGATAGAATTTGGTTGCCAGAAAATTTACCCTGGACGGTGGCGGGGAAGATGAAAACCTTTCCGGCACTGCAAAAGATGACACTCCACAAACCAGTATAGTGATTGTGGCCTGGAACAACATAGAGTTAACCAAAATGTGCGTGGATAGCATTAGGAGATATACGGAGCCGGGAACTTACGAGATCATAATCGTGAACAACGGTTCCACAGACGGAACCGCTCAGTGGCTGAAGCAGCAAAAGGATTTGAAAAGCATATCGAATGGGGATAACCTGGGTTTTGTCAGGGGCTGCAACCAGGGCATCAAGGAGGCCGGCGGGAGTGACGTGCTTTTGCTTAACAACGACACTGTGGTAACCCGCAACTGGCTGGCCAATCTGCGGCGATGTCTATACAGTTCTCCGGATATAGGGGCCGTGGGGGCGGTAACCAATTATTGCAGCAACAGCCAGGCCATTCCGGTGGGCTATAAGTCTCTTGAGGAAATGCATGATTTTGCCAGGCAGAACAATAACAGCAATCCCCAAAGGTGGGAGGAGCGGCTGCGGCTGGTGGGTTACTGCCTACTGCTCAAGGGTGAGGCAGTTAAAAAGGTTGGACTGCTGGACGAACGGTTTAGCCCCGGAAATTATGAGGATGACGATTACTCCTGCAGGCTTCTGCAGGCGGGCTACCAGCTGATGCTTTGCCACGACGTTTTCATTCACCATATTGGCAGCGCCACCTTTAGGGGGGACCCTGCCGCATATACAGCTTTGCTGAAAGAAAACGGTAAAAAGTTTGAGCAAAAATGGGGGTTTAATTCAACCTGGGCCACCTTGATCAGGCATGAAATTGTTCAACTGATGAATGACCGCGGATGCGCCGGCATCAACGTGCTGGATATAGGGTGCGCCTGCGGGGCCACCCTGCTGTATATTAAAAATCTGTACAAAAATGCAGGGCTATACGGCGTGGAAATAAACAAAAACGCGGCGGAAATAGCCGGTTCGTTTGCCAAGGTGGCGGCGGGGGATGTGGAAAGCCTGGAACTTGACTACCAGGAGGGGTTTTTCGATTATATAATTTGCGCCGACGTGCTGGAGCAGTTGAAAGACCCCTGGCAGGTTCTAAAAAAGTTAGGCAAGTACCTAAAGCCCGGCGGCAGGCTGCTGGCCAGCCTGCTCAATGTGATGCACTACAGCGTGATCAGGAATTTGCTGTACGGCATGTGGACCTACCAGGACGGAGGAATTCCGGGTATTAACCAGCTCAGGTTTTTTACCATCGGTGATATTATTAATATGTTTAACGGAGCGGGTTATGAGGTGCTGAATGTAGGCAGGATTTCCTCGCAGATATCCGGGGAGGACGAAGAATTTGTAAAAAAACTGACCGACATTACCGGCAGCAAGTTTGCCGACCAGTACGGGGCTTACCAGTACGTTGTCCGGGCCGGGGTAAAAAGAAATGTCCCCAATTAATGTGTTTATTTACAATGGGCGATGGAAGTGGAGATAAATGCATGCTAGTTCATATAAAAACATGGATAATTTTGTTGATAAATATCTGAGTATGTTTGAAAATAAAAATTTAGAAATTATTGATATTGGCAGCCAGGATGTTAATGGTTCGTATAAGCCGTTATTTTCTAATCAAAATTGGCATTATTGCGGCTGTGATATAGCAGTAGGTAAAAATGTAGATATTGTTTTAAACAATGTCTATGATTGGAGCAATATTGAATCAAGCTCTTTTGATGTGGTTATATCAGGACAGGCATTTGAGCACATAGAATACTTCTGGATTACAATTATGGAAATTGCCAGGATTCTAAAGGAAGGCGGCCTATGCTGCATTATTGCGCCTTCGGGAGGAGTTGAGCATGGCTATCCCGTTGATTGCTGGCGCTTTTATCCCAGTGGCTTTAAGGCTTTAGCCCGTTATTCCGGATTGGAGCTGCTGGAAGTATATACCCAATGGAATGAACAACTCTATCCAGACTATGATCCTGCATGGAAAGACACTGTTTTAATTTGCCAAAAACCTATTATGACAATGGAGCAAAAACAAAAATTTAATTTAAAAAACAAAATATCTAAAAGCATATTAACTTTGAATATTTAAGTTCATGGAAGAACTAATCGTATGTAACTGGCTGGAAGGTTAAAATAACCGGACTGCGTGCGCAAAATGTTTGCTTTTTGGGATAGTGGATAAGGGCACGGTGGTGGCGCTGTACAACCGGGTGGAGTCTCTCCTGCACTCCCGGATAAAAGAAATAGTGGGAGGTAACATATGAGTTACGAGGGCAAGGTCATAACGAGCGAAACCAATTCTGACAGGCGGGTGTACCTGGTAGAAAGTGGAGAAAAGAAATGAATACTATCTCCCTCGGAATTTCAAAGACTGGGTTTTCAAGGGAGCGACATCATTAGAGTTAGCGACGAGGAATTGGATGCAATACCTACAAGTGATGACACTTTCTCGGCAGTTGACGAGGATTAAAAAAACGCCACGAAACAATATGGAAACCGCTGGCAACTTAGTAAAAAATATATTTCAGGCTGTGGCGTTGAGATCGGTGCGCTTCATAACCCCCTGCCTGTAACCAGTTCGGCCAAAGTCAGCTATGTCGATATACTTAGCGCCGAAGAGAACATTAAAAGATACCCTGGCCTTGAAGCCGGGAAAATCATTAAAGTAGATATAATTGATGACGGAGAAAGACTGGGGAAAATAGAGGATAATTCACTTGATTTTATTATTGCAAACCACTTTTTGGAGCATTGCCAAAACACTTTGGGGACCATTAGAATACATGTGCAAAAAATAAAAAGGGAAGGCATTCTATTCTATTGTGTACAAAACAGAGATTACACCTTTGACAAAGAAAGGCCGCTTACTACTTTTGAACATTTAACAAAAGATGATGGCGGGGAAAGTGAGCATTTGGATCATTATAAGGATTTTGTTCATTTTGTAAATAAAAAATATGGAGAAGAGGCGAAAAAACACATAGAAAAACTTATTGAAACGGATAATCGCATTCACTTTCATGTTTGGGATGCGTATACATTAAGAGACTTTTTCGCCAGGGCGCAGCAACACCTGGATTATTCATTCAGCATTGAGTATTTTGCTGAAAGCGGGAACGAATGCGCGTTTATTATAAGAAAAGTGGTTTAAGGCGGTGGCGCTAAACACCGACCCTAAATAATGCGGTGCATCCATATATACCGTAAAATTCAAAATTTTTATCAAGGCCATCGTTGACTGCCTGAAAAACGCCATAATCCTTTTCATCCGGATTTATGTTTCTGATATCGTTGTAGTCGTGAAACAGACAAAAGCCTCCAGGCGCAACTATGTGCTGCAACTCTTTGCACACCTCAAAAACTGGCTCATAGGCATGGGAGTGGTCAATAAAAATAAAGTCGAAATTTTTTCCCTCTTGAGCCAGCTGGCAAACATAATTTACTGCATCGTCTCTGATCACGCTTACTCTTTCCTGTAGTCCTTGGTTGCTCAGGGTTTGTTTGGTTGCCTCAACGGCTGTATTGTTTAAGTCTATAGACAGAATGTTTTTTTTAAAACCGGAATCGTAGTTTGCTTGAGATAGGATCGATGTTGAGAGGCCCTTGTAACAACCCAATTCCAAAATGTCTCCCCGGGCAAAAAATGACATTTCATATAACTTAAGGGCATCTTGCCTTCTTAGCCAGCCATCAATACCCATATCTATTAAAACATCACTTTTGACCGGGCAGATGGAGTAATAAGCATGATTGTCATTTATAAACTGTCTTTTGTAGTCAAAGGTTGGTTGATATTCAGCATGCTTACCTAAATTGTTTAGGCTTAAGTACGTTTCTGGATGTTTTGTTGCCTGTGGTTTTACTTCTTTGAACTTTAAAGACATGCATTTAACCCCCCATATTGGTATTAATACAAAAATATAAAAAATTTTATTTATTGTTTAATATTATATGGGGGCAACTCAGAAGTGCCAATAAAAATGCGGCGGGGAGGGAACGGCTGGATGCCCCACCGATTTTTTAACAGTTTTCCGGGATAGGCATATACTGTTTTAAAGTAATAAGGCGTATTCAGTCCCCAACTAATACTACAGCGTAATATTGCTTATTTCGCTATGCCCGCTACGCCATGGGGACGGTTCCATCGCTTTCCCGATTAAGGTATGGGGACACACCTCTATTTAGGGCTAGACTTTGGGGTTGGAGGAATGTCCCCGATTCTACTTCGCTGCGCTTCGGAAGCATACGTTGGGGACATTCCCCGCAGGGGTGTGTCCCCGTACCTTATATCCGTCCCCATGGCTCCGCTAACTTTTAGTTTACGCTGTAGTACTAAAGTAATTTTAAACGAGGTTCGTGGATGAGTGCAAAAATAAGTTTATGCGTGATTGCCAAAAACGAGGAGCAGAATATACGTCGCTGCCTTGATAGTGTTAAAAAAGCGGTGGACGAGATAATTGTGGTGGACACAGGATCCACCGATGATACAGCCAGTATAGCCCTGGCCTGCGGGGCAAAAGTTTACCATTTCCCCTGGAACGGCAACTTCAGTGACGCCCGTAACGCTTCCCTGGACCACGCCGGCGGGGACTGGGTTCTTTACCTGGACGCGGATGAAGAGCTGGCGGGGGAAGAAAGCAGGGGCGGGTTGCGCAGGGCGGTGAAGGATGACTCCGTTGAGGGCTATTTTTTAAAAATAATCAATTATCTTGGCGCGGAGGGTCACATAGAATCTCATCAGGACGTGGTTTTCAGGCTTTTTAGAAACCGCAGGGAATACAGGTTTCAAGGGGCGATACACGAGCAGGTGGCAGAGGCCATAAAGGAAAAAAACGTTAGCGCCGTATTCCGCCTGGCCGAAGGAGTGCTGATAAACCATTACGGTTACCTGGACAGCAGTGTGGACAGCAGGGACAAAATCAACAGGAACCTGGGGATAATAGCAAAAGAAATGGAGCGGGAGCCTGGAAGCCGGGAGTTGAGGTTTTATTGCGGGGTGGAGCTATACCGGGCGGGAAGATATATTGAAGCCGCCCGGGAGCTTTCTGTGGCGGCGGAGGGCATAGACGTTGATACCATATACCTGCCCAAGCTGGTGCGTTATATTATCATGGCCTACCAAGCAGCCGGGGAGCCGGAAAAAGCGCTGCGGACAGCCCTGGGGAGTATGGACTTTTTTCCGTATTACGCGGATTTGTACTATTACGCCGGGCGCATGTATATGGAATTAAAAAACTACGTATCCGCCCGGGATTATTTGCTAAAGAGCGTGTCCATGCCGGAGCAGCCTGCCCATTACGCATCCTTTAACGGTGTCAGGGGGTTCAGGTCTTATTACCACCTGGGTGAAATAATGGAGGAATTTTTTAACAGCAGCGAGGCATTGAAATTTTATTTGGCCAGCTTCCGCGACAACCCCGATTTCACTCCGGCGCTAAGGAAAATTGTGCATTTGCTGGAACCCCGTAGAAATACGGAACGGGCCAGGAAGTACCTGCAACAGTTTTCTTTCTGTACTCCCCGGGCCAATATGCTGGCGGGTGAGCTATTGTTCCGGCAGGGGGCTTACGGCATCGCCCTGGAATATTTCCAAAAAGCCGGAGAAAACCAGGGGGCGACTTCAGAGCCGCAGTTATGGGTGGCAGCCTGCCATATTCAGGAACGGCGCTATAAAAAGTCGCTACGCATTCTGAAGTCGTTTAAACCGGGGAACCGGCTTTATCCCCGGGTTTTGATGAACAAAATACTTGCCTGCTGGCTGCATAGCGATGCCCGGCAGGTACAGGCTCTTGCAGAAGAAATGGCGGCTTGTGGGGTTTCGGAAGACATGAAAAATGTAGCCGGCATATTGGCGTACGCGCCGGAAAAGGGGAATAGACTTAACCGGTTGCTTCCGGGGCAGGAAGGCAGGGAATTGTTGCTGGACATTGTAACAAGGCTCCTTGGCATGAATGAAACGGACAGGGCGTTGTGCCTGTTGTACAGTCTTGACCCCGCAAGCTTATCCGGGCTGCTGCTGGACATGGCCCGGATTTTTCATGAGTATGATCAGGGGGTCGGTGTAATAAATCTGTTAAAGCAAAAAACAACTGACAGCGAAGATGGGGAAACTCATTTCCTTATAGCTGAAATATTGCGGGAGGCCGGAAAGTGTCTGGAGGCCGGATTGCACTACCGCCGCGCCGGGGAGCTTGACCCGGGTGTTTCCCGCTATTACCTCCGGCAAAATCATTTGTACCGCCACCGGTGGGAACAGTTGCTGCAGGAGGCAAGGCATAAATATCCTGATGATGAGAATTTAAAAAAGCTGGGGGAGGGGGTGACGGCTCACTGATGGAAGCCGCCATTTCTCTGGTGATGATTGTTAAAAATGAGGCTGCCAATTTACCTGTCTGCCTGGACAGTGTAAATGGACAAGTGGATGAAATAATTATCGTGGACACCGGCTCAATCGATGGTACTTGTGCTGCAGCAAGGCGCTACACGGATAAAATATATCATTTTGCCTGGTGCAACGACTTCAGCGCGGCCAAGAACTTTGCCATTGGTAAGGCAGCGGGAGAGTGGATACTGTCCTTGGATGCAGATGAGGAGTTAATCTCCGGCACCGGGGACCTGAGAGGTCTGGCCGCAGGGGCAGAGCACGGGGCATACCTGCTGCCCATGGACATACCCTCCATGGAAGGCTCCGGCGGGTACAATCGGTTGCTGGCGCTGAGATTTTTTAAAAACCGGGAGCGCTACCGGTATCGGGGCAGAATACACGAAGCCGTTCACGATTCGGAAAACGGACTGGTGGGAGTTGTCCAGGGGCCTTTAATCCGCCACAAAATGGTGACTCTCCGGGAAGGTAACTGTAAAAGGGGCCGTAATCTGGCGCTGTTAAAAAAGGTGTGCGTTGAAGATCCGGATGATTATTTTTTGCAGTACTGCCTCGGGACGGAATGGATGGCCCTGGGCAAGCCTGAGCAGGCGTTGCCGCCTTTGCGGCAGGCCTGCCAAAACCTGGCCGGTAATAGCCCTTTATACCATACCGCTGCTTTAAACCAGCTGATTAACTGCCTGAAAACCCTTGGCCGGCATGATGAAGCTTTGTATGTTTGCCGGGAAGGGATAAACTGTTATCCCGGGTATGCGGATTTGTATTACCACTGCGGTATGCTTTATATTGAAGAAAAGGATTACCGTAGAGCCCTGGAATGGTTTGAACAGGCCGTCAAGTGCGGAGCCCCGCCGGCTTTGCACAGTCACCAGGACGGAACCGAAAGCTTCCTTGCCCTGCACAGCATGGGCTATTGCCATGAGTTGCTGGGCTCCCCGGAGCAAGCCCTGCAGAGCTACCGGCAGGCTCTGGATGTAAACCCCGCTTATGCCTATCCCGCCAATAATCTGTGCATGCTTCTGTGCGCCGAATGCGGTCCCGGGCACGCGCTGCAATATTTTATGGAAGAGGGGCTGCTGGGTAATAAAAGCATTGCCCTGACCGCCGGGAATCTGTTTTTTACCTGGGGATATCCCGGCCTGGCCCGGCGGTGTCTGGAAATATATTTAAACAGCTGGGAGGCCGATGAATATTTGCTGCTTAACCTGGGAAAGTACAGCACTTTTTCGGGGAAGCCCGTTGATGGGATGAATTATTTCAACCTGATTCCCAAAGAGTGTGCTTTGTACCCAGATGCACGGCTGTACGGGACAATTGCCCTGCTGCTGGCCGGCCGCTATGAGGAGGCCAGGGGCCGGGCGCTGGGAATGTGGAAAAGCCGGGATAGACGCAGGGCGGTTCTGGCGCTAAAACTGGGTCGCTTTATGGAAAAAGGTGGGGATATATGCTGTCCCGGCGCTGTTGACGGGGCGGATACAGCGGACGCCGCCATGCAGTTATACGGCGAATGCTGTCTTTACCTGCCCGAAGGGTCCGATTATGCAAACCACAGTATTTTTATACTGCTGGCAGGGCTGGAGGTTGTTCTTAAAGGTTCTTCCCGGGGTTGTTTGTCTCTGATTGAATATTACCGCGGCAAATATCACCAGGGGGAGCAGTTTTTTAACTATAAAATAAATTTAGGGCAGAAAATCCAGGCGGGGTGATGTACCCCAACTCGTCCGGATGGAACATAATCAATTCATTGTCGATATTAAGCAGGGTAAATACCAGGCATAATATCTTTGACATTAATATCCCAGGTAAGATTTGTTGCCCCAATCTTCTTGGCGATAACGGCAGAAATTTGAAAGCAATTGGCATTAGCACTATTTAATACAGTAACGTAATTAGGCAATTCAGGTACCAGGGCGGCGTTTTGTCCCATTGCAGTATCAATGACTTCGAAGCCTGTTGCTTTGTTAAATAAAACTCTCCATGCGCTATCTGTGAATCTCCAAAAATCCCAGGGGTGCATGTGAACTGCCCAACTTTGAGGTGCAGCTATATAACATAATCCACCTGGCTTCATTATGCTATTCATTTCCAATGCAACTTTCCATGGCATAGCGATATGCTCAAATACGCAAAGAGAAAAAACAGCATCGAATTGTTCTGCCCTGAAGAATTTTGATAGTTCATGCGCATCCCCTACAACATTAACATTGTCTCCGTCTTTTATGTCAAAACCAATATAATTACTAGTATTATTAAACCATTTTTGGAATTTTCCATCGCCTCGCGAGCCTATTTCCAATACGTTAGGATTAACCATATTAGAAACAAGGTTAATAAATTTAACTGCCAATTGACGGTCTTTGTGCGAAACCTGACACAATGGTTCCCCGGGGTTATCCACTATGAAAAAGGTTCCGTCGGAAAGAGCGAATATTAACTTGCATAAAGTATAATCCTCGAGACTTACAGGTATTTCCAATGAAAACCTGCATTTTTTAGCTCTCTGGCCGTGCACTTGCGCCACATCCGGACTATTTAACCAATAGCCATCTTTTGTAAATATTACCGAAGATCCAATAGATATTCCCATTTTTGTTATGAATAACTGTTCTGAATATACCCATCCGTCGACAAAAAGTCGTTCCCGAAAAATAAAAAATCTTTCAACAGAATAATTTATTTTTCTACTGCTTTCCTCGTTTTCCATGTTACACATCCTTTTTTGTTTATGGATAAAGGAAAAATACCGGCGGAATACTTCTATAATATTACAAGATTGTTAATTGATACTATGCTCCCTTTAAACATAATGTCACAGTGCGACAGGGGACGGTTCTCCGTGTCGCAAAACGGTCTTCATACAATAATGCAATAATGCAAGCCTGACCCCATAGTTTTTATAGTTTTTAACAAATAATCAGTAAAAATTGTAACCCCAACCCTACTGAAAAACATAGAATGCATTATATTCTCAATAAATAATCAACCAGCCAGTGGGGGAGTGATAAATACTGTGATAGTTGCAGTTACCGGCGCCAGAGGTATGCTGGGTTCAGATATTGTGGCTGAAATGGACAATAGAGGACATGAAGTCCTGCCCCTGGGTAAAAAAGAACTGGATATTACCGATTTGACAAAGGTTAAAAAAATATTCCATCGGGAAAGGCCCGATGTGATCATTAACTGTGCCGCCTATACGGATGTTGACGGCTCGGAGGATAACCCGCACCTGGCCATGTCGGTTAACGGCCTGGGGCCGAGGAACCTGGCCCTGGCCTGTAATGAATACGAAATCGATCTGGTTCATATCAGCACCGATTATGTCTTTGACGGACAGAAGGAGGAGGCTTACAGTATATTTGACAGTACATCCCCATTAAATACTTACGGCTTAAGCAAGGTGCTGGGCGAGCGGTATGTTACCTCTCTGCTGCACCGCTATTATTTGATCAGGACCAGCTGGCTTTTTGGCCTCAGCGGTGATAATTTTGTGGAAAAAATACTCCGGCTGTCCGAAGAGAGAAGTGAACTGCACATAGTGGAGGATCAGGTGGGCAGTCCTACCTACACCGCCGATCTGGCCAGGCTGGTGGGAGATTTGATCAAAACACGCTGTTTTGGGGTTTACCACGCAACCAACCAGGGCTATACCTCCTGGTACAGTTTTGCCCGGGAGATTGCAGCCCTGAATTATTTAAATGTAAATATAAAACCAGTAAGTTCGTCCGCTCGTAATTACGCTGCCACAAGACCGTCAGATTCCAGGCTGGATCCCTTTCCCCTCAAAGAAACCGTGGGGTACCTCCTGGCCCCCTGGGAAGACGCCCTGAGCAGATATATGGATCACAGGGCAGAGGTAGATCTGTGAAACTTTTAGTGACCGGGGGAGCCGGTTTTATCGGCAGCAATTTTATAAAGTACGTTATTAATAAAAAATACAGTGTTGTAAACATCGATAAGCTGACTTATGCGGGTAATATTGATAGTTTAAAAGATATTAAGAACAGTGAACATTACCGGTTCATCCGGGGAGATATCGCTGGGCGCGAGTTGGTAGAATCTGTGGTGGGAGAGGATATAGACGCCATTGTCAATTTTGCTGCAGAATCCCACGTGGACAGAAGCATTTCCGATTCCTCCGTGTTTATTAAAACAAATGTTGAGGGCACCAGGGTTTTGCTGGATGCCGCCTTAGACCACGGCATAAAGTTTATACAGATATCCACTGACGAGGTGTACGGGTCTCTGGGCGCCCACGGGCAGTTTACCGAGGAATCCCCCCTGTCTCCCAATAATCCCTATTCTGCCAGCAAGGCGGCTGCGGACTTGCTGGTGAGGGCGTATTTCAAAACTTACGGGTTGCCCGTCAATATTACCCGCTGCTCGAATAACTACGGGCCCTTTCAGCATCCGGAAAAATTGATACCGTTAACCATCACCAACGCTTTGCGGGATATACCGGTGCCGGTTTACGGCGACGGTTTGAATATACGGGACTGGCTTCACGTGGAGGACCACTGCCGGGCCATCGAAATGGTTTTGTTGCAGGGGGAGCCGGGAGAAGCGTACAACATCGGCAGCTGTAATGAAAAGACAAATATCGAATTGGTTGCAATGATTTTAAAGCTATTGAACAAACCGGAAAAATTGATTTCTTACGTCAGCGACCGTCCCGGCCATGACCGGCGCTATGCCATTGACTCCACCAAAATAACCGCTAAGCTGGGCTGGAGCCCTTCTATAGATTTTGACAGGGGGCTTAGCGGGACCGTGAACTGGTATGTTGAAAATTCCTGGTGGTGGATGGGAGCGCCTGGCAGCGTTGTTAGCGTTTGATTTTTGAACAAAACAGGCACCTGTGAGGCAGGCGCCTTAATAATCAAACCCGGGGCGCAGGCCCTGGGTTTTCAATTACAGCCGGATGTCGCATTGATCCCTTGTGGTAAGGTGAAAAACAATTTTCAATTTGCTCCGGTACAGTAACACAGTGCAATACAATGGAATATTATAGAAAAAAAGGAAGGGTGAGGCACCAGGCACTGTAAATGTTAACAACCCGCACGGGACCTCTCAGTGTAAAAACAGCAAGATTAAATTATATCGGAGGAATTTTGGATGGAAACTAAAGATATTCTTTTGGAAGACATATGTAAAATTGCAAAAAAGATCAAACCTAATTCAAGAATGACACACGGCTACACTGATGGCGGTAGAGGCTTTGTGGAAGAAAGCCTTTTTGCTTTTACCAAGGCAGGATCATTCTGGGTCGTTGTACTTTGTGAAACAGGCAGAGTTGCTTTTAAAAAGGTAACGCCGGAGTGGATTCAGATATTTTCCAATTTAGTCCTCTCTTCTCCGGAAGTGTTTGTGGTATTTGACAGAAAGCACCATATCGTTGAATGGGCGGTTGCGCAGGATAAAGTCTGTCCTTTAATCAAGGATAAGTCCAAGGAAAAACCAAAAGAGCCACCCAATGACCACAAAGACCCCAAGGACCCCAAGGACCCCAAGGATCACAAAGACCCCAAAGACCACAAGGATCACAAAGACCCCAAAGACCCCAAAGACCCCAAAGACCACAAGGACTGCAAGGATCACAAGGACTGCAAGCTTCACAAATAATATAACGGCTTTTAGGCATGCAAGCCTAATAATTAAGCAAACCCCGGGGACACAGATACTGTGGAACCGGGGTATTAGAAACACGGGGACGGTTCTATAAGAACCGTCCCCGTGTTTGACCGGGGTTTTTTAAATACGCCGTGCACAGTTAACTGTCGATCTGAATACATTAATAAGAAATATCCAAATATTAGGTGGGGTTTTTATTTTTTTGTCAGATGGGATAATGATAAATGAGCGAAATAGGATTAATTGGCTGTGGTTCTTGGGGTTTTAATTACCTGAAAACACTGGTTTCAATTCCCGGAGCAACAATATTGTATGTATGTGATTTAAAAGAGCAAATATTGGATAATGTCAAACTGTTGTATCCCCACCTGAGAGTCACTAACCGTTATCAGGATTTATTGGAAGACGACAAAGTAAGAGGCGTAATCATTGCTACTCCTCCAGAATCACATTTTTCCCTGGCGGCGAAATTTCTGGCCGGGAAAAAGGCTGTACTGGTGGAGAAACCGGTTACCTACCGTTACCGGGAAGCGGAAGAACTGATTCAACTGGCCCGTAAGAACAATACTATTTTAATGGCGGGCCACCTTATGGAATACCACCCGGCGGTATTGAAATTACAGGATTGCATAAGCAAAGGCCTGCTGGGTGATTTGAGGTACATCCTGCTGGAAAGGGCCAACCTGGGAAAAGTGCGTAATGATGTCAGTGTGCTCCGGGATCTGGCCGTACACGACCTTTCCATAGTAAGGCGACTGGTTGACCGGGAGCCCCTGTGGGTGTCCGCCCAGGGAGGATATTTCTTACAAGATGGCCTGTGTGATATGGCGACAATAACCATGGGTTTTACTGGAAATTTGTTGGCGCAGATCCATGTGAACTGGCTGTACCCGGTAAAAAAGAGGCAGGTGGCGGTGGCCGGGAATAGGATGATGGCCTTCTGGGACGACGCCGGGGTGGATGTTAAATTGCAGTTTGTATCCTACAATGAGGCCAGAATTATGACTGAAATTGATAATACCCCTCCACTGACCTGCCAGTGCCTGCATTTTTTCAATTGTATCAATACCAAAACTGAGCCGCAAACCGGTTTGCATGATATTTCATGGGTTATGAAGGTTTTAGATTTAACCGAGCAATCTTTATTTAGCAACGGTGCAAGATTGTATTTTAGGCATGACAGGTGACGACGGTGAAGGTGATAAATTATACTGATTCAGATTTTGACCAATGGGATGAATTTGTGAGAAATTCCAGAAACGGCACCATTATGCAGGAACGCAGGTTTATCGGTTACCATGGTGCTGAACGGTTCGAGGACTGCTCTTTGATGTTTTACGATGCGCGGGATAAGCTGACGGCGGTAATGCCCGCAGCAGTGAAAAAAACAACGGAAAAAATTTTTTGTTCCCACCCGGGGCTCTCACACGGGGGAGTAGTAGTTAATCACGGTTTTGGTACCAGCGAGGCCCTATCGCTTGCCCAAACACTGGTCGAAAACTGCAGGTCCGGAGGTTTTAAAGCCATTGAGATTAAACCGGTACCCCGCATATACCAGCATTGGCCCTGTGACGAGATAGATTTTGCCTTAAGGTATTGTGGCTTTATGCCGGTTTACACTGAACTGGCCACGGTACTTCCGCTTGGGGAGATAACGACGGAAAATTATTTTATGTCCAGGACAGCCAGAAGGAATGCCAAAAAAGCTGAAAACGCTGGAGTAAGAGTAAGGGAAAGTGTTGATTTTGCAACATACTGGAGCATACTTGAGGCAAATCTCGACCAGCGGCATGGCGCCAGGCCCACCCATACCCTGGAGGAAATAAAGGAGTTAACACGCAGGTACCCTGAGCATATCAAGCTTGTAGCTGCTTTTTACCAGGAGACAATGATTTCCGGGGTGGTGGTGTTTTTGCTCAACAGCAGGGTGAGCAATTGCTTTTATATTGCCCAGGATTACGACTACCAGCAGTTTCGGCCTTTAAACCTTGTTTTTTATCAGTTAATCAACTGGGGTATTAAAAAAGGTTACCATTATCTGGACTGGGGCATATCCACGGAAAATAAGGGTAAGTTGGTCAATTACGGACTGTTCAGATTTAAAGAGGAATTTGGCGGGCGAGGCGTGTTAAGGGAAACCTACAGGCTGGGATTATGATTATGCCGGGAGCGGTGGCATCAGGAGGGGTGGTGGTGATCCCTGCAAAAGACAATAAAAAAGCCGGTGAGCATTAGTGGTAGAGATATTACCGGTAAGGGCTATAGTAATGTAACTTTCATACCGGCCCCGCCAGGCAGCGGCATAATGTTTGTCCGGGACGACCTGCCCGGGCAGCCTCGTCTGGAATGCCGGCCGGAATACGCCCGGACGGACTTTCGCTGGACATCACTGATAAAGGACGGTATTCGCGTCGACCATACGGAGCACATCCTGGCCGCAGTGGCAGGGCTGGGCATCGACAATATCACCATTCATGCAGATAGCCAGTACCTGCCGGTGGTTACCGGCTTCAGCAGCAAAGGATTTGTAGACGCCATCCTGGAGACGGAAACGGTAGGCCAGGAAAAGCCAAAGGATTATATTTCCATCAGGAGACCCTGCTGGGTGCTGGATTCATTTACATTGGGAGCTGAACGCTATGACAGCATTCTACTGGCCTTGCCGGCTGGAGAATTGACACTGACCTATCTGCTGGATTATCCGGGCAGGCAAGCCTTTACACAAACGGCCTGCTTTACTTTTGACGGAAACGGTGATTTTGCGGTGGAACTGGCGCCTGCCCGGTCGTATGTCATGGATTTTGAATGCAGCAGCGTCAGGGAATTAATCGGCAGGGGCATGGAGGAGTGCCTGGTATTGTCCGAAGGGTCGTTGCCACTGCAGTGGGATAATGAACCGGCCAGGCACAAGCTGCTGGATATGCTGGGTGATTTGGCCACCCTTGGTCAGCCCGTAAAAGGTCATTTCATTGGCATAAGAACAGGGCATAGATCCAACATCCGGATGTGCAAAAAACTGGCCAAAGAGTTGTAAGGGAGGGCTGAATTTTGATCCCCCAGGTAAAGCCACAGTTAGGCAGGGAAGAGGAAGAGGCTGTTCTGGAGGTGTTGCGCAGCGGCATGCTGGCGGCGGGGCGGCAGGTGCGGGAATTTGAAGAAAAATTTTGCGCCTACAATAACTCCCGTTTTGCTGTTGCCACTTCCTCCGGGACAACGGCACTGCACGTAATGATGGAAGCGGTGGGCATAAGGCCCGGAGACAAGGTGTTTGTTACCCCCTATTCCTTTATTGCCTCGGCCAACGCCATATTATATACCGGGGCCATCCCCGTTTTTGTGGATATAGATCCGGCTACCTTCAACCTGTCTTATCAAGAGTTGGAGCATGCCGCTAAAAAGCACCCCGATGCGAAAGCCATACTGGTTGTGCATCTTTTTGGGCTGCCTGCGGATATGTTGGAAATTGTAGAGCTGGCCCATAAACAGAACCTTATCCTGCTGGAGGACTGTGCCCAGGCTACGGGGGCTGCTTACCGCGGGGTGAAGGTGGGCAATTTCGGAAAGGCAGCGGCCTTCAGTTTTTATCCCACCAAAAATATGACTTCGGGGGAGGGCGGTATGGTGGTAACGGGTGATCCCGCCGCGGAAGAAAAGGCGAGGATACTGGTAAACCAGGGCCAGCGCCGCCGCTATGACCACGAAGTGGTGGGCTATAATTACCGCCTGAGCAACATACATGCGGCCATTGGGCTGGCTCAACTGGGCAAGCTGGACGAATTTAACCGTATTAGGGTGGAAAACGCCATGTATTATCAGCAGCGGATTAATAACCCGGAGGTAATAAAACCAGGCCTGCCGGCGGACAGGACCCATGTTTTTAACCAGTATACCGTCAGGGTTAAAGACAGGGAAAAGTTTACCAGCTATTTGACCGCCAGAGATATAGGTTTCGGGATTTACTACCCCCAAATCATTCCGGCCCAAAAACCGTACCGGGACAATCATGCCGGCGCCTGGCCCGCTGCAGAAAAACTATCGGAAAGTTGCGTGTCCATACCTGTGCACCCGTCCCTGCGGCGGGATGAGGTTATGTTTATAGCTGATGCCATAAACAATTATGGTTGATTTTACAAGGAGGTTTAATGGTATTTGATAATTTCCGGCCATCAACCGAACTACCTGCCCTGGCTGGGATATTTTCATAAAATGAAGTCCTGCGATCTCTTTGTAATCCTTGATGACGTGGTTCACTCCAGAAGAGCCATAACCAGCAGAAATAAAATCAAGGGGCCCGAAGGGGCAAGGCTTTTGAGTGTCCCCATGACCAGGAAAGATGTCACTATCAAGGATGTTGTTATGTTTAATGAGAGCAGGTGGTACAAAAAGCACTGGGGATCCTTGCAGGGATGTTATACCAGGGCTACATACTGGAAGGATTACAGGGACTGTTTTTACCATATGTATAATGCTCCGGGGGAAAAACTGGCCGATTTTAATTTAAGGCTGATTGAATTAATCAGGGAAATTTTTGATATCAAGACGCCGGTGGTACGCTCATCGGAAACCCCCGGGATTACGGGTAAGAAGGGGACCAAGATTATTAACATTTGCAAATATTTCGGTGCCGACACATATTTGTCGGGAAACGGTGCCCGCGTCTATAACGACGCAAGTGAATTTGCCAGGAACAACCTGCGCCTGGTTTACCAGGATTTCGAGCATCCCGTGTACCCCCAGTTATGGGGCAGTTTTGTACCTAACCTGTCTGCCGTGGATCTTATTTTCAACTGTGGCCCGGAAAGTAAAATATATTTACCCAAACAGGTGGTTTATGAGTAAGTTAAATGTTTTGATTACGGGGTCCGGCTCCCTTTACGGGGTGGCGCTAATTAAATCCCTGCTGCAGTCTGACCTGAGGCCGAAGCTGGTGGCCTGCGACGTGGAACCCCGCACCCTGGGCCTGTATCTTGCGCACCGGGGTTATATAGTGCCCCCGGCCGCTCCGGAAGAGCGCTACTACAGCACTATAATCAATATTATGAGCAGGGAGAAAATTGACGCTGTATTTATCGCCTCCTCCCACGAAATAGAGTTTTACAGTAACCACCGGGGGGAGATAGAGAGGACAACAGGAGCCAGGGTGTTTGTAAACCCACCCGCCGTGCTGAATATTTGTAACGACAAATGGCATACCGTAAATTTTTTAAAACAACATAATTTCCATTATCCCCTCACTATACGCTATCCCGAAGACCGGCACCGGATAAACGATTTTGTCCGGGAGGCGGGATTTCCGGTAATAGTTAAACCCCGCCGGGGGGCCGGATCCATAGATCTGTACAGGGCGGACGACATGGCCGGACTGCGTGCAGTCGTGCGGGGCAGGGAAGGTTTTATCCTGCAGCAATACCTCCCGGAAGCGCACGGTGAATATACCACCGGCATTTGTGCGGGTTCCGGCGGCAGAGTCCTCTCCGGCATTACCCTGAAAAGGTTTCTCCGGGAGGGTATGACCATGGCGGCAGTGGCGGATGACTTTCACGAAATTACAGATTACTGCAAGCAGGTGGCGGGAGTATTAAGGCCTTATGGGCCCTGTAATTTCCAGTTGCGCCTGCTGGACGGAAAGCCCTATATATTTGAAATCAACCCCCGTTTCAGCAGTAGTACGGGTATGCGGTGCCAGTTGGGTTTAAACGAGGCTGATATTCTACTGCGAGCTGAAATACTGGGGGAGAAAGTTAGCGGGCAAAAGATCCTGAAGGCCGGCATAATCAGGCAGTACAAAGATTATCTGGTATCCGTCGAGCAAATCGAGCAGATGGAAAGAGAGAAATTCCGCGTTAACAGGCAGGATTGACAGGATGAGTCAAAGGTCCAAAGTCCAAGGTCAAAAGTCATTTAAAAGGACTTTCGACTTTAGATTCATGCTTGAGAAGATGCTGAACAGTTACTATCCAAGAAAAATAATCTGGGGAGTAAGTTTGCCATGAAAATTATATTTATTGATTCCGATCCTCAATATTTGCTCGGGTTACCCTGGGGCCTTAAAAAATTGGGCTGTAAGGTAAAAATTATAAAGGAGATTCAGGAAGACAGGCTGGCGGCAATTTTTAAAAAGTATCAGCCTGACCTTGTTTTTACCGCCGGCTGGACAAAAATACACACCAGGTCAAATCTTGAATTGCTGGGCAATTTGCTAAAGAAGTACAGGCTTAAACACGCCTACTGGGCTACGGAGGACCCCCGCTGGACAGACAGCTGGTCACTGCCTTTCATAAAATCCTCATGCCCGGACTACATTTTTACTATCCACAGAGAATCGGTACCCATGTACAGGGATCTTGGCCACCGGGCCTATTATCTTCCCTGGGCCTGCAATCCCGATTTTCACCGCCCCGCTGCGCCGCAGCGGGAATATAGCTGCGACATTGCGCTGGTGGCCACGGCCGGGGTGACCTGGAGTTCTTACCGCAGGGACAGTGCCCGCATTTTACTGAAACCTTTGGTGGAAAGAAATTATAACGTTTTAATCTGGGGCAAGCGATGGGATAGGCTGGACCCAGGGATTGTCGGTTTTGACGTTGCGGCTGATCATTTGCGCGGCAGGCTACCCTACCAGGAAACCAACCGTGTATACGGATCCGCCAAAATAATGCTGGGTTTTCAAAACCTGACCACGGAACTGACGTCACGTAACTTTGAAATTCTGGGCGCCCGGGGGTTTATGCTGGTGCCGGCCACCGAAGCGCTTTTGCATGAATTCAGGCCGGGAAAACACCTGGTGGTTTCCCGATCCGAAGAGGAAACTCTGAGACTGGTGGATTACTACCTGGAGCACGAGGAGGAAAGGAAGCAAATAGCCCTGCAGGGGCAGAGGGAAGTATACACGAGACACACATACAGACACAGGGCATTGGAAGTGCTGAAAGCCATCAGTAAATTGAAATTTACGCCATCAACCCGCCTGTGATAACCCCGGCAAAGAATGCCACGGTGGCAGCGGGTTAAAGAGGAGGTTTTCAACGGTTGATAATTTCCGGCCATCAACCAAACTACCTGCCCTGGCTGGGATATTTTCATAAAATGAAATCCTGCGACCTTTTTGTAATACTTGATGATGTTCTTCATTCCAGGGGAGCAATTACCAATAAAAACAAGATTAAGGGGCCGGAAGGCGCCAGGCTGTTAAGCGTTCCGCTGGCCCAAAAAAAAGTACAGATCAAGGATGTTACCATTCTGAACAACAACAGGTGGAATTCAAAGCACAGGAGTTCACTGCAGTCCTGTTACGCCAGGGCGCCTTACTGGAAGGACTATAAGGATTTGTTTCTGACTGTCTATGACAGCCCCGGTGATTTGCTTGCCGAATTTAATCTGAGGTTGATTCAGGTAATCAGGAAAATATTAAATATAGATACGCCCATGGTGCGGTCTTCGGAAATTTCCGGGGTTACCGGCAAAAAGGGTACAAAGATAATCAACATATGCAGGCATTTTGGTGCAGATGTTTGCCTGTCGGGAACCGGAGCCCGTGATTACAATGATGAGGAAGAGTTCAAGAGGAATAATCTGAGGCTGGTTTACCAGGAGTTTAAAAATCCTCAATACCCCCAGCTGTGGGGTGACTTTATACCCAACCTGTCCGCAGTGGATTTGATTTTTAATTGCGGGCCCGCCAGTGTGAATTATCTCCCCAAACAGTTGATTAGATAGGAGGCCGTTGAAAAACTGCGTCTGGCTTTGTCAGGCTCGCCACCCAGTACTAATTGGGGACATTCCTCCGAAGGAGGTGTGTCCCCTGACCTCTGACCTATCAGTACGCTCCGCGCTGTCCGGCTTCTCCTTCCGCGCCATACTTGTTTTTGAACGGCCTCGTGCGGCTGGCTGAAAAAGGCCACCCCTTCCGGCTTAGCGCCGGAAAGGGTGGCCTTTATAATAACTCCAACCTTTTGAGTTGGAGAGATGCACACCTCCCATTTGTATATTTTGTTTTGCGTGGCGGATGCAGCCCGGCATTATTAGGCAGCTATTGGCCCGGGTTAACTTGCCGGTAGTATTTCCGTGGTGGTGCCATGCTGCCCCAGGCGAATTGGTTCTCTCCATCATGGATAAGAATGTTGTTAATGGCGTGCCCGAGATCAAGGCCAATCTTTCCGGAGTTCATGGCGGCTTCGGCAATTATCTTGGCGTTGGCGCCGGCGGCAATAAAGACAACCTGGTAGTCAATTTTTGACATCTGCTGTAATACTATGTCCGTGTCCCAGTAATGGCGCAGGTTTAAAAAACCAGCGAGGTTTGTAAAACCATAGCGGTTTTTTAACACCGCTGCCAGTCTGGCCATAGGTTTTCCCACCAGCAGGACCCTGGCATGGCGGAAAATATCGTAAAAAAGCGGAATGGCCACCAGTTGGAAATTTATAAAAGCGTAACAGGCCCGGGCAGGATTGATACCGTAGTGGTCAAATATTTTCTCTGTCATCGGGTACCAGCAGTAACAGTCGGTCTGGTGCAGGAAACCCACCACGGTGGCCCGGCGGACGGCGTCCAGAAGCCGGTCCCGGGCCTCAAGATTGGGGATGGCGATACCGGAATACCTGTTATCCGCCACAACGTTGTACATGTCTATGAGTTCCCGTGTTGTATGGATAGACTCCTGGGCCAGAATAAAATTTTCTCCGTCTCCTATGCGCACCAGGGAAAAGGGTTGTTTTGCCCGGTAATGTGCATGGATGATGTCCAACAATTCCCCGGCGGAATCAATGTTAAAAGTATACATAAGTTGGGGACATTCCTTCCTACTTTAATTAAAAAGAAGGAGTTTGGCCAGCATTAGAAGATGTTAGAGTTGGGGACATTCCTTTGTGAAACTGTTAAGGCGTTAGAATTTTAGATAACCTAAGAAGGTGTGTCCCCTTTCCTTAATCCTCTTATGGCGTAGCGGGGTATTTTGATTTTTATCCGGGGTTTGAAATCAGGCTCCTGAATAGCCTTGTTAATCTTTGCCAGCAGGTTTTGTACCGGTAAGTTGTTCTGGCGGGCGAACTGCCCGACCGTTTGGTTTTTACTCCCTCACCCATAGCAATTATAGCCGTAAAAACTAAAAACTTTTTGTGTCGCCGGGTATTTATTCAGGATTTCGGTAATACTGTCGTTTTCGTTAATCATTTACATGAACCCCCTAACCCTCAGGTTTTTTTCCATAACCTCAATGGCCAGCCGGGCCCTGCTTTGCCAGGAGTTTTGACGGGCAATGTCAATACGTCTTTGGCGTTTTTCCGCTGTATCCTGGTACAGGGCATGGTGAATCTGTTTATTGAATTCTTCCGGAGTGCCGCCTATTAATATTTCTTCTATATTTGTTACTTCCGGCAGGGGGGTGGATACCACGGGTTTACCGGAACTCAGATATTCATACATTTTTATGGGGTTGCAGCCGCAGGTCATGGAAGTGATTTTAAATGGTATCAGGCAAACATCGAAGCATTGCAGGTAATTCGGCAGATAGCGGTATTCTTTGTAACCGGTAACAATCATGTTGTTTTTCTGAAACGGTAGGCTGGTATTGTATAAAGGCCCGACGAAAACGAAATTAAAATCCGGGTTCTGATCGGTGATATATTCAATTAGATCCCAGTCCAGCCATGTTGCCAAAGCACCAATGTAACCAATCACGGGCCTGCCATTATGCGGAAGATTCCTGGGGCGGATGAGTCCACCGCTTTGAGCCGGGGCAAAGTGTTCATAATCCACACCGTTGGGGCAGAGGTGAACTTCGGGGTGTCTTTTGCTGTTCTCCTGGAAGATCTTCAGCGAAGTGGCGAAAATAACGTCCGCTCTGTTTCTGACTTCTTCCACATAAGGCGCCCAACTGGCGAATTCTTCGCTGGGATCGTCAAGAGCATCGTATACCACCAGGTGCGGATGGTATCTCGCAATATGACGGACAAAAATAGGCGCGCTAATCCACAATATGCGCGGCTCCTGGTGGGGAATAGCCAGCGGATCTGATTTTGTACAGATGTACAAGTTGTCTGACAGTTTTTTTACCGAACAGGGTTCCTTTTTGCCGCCCGGGCTGCAGAATATTGACTGGTAGCCCTGCTGGGCAAACTGGTTAAACATCTGTTGAGGTCTTTGAAACATCCATCTGAACTTTAAAGAAGGCGGGTGTATAATTACAGGCAACAAAACTCCCCCTTGAAAGCATTAGCCAAGTTTTACCTAAAGCAATATATTCAGCTATAATTGTTTTTGTGATTTTGGTGCCGATTTTGGTGCCGGTTGTTGATTGTTGAATTACTCTTGAGCAATTCAACAATTCAACAACCGGCACGTAACATTTTTTTTATTTTCTCATATCCTGGATTAACAGATGCTGTAATCGGGGGATATGTGATGAAGGCGAAGCCATTGCTCAAGGCCCTGGTATTATCGGGAGGAGAGGGTACAAGAATGCGCCCTCTTACGCATACCATTCCAAAACAACTTATTCCGGTGGCAAATAAACCGACTATTTTTTATATAATGGAGCAAATCTCCTCGCTGGGCATTAAAGATGTGGGTGTGGTGATCTCCCCGCGCACCGGTGAATTGGTAAAAAAGTCCCTGGGTGACGGTGGGCGCTGGCATTTTAACATCACTTATATTCTTCAAGATAAACCGGCAGGGCTGGCCCACGCCGTATGGGTAGCCGGGGATTTTCTGGGTAACCACCCGTTTCTGATGTTTTTGGGCGATAATTTGGTTAAGCCTGGTTTTGAGGAGATGCTCGGTACATTTGCTGACGGTAGGTGTGACGCCGGCGTTTTAATTAAACCTGTGAGCGAGCCGGAGCGCTTTGGGGTGGCGATTGTGGATAAACATTTTAATATCCTGCGGCTAGTGGAAAAGCCCAGGGACCCGGCCAGCAATTATGCCCTGGTAGGTGTTTACCTGTTTAATGAAAACATACATAAGGCCATTCGGGAAATAACTCCTTCTGCCAGGGGTGAATTGGAAATAACTGACGCCATCCAGCGTCTGCTGGAAACAGGGGGGAATGTTACTGCCAGAGTGCAAGAGGGATGGTGGTTCGACACCGGTTGCAAGGAGGATCTGCTGGAGGCCAACAGTGTTTTGCTGGATGAGCGGTGCACAAGGCGTATTGAGGGCGGGGTGGACGATAAAAGCCATGTGGAGGGACGGGTGGAAACAGGACTTGGGAGCAGCATTTACGATAGTGTGGTGCTGGGGCCGGTGGTGTTAGGCGAAGGGGTAACGGTGAAAAATTCCCACATAGGTCCGTATTGTTCCATCGGAAAAAACTGTACCCTGGAAGAGGTCAGGGTGGAAAACTCGATAATCCTGGACGACAGCGTTTTCGGCATGGTTTATCTCAAGGAAAGTCTGGTGGGAAGACACTGCCGTATTAAGGGAAACAGCGCAATAGAAGCGGCGGTCACGTTAAACCTGGGAGACTGGTCGGAAATAGGGCCGGCCGTGGTCAGTCACAGGAATACGGGTTTGACGAAAGGGGGGCAGCGGTCAGGGGACACACCTTCTTGAGTTATCTTAAAATCATAACGTCTTAACAATTTCACGAAGGAATGTCCCCAACTTATTCACGAAGGAATGTCCCCAACTTATCAGCGGCAGCAAAAAGAAGAGGCGAAGCTGATGTCACAAACTATTTTTACCTATGAATCTATTTTCGCGGATACCTTTGTGCAACTGGTGTCCCATCCCCTGCCCGAGGGCATATCCGGCAGTGTTTCGACTCTGGATTTTAGCGACGGCGTACGGGACGCGGAGAACCTGTCGGTCAAGCCGCTGCTTGGTGTTCCGGGATTCTCCATGGTGGAATTCAGATTACAGGTTCCCTTTAAAGCAAGGCTTTCCTCACCCGGCGGAGATAAATCTGAATTGGATGGCCATATCCCGGACATTCATGTGAAAGTTGTGATTTATACTCCCCTGGCCAGGCAGGATGCACTCCCCGACTTGAAAGTAGATAGCCGCTGCCAAATACTGGTTGACCCTTCCATAGCGGGAGGGTTGCTGCAGTTTGCGGTAAACGTCAACATTGTACTCAGGTGTTCTGACAAACACCAGCTAAACATTCCTTCTTCATTAAGCAACAAGGAGCACAGGGATTCACCGGCGTTGCAGGCTTCCTGGGTTGAAGCCTGCGAAAAATTTGCTGATCCCCAAAGAACCTTATTCCCTGAAGACTTTTTTCCTGCCCCCAGGGGAGAGACGTAAAATGTCAGTAGTCAGTAGTCAGTAGTCAGTAGTCAGTAGTCAGTAGTCAGCAGGGAAGCACGAGAACCGTCCCCTTGCTTCCCTAAAAACAACAGAAATTAGGAGTCAGCATGAGAGAACGGTTTATCGTCTAAAAATATTCTGAATTCTGACTACTGACTCCTGACTACTGGTACCATAATTTACCTTTCCTATGTGAAAATGTTAGGGCAGGATATTAAAGTAATTTGTTGAATTACTTTAATGACCCAAAAAACTTTATCAGCATAGGGAGGTTGTCACTTTGTTTAATGGACTGAAAAAAATTTTTAGTGCAGCATGTATTTCCGCAGGTATCCTTTGCGCCTCTGTATTTTATTTGTCTCCCGCAGATGCCGCTATAATTAAGCTAATCCCTAATGGAAGCGGCGGTTATGATTACAAAATAGTGGATCAGTCCTCCAGTTCTCCTTCCACTGGAACCACCGGCAGCAACAGGGTGAGGATCACCCTGCCCGGGATACCCACAGCTCCAGCTCCAGCTCCTGCGCCGACACCAACCCCGGCGCCGACACCGGACCCGTCACCTGCCCCGGCTCCCGCTCCAGCCCCTGCTCCCACGGCGGGCCTGACATCTGCCGAGCAGACCTTGGTGAATTTAATTAACCGGGACAGGGCGGCCAATGGACTGCCCGCCCTGCAGGTGGACATGCAACTGGTGCAACTGGCCCAAATGAAGTCCCAGGATATGATCAACAAAAACTATTTCAGCCATACATCGCCCACTTATGGAACACCCAGTCAGATGCTGGCCAAATACGGGGTGCAATACAGGACCATGGGCGAAAACATAGCAGGCAACCAAACCGTGGAAAGGGCACATACCTCCCTGATGAACAGTCCCGGTCACCGGGCGAATATACTGAATTCCGGTTATAACTACGTGGGAGTAGGGGTGGTGGACGGTGGTCCATACGGCTTGATGATTACCGAAATTTTTGTGGGCAGATAAATTACTCTAAAATACATCACATAGTCTATAACATCAGATCCGCATCAATTTATTGATATAAAAGCCGGTGACTTGCACCGGCTTTTTATTATTATTTAAAGCGATTATATTCATGCAAATGGCAAATGTTCTGAACTTAATTCCCTTCAGATTAATATGATGGTAATAACCCAATCTATCCCAAGGCATAAAATATCTGCAGAAAGGATCAATAGCAATGCACCGTTTTTGGGACACCATCATTGAACCGGTCCTGGAAATAATAAAGCCTGGCGCCATAGTGGAAATAGGTTGTTTCAGGGGCTTAAACACCAGAAATATCGTTGAATATTGTAGCCGTTGCGGGGGAGTTCTCCATGCCATTGATCCGGAACCGGAATTTGACGTGGAAGAATGGCAGGAGAAATACGGCAATACCCTGGTTTTCTATAAAACAGTTAGCCTCCACGTCCTTCCGAAAATAGAAAAATTTGATGTCGTGTTCATTGATGGGGATCACAACTGGTATACGGTTTATAACGAGTTGAAAATCATTGAGCAACGGTGCAGGCAAAATGGTCGACCCTTTCCTCTGGTAATGCTTCATGATACAGGCTGGCCATATGCCAGGAGAGATATGTATTATAACCCTGAAACCATTCCCCTGACCTATAGAAAACCATACGAACAAAAGGGGATACGACCTGGATCACCAGAGTTGCAGGAAAAGGGAGGTCTTAATGCCTCGTTATTTAACGCCATTTACGAGGGCAACTTGCAAAATGGTGTTCTTACCGCTGTCGAAGACTTTATTAAAACATCCAATAATACTTTAGAATTAATTAAAATCCCGGGTCTTCATGGGCTTGGAATTATATGTCCTGCCCAACTCAATGAACAAAACAAAAAGCTTTATACTTTTATTAATAATTTGATTCCTTCGCCGGTTCTAGAACAGTATATTAAATTATTAGAAGGTTTTCGAATTAATTCGGTAATTCTAGGAAAAGAAAATTACGAAACATTAAAGGCTAAGGAAAGCCAGTTTGCAGAACTGGAGCAGCGGCTGGCGGACACAGAAAAGACACTTTCTGAAACCCGGACAAAACAAAAAGAAGAGGTTGAGCATCTTCAGGATGAGGTACGGCAATTTACCACAGCCTTGCGAGTTCAGAAAGCTCAGGTGGCACAGCTAGAGCAGCGCTTATCGGGAGCTGAGAAGGTGGTTTCAGAAAAAGATCAACAGCTTTCAGTGCTTAATAGCGTACTAAGGCAGCGAAATCAAGATGTGGAAAAATATGCGAGAAAGGTTGAGCAAATAAAATTCCATGGTTGGCAGAAAGGATATAAAAATGATACAAGTAGGATTAAATGTGCTGATTATGATTATAAATTGTATAACAAAAATACTAATTTACCTTCTGCCCAACCAGCTTCTACTTGCCTAATACCAGAATCTTTGATGGTTGACATTGTTATTTGTGTTCATAACGCCCTTGATGACGTTAGAGCTTGTTTAGAGTCAATAATAAAAAACGCTTCGAGAAAATTTACTTTATATATTGTTAATGATGGTTCTGACGAGCCCACAACAAATTATTTGCAACAATTTTCGTCTACTAAAGAAAACATAGTTCTTCTTGAAAATAGTTTAGCGCAAGGCTATACTTGTGCTGCGAACAAGGGTTTGCGTGCTTCTGCCGCAGATTATGTAATCTTGCTAAACAGTGATACTATTGTTCCTCCAAAATGGCTGGATAAAATTTTAGAGTGTGGGGAGAGCGATCCTGGAATTGGCATTATCGGCCCCCTGTCAAATGCTGCCAGCTGGCAATCCGTTCCTGAGCTTTTTGATAAAAGCGGTGATTGGGCAATAAATGTCTTACCCGATGGCTTCACTGTAGAAGACATGGATAATATTGTAGGATTAGTATCCAAAAAGCAATTTCCGCGAGTACCTTTTATAAATGGTTTTTGTTTTGCCATTAAAAGGAATGTAATTGAAACCATTGGACGTCTTGATGAAGAAGCCTTTCCGTACGGCTATGGTGAAGAAAATGACTATTGCCTGCGGGCTTCTTATAAAGGGATACAGATGGCCATAGCCGATCATTTGTATGTATTCCATGCTAAAAGCAAAAGTTTTGGTCATGAGCAGCGGTTGCAGCTATCCACTAAGGGAAATAGTGTTTTAGCTGGAAAACACGGTAAAGAACGAATAAACAAGCTGGTTGCTCAGATTAAGAATGATTTAATTCTTAATGGAATACGCCGAAACATTAGGAAGCGTCTGCAAGCCTTGTCAGGTAAAGTCAACCCGACTCTTTTTGACTTGCGGATTCTATTCTTGCTTCCTGTTCCCGGTACCGGGGGGGGGATCCACTCAGTTGTTCAGGAAGTCAGCGGTATGCGCAGACTGGGTATCCATGCCCGGATCGCAATTAAAAAAGAAGATGTTTACGGGTATTACCGTAACTACAATTCTATTTCAGAGTGTCATGAGTTATTCATTCCATTTGCAACGGCTGAATCACTTATTGATGTGGCGGAATCTTTCAACGTAGTGGTTGCTACTATTTACAATTCATGTAAATTAATAAGCATGATAGTGGATCGTCATCCCCACATCCTTCCTGCCTATTACGTGCAGGATTATGAGCCGTTTTTCTTTGCAGAAAATGGTGGAGAATGGCAGGAAGCCTTTAACTCCTATACGCTTATTCCAAATTGTGTCCTCTTCGCCAAGACCGATTGGCTGGTCAAGGTGGTCGAGGATAAGCATGGTATTCCTGTTTATAGGGTGTGCCCGAGTTTAGACCATGATATCTATTATCCTGATCTACATTCCGGTAGGCTTATGGATACGATCAGGGTGGTGGCAATGATTAGGCCGAATACTCCCCGCAGGGGCCCTGGTCGTACGATGCGGGTTTTAAAACGCCTTAGCCGGGAGTTCGGCGACCATATCAAAATCGAAATTTTTGGTTGCACTAACGATGACAAGGGTTTTGTTACCCTTGACCGGGATCTCGTTTTTTGTAATCATGGCATATTGGTACGGGAAGAGGTAGCTGAACTTCTACGTCAGGCGGATATATTCCTTGATCTTTCCGACTACCAGGCATTCGGTCGCACTGGCGTGGAAGCAATGGCATGTGGTTGCGCGGTGGTATTGCCGGTTACTGGTGGCGTGCATGAGTATGCAGTCCACCGGCATAACGCATTGCTAGTAGATACCCACGATGAAGAAGCGACTTATAATGCAGTTAGAGAGCTGGTAATTAGCAGTGCGTTACGTAGTACTCTCCAAAGAAAAGGGCTAGCCGCTGCTGCGAATTATTCCATTCATAGGGCTGCAATGTCGATACTCCAGGTTTTAGCAACCCAACGTGAAAAAAATATTAGCCGGCGAGCACACATCTTTCACAGTAGTTCTATTACTTCCAAAGTATACACTAGGCCAGAGCCTGGTCCACTCCGGGTTGCTGCGCTGGTTGCACGAAGAGGTGATGGTAAGCCTGCCGGCTCAGGCAATATTCGTATCATCCAGCCATTAACGCATCCATCGATTCGAGAAAAATTAGAGCTTAAGGTTTGTTTGCAAAATGAACTGATGGATACGGATGCCGATATAATAGTGGTTCAACGCAACATGATTTCCAATATCGGGTTTGCTAAAAGTATTATTGAGAGATGTCAGCGTGATAGCATTAAGTTGGTTTTGGAGGTTGATGATGACTTATTTGATGTTCATGGTTATCGCCTGAGGGTTGGGTATGCTCCTTCGCCTGTATTGCTCGAAACATTAGCGCTATTGGCTAATAAAGCGGATGCGGTGATCACATCGTCACCGCCTTTACAACAGACTTTAAGAGAGTTTAATCCACGAGTCTACAGCTTGCCCAATGCTTTAGATGAAGAGGTTTGGGCTCTCAATGAATCTCCGCCGGAATTATCTCAGGCTTTCACAGTTGGGGAAGATAAATTCCGTATCCTCTATATGGGAACTTTCACACACATGTATGATTTGGCCCTGGTTGAAACTGCTGCTGATGGTATTGTGTCGGAGTATCCGGGGAGAGTTGTATTTGAGATGGTAGGTGGCCTGCCCAATGGCAAGCAATTATTCGGTAAACAGATATTTCCCCAAGAAAAGTCAGCAACTGATGACTATCAGGGTTTTGTAAAGTGGTTGCGAAAGCGCTGCAATTGGGACTTTGGAATCATTCCACTCGATGTTGACGATTTCAATCGCAAGAAGAGTTATATCAAGTTTTTGGATTATTCTGCTCTCGGTATAGCGTCTATATGTACGGATATTGAGCCATACCGTGCTGTGGTTAAGCATGGTGTTAACGGTTTACTGGTTCCCAATACTGCTGAGGCATGGTATGCGGCTATGAAAGGTCTAATTGATGATCGTTTATATCGACATAACCTTGCTGTTAATGCATATCGTGATCTTCTGGGGTCGCATACGTTAGCAGTCCGGGCAAATGACTATCTTCGCGTCTATCAGGAAATCACTAAAATTAGGAAGTGATTACTGTCGAATGACTAACTTCACATTTATCAGAGAATCATTAAAAATAGGAAATGATTACAGAAAATATATTGAGGAAAATTTAGAGGGTATTGGTATTGAGATTGGTGCATTGCATAAGCCTTTCCCAATAAATGAAAAGACTAAAATGACATACGTCGACTACCTTAGAACGGAAGATTTAAAACAAAAATATAAAAGTGATGACAATGTGCCAATAGAAAACATTGTTAACGTTGACTATGTAAGCAAGCATATGCTGCCCATGTTTAAAGATGGAACTGTAGATTTTATTTGTAGTTCTCATGTATTAGAGCATTTACCTAACCCAGGACGCGCAATTGAAGAGTGGTTGAGAGTTACAAAAACAGGGGGAATCGTTTATGTTGTTTTGCCGGATAAAAGAGAATGTTTTGACAGAAATAGGCAAATTATCCCATTAGACCATCTAATCTCTGACTATGATGAAAACGTTACAGGGATTGAGTATGCACATTACAGTGATTATTTAATGAATGTCCATGGCTGTTTGAATGAAGAAACAATAGTTAGTGCATTTAATAATCAAGGTGAAATACATGTACATGTGTGGACTTATGAATCATTTGTGGAATTTATTGCATGGCTAAGAATCACTCTTGGTAATTTTGATGTGCAAGATTCCCAAAAAATTGGTTTAAATATTATTGTTGTATTGCAAAAAACCAGATAAGGTCAGAAGAGAGTGGAAAATTAAAATAATTAACAAGGATAGACATTTTATGAAGGACCAAATATTAAAAGAATATGATTTTATTGATTTTGGATGTAGTAATGGCGGGTCGATAGAATATGCCTGCATGAAATTTGCTGCAAGTAAAGGCATAGGAATAGATATTGATCCTAATAAGGTCGAAAAAGCCAAGGCAAAGGGATATCATGCAATATTAGCCGATGTAACAAAACTAAATATAAATGAATGCGCGAAGGTTGTTAGTTTTATTACGATGATTCATTTTCTGGAACACCTGCAAGGATTTGATCTGGCTGAAAAATGCATTAACTCTGCTGTAAATTTGGCAAGAGATTTTATTTATATTAAGCAACCATTTTTTGATGCAGATACTTACCTCTTTACTAAAGGCTTTAAATTTTATTGGTCTGATTGGAATGGACATAAGTATAATATGACTTCTTTTGACATGTTCAGGATATTAAATCGCTTAAAATTGCAATCACAATTAAAAAGGTTTGTTTTCTATGGCGATAGCCAGGTAATTTCCAGTGCTGATTTGCAAATACACCCACTGTTATCGCCAGTTGATCAGTTTCATTATGACGCTAATAAACATCTTAATAAAAATGAAGAGATTAATTTCAATGAGGCTGTTTATAGTCAATTGGAGGTATTTATAGCAATAGAAGATAATAAGACAATTGATTATTGTGTCCAGAAGATGGGCACTAGAGGAGTTAAATTGTATGACAGTATGGAAATATAACCTGCCCTATATAGAATTAAATCAACAGTGATGGAGAGAGCAGGCAATAAAATTGTAATATATACTGCCGTTACCAATGGCTACGATCAATTATTCGATCCGCTTTATATAAATAATGAGTGTGATTATATTTGCTATGCCGACTGGGCCGGTATTTACACCGGCATATGGAGCCTGAGGCCCATTGGTGATCACCCTGCCGATAATGTGAGAAGAGCCAGGAAATATAAAATATTGCCGCATTTGTTTTTCCCGGAGTACGAGTACAGTGTCTGGGTGGATGGAAATATAAGTATTATTGGTAATATGAATGAATTTATAACTGTGAACCTGAAAAATTCACCAATGGCTTGTTTAAAACATCCTGGCAGGAGCTGTGCTTATCAGGAAGCACAGGCCTGCATTTATCTGAACAAGGATGATCATTGCGTCATCAGGCGGCAGATGTGCCGCTACAGGGAGTGCGGCTACCCGGAAAAAAGCGGGCTTATCCAAAGCAATGTGATCATAAGAAGGCATAATGATGGAAATTTAATAAAAGTAATGGAGGATTGGTGGTCAAATGTTGAGAGATACAGCAAGAGGGATCAATTGAGTTTTAATTATGTGGCCTGGAAAAATAGTTTTAATCATGATGAAATGGATATAGATGTCAGTCAAAACAAATACTTTGTTATAAGGCCTCATGTACGGGCAAAAGCATCCTGTGCTTATTATATCCATTCATTCGGATTGCTTCCCGATATAAAGCATGTCAGGCCGGCAGGTGACTCTGCTTTTATTAAGCAGTATTTCAGGTCGCCGCTGGCCGGCCTGTCAGGAGTGAAAGTATTGCTGTCCGCTGCCGGCCGGAGGAATCTGCCTTTATATCAGTTTTTGCTGGCTGAAGCCGAAGGGAATAACGTTGTTAGGTCAGTAAATTTACATTTATCAATGTTATTGGACAACAGATTTTTACATGTCGGATTTAAACCCGTTACCGATTCAAAAAACAAAGCATATTATTTTACCATCAATCCCATGGCTCATTCAGTACAAAATCCGATTGCTTTTCCTCTGAGTCTGTCTCATAACAGCAAACAGCACCGCCTGGATTTATATGATGATAGGTCCACTGTTTTTCAGTTAATATATGAACCTGTTAGTACTACAGCGTAATTTAAAGGTTAGCGGAGCCATGGGGACGGTTATAAGGTACGGGGACACACCTCCCTTTGGAGCCAGGCTTTGGGGTCGGAGGAATGTCCCCATGTCCCCGAAGCGCAGCGAAGGGCCGAAGGGAAGACGATGGAACCGTCCCGTGGCGTAGCGGGCATATATACCGTTTCCGGTATCAGCAACCAACTCCCATATACTTGAATCCGTTTTTTATCAATGTTTTTGGGTTTAATGCATTGCGTCCGTCGATTATTAGCTTCTGCTTCATATTATTGCCCAGTTTTTCGTAGTCCAGATGGCTAAAGACATCCCACTCTGTTATCAGTACCAGAGCATCACAGTTTTTGGCCGCTTCCTCGGCATTGTTAACATAGATTACCGTCAAATCCGGGTGATTCCTACGGCAGGAGGGGATGGCCACCGGGTCAAATGCTTTCACTACGGCCCCCAGTTCGATTAAACGCCTGGCAATGGCAATAAAGGGGGCCTCGCGGACATCATCGGTGCCCGGCTTAAAGGATATACCCAGGATTCCGATGGTGGTTCCCCTGAGTACCTTTAGCTCGGATTGCAGTTTTTTAATTATGGATTCCTGTTGGCGCAGGTTCGCCTTAACGGTTGCTTCAAGCATATACATATCATAATTGAATTGCCGGGCCGTATGCAGTATGGCGCTTATGTCCTTACCGAAACAGCTGCCGCCCCAGCCAGCCCCGGCCATTAAATAGCACCTGCCGATCCGTTCGTCAAGGCCGATGCCTCTGGCTACTTCTGTGATGTCGGCTCCCACGTGCTCCGCAAGCCCTGCGAATTCGTTAATAAAGGATATTTTCATAGCCAAAAAAGCGTTTGCAGCATATTTAATCAATTCCGCACTGTCAGGCGTGGTGGTAAAGAATACAGGCAATTTGTAGTTCTGTGGGCGGGGTACTGGTGCCGGCGGCTTAAAAGTCTGCTCCAGTATTGAAGTGAACATCTGGCGCAAAGTGTCTACTGCAAGTTCGTTGTTGGCGCCCACAACGATCCGGTCCGGGTAAAACATATCGTAGAGGGCGGTACCTTCCCTGAGAAATTCCGGGTTTGATGCAATTGACAGATTTGTGCTTATGCCCCGGGTTTCCAGAGTTGCTGAAATAATCGCCTCAACCCGGCGGGCTGTTCCGGGAGGAACGGTGGATTTGACAACCACAACGGTATTTGCTCTTTTGTCAATGCGTCTACCGATTTCTTCCGCAACGGTTTCCACATAACTGAGGTTAGCATCACCACCGGGATTGCCGGGAGTTGCCACGGCAATGAATATGGCGTCTGCCAGTGGATCAAAAATTTCCCAGCCGCCGAAGGATAAAAGCAGTCCGTCTGCCAGGAGTTCCTTCAGCCCGGGTTCATGAAATGGAGCACGTCCACAGGAAAGGCTGTATAAAACTTCAGGGTTCCTGTCGATGCAACTGACCGTATGGCCTGTATACGCCAGGGCTGCCGCAGTGGTCAAACCTACGTAGCCTGCCCCGATTATTGTTACCCTCGTAAAAATCACTCCATATCAGGCAAAACATTGTTTCAAGTATGCTGAGTACAAGGAAAAGTGCTGGTTGGATGAGTTGCAGTTAAGGCATTATATGTTTCAAGCCCTGATCATGGTGCCATAGGTTATCCACTGGTTGCAGCGGCCTTTTTTGACTTCAATAAGTGTCAAAATTATTCCGCAGCACATAGATTAGTAAAAATGATCGGGTGGGAAAAATGTGTACGCACTGACTTCAATAATCATCCTTACCTTGAACGGAATACAGTACACCAGGCAGTGTATAGAAAGCATCAGGATTTATACTGAGGTTCCTTATGAACTGGTGCTGGTTGACAACGGCTCCCGGGACGGCACCCTGCAATTTTTAACATCCCTGCAGGGGGCCAGGGTCGTACTGAATTCAACCAACCGTGGCTTTGCCGCAGGATGCAATCAGGGACTGGCAGTTGCGGTGGGCGAGAACATTCTTTTATTGAACAACGACACAGTGGTGACCCCAAACTGGCTGGCAAATATGCTGGGCTGCCTGTACAGCCGGGAAGACATCGGGCTGGTGGGACCCTGTTCCAACCATGTGGGGTCGGGCAACCAGGTGGAAGTAAAATATAACAATATGCATGAAATGATCAGGTTTGCCCGCAGCTTTAATGTCTCTGACCCCTCCAGGCGGCGCCGGCACGAGAGCTACTGGCTATCCGGTTTTTGCCTCCTGGGCAAAAAGTCGGTGTTTGACCGGGTGGGACCGCTGGATGAAAGGTTCCAGACCGGTTCCTGGGAAGATGTGGACTATTCTGTGCGTGTCACCGCAGCCGGGTACAGCCTGTATGTTGCGGGAGATGTGTTTATTCACCACTACGGCGGGTGCTCCTTTAAGGGCAACAATATCTCCCGGAGCGCCGTGCAGGCAAAGAATGCCGGGCTGTTTGAAAGCAAATGGGGTACGGCATTTTAGTGAAATGTCAGGGGAAAAGCATGGCAGGGGTTCTCAGTTGACTTTTATAAATGGAATGAGTTATAATTTCATTTACCGGGCGGGTGTAGCTCAATGGTAGAGCATCAGCTTCCCAAGCTGAGGGTTGAGGGTTCGATCCCCTTCACCCGCTCCAAATTAAACAAAAGATGGACAGAAAAAACCTCTCTGATGCAGTGCAACAGAGGGGTTTTTGTTTCCCATCAAAAAATATGATTAAAAAAATTAACAAAAAAGCAAATATGTGCATACCATACATTAAGGAAGGCTAATGTTGCTTATGAGATCCTGTCAATACAGTCTTTTGCGCATTTGCTGCCCCAGGGTTTCGTGTTAAAAAGTATACGAAGGAGGATTATAGTATGCCCATTGTAAGATTAGCGAGTGTTCCGGGCAATACCTTTTTCCGGCTGGGTGCGCCGCCATACTTGGCGGCTAATGTCGCGGTGCCGGTGGGAATTCAATTTCCCTTCTGGCCGCAGATAGCCGATGTGTCTTCAGTAAGCGCCGGGGACCTGGGCGTTGCTCAGTATCTCTGGTACCTCAATGCAGTTAATCCAGCCCTGGTGGCCACCGGGGAAACGATTTTCTTCGCCCGGGAGGTAAATATTGTTGTTCCAATATTGGCAGTAGCCATTACCAACACCATTAGCGTGAAAATAGCCACGGATAATGCTTTCCAGGCCAGAATGACCGTCACCCCGACTCCTGTTGGAGCGCCTGTAATCTTTAATTTCAACGATGGCATTACGGCCCAGAATTTTGCCGATCCGGGACCACCCTTTAACTGGCAGAAGATCTACAACTTCACTGTGGAAATGCCCCTGGCAATTGGAGCAACCGGCTTTAATCTTGAGTTCGAGGTCAAGACGGTTAATTACGCCCAGACCGGCGGCACCCAGTTTACCAACACCGCCGGACTAATTTATGACATTGAAATTGGTGGTTTCCTGGCTGCTCCCATTCTCCCCCCCACTTTAGCCGAGGTTCAACCGCCAACCATCACGAACCCGCTGGCTTAAAATGTATACAAGTTAATAGTTTTAACCCCTTGCAGAGCAAGGGGTTTTTATTTGGGTTTGTTTCTACCTTTTTTATTGCTGCCTCAGTTTATCTGTAATTATAATATTTTCATTTTCCGGCGCGACATTAACAATAATGGTGCACTTTACATATTATACACAAATAGGTTAATGATTTTAGTCGGCTACCGGCATTCTATTCCAAATTAAGGAAGGGGGACACATCTTCTTGTGTTGGCTAAAGCCCTTATTTCTTGAACAATTTCAAGAAGGAATGCCCCCAAATTATTGTAAGGAGTGACATGTAATGGCAAATAGTACCGACCTCGTTGTTTTTGAGCAGTGTGTGCAGAAGTTGGCGGAGGCGCGGATTACCATCGCGGCGATAAATGATGTAACCGGCCTGGGCATCACTGTAAATCCGGTTACCGGTGAGGTAACCGCAGTGGTTGGAGGGGTTGTTGTTCCGATTGACTTTGAATTTTGCTGCGTGGTTAACAGAGCAGTTTTCAGCCCTACCCTGCTTACGGGTAAGATTATCAACTGCGGCTGGGTTAACGGAGCTATTCTGATCAGGAATCTGGATACCGGCATGGTCCTTACCTGCCTGAATGTCGCGCTTACTTTCCAGGATGAGGTGGTGGCCGTAAGCGTGTTACCCAGCGACACAATTACCGAGCAGGTTGCCGGTGATGAGGGTTCGGCCATTTGTATAGTATTTAGTACCAATACCTTTACCGCTATAACTGAACCTGTACTGATAGTTAAGTGTGTTATACTGGTCTTGATAACAGTGATGCGCGGCGTATCAGTTATCTGCCCGACCACCCAATGTCCGACGACCTGTCCGCCAACCACCCAAGCTCCGACCACTTGTCCACCAACTTGTCCTCCGACCACCATGGCGCCGACTACTTGTTGTCCTCCGACCACTATGGCGCCGATTTCTTGTCCGCCCACCTGCCTTACTGCACAGACCCAAAGCTCGTGCACAGCTGGTTCCAGTACGGTTAAAATTTTCCTGTAGCAACTGGGTTGGTTAATGATTCCGCACGGCGCCAGGATATCAAATTGGACGAAAACCCAGGGTTTTTGGCCCTGGGTTTTCGTTACGGCAAATTATTTTATTAATTGCTCTGCTGTTTTAATTTTTTTATCTGGTTTCCTTTCTTTACCGAGCCGGGTTTCATGTTGCCCGGTTCGGCCTTTCCCTGGACTGCCAGCCAGTAAGTTATCCTGTGTTTATCGTTCCAGGCAACAAAAATTTTAGAAGAATTTATAAGCAGCCTGGCATTTGATTCAAGCCAGTCAAAATTTACTTTTTTAAACGCGTATTCGTTGGTGTAGGTAACGATATACCAGTAGGTGCTTTCTTCGTCGCTGAAGAAAAAGCTCTGGTTTGCCCAGCCACTGCCTGCTGAATTATTGTGGGAAACCTGCAGGTTGGGCAGAGCTTTATTCAATATATTAAAGAAGGACATATTATCCCCTCCGGAATTCATTTTAGGAAAACCCGTTTTATATGAAAAAGGTCTTTAAACCGGTAAAAGTCATGGTAAATATTAATTATAATATAAAATATGTAAGAAAAATTAATCTGTTCCAGCGCTGGCAGGAAAAACGGAGATATTTCGTAGTCATTAGGCTAGGCCTTCCTTGATGCTAAAGTGCCATAATGGAAAAGGAGGGAATTGAGGGTAGATATTTCCTGGGCAGAAAGGAATTTTCAAATGCTTAACGAAAATATTGACATAAATTAAGAAATAATCGAGTAATTTTGCATGATTTTGTAGCAGTAAACGGTGGATAATTAAAGCGTGACGCATATCCGGGGGGAGTTATAAACATGTTGAATCCGTTATCTGTATCCCTGAGAAAAGCCAGGGGGTTTTTTCTTGGAAAAACTGTCTGGTTGATACCTCTGGCTCTTTTTACTCTAATTGAATTGATGGCGCTAGCGGGGTTGTTTACCCGTCCGGAGTTGTCCCTTTACGACGCCTGGTTCAGGCTGAACGGGGAGCATAACCCGGGGGACCGGGTGGTGGTGGTGGCCATGGACGAGGCTTCCATCAACGAGCTAGGGCCGCTGGCCTGGCCCCGGACCATGCACGCCCAGCTGTTGGAAAAGCTCAAAGAGTCCCGGGCGGTGGGCTTCGACCTGGTCTTTGACTCCCCCACCGCAGAGGCCGATGATCAGTTTTTTACCGATGCACTGGCCAGGCACGGGCGGGTGGTGCTGGCCACTCAGTTTTCCTTTGAGCAGGGCCAGGAGGGGGAAGTGAAGCAGGTATTTCGCGTCCCCCTGCCGGAATTGTTGCAGGGGGTGGCAGGCCTGGGGTTTGCGAACATGCCCACAGATGTAGATGGCGTGGTACGGCGCATTACCACCGTGGACGTGAACACCTTCGAGATTCCTTTTCCCACCCTGAGCCTGGCGGTTGCCATGCTGGCCGAAGGTACGGACCCCACCGCTTTGAAGCTCGAGCCGGGGCAGTTGAGGGTGGGGGACAGGGTAATTCCCGTGGACAGGATCAACAGGGCCATGATTGATTTCTGGGGGCCTCAGGGAACCTTTAAGACATACAGTTATGCCGATGTGCTCCGGGGTAAATACCCTGAGGGCGAGTTTAAAGATAAAATTGTATTGGTGGGGGTGACAAACGCCGCCTCCCACGACGAAGAAGCCACTCCCTATACTACTTCAAACCTTATCCTGAGCGGCAATCTGGCGACTCCCGGGGTGGAAATACATGCCTCCGCAGTACAGAGCTTTCTGGATGAACGCTGGTACAGGCCGGTACCTCCTCTGGTCAATGTGGCCTTTCTGCTCCTGTCGGGATTGTTGACTGCCGCTGCGGTGGGAGGTCGTGGACCCTGGCGGGGCCTGGTCGGGGCGCTTCTGGTGGTGGCCTTGGCCGGTGGACTGGCCTTTGGCCTCTGGTGGCACTACCGTCTTTGGATTTATTTTGCCGGGCCCCTGGTCTTGATCCTGCTTACTTATGTGGTGGTCACCGCGGCGGACTTTTTGACGGCGGAAATGGCCCGGCGGAAAACCAGGGCTGCATTCAGCCGCTACGTGTCCCCGGCGGTGGTGGAAGAACTGATGAGCAATCCCGACAGCGTTTCCCTGGGTGGCCAGCGCCGGGATCTGACCATTATATTTGTGGATATCCGCGGCTTTACCGCCTACAGTGAGAATAAGGCGCCGGAGCAGGTGGTGAGCCGCCTTAATGAATATCTCACCGCCATGACCGGGGTAATCTTCCGCTATGGCGGAACGCTGGACAAATACCTGGGTGACGGGCTGATGGCCATCTTCGGCGCCCCGGTGTTTTTCCCGGACCACGTGCAGAGGGCTATTCAGGCAGCGATAGAAATACAGGAAGTGATTGATGAATTAAACCGCTCCTGGACAGAGAAAAATGAGCCCCCCCTGAAAATTGGCGTGGGCATAAACACCGGCAGCGTGCTGGTGGGCAACGTGGGCAGCCCGGAGCGGATGGACTACACGGTGATAGGTGAGGATGTCAACCTGGCCTCCCGGGTAGAAGGGCTGACCAAAACCTTCGGCACCCTGGTGATCATCAGCGAGCGCTCGGTGCACACCCTGGAGGGAGCGGGGGATTTGCCCTGGGAACTGAAATATCTCGGGGAGGCCGAGGTGAAGGGCTTTACCCTGCCTGTGGGGGTGTACACTGTTTTGGACAAAAAGACAGGGGGTCTGTACACTTAGCATTAATATTGTTAATCCAATTCGCATAAATTATATTGCGCCGGTTGGGCCCCTTTAATATAATGGTTGGTGGATAATATAAAGGAGGGATAATGTGGGAAAACATATACATACCGTAAATAAAGGCAGCCTGAAGTCAACCTTGAGCGGACGAGGCTGTGGCGAGTGCCAGACATCTTGCCAATCGGCCTGCAAAACATCCTGCACAGTGGGCAATCAGGTCTGCATAAAGGAAAGTAAATAGCTTTGCTGTAAACCTGATCCCCCAGGGATTGGGTTTTTCATTTGAGGTGAAAATATGCTGCATAAATTTATCATTAACAAAACCCGCGTGGTGCTGGATGTGCACAGTGGAGCGGTGCACCGGGTAGATCCGGTGACCTGGGATATACTAGAGGATTATGAAAAACTGCCCGAGGGCATGCTGACGGAAAAGCTTGCCGCCCGCTATCCCCGCCGGGAGGTGGAGGAAGCCCTGGCGGAGGTTGAGGAGCTGGCAAGGGAAGGACTGCTGTTTAGCCCGGACCCCCTGGACGGGGCATATACCCCTCCCAACCGGAGGATTGTCAAGGCTCTTTGTCTGCATCTGGCCCACGACTGCAATCTGGCCTGTCGCTATTGCTTTGCCGGTCAGGGTAAATTTGGGGGAACTGCCGGGCTGATGTCCCTTGGGGTGGGCAAAGCAGCCCTGGATTTTTTGATCGATGCGTCCGGTTCCCGCCGCCATGTGGAAGTGGATTTTTTCGGCGGAGAGCCATTGTTAAATAAAAAAGTGTTGTACGAACTAGTGGACTACGGCAGGAAACGGGGCACGGAAAGCGGAAAAGAGATAAAGTTTACCCTTACCACCAATGCACTGTTGCTGGACGCTGAAACGGGTAAATTTTTAAATGATCACAACATGAGCGTGGTATTAAGCCTGGACGGCAGGCCGGAAGTGCATGACGCCATGCGCCCATTCCCCGGGGGGGCGGGTTCCTACCAGATCATAGCCGATAAAATAATGGACTTCCTGGAGAGCCGGAAACACACCAATTATTACGTGCGGGGCACTTATACCAGGCACAATACCGATTTTTCCAGGGATGTGCTGCATATGGCGGATCTGGGCATCAAAGAAATTTCTGTTGAGCCGGTGGTGGCTGACCCGGATGAGGATTATGCCCTCACGAAGGAGCAAATACCGGCCCTTTTTGAGGAATATGAGCGTCTTACGATAGCCTTGCTGGAACGTACCAAAGCAGGCCACCCGTTTAATTTTTTTCATTTCAATATAGACCTGGAAGGCGGGCCCTGCCTGCCCAAAAGGCTATCCGGTTGCGGGGCGGGCAATGAATACCTGGCGGTGGATCCTGAAGGCAACCTTTACCCCTGCCACCAATTTGTTGGGCAGGAAGAGTATCTTTTAGGGGATATCTATGCAGGCATAAAAAACAGGGAACTTGCCACCACTTTTGCTGGCGCCCATGTTTACAACAAAGAGGGCTGTGCAGATTGCTGGGCCAAATTTCACTGCAGTGGTGGCTGCCATGCCAGTGCCAGGGCCTACAGTGGTTCCATATTTAAGCCCGCTCCATTAAGCTGCGCCCTGATGAAGAAAAGGCTGGAATGCGCCCTGTATTTAAAAATCGCAGCGGATCGTAATGATTAAAATCAACCCGGTGCATCGCCGGATGCCAGGGCGAAGCCATTTTTTTTGATGGAACTGACAACTTGTAGTGACATAAAAGAGTGTTTATTAAAATATGGTGTAATAGAGAGATTGCGGGACAAATGAAGAGAAATACGGGAATATTTGGGTCGGCAGGCATTTTCCCGGAGAACCGCCTTGTGTTATAATAACCTTGCTAATATGAGCCGATTCGGCATTTTCTCCAAATTTTATTGATAGATAAAAAATTACATAACAGAGGTGGTGTGTTTGCCTTCATTGCCAACAGGGAAATTTAGTGTAAATGGTCGAACCATAAAACAAAAACTGATTAATTACATAAATACCCCCAGGCCACCAGCTATGATCATATCCATTGCTTTGTACACGGTACTCATTATGTTTATTACCGGGGTAATTGACAGTGGCTACATGGTTTGGGCCGTTCAGGTAAACGGCAAAACGGTGGCTTTGGTGAGCGACCCGGTTAGCGCCCGGAAAGCCGTTAGGGAATTGGTAGCCGAAAAATCCAGGCTTACCGGCTGCAAGCTTTCCGTATCGGGAAATCTCCGCTATACCAGGACTTACCCCGGCGATGCGAAATATTTAAATGGCGCTGAGTTGAAGACCGCCCTGGCAGAAAAGCTGTTTTTTAGCACCAATGCTGCTGCGCTGGTGGTGGACGGACAAATCAGGCTGGCACTTGAAGACAGGAAAGAGGCTCAGTCCCTGCTGAACAGGATGAAGGCCTCCTACCGGACTCCTGGCGCTGATGTGGCCTTTGCCGAAGATGTAAGGATCGAGGATGTAAAGGTTGACTCCAGCGAATTAACCCGTCTTGACGAGGCTTTGGATAAAATCAGAAAAGGCACCAAGGAAGTCGAAACTTACCGGGTAAAAGATGGGGACACCCTCTGGGATATAGCGTCTCTGGCTGGTATGTCTACGGAAGAGCTGATTGCGGCCAACCCGGACATGAATCCAGACAGGATCAGCATTGGTCAGAAACTTAACCTCACTGCAGTTAAACCCATCATCAATGTGCTGGCGGTATCCAGGCAAACATCCCTGGAGCAGGTGGCCTTTGATGTCGAGGAAAAGAAAGACAACAAAATATACTTTGGTGACGTGAAAGTATTGCAGCAGGGCAAGCCGGGCAAGAAATCCGTTACCTATCAGCTTACCAGGCGGAACGGGGTTGTGGTTGAACGCAAGGTGTTAAGCGAGGATGTGTTGGAACAACCCCAGACCAAGATTGTTGCCAAGGGTTCCAGGATGCTGCTGGCCTCCCGTTCCGGGGCATCAGGCAGGCTGGCCTGGCCCACCGTGGGCTCGGTGATCTCGCCCTTCGGTATGAGGGGCGGGCGTATGCATGAGGGAGTTGATATCAGTGGTTCCACTGGCAACCCGGTGGCCGCCTCCGCCTCGGGTACAGTGGTAAGAGCCGGCTGGTATGGGGGATACGGTAAATGCGTGGATATTTCCCACGGCGATGGCGTGATAACCCGCTACGGGCATCTTTCCAGGATATCAGTCAGTACAGGTCAGAAGGTGGATAGGGGACAGCTCATCGGCAGGGTTGGCAGCACCGGAAGATCTACCGGGCCGCACCTTCACTTTGAACTTATTGTCAACGGTCAGCACAGAAACCCCACCAGATATTTATAGGCTCCGGCCATAATTAAAGAATAGACCCGATGCGGGTCTATTCTTTTTTGCAAATGATACAATTTGTTTTCATCTGGTTAAGTTTGACTACCGGAATATTATGGAACCACCGCTCCCACTACTGAATAATATGTTGAAAAGTGGGGTGAGAAAATGGCGCTGGATGTTGTCGACATTAATTTCTGGCTGGGGATTCTAAGGGACCATACTATCTTTATATATGACAGCCTTGGCCCGTCAGAGAAGGAAGCCGCCCGGCGGGCTGAAAGCCTGCGCTACGTATTTGAAAACTTAATGAAGAATCCCGGTGGGGCTGCTGCCGGAGATGCTGCCAGGGCTACCAGGGAGTTAATAATGTTTAAAACCGACCTACTGGCACGATGCTTACATTGCCAGGTGGTTATCCATTTGAATCCATCGGACCTAAATGTGATGATTAACGAAGCTCTGGAATTTTTAAGGATTTTGGGGGAACTACCGCCACTGCCGCAGGACCGCGCGGCTCGTTTGCTGCACTTAATGAGACTGTGGATACCCGATGCGGCCACCCATTCGGCCATGCTGTACCGGGTACTTGATCCGGATGAGCACAAATTGTTGCAGGAACTGCAGAATTACGAATGGAACTTTAACCTTATGTTCTTGAAAACAATATTAAAAACACAGATGTATGAAAAACTTGCCACTGATTTTCCCAGCCTGTATGAAATGATTCCTGAAGCCCGCCAGTCAGTAGAATCGCATATAGCTCTGTTAAATGCAATGGCAAGAAGGCTGGAGAGCTGTACTGTTGAAAATACGGGCAGTCTTCTGATGGCCGATCACATGCTGCGGGAGGAAAGGTATTTTCTTAATCAATTGACTCAGCTTATAGCTTAGGAGTCAGGAGTCAGGAGTCAGAATAAGAGAACCGGCGAAAACACTTGAAGATACGGTGATGTTTCGAAATAAAACTTCTCTTGCAAGAGGTTAGTAAATTGCTGGAAGCATATTCTCGGGGAATTCTGAATTCTGACTACTGAATTCTGAATACCTGAATAGTAGCCGGTTATATAATCGTCGGTTTGAGTTGGATTTCGACTGTGCCGGCGGTTTTTGTTTATTGCGGTCGAAAAGTTCCAGGCGAAAATGTTTAACTAAGATATTATCTGGTGATATAATATTTCAGGTGATGATTCACTGCTGGTTAAAGGAGAGTGGTATCGTATGAAATATAAGCAAATGAGTCGCAGGGACAGGAGGAAGCTGCATCAGAGGATCCTGTTCGGCGCAGTGGTGGCAGTGTTGTCTGTCGGCCTCCTGGCTTCTTCTCTGGCGCTGCCTTTCAACAATTTATTTACCGACGGACAGGCCCAGGCACCCGGTCAGACGGAGCAGCCGGAGCAGCAACAAACTACTGCCGATTTGGAGAAGAAGGTGCAGGAAAACCCCAAGGACCCGGAGTTGCTGGCCAAGCTGGCGGCGGCCTATCTGCAGGAGGGCAACCAGGAAAAATCGGTCCAGACCTATGAAAAGGTACTATCTATTAAGCCGGATGACAGCAGCTCCAGGATGAACCTGGCCCTGACCTATTTTTTGATGGGCAACAATGACCGGGCTGTGGCCAGCCTCCAGTATGAAATTAAAAACAATCCGTCAAACAAGGAGGCCCATTACTACCTGGGACAGGTTCTGGCCTACGGAAAAAACGACTATATTGGCGGCATTCAGGAATTAAAAGAATATATAGAATCGGCAAAGACCGGCACGGACGTGGTAAAAGCCAAGCAAATGGTGGATGAGTGGCAGGCACAGCTGGATAAAAACAAATAATGTTGGGCAGACAAGGGGACGGTTTTTTTAAGAGATAGGGAATTGTCCAAGTGGATAATTCCCTGAGGGGATGGTAAGGGGGAGTCCCCCTTACACAAGTTGGGGACATTCCTCCGACCCCAGAGACAGGCATAAGTTGGGGACATTCCTCCGGCCCTATAGTCGGCTCCAAATGGAGGTGTGTCCCCTGACCTTTTTAGAGGTGTGTCCCCTTTCCTTAGAGCGGGGTGAGGGACTGATAGTCCCGAGGGGCGGCAGCCCCTTTTTAAATTAAGATAGGGCCGAAGGCCTTTTTTTGGTTCTAATATTTACCTGTAGGAAAGGCCGCGAAGGGATGGGATAATTAAACCGTCAATTAATCGGTTAGACAGGATGTGATCATATGCTGCCAGCGGCCAGCAGTTCCTCCGGACTGTCCCAAGGAAATTCTCGCGTACTGCTTATGACGGCTAAAGTGGTTTCCCTGCTGGCTGCGGTTTTCGCCATGTTGGTTTTTTGTCTGCCTGGACTGATCCGGGGTCAGGCTTATGCCGCTTTCCGGGAGGTGTCCCGGGCAGGGCTTCTCCTGCGCACCTACGACATGAACAGCCGGGAAAGCGAGCATTTTGTGGTACGATACCAGCCGGAGGACAGCAAATATGTACGGCTGGTGCTGGATACCGCCGAACATTTTTATACTCCGGTGGCCGGCAGATTCAATTTTACCGCTCATCACAAAATACCGGTGATAATTTACCCGACAGGGTCGGAACTGAACGCCAGTTTTGGCTGGAGTGCCAGCGAAAGCACCATGGGGGTATACTGGGCCGGGGCCATCAGGGTGCTTTCCCCTGCCGCCTGGGTGATGGACAGGGAGTCCGCTGGGATGCGGGAGACCTTCATCAGTTCCGGACCCATGGCCCATGAATTGACTCACCTGGCGGTGGACTACGCCACCAGAGGAAACTGCCCCCGCTGGCTGACCGAAGGTCTGGCCCAGTACGAAGACTACCGCCTTACCGGTTTCAGGTTTGACACTCCGCTGCCGGCAATCTCCGATTTATACCCTCTGGCCAGGCTGGACGGGGATTTTGACAGCATGAAGAACCAGTCAGTAGCCTATTACCAGTCCTTATCCGCAGTGGAATATATAGTGGCGGTGTACGGCGAGGGCGCCCTTGACAGGATGATTAAGGATTTGGGCCAGGGCAGGCCCATCAGCAGGGTTATGCAGGACATCCTTAATGTAAATTTAGAACAATTTGAACAAAGCTGGCATGGGTGGCTGAAAAATGTCGAAAACCATTCGGGAAGGCAAAAATAATAATAGTATCGCAGGCTCATTTTCGCTGAGACAAAAGTAACAATTGTTTGTCGTTTTAACCCGTGGGACTTAATATTTAAACGGTTTTGCACGGACTAGGCAGGAATTTATAAAGCAGGGTAGAACTTACCCATGTAATGTGATTTTTAAAAGTAATGTACTTTTATGAAATTAATTGTTTTATTTTGCCGTAGTAATACTAGTTGGGGACATTCCTCCGACCCCAGAGCCATTCCAATTAGGGGACATTCCTCTGACCTCCAGAGATAAGCTCTAAAGAGAGGTGTGTCCCCTTTCCTTTGTAAGAGAGGTGTGTCCCCTTTCACTAGCATGCCTTTTTATATGTTTGGTGTAGGACAGAATTACAGTACCCTTTAAGTCGGGGTTTTTGATTATACCAGGAAAGGCAGGAAAATGCCGAGTAATGAACACAGATGTGGTGACGAGGGAAAAGATAATTATAAACGGCAAGTCCGTTTTAAAAGGGAAAATAAAAATAGGCGGTGCCAAGAACTCTGCCCTGGCCCTGATCTGTGCGGCTGTCATGGCCGACGGAGAGGTGGTGCTGGAAAAGGTTCCCGAGATAAATGATGTTATGGTGATGTTGGACATCATATCTTCACTGGGGGCCAAGGTGACCTGGCAGGAGAGTGAAACCATAAAGATAAATCCCCCGGAGAAGATTACCTCCCACCCGCCCTATAGCATGGTGAAAAAGCTTCGGGCGTCAAATCTGTTGCTGGGCCCCATGCTGGCCCGCTACGGCAGCGCCAAGGTAGCCTTGCCCGGTGGGTGTAATATCGGCACCAGGCCGATGGATCTCCATTTTAAGGGATTGACCGGACTGGGTGCGCAGCTAAGACTGGAGCGCGGCTGTATCCTGGCGGAGGCCGGCAGGCTAAAGGGCTCCAGGATTTATCTGGATTTTCCCAGCGTGGGGGCCACCGAGAACCTCATGATAGCCGCCTGCCTGGCTGAGGGGCAAACTATTATCGAGAATGTGGCCAAAGAACCCGAGATAGTGGATCTGGCCAATTTTCTCAATTGCATGGGTGCTAAGGTACGTGGAGCGGGTACCGACGTGATTAAAATACAGGGTGTCGAGCGGCTCTCCGGCTGCTCCAGGTACTGCGTAATCCCTGACCGGATCGAGGCAGGCACCTTTATGGTAGCAGCTGCGGCCACCGGGGGAGACATAACCCTGGAAAACGTCATCAGTACCCACCTGGAGCCCGTCAGCGCCAAGCTGCGGGAAGCCAATGTAGAAATAATCGAAGGCGAGGACAGCATCAGGGTAATTGCCGACAAACCGCTTACACCCATCGATATAAAAACCATGCCTTATCCCGGCTTTCCCACTGATTTGCAGTCCCAGATGATGGGCATGTTATCCACCGTTGCCGGCACCAGCATTATTATAGAAAATATTTTTGAGAACAGATTCCAGGTGGCCGACGAGCTGAAGAGAATGGGAGCCAACATCAAGGTTGAAGGTAGGCTGGCGGTCATTGAAGGGGTGGAAGCCCTGCAGGGTACCCAGGTCAAGGCCACGGACCTGCGGGCAGGAGCTGCGCTGGTGGTGGCGGCCCTGATGGCCAACGGCAGGACGGAGATATACCACCCGGATTACATATACCGGGGCTACCACGATTTTGAAGACAAACTGAGGGAACTGGGAGCAGACATAACAAGCGTTTGATTTTGCGACAAGGGGACGGTTCTCTTGTCGCAAGAAAGACAGCATCAGCATATCGGGCAGCTAACTAGAGAGTGATAAAAGACATCCTTACCAATAGCGCCGTTCATTATGGTGGCATGAAGGTCAGTCTGGATAATGGGATATTGGCAGGGTTTAGGAAGTTGTCGAGTGATCTTTTTGTATCGTTTATAGAATAATAGGCAAATGAATGATTTAAAAATACCCCCTAGTTGGCTGGCGCAGGGGGTATTTGGCATGGTGTTTATGGAAAATAAAACTACATCTGTAATCGGAGGTTTGAATTTGCACATATCAATACTGGCGGTGGGCCGCCTCAAGGAAAGATATCTGGCAGAGGCCCAGCAGGAATATATGAAGCGGCTAAAGTCCTATGCAAAGGTTGTCATAACGGAAGTTGTTGACGAGGGCTATGCCGAGCGAATTTCCCCTGCCCGGGAGGAAGAGGTAAAGGAAAAAGAAACCCAGCGGCTGCAAAAGCATATTAAACAAGGAACATACACCATAGCCCTGGACAGGGAGGGCAGACAGCTATCCTCCGAGGAACTGGCCAGCATGCTGGACTCCTTGGCCCTGCAGGGCAAAAGTGATGTTACCTTTCTCATCGGCGGCTCCCTGGGACTGTCTCGGGAAATAATTGCCCGGGCCGACTACCGCCTGTCTTTCTCTCAACTCACTTTCCCCCACCAACTTATGAGGGTTATTCTTTTGGAGCAGATTTACAGGGCGTTTAAGATTATTAAGGGTGAACCGTACCACAAGTAAAGGCGACAAGGAGGACGGTTCTCGGTGTCGCCAATTTTCTGGTGATTAGGCCAGCATTGCTGTCCTAATCTTTTCTGCTGTATCTTTATCTTTTAAAATTTCCACTAATTTAAAACTGAACTCCAGGGAAGTACCCGGTCCTTTGGAAGTAATAAAGTTTTGTGTCTGTACAACCCTTTCTGTTGCGATTTCCGCTCCATCTAAATTTTTTTCAAATCCGGGATAGCATATAGCAGCTTTTCCTTTCAACAATCCCATTTGTCCATATACAATAGGAGCCGCGCAAATAGCCGCCAAATACTTACCTTGGTTTGCAAATTGACTAATCCTTTGTTTCAATCCTTCGTGAGCCGCCAAATTGGTGCTTCCCGGCATGCCTCCCGGCAACACAATCATATCAACATTTTCATAATCAACATCTTCAAATAATATATCCGCTAAAACCGTAAGCCCGTGGACACTTGTTACATTCATTTCTTTTGTCATAGAAACCATAAGCACCGCGATATCCGCCCTTCTTAAAACATCCAACATGGTAATTGCTTCCAATTCTTCAAATCCAGTTGCTAAATGCACGCATACTTTCGCCATTTTTCATTCTCCTTTTTTTAATATTTTTAACGTAATTAAATCTTTCGGCCTGTTTTAAGTTGTCTTAAGTTTTGACTGGAAATAGTGTGTCGCGCAAACCGCAGCCAGCGGGTTGTGTCCTGTTACCCGGTCTTTTACTGCCAGGAGTGATTGGAGCAACGGAATGCTTTGTAAACAGGGTGTCATGTCCAACGCAAAGTTCAGGGAGGACGTTTAACTCAAGTTTACCATAATCACAGCCATCTTATCCAGTTAGGCAAATAGTAGGCAAATAGGGACGGTTCTTGTCTTGCCATAGGCAAAATGTGGCAATATAAAGGTGAGGTAAAAAAATGCCATGGCAAGCAAGGATCAAAGGAGAGTTTTCAAACAGATTGGAGAGTTGTTTGGGGGTATAAGTGAATCCATGGCGAGCAGGATTTTGACAAAAGGCTGATGGGCAAGCAAGAACCGTCCCCGCTTGCCTCGCTTGCCTCCAAGAACCGTCCCCGCTTGCCTCCATGGCGGCTAATGGCCCTAATACAATGCTGACCAGGGAACCAGGTTTAAGAAGAAATTTACAGGAATTAAATATATAATGACGAATTGTAGGGTTTAAAGTTGATATAACTAACCGTAAAAAGGCCGAGGAGGCCCTGCGGAAAAGCGAGGAGTTGTTCAGGGCCACTTTTGAGGGGGCAGCTATTGGCATATTGCTTTCGGATGATAGCGGGCGTGTTTTCAAAAGCAATACGACTTTTCAGGAGATGCTGGGTTACAGCGGTGAAGAACTTGACAGAATGACTGTTTTTGATTTTACTCATGCGGAGTACATTGACTATGAGAGGAATCTTTATCAAGAAGTACTCAGCGGGGAACGAACATTTTCAGATTGAAAAACGCTATATACGTAAAGATGGGAGCTTTGTATGGGGCCGGCTCAATGTTTCTCCGATCCTGGATGGTTAGGGAAGACCGCTTTTTGCCACAGGAATGGTTGAAGATATCACGGAGCGAAAATTAACGGAAGAAGTTTTAACAAAGAGACTGGCCTATGAGAAGATGACATCCGAGATATCACTGCTTGGTGTGATGGTGGAAAATATCAATGAATTCCAGGAAAAATGCCTGGAGATTATGGGGAAATTTTTAGACGTAAGCGAGATATATATTTATGAATATATCCATAAGACGGAATTATTTATAAATACTTTTTTTTGGGCATCACCGGATATGGTTTCCAAACTTAACAGATGTGCAAGCGTTGCTTGTAGAGATTCCCTGGCTAATGCAGATGATTAAAGACAACAAGATAATAAATTATAAAGATATTAAAGATATTCCCGGTGCAGGGGAGAAAAAAATACTCGGGTTCCTTGATCTAGAATCTGCTCTCATTTTACCGGTTTATACCGGGAAAAAGTTTTACGGTTTGATAGTTTTTCATGAGTGCAGATACCATCGGAAATGGCCTGTAGAGGATGTTACCCTGCTAAATACTATTGTGCAAATAATCAGCGGAGCGATTGAGCGCAAACAATCGGAAAATGCGCTCAGAAAAAGTGAGGCTAAATACCGTTCCTATTTCGAAAATTCTCAGGATATTGTTTTTATAAATTCCGGGGATTCTTTTATAGACGTTCATTATTGGATATGTAATAGTATTCAGAGATATTACCGAACAAAGGAAAATGGAGGAACAGGCGGCCCTTTCTCAAAAGATGGAGTCCATAGGGCAACTGGCTGCCGGGATAGCGCATGAGATAAATACCCCGATGCAGTATATTGGCGACAACACCAAATTCATGGAGGATTCTTTCAAATCCATGCTGGATTATGTAGAGAGCTTTAAAAAATCCGTTAAAGCTATGGAAAAGGAACGGACTTTCGCCGCCATGGACAGATTAAAAGACCTTGAGGATGAGTATGATGTAGATTATCTGATTGAGGAGGTTCCAAAAGCCATAGAGCAGACACTGGAAGGAATAGAGCGGGTGAGTAAACTGGTGCTGGCAATGAAAGAATTCTCCCACCCGGGTAAAAAAGAAAAAGCTTTAGCGGATATCAACAAGGCCATTGATAATACGGTGATCATCTCAAAAAATGAGTGGAAATACGTAGCGGATTTGAAAACAGACCTTGATCAGAGATTGCCTTTGATTTACTGCGATATCGATCAGATTAACCAGGTAGTTTTAAATATGATTGTGAATGCTGCCCAGGCTATAAGTGAGGAAGTAGAGGAAGGAACTTCACAAAAAGGTGAAATATTGATAACAACACAGATACAAGAAAAATATCTGCAGATTATCATAAGCGATACCGGAGCAGGGATTCCGGAATCTGCCTTAAGATTTTTGATCTCTTCTTTACAACAAAGGAGGTCGGTAAAGGTACGGGGCAAGGACTTGCCATTGCTCATGACATTATTGTAAATAAACATAAGGGAAGTATATATGTTGATTCGGAGATGGGCAAGGGCACAAAGTTTACCATCAGTCTGCCGTTAAACGCATCAGGAGAAATGGAAGCAGCAAGTGGGGACGGTTCTTGTCTTGCCAGGCAAAATGTGGTAATATAAAGGTGAGGTGAAAAAAATGCCAAGGCAAGCAAGGATCAAAGGAGAGTTTTCAGTTTACCACATAATCCAGAGGGGAAACGAGAGAAAAAACCTGTTTTTTTCCGACGATGACAGGTTAAGCTTTGTTGAAACAATTGAAAGGACAAAGAAAAAGTATAACTTTCTGCTTTATGCATACTGCCTGATGGATAATCACGTGCACCTTTTGATAGACGATAACGGAAACGACATATCCAGGTTAGTTAAAAGTATAAACATAAGCTATGCATATTATTTCAACCGGACCTACAGGAGGTGCGGGCACCTGTTCCAGGACAGGTTCAGGAGCGAGTTGGTAGATAATGACGGGTATCTGCTTGAGGTGAGCAGGTACATACATAACAATCCGGTCAGAGCCGGGATCGTGAAAGAGCCGCCCGAATACCGTTGGAGCAGTTATAATATTTATACCAGCAGGCTAAATGACAAAAACGCGCTTATTGATAAAGGCAGGATTTTATGCATCTTTTCAAACAACCAGGTAAAAGCGGTTCAAGAATATATTGATTATGTATACAAAGAAGAGGGTAAGCAAGTAAATATCATGGACGTTGAAGAATCAATTTCGGATGATGGTTATAATAGTGACTATATCTGTTCTCTGGAGCAGGCCCGGTTAAAAATAAGAGAAGCTACGGAAAGTAAAGAAATACTTTGCGAAGATTTGAAAAACCACATTGATTTTCGTAATGAGTTGATAAGACAAATAAGAAGGAATTCTTCCCTTACATTAAAACAGATTGGAGAGTTGTTTGGGGGAATAAGTGAATCCAGGGTGAGCAGGATTTTGACAAAAGGCTGATGGGCAAGCAAGAACCGTCCCCACTTGCCTGCTTGCCTTGACAGTTTAAAATGTTTACTATATCATTCTAATTGAATAATTTTCATATTTTAATTTACAGGTGCCCGCAAGGGAGAATAGGGAATCAGGTGAGATTCCTGGACGGACCCGCCACTGTAAGGGGAAGCTGTTGCTAATGCCACTCCGTTTAGGGGGAAGGGGCAATGAAGCGATGAACCTGAGTCAGGAGACCTGCCTGTAGAATTACCATGCTGCCTCGAGTATAGGCTAGCTTAGGTGAGGATGATGGTAAAATCCACACCCCATTGGGTTGTGGATTTTTTTGTTTTTTTAATTAATATTAATTGGGGACATTCCTTCTCGAATTTGATAATAAGTTAGGAATTTGGCTAACCCAAGAAGGTGTGTCCCCAAACCTTAGAAGGAGGGAAAACTATGAAAGAAACTGCGTATCAGGAAAAAGTTTTAGAAGTGGAGCCTTATGGCGTTGAACCTATCCCCAAAGAGGAACGGCACGGCCGGCCAGGGCAAATGTTTACCATCTGGTTTGCCATCAATCTGAACGTGGTTACCTGGTTTACCGGTTTTTTGGGGATTGAATTCGGGTTATCCTTAAAGTACGCCATCCTGGCAATTATTATCGGCAATATTATCGGAGCGGCTTTCCTGGCCTTAAGTTCTTCCATTGGTGCTGAATTGGGTCAGCCTCTGATTCCCGCCAGTAAAAGGGCGTTCGGGAAGACGGGAGTATTCGGATTATCATTTTTAAATTTAGTGAATAATATTGGCTGGCTGGGAGTTAACCTGGCCCTTGCCGTTATGGCTTTGCAAAAGATTTTGCCTTTGAGCTATCATTCTTCTTTATTGTTGATCGCCGCCGTTACTTTGCTTGTTGCCGTGTACGGCTATAACTTCATCCACGTCTTTGCCCAGTGGATGTCAGTGATTATGGGCGTGCTTTTTCTCGCCATGTTTGTGATAACCGTGCATAACCTGCCTGCAATTATGAGCCATACCGCTCCAGGATCAGGTGGGTTTAATTTGGGGATGTTTATTCTTGCCATTGCCGTCGCGTTTTCTTACCAGATTAGCTATTGTCCCATCGGCACGGATTATGCCCGGTATCTTCCGGAAAATACCCCGAAGAAAAAACTCTGGCAGTTTTCTTTTTGGGGAGCCGTTTCTGTTTGTATCTGGCTGGAAATTCTGGGCGCTTTGACAGCGACATTAGGCATGCATACAGGACCTATGGATTTCATTGCCAGGCTCATGGGCGTGTTCACCATACCGGCCCTGATCACTGTAATTTTCAGTATTCTGCCGAATAATGTAATAGCCATTTATAGCGGGGGACTGGCGGCTCTGGCCATGGGCCTTCCCCTGAAACGGTGGGCTTCAGCACTTCTAACCGCCGGCCTGGGCGTGCTGATCATATCTTTCGGGAGCGGTAAACTGGCCCATACCTATACCAATTTCCTTCTTCTGCTCTCGTACTGGATCGCTCCCTGGCTGGGTGTGGTGCTGAGCGACTTTTATTATCACAAGGCCAACCCTTGGCGTAAAGACGAGCCCAAAGGATGGATTGGAATTGTTTCATTTCTTTGCGGTGTGTTAATCTCAATCCCTCTTATGAATTCGGTTCTTTACGTTGGACCTGTCGCTAAAAACTACCTGGGGGGAGCGGACATCAGCTATTTCCTGAGTCTTTTGGTGAGTGTGCTGATTTACCATGTGGCAGTAAAAATAAAACAGGTACCTCTTGCAGCCAAGCCTTCTGCCGAAGTCAAGAACTAATTACTGGGGACATTCCTTCCCTGACATGTAAGGGCAAATAGGGACGGTTCTTGTTTTGCCAGGTAAAATGTGGTAGTTTTAATATTTAAACCAGCAAAAAAACCACATTGATTTTCGTAATGAGTTGATAAGACAAATAAGAAGGAATTCTTCCCTTGTTTTAAAGTAGATCGGAGAGTTGTTTGGGGGTATAAGTGAATTCAGGGTGAGCAGGATTTTGACAAATGATGGGCAAGCAAGAACCGTCCCCACTTGCCCTGAAAAGGTGAGGTAGTACAACCTTGGAATTTTTACTGGCAGTTCAATTTCTAACGAAAATACCGGTTACCGTCCGGGGGAGTGTGGATGAAAAAAGGATGGCCCGCTCTATGGCATTTTTTTCTCTGGTCGGGTTACTGCTGGGAGCCTGCGCTGCTGCTTTACATGCGTTAGCTTCTTATGTTTTTGCGCCTCCGGTGTGCAACCTTGTTGCTTTGGCATTTCTGATTGTAATAACCGGGAATTTGCACGGGGACGGTTTGATGGATGCCGCCGACGGGCTATTCAGCGGGAGACCCCGGGAACGCATGCTGGAAATAATGAGGGACAGCCGGGTCGGTTCTCACGGAGTTACCGCAGGCGTCTTAGTGGTACTGGCAAAATTCGTGCTGTTGGGACAAATGCCCGCGGCCATGCAGGGAGTGGCATTAATCCTGGCCACTACGTTGGGCCGCTGGTCCCAGGTCTATGGCGCGGCCTTTTATCCGTATGCCCGCCCCACCGGGGGAACCGGTGGCTTTACAGCCCATGTGGGTTTTCGTGAAATGTTTTATAACTCGTTAACCGTTGTGCTATTAACTTTATATTTGCTCAGGTTTCATGGATTGATCCTGCTGATTGCCGTTCTGGCCGGAACAGCGTTGCTGGAATGGTATGTTGCCAGAAAAATAGGGGGTATAACGGGAGACACCCTGGGGGCTGCCAGTGAATGTATTGAAGTGTTAACACTGGCGGTGCTGCTGGTCATATTCACGAAATCTGACTTGATAATAATAAATACATCTATTTTACAGGAGGTCTTAAAATGGGTTCCGAATTTTATAAAGTGATTCCTGATATCAAACCGGTAAGCCGGGAATGGCGCCAAAAAGCCAAAGACTATTTAAATCGGCTGGCGATTCCCCGGGGAAGCCTGGGCGAACTCCTGGTTCTTGCGGAACAGCTGTCAGGCATCAGAGAAACCCTAAAGCCTTCCGTAAAAAGGAAAGTAGTGGTTACTATGGCGGGGGATCACGGTATTGTCCGTGAAGGGGTAAGCGCCTTTCCCCAGGAGGTTACTCCCCAGATGGTGCATAACTTTGTGCTGGGTGGAGCCGCCATCAACGTACTTGCAGCAGTGGCCGGGGCCCGGGTGGTGGTGGTGGATATGGGAGTCGCCGCTGATCTGAGTAAACTGGTGAATGAGGAAAAAATCCTTTCCTATAAAATAGACTGCGGAACCCGCAATATGGCCCAGGGGCCGGCGATGACCCGTGAGCAGGCCCAGCGGGCACTGGAGAGCGGCATTGAGATCGCGGGCAACCTGGTTCGTGACGGCGTCGAACTCTTGGCCACAGGTGATATGGGGATTGGCAATACCACTCCCAGTAGCGCTATTTTGGCCGTACTAGCGGGACGCCCGGTTCGCGAGGTAACCGGCAGAGGAACAGGAATCAGCGACGAAGCTCTTGAAAACAAAATCCGGGCCATTGAAAAAGCCATTGACATTAACCGGCCGGACGCCAAGGATCCTGTGGATGTACTGGCCAAGGTGGGGGGCTTTGAGATCGGCGGCATCGCAGGGGTCATCCTGGGTGCGGCTTATCACAAAGTGCCTGTAGTGGTTGACGGGTTTATTTCCACTGCCGGGGCGTTGCTGGCGAAGGCATTAGCGCCCAGTTCCGTTGAGTATATGATTGCGGCGCACCGCTCCCTGGAATACGGGCACCAATTTATGCTGGAAGAATTGGGGCTCAATCCTTTGCTGAATTTAAACCTTCGCCTGGGCGAAGGCACCGGGGCAGCGCTGGCGATGAATATTGTGGAATCGGCGGCACAAGTCATTGGTAAAATGCTTACCTTCGAAGACGCCGGAGTAAACGGCCCGGGAATGTAAAGGAAGTGTCTGAGCAGTGAGATCTTTGTCGTATCTGAACCATGAGCCCCAGGAAAACGGCCCTCAATACCTCGAAGATTTGGCCACTGGCTATTGGTACTCGGAGGCCCTCTTCACCGCTGTGGAACTGGGGATTTTTACCTTGCTGGAGCCAGGGGGGAAAACACCGGAGGAAATCTCCAGGGCGTTAGATATAAATCCGGAAGGACTGATGCGATTCTTACAGGCCCTCTGTGCTCTGGGGCTGCTCGGCCGGCATGGCGAAATCTACTTTAACACAAAAATATCAAGTAAGTTCCTGGTAAAGGATGTGGAAGATTACCAGGGAGATTCCATTCTGTGGAGAAATAATCTTTTTTCCAACTGGCGGAGTCTTGGAAGCTGCCTCAGGAAGGGTGGAAGGGTAAATTTTGCCCGGCGGAACGAAGATCCGGAAGGGTTAATCCGGCGCATGCGTAAATACAGCCGGGCTATGGACTCTGTAGCCAGAACCAAGGTCAAAGAGATATTGCCTTTTTTTGCGGACGTTTCCCTTTCAGGAGAAATGCTGGATGTCGGGTCGGGCACCGGTGCCGTTTCAGCAGGATTTTTAGAATATTTTCCAGGGTTGCGGGCGACTTTGATAGACCTTCTGGAAGTGCTTGATTATGCCGGAGAGGTGCTTCAGGAAAAGGGTTATCATGACCGGTTCCACTATTGTCCCGCCAATATACTGGACCCCTGGCCTGTGCAGGAAGATCACTATGACTTGATAATCCTTTCGAATATTGTTCACGCCTATTCAGAAACGGAGATTTCGGTACTTCTGGATAGGGCAGCGGCATGCCTTAAGAAAGACGGATTGCTGCTAATCCATGACTTTTTTTTCGAACATTGCCCGGAAAAAGCTGCTCTGTTCGATTTAAATATGTTTGTCAATACATTTAACGGTAAAGTTTATTCGGCCAAGTGGCTCGAAGAGCAGCTAACTCAGCGAAAACTGTACATAACGGAACTGCTGCCCCTGGCCTCGGATACTGCTTTGATATTTGCCGGAAAAAGCCCGGAAAGCCTGCAAAACCTTTGTCTGGATCACAAAGCCCGGCTTGTTTATAAAATAAAAGACATGGGCTTTCAGAATGTTTGCCCCATTCCGGTGGAGATGGTGCACGTTCCGGAATGGGCCGATTTGCGCTGCAGGTTTGGCTGCGGCAACTACGGAAAACCCCACTGCCGGCCGGACAGCCTTACACCTCAAAAAACCAGGGCAATGCTCCGGGACTATACCTATTGCCTGCTCCTGGAAGGGGTTCCACCCACCAGGGATTTTCAGCGCCGTATGCTGAAGGCGGAGCAAGAGGCCTTTAAAGCAGGCTTTTACAAAGCATTTGCCTTTTGGGCAGGGCCGTGCACCCTCTGTGACACCTGCGTTGTAGATGGGAGCTGTCGCAACACGAAGGATTCCAGGCCTTCTATGGAAGGGTCGGGGATTGATGTGTTTGAAACGGTGAAACGGGCAGGGCTTGCCCTGCGGACACTGGCAGGCGAAGGGGATTTTATCAAATACTTCGGGATTTTATTGTTGGAGTGATGGCGATGCGGGTGCTTATGGTTCAAACCCCTTCGGTAGAAGGGTTTTCCCAGGAAAAAGTTTATCCCATTGGAATCGTCACCTTGGCTACCCATCTGAAAATGGCCGGCCATGTAGTTGAACTGCTGGACATGAATATTGAAGTAGACTCCTTTGGCTCATTAAAGGACAAGTTGTTGGCCTACCGGCCGGAAGTGGTGGGTTTGTCATTGCGCAATATCGACCCTCTGGCCAATAAGACCAGTTCTCTTGTGCCGCCTTTTGTCATCACGGTGCGGCTGGTTGCGGCGCTGCTGCCCCGGGTCTGGATCGTGGCCGGGGGAACGGGCTTTTCACTCTTTCCCGAACGTCTCATGAGTGAACTGCCGGAAATTCATTATGGCATTGTCGGCGAAGCCGAAACATCCTTTCCGGCCCTGCTTGCTTCTTTGGATAATCCGCCCGACTTAAAAGGACTGTGTTACAGGAAGGGCGAAAAAGTGCTGATCAACCCGCCTTCGAGGGATTACGATATGACCCGGTACGTGGTTCCTTCAAGAGAGTTGCTTGCAACCAAACTTTACGAAGGAATCAATAATTACGTTCCTGCCATCGGGATTGAAACCAAACGGGGCTGTCCCCTGAATTGCACTTATTGCGTTTATCCCCAACTCCAGGGTAAAAAATTGCGCTGCCGCCAAACTGACGGGGTAGTGGATGAAATAGAATTCTTGCATAAAGAGTACGGTATAAAAGATTTTCATTTCAATGACCCGGTGGTGAACATTCCTTCCGGTCACCTGGAGGAAATTTGCCGGGAAATACTTCGCCGGAAGCTCAGAATCGCCTGGAGCGGCTTTTTCCGGGAAGACCATATGGATGAGCGCAATATCCGCCTCTTTGAGGAGGCCGGATGCAACTGTTTTTCCTTTTCTCCGGACGGTCTTTGCGATGAATCGCTGCAGGTTCTGGGCAAAAATCTTACTGAAGACGATATTTTAATGGCGGCAACCCTTGCCGCCCGGACGGACGTAGTCACCATGTACCACTTTATGGTCAACGTGCCCGGAGAAAACAGTGAAACCATCGGCAAGGGGCTGCGCCTGCTGGAGCGTCTCTATGAATTGCATAGCCTGAAGAGAAATCTGGGAACGGTGGTATTGAACAATATCCGCATCTTGCCCGGGACTCCCATTGCGGAGATAGCCGGAAAAGAAGGGGTAATCCGGCCCGAAACGGACCTGCTTTATCCTGTATATTACAACCCATGCCCATATGAAACCCTGCGCTACCGGCTGGAAACCCATCATCTTCACAAAAATGTATTCATGTGGCAGAAAGTGGGGGAGTGAAATGAAAATTCTTTTGCTGGAACATCCGCGCAAAATCGCTCACGTGCGGTGCAATGATATTGCTAATACACCGCTGTCCTCATGCCTCATTACCGGATCTGCAGCCGGTATGCTGGCCAGCCGGGGACATGAGATTACCATTGTGGAGGGGTTTCTCGACGGTCTATCGTATGATGAAATCCACCGGGTGGTAAGCGCGTTCGGACCGGATATTATAGGCGTGCACATGGTGTATCACTGGGAGCGGGATGAAGATCTTTTTAACTTTCTGAGAAAAATCAAGGACGGGGGAAGCACTCCCTTTATAGTTGCGTACGGGTTTTATCCCACCTTTGCCTTTGAGGAGATCTTCCGGCATTGCCAGGCCATCGACGCGGTCATTTTGGGAGAGCCGGAATATACCTTTGCCCGGCTGGCGGAGAAACCTTATCCCGGGGCTGAACTGCAAGAGATTCCCGGGCTGGCCTGGCAGGACGGGTCCGGCACTATCTGTGCACAGCGCCGGGAGCCTGTGGCGAACCTGGACCTGCTGCCATTCCCCGTCCGTACAAAAGCCATGCTGCGTTTGCCGGAAATCAACATAGAAGGCAGCCGGGGGTGCTATGGGGGATGCACTTTTTGCTATATCAATCCCTATTACAGCGGAAAGGGGACACACCTCTCATTAGAGCCTGGCTTTGGGGGTCAGAGGAATGTCCCCGATGTACAGGGGACACACCTCTCTTTAGGGACTGACTTTGGGGCCGGAGGAATGTCCCCAATTAATGCCTGTTTTGGGGGTCAGAGGAATGTCCCCGATTTAATGGCTTCGGGGTCAGAGGAATGTCCCCAACTTATGAATGTCTCCGGTATTTCCGGTTCTACCCGGTGGCGGGGGCGTAGTCCGGAGAACATTGTGGCGGAGATTGACCGGCTGATGGCTGAATGCGGGAAAAGGGACTTCTATTTTGTCGACCCCAACTTTTTTGGTCCCGGCCGGCAAGGCCAGGACCGTGCGCTCCGGTTGGCCTCCCTGCTAAAGGAGCGCAACATTCGATTCGGTATCGAGGCCCGGGTGAACGACATCCACGAGCAAACCATCAGCGCCCTTGTAAAAGCGGGTTTGCGCCACATACTGATCGGCCTGGAGAGCGGAAAGGATGAGTCGCTTAGACGGTTGAACAAAATGACCACTGTGGCCCAAAATGAAAAAGCGCTGAAGATTCTCCGGCTGCATGGGATAGAGCCCAATGTGGGTTTTATTATGTTTGAGCCCGATTCTTCCCTGGGAGACATCCGCATAAACCTTGATTTTTTACAAAGAAATGCTTTGCTTGAAGAGTTAGCCATTACTGCCAATGTGCTTTACCACCCGCAAATTATCCTGCAGGGCACCCGGGCTTACCACAAACTTCAGGAGGAAGGGCGGCTGAAACTATTTTCCACCACATATGAAGGGACGGCTTGTTTTGCCGACCACCAGGTTGCGGTGCTGGCACAAATCATGAGCGGGATTACCAATTCTCTTTTTGTCAAGATGGATGGCATCTGGAGCGGGAAGGAAGAAGAGCCAAAAGAGGCGCAGTTGCTTTATATGAAATTAAATAGTGCTCTGATAAAATATTTTACTGATGCCTTAGATCGATTGGAGAACGGAAAACAATATACGCCGGAAGACATCGCAGATTTGGTTTGTGAAGCTGAACAAGAGATCAATAACACCTTTTCAGGGGGCAAATAACAGTTGATAGATACATAGAAAAATATACCCTTTTATGACATAATATTCCCATGATAAGGATTGGTTCAGCAAACCCTAAATTAAGCCAGTTTAATGAAAAAATAATAAAAAAATGCACATGGTTTGCAAAAAAACAGAAAAAGTTAAACGTTAAAAGCCAAAATTGAAATCACATAGGTTTGCTAGTCGCGACTTCATTCTTCTGGGGCAATCAAAAATCTTGCGGGTAGATATTGTTAAGGCTCAACAGGCAGCGAAAATCCGTCAGTTGAGCTTTTTTTCGCGCAAAACTTCCGATTGGCCCCTTTAAGATTTCATCCAGAGTGGTCCCTTTGTATCCCTTCTCCATTAAAATCTGAGATGCCACGTGAAGAATCTGCTGTCATTGCGGGGTTTCCTCTCTCTCCTGGATAAAGCAATTATACTTACCGGATAATGGAAAACTGAAAATCAATCTGCAAATTAGTGTTTCATACGATAATATGCCAGTTGGAACAATAAGACAAGCGTGTAGAAAACGGATTCAAAAAAGCGCTTTTGGAGATGTCAAGAAAATCCTAAAAAAAACAGATTGACACCGGATAGTTTATTAGATAAGATTTACTAAACGGTTAGTAGAATACTAACCGTTTAGTAAATCTTAAGCTTGTAGTAAAAATAATTTTAATACCAAGGTGGTAAAAATGCTTCAGGGCTTACTGGAAAATTTTATAAACGGGGATATGAGGGCTGCTGGCAGGTTGATTTCCCTGGTTGAAAACGGGGACCCGCGGGCCTGGCATATCATGCAATTCATCAGTCAGTATACGGGCAACGCATATATCATGGGTATTACCGGGCCGCCCGGGGCTGGTAAAAGCACCACTGTGGACAAATTGATAAGCATTTTCAGAAAACATCATAATACAGTGGGAGTGGTCTGCGTGGATCCTACCAGCCCTTTCACAGGCGGTGCTTTTTTGGGCGACCGGATCAGAATGCAGCGGGTAACCGGGGATGAAAACGTTTTTATACGCAGCCTTGCAAACCGCGGGGCACTGGGAGGACTGGCGCCAAAGGCCAAAGAGGTGGTGCAGATTCTCGACGCCTTCGGCATGGAGGTAATCATAGTTGAAACTGTTGGGGCCGGGCAGGTTGAAGCCGACATCATCAATCTGTCGGACACAACCATAGTGGTGACTGTTCCCGGTCTGGGCGACCAGATACAGGCGCTGAAGGCGGGGATTTTGGAGATCGCGGATCTGCTTGTGGTAAA